>Ga0315553_10000918_pt1 | contig 25332 bp, 23 predicted proteins | sample SalMarSW160140MG_FD_203099 | JGI IMG/M metagenome (GOLD analysis project Ga0315553, IMG submission 203099) | Salt marsh sediment microbial communities from the Plum Island Ecosystem LTER, Massachusetts, United States - Salt Marsh Sediment SW1601-40 ... | reverse complement strand
CTACATTCTGGGCAACCTCGAAGCCTCGCTCTCCGACGTCGAGGAGACGCTGGCCCGCGAGCCGCGGCATTTCGGAGCGCTGTCCGGCGGCGCGTTGATCTATCTGAGGCTCGGAGACCGGGCGGCGGCGCTCCGGATGATGCGCACGGCGCTGAGCTACCATCGCTTTTTGAACGAGCGGCGGCTGTTCCCAGAACTGCTGGCGCCGCAGGTCGAGATCTAGCGCATGCCCGCGAATATGGTGCCGCCCCCGCCCGTCGAGCGTCAGGACACGGAGGGCGGCGGCCGCTACTTCATCCGCCTGGAGGGCGGCCGGGAAGCCGAAATGACCTGGCGGCGGATCGACGAGACGACGATCGCCATCGATCACACCTTCACACCGCCCGCCGATCGCGGCCGCGACGTCGCATCGCGGCTGATGCACCATGCCATTGCCGAGGCGCGCGCCGCCGGGCTCAGGATCGTGCCCCTGTGCGCCTTCGCCGTCGCCCAGTTTCGCCGCCACCCCGACTGGGCGGACGTTCTGGCCGACTAGCCTCCCAGCGGCCGGCGGCGGCCCGACCGACCATACATTTGGCGCCGGAGCGGGCGATGGTCTAGCCTGCCGCCAATCCGACCCGCATGGCCCAGGAATGAGCGATCGATCCGAAAAAGCCGTCGCCGAGCTTCTGGCTCTCGGTGACATCGAGCTCGGCGGCAGCCGCGACTTCGACGTGCACGTTCACGACCCGCGATTCTTCGATCGTGTGCTGACCCAGGGCACCGTCGGCGTGGGCGAGGCCTACATGGACGGCTGGTGGGACTGCGAGAGCATCGACACCCTCGTCTATCGCCTCCTGCGCGGCGGCATTTTCGATCGGGTCCGCCCGAATTTCCATGTCCTGGCGGCGATCGCGCGGTCGCGGCTGGTCAACTGGCAGCGCTGGCGCGGCGCCGAAGTCGCCCGCCACCACTACGACATCGGCAACGACCTCTACGAGGCGATGCTCGACAAGCGCATGGCCTATTCGTGCGGCTACTGGCGCGACGCCGAAACCCTGGACGCCGCGCAGGAGGCCAAGCTCGATCTGATCTGCCGCAAGCTGGGCCTCGCCGAAGGCCAGCACCTGCTCGACATCGGCTCGGGCTGGGGCTCCCTGATGAACTTCGCCGCCGAACGCTACTCGGTTCGCGCCACCGGCATCACCCTTTCCGTCAGGCAGGCCGAATGGGCCCAGGCCCGCAAATCCGACCTGCCGGTCCAGACAGTTGTCGAGGACTATCGGGAGCTCACCGGCAGGTACGATCATGTCGCCTCGGTCGGCATGTTCGAGCATGTCGGCTACAAGAACTACCGGGTGTTCTTCGAGACCGTCGCTTCGCTGCTCGCCGACCAGGGGTTGTTCGTGCTGCACACAATCGGCGCCAACACATCGATGACCTTCGCCGATCCGTGGCTGACGAAATACATATTCCCCAACTCCATGGTGCCCTCCATCCGCCAGATCGCCGCCGCCGCCGAAGGCCTGTTCATCATCGAGGACATCCACAATTTCGGCGTCGACTACGACCCCACCCTGATGGCCTGGCACGCCAATTTCGAGGCGGCCTGGCCGTCGCTTGCGCCCCAGTACGGCGAACGTTTCCATCGCATGTGGCGCTATTACCTTTTGTCGATGGCCGGCTCGTTTCGGGCCCGCCAGACCGAATTGTGGCAGATCGTCTTCTCAAAGCGCGGGGTCGAGGGCGGCTATCGGTCGGTTCGGTAACAGGCGCGGCAGCGCCCTCGCCGCGTCGCGAGGCTCTTGCATCGCGGGCGCGATTCGACGATGCTCGCGCCAACGCAACCAGATGAAAGGAGGTGATCCAATGTCTGATGAGATTTCGACGATGTCCCAGGACTTTGGATTTGTGGCAACGGTGACGGAGGATTCTTCCGCCTAGCCGCCTTCCTTTCGAACCGGACCGGTTCGGGTCCGGGATATCGCGAAACTCATGAGGGCCGCCCGCCGGGCGGCCCTTTTGCTATTTGGCTCACAGCGCCACGTCCACCCGCGCTTCGCCCTCGCGCCAGGGCACGTTGACGGCCACCTCGGCGCCGTGGCGGTGCAACAGGATATCGAGCCGGCTGCTGCCGATCACCAGCGAGCGGATGTTGACCTCGTTGAGGAACCCGGGCAGCCGCGGCTGCCGGAAGGAGACGTGATCGGCGGCGAAGTCGAGCTCGAGCCCCAGGGAGGCCTGCAGCAGGGCGTAGGGCGCCGCGCAGGACCAGGCCTGCGGCGAGCAGGCCACCGGGTAGAAGGTCGGGCCCGACCCCGGCATCCGGTGGAAGCCGCAGAACAGCTCCGGCAGGCGCCTGAGATCCATATAGCCGGCGGCGTCGAACATGCCGCCGAACAGGCGCAACAGTTGCTGGCGGAAGCCGTAGCGCGCAAATCCCAGCCCGATCAGGGCGTTGTCGTGCGGCCAGATCGAGCCGTTGTGATAGGACATCGGGTTGTAGCGCGCCTCCGAGGCGGCGATCGTCCGGATACCGAAACCGGAATAGAAGTCCCTTCCCATGAGCTGATCGGCCACCTGCCGGGCCCGCGCCGGCGCCGCGATGCCGGCGAACAGCAGATGCCCGGCGTTCGACGAGCGCACCTTGCATTGGCGCTTGTCGCCGTCGAGCGCCATCGCGTAGGTGCCGATCTCCTCGCACCAGAAGTCGACCTCGAAGCGCTGCCTGAGGCGCTTGGCGTCGCCCATCAGCCGGCTGGCTTCCTCCGCCTGGCCGAGCCCGATGGCGATCTTGGCCGCCTGGAGCCTGGCCGCATAGGCGTACCCCTGCACCTCGCACAGCGCGATGGCGCCCTCGGCGTCGGTGCCGTCTTCGTGAAACACCGAATCGGCCGAATCCTTCCAGCCCTGATTGACAAGCCCCTCGCCGACATGGCGGGGATACTCCACGAACCCGTCCCCGTCGGCGTCTCCCGGCCCCTCGATCCAGCCCAGGGCCGCCTGGACATGCGGCCAGAGTTGCTCGGTTGTCTGAAGATCGCCGGTGCGCTCGAAATACATCCCCGCCAGCATCACGAACAACGCGGTCGCGTCGACCGACCCGTAATAGCGCGCGAACGGCACCTCCCCGCGATGCGCCATCTCCCCGGCGCGCGTCTCGTGCATGATCTTGCCCGGCTCGGCGGCGGCGGCCGGATCGGTCCCGGTGGCCTGGGTCTGGGCGAGATAGCCCAGCACCCCCTTGGCGATCGCGGGGTCGGCCCACAGCATCTCCATGGCGGTGATGATCGCGTCGCGCCCGAACGCGGTGGAGAACCAGGGAATGCCGGCATACGGAAACGGCCCGTGCTCGGTGTCGGTGGTCAGCATGTTGAGGTCCGACTTCGTGCGCCCGAGAATTTCGTTGAAGATGGCGTTTGAGCTGTCGATGGCGGCCCCCCGGCCGGTCGCCTTGCGGTGCGCCCGGCGCGCCTGGCGCAGGCAGGCAAAGAAGCGGTGGCGCCGGGGTTCGCCGGGTCCTTCGTGACAGGCCACGGACATGAACACCGACGTCCGGTCCCTGGCCGGGACCTCGATCTCGATGACTGCCCCCTCCGCGTCCACATGGGTGGGAGCGGGCTCGAAACGCATGACCAGGTGCCGTTCGATGCCGTCGAGACCCTCATAGATGAAACTCATCCCGTCGGGCCTGACCTCGGACCGCACCCGGCCGCGTTGCGCCCGGCGCTGTCCGCGCACCTCGAATATGTCGGCGAAGTCCGCGCCGTAGAAGAAGGCGAGCTGCAGCTTCTGCGGCTGATCGGAAAAGTTGCGAATGCCCAGCCGCTCATGGCAGGCCGCATCCCAGAGGAATTTCGAACGCGCCACATGGATGGTGTCCTTGGGCAGCACAAGCGAGCCGCTGACGATGAAGTCCGGATTGGTCAGATCCGCCTTCAGCACCGCGTTGTTGTCCTGCACCGTCGAACTCAGCAGGAGCGGCCGCTGCCCGTTGACCAGGATCTTGAGGTTCGACAGATACCGCGTGTCCTTGTGATAGAGCCCCTCGGCGCCCGCGTCGCCGGAGGTGACGTTGCCGTAGTGGTCGAAGACGGCAAACGTGTCGCCGCGCTTCAGGGTGCGCGGCCGGCGCTCCAGGATGGAGGTGATCGCCGGAATGTAGCCATGATCGGGGCCAGGCGGCGTGGTGGGGCGCGGCGGCTTCGCCTCACTTGCGGGTTGTTCGTTCATGGCCCGGACCCACCGCTACTCGGGGGCGTGCTTCGCTTGAGCCGCCGACCAAAGGCCGAACGCGGCGCCTCGGATCGGCGCGCCGACGCCGGGGTTTGGCGCCAGCGGCCCGCGTCCCACCGCGGCGCCGGCGCGCACCCGCTCGGGGTCGGTGCGGTTCAGATATTCGTACACCGCCACATACTCCTGCGCCATGCGCTCGGCGGTGAACCGCTCCTCGAAGCGCGAGCGGACCCGGGCCCGGCTGAGCGAGCCGACCCGATCGATCGCCGCCACCGCGTCATCGATACTGTCGACGATGAAGCCGGTCACGCCGTCCTCGACCACCTCGGAGGTGGCCCCGCTGCGCCAGGCGATGACGGGGGTGCCGCACGCCATCGCCTCGATCATTGCCAGGCCGAACGGCTCCGGCCAGTCGATGGGAAACAGCAGCGCCCGGGCGCCGCCCAGGAAATCGTTCTTTTCCGCCTCGCCGATCTCGCCGAGGAATTCGACCCCCGGCACCTCGAGCAGCGGCACGACCGCGCGCTCGAAGAACGGCCGATCGTCGACGCCGATTTTTGCGGCCATCTTGAGCTCGATGCCGGCCCGGCGGGCGATCCGGATCGCCCGGTCGGCACGCTTTTCCCGCGACATCCGCCCCAAAAAGGCGAGATAACCGCCTCCGCCGTCCTGCGGGCGGTAAAGGTTCCGCGGCAGACCGTGATGGACGGTCGCCACCCAGTTGGCCTTTTGCGGCGCGCGCTGCTGGTCGGAGACCGAGACCAGCGGCATGTCCCTGAATTCACCGAACAGCCGCGGATAGTCGGGCAGGTCCATGCGGCCGTGCATGGTGGTCACGCTCCGGCTCCCCATCTGTCGGACGAGCGGGAAGTGCAGGTACTCGACATGGAAATGCAGGATGTCGAACTCGCGCGCCCGCTTCCTGAGCGCTTCGAGTTGCAACACCGAACACGCGAGCGTGTCGTGGCTGCCGGCCAGCCGCAGCGCCTCGGGGCAGCAGGCGACGAGCTCGGCGTCGGTCCGCGAATCGCCACTGGCGAACAGCGTCACCTCATGGCCGAGCTCGATCAGTTCCTCGGTGAGATAGGACGCGATCCGCTCGGTGCCGCCATAGAGTCTCGGCGGCACGCTTTCGATCAGAGGCGGGATCTGTGCGATCTTCATCGGGTCATGGCCACGCATGCACACAAGCGGGGGGCGCGACCGCGCATTTCGCACTCGCCTGCGAGTTGCACCCCATCATCATAGTCGCTTCGACCCCTCGCTCCTTGCGCTCGATCAACCCGGACGCGACCGCCCCAAAGCGCGCCGGAGGCGGCGGACAAATGGCGGGCGGGGGCCCATGGCGAGCCCCCGGCCGCAACCCGGTCAGGTCCTGGACCTGACCTCGATCTTCCTGGCCGAGCGTTGGACTTCCGGCGGCTTCGGCAGGGTCACGGTCAACACGCCGTTCTTGAACCCCGCCTCCACCTTGGCCTCGTCGACGCCGAACGGCAGCCGGATCGAGCGCGAGTACGACCCGTAGGAACGCTCCGACATGTGAACGCGTTCATCCTTGCGTTCGGATTCGGCCGACTTCTCGGCCCGGATCGTCAACACGTCGTCGCTGAGCGAGACGTCGATATCCTTCTCCTCGACGCCGGGAAGCTCGGCGGTGACGGTGATCGCCTTGTCGTCCTCGCTGACGTCGAGCGGCGGCGCCAGCCGGTCCGTCGACGGCAAACGGGCCAGTCCGTTGCCGAGGAAATCCTCGAACAGCTCATCCATTTCACGCCTCAAAGAGGTGTACGGGTCGTCGCCGGTCAGCTGCCGGCCCACGCCACGAGTGCCCCCGAAGGGCACGAGCGAGCGAAATGCCATCGCATCCTCCATTTCGATATGAAGTGGCCGCGACCCGGGCCTGACGCGCCGCGCCGCGGTGTTAGAGGAGATATAGGTGGGGCGCGCCAAGCTGCAAGAGGACTTGCGCTTATGCCCCCTAGGGCGGCGCGCCGGGCCAGCGGGCCCGCAGCGCATCGTCATCGCGCAGATCCAGCGACACACCGAACGGCGCGCTCTCGCGGCCGAGGGTCGCGCCCAGCCATGCCGCCTCGTCGCGGGAGGCCCTGTTCAGACGAAACCGCGCCATCCGGAAGGGCACCAGGTCGAGCGCGATGAGGCGCCCGCTGGCGGCGTCCAGGTGCGGCAGGTACATCGCCACAAGGTCGCCGCGATAGTCCTCGTTTCCGGATATCCCCTCGTAATCGTTGATGAAATCTCCGCATCCATAGAGGATCAGCTTGCCCTTATGGACCTCGATCGGCTTGGCGTGATGGGAGGAGTGGCCGTGCACGACGTCGACGTCAGCATCCTCGATCAACCGGTGCGCGAAGTCCCGCTCGGCAGCCGAGACCTCGTACCCCCAGTTGCCGCCCCAGTGCACCGAGGCGACGATGATGTCGCCCGCCCGCTTCACCGCCACCACCCGGCCGGCGATGTCCCGGAGCGAAGCCGCGCCGAGATCGGCCAATAGCGCCACGCCCGGCCGGGAGGGGCTCGCTGCCCATTCGGCCGGCACCCCGCTCGAGGCGTGGGCAAAGCTGAACACGATCACCCGGCCCCCGCCGGTGAGCTCGACGATCGCGGGTCGGGCCGCCCCCGCCGCGTCGCGGCCGGCGCCGGCAGCGGCGATCCCGGCTTCTTCGAGCGCCGCCAACGTCTCGAGGAGCCCGGCCTCGCCCCAGTCCAGCACATGATTGTTGGCGAGCCCGCAGCAATCGATCCCGGCGGCGCTCAGAACCGGCAAATTGCCCGGATGCAACTTGTAGTTGATTGATTTCGGCGCCGGGTCCGCGGATCGGGTGACGGCCGTTTCGAGATTGACGATGCGCGCGTCGGGCGCCGCCGCATCCAGCGCCGCCAGCGCATCCCCCCACACATAAGCGAACCCCACGGGTGCCGGGATGGCGCCGTTCGCCGCCTCGGCGAGGGCCACATACTCCCGCGCGTCCGTGACCGAGCGCTCGTAGAGGCGCGGGTCGCCGGGATTGGGCAGGATCTGATCGATCCCCCGTGCGACCATCACGTCGCCGGCCAGGAACAACCCGACGGAACCGCGCTCGTCCATGCGCCGATCAGAGCAGTCCCGCGGGCCCGTGTCGAGCCGCGCCCGGGGTGGCGCCGAGGCCCCTAGTTCGGTGCCGGCGTGAAGGGGATATCGACGGTCTTCTCGATGCCCCTGAGCCCGCCGAACTCGTCGATGCGGGCCTGCTGGTCGCGAAACGCCCGGGCGTTCACCGCCGCCGGGTCGCAGATCGCCTCGAGCTCGGCCTGCAGCTCCGCGAGGACGGGCGCGTGCTCGGCGCTGTCCCACAGATCGTTCAGCTCGTCGGGGTCGGCGTCGAGATCGAACAGCTGCGGCCGCTCGCCGACATAAACCACGTATTTCCAGTTGCGTTTGCGCACCATGAACTGGCCGGTCTCCGATCCGGCCGCGTGGTACTCGGCGAACACGACCCGATCCGGCGCCGCCCCTTGCGCCAGCTCGATCAGCGACGCCCCCGGCAGGTCGGGATTGGCCGGCAGGCCGGTGGCATCGAGCACACTCGGGGCGATATCGATCAGGGAGACCGGCGTGTCCAGGGTCCGGCCCGCCGGTATCCCGGCGCCCGCCGCAATGAGCGGGATGCCCACCGCATCCTCATACATCACCGACTTGCCCCACATGCCCCGGTTGCCGAGATTGTCGCCGTGATCGGAGGTGTAGATGACCCGCGTGCTGTCGGCCAATCCGGTGGCGCCGAGCGCCGCGATCACGTCGCCGACAAGCTCGTCGAGCCGCGTCACCATGCCGTAATAGGCCCTCAGCGCGATGGCGCGCTTTTCGTCGTCGAAATGCTTGTCGTAGTCGAAATAGTCGAGCATGCGGCGCACCGCCGGGTGGTCCGAAGCGGGCGCGGTCAGCCGGTAGCTCAGCTCGTCGAGCCCGTAGCCCGCATAGAGGTCGTAATAGGCCTCCGGCGCGATCAGCGGGAAGTGCGGCATCACGAAGCTCACGAAGAGCACGAAGGGCTTGTCCGAACCCTCGGCGGCGCGGCGCGCCAGCCACTCCTCGGCCATCGCCGCGATGCGCGCGTCGTAGCGCGAATAGGAACTGTCGCCCCGCCCCGCCGACGCCGCCAGCCCCGCCGTCCCCCGGTTCGGCAGCTGTGACTTGCGGAAAAGGCCTTTGAGGTCGCCCCGTCCCTCGACCACGTGCAGCGGCAGCAACTCCTCGGTGAAACCGTAATCGTCGCCGCCGCGATAGTGCAGCTTGCCGATGGCGACGACATCCGCCCCGCCGGCGCGGGCCATATGGTGCCAGCTTTCGGGCTCGCCGCGGTAGGGCAGCGCGTTGTCCCAGCAGCCGATCTGGTGGACGTAGCGCCCCGTCGCCAGCGAGGCGCGGGCCGGCACGCAGATCGGGCTGTTGCAATAGGCGGACGAAAACAGCGTCCCCTCGGCCGCCAGCCGGTCGATGTGGGGCGTCTTCACGAAAGGGTGCCCGTAGCACCCCGCCACCTTGCGGTTGTGCTCGTCGGAAAGAATGAACAGCAGGTTTTGCGGCTCGACCTGATCTACCAAAGCAAACCCTCGTTTTCCGCGCGCCCGCCGCGCGCCTGGGTGCACGGAACACTAGGAACACTCAGCCATTCAAATAAAGCTCGATAACGTGCTACGTTCATAACAGACCGGAATGGAAACGCCGCAGTGGACACCCAGCACATCCGTTTCGTACGCAGTGTCGCCGAGCACCGCAACATCTCCGCGGCCGCCCGCGAGCTCGGCATTACCCAGCCGGCGCTGACCAAGATCATCCTCAGGATCGAGGACCAGTTCGGGGCGAGCCTGTTCGACCGGCGGCCGCGCGGCGTCGCGCTGACGCCTTTCGGAGAGTTGGTGCTGCACCGGCTGGACCGGGTCGAGCACGAGATGCTCAACCTGCAAACCGAAATACGGGCCATGAAGTCGGGCCTGAGCGGCACGGTGTCGATCGGCGTCGGCCAGTTCTGGCTCGGCCGCATCGTGCCCAACGTTGTCGCCAAGCTGATGCGGGCGGCCCCGGAAATCCAGATCAAGATCGTCACCGGCAACCGCGACGAGCTGCTGGGCGCCCTGCAGCGCGGCAGGATCGATTTGGTTCTGGGCCGCATCACCGACGAGCTTCCGGACGACTTCGTGGGCGAAGTGCTGGGCGATGTCCGCCTGTTCCTTGCCGTGCGCGAGGGCCACCCGCTGGCTTCCCTCAAGCGGGCCGTCAAACCCGAGGACCTCCGGCCCTACCGCTGGGTGTTCCCGCCGGAATCCGATCCCACCGCCATCCACGTCAACCGGGCGTTCTCCGACCTGGGCTTTTCGCCCGCGCCGGTTGCCGTCGAGGCGCTGCCGCAACACCTGATCGTGGGGCTGTTGAAGGCCACCGACATGGTCGCGGCGATGCCGGAAATCACGACCAGCACCCTGGCCGAGGGCCTGCACCGCCTGCGCGCGGACTGGCTGGAATGGTCGAGCCACGCCGGCGTCATCAGCGTCAGGGAGCGCTCGGTGCTGCCCTGCACCGTGCACTTCCTCGAGTTGTTGCGCCAGGAGATGGTGACGCCGCCGGGCCTGGCCGCTTCGTTGCGCCACGCCCCCGGCCGCGCCGGCGCCGCCGGCGCCAGGCGCGCGCGGGGCCGACCCGCCCCTCAATCCATCGAGTAATCGACCGCGCGCGATCGCGCCCGGCGCCCCTGCACCAGCGGCCAGATCAGCATCACCACCGCGACCAGCACGAAGGTGCAGGCGATCGGCCGGTGCACAATGCCCAGGAGGCCGGCGTCGGAAAGCTGCAGGGAAGCCCTCAGTTCGGACTCGAACAAGGGCTCGAGCACGAACCCGATGACGAACGGGCCCACCGGCACCCTGGCCCGTTCGAGCCCGAACCCGATCAGCCCGAACCCCACCACCACCCACACATCGTAAAGGCGGTTCGCCAGCGCAAACGCGCCGATCGCGCAGAACACGAAGATGATCGGCAACAGGATCGCCCGGTCGATGGTGATCAGCCGCGCCAGGAAGCGCACCGAGACCGTCATGGTGGCGAACATCAACAGGTTCGCCACCAGATAGGCGGCGATCAGCGCCCAGGCGAATTCGCCATTGGTGATGAACAGGATCGGCCCCGGCTGGATGTTGTGCAGGATGAGCGCCGACAGCAGGATGGCGTCGATCGGACTGCCGGGGATGCCCATCGTGAGCAGCGGGATCAGCGCCCCGCCGACATTGGCGTTGTTGGCGGCCTCCGAGGCGACCACGCCCTCCTCGTGCCCGGTCCCGAATTTCTCGGGAGTTTTGGAGACGTTCTTGGCAACCCCATAGGCGACCATCGACGAGATCGACGCCCCGACCCCCGGCAGGATGCCGATCCAGGTGCCGATCACCGACGAGCGCGCCAGGTTCCAGCCGTGGCGCGTCCATTGCTTCATGCTCATCAGCGCCCGGCCGGCGCCCAGCTTGATGGCCTCGGGGTGCCGGTCGATCTCCAGGGCATCCTTGATGATCTGCGAGGTCACGAAGATGCCCAGCAGCATCGGCAGCAGCTTGAAGCCGTCCGCCAGCTCGTTGATCCCGAATGTCAGGCGCAATTGCCCGTCCGAGTCGTTGAAGCCGGGCATCGCGAACAGCATGCCCAGAAAGCCCGACAGCAGACCCTTGGTGATCGAGCCCTCGCTGAGCGACGCGATGAGCACGATCGCCATCAGCACCATCGTGAAATACTCGAAGGGACCGAATTGCATCGCCCAGCGCGACAGCGGCGGCGACAGCACCACCAGGAACACCCCCGCCACCATGCCGCCGACCAGCGACGAGCCGATCCCCAGCGCCAGTGCCCGGTGCGGCTCGCCGCGGGCCGCCATCGGGTAGCCGTCGAACGTCGTCATGATGGACGACGGCGTGCCCGGGATCCGGAACAGCATCGCCGAGATCAGCCCGCCCGAGACCGACCCGACATACATCGCGACCATCAGCACCAGGGCGTTGGTCGAGTCCATGTAGAAGGTCAGCGGGATGACGAGCGAGATCAGCATGCCGCCGGTCAGCCCCGGCACCGCGCCGACGAAAATGCCCAGCCAGGTGCCCACCACCAGGAAGAACAGCGGCATCGGCTGGAAGATGAAGCCGAGGGCGGCGCCCAGATCCGCGATCATGGCGCGCTCACGGGAGCCATTTGGTCACCGGCAGGTCGATGTAAAGGGCCCCCGAGAACAGCCATGCCAGCCCGAAGGCGATGACGAAGGACAGCGGCACCAACACAACCATCGTCGAGCGCCGGAAGCGCGACATGGCGCCCCCCAGCGCGATCACGAACGGCACCGTGGCTTCGCGGAACCCCAGGAGCCCGAACCCCATCACGCCGACATAGGCGACGATGATGCCGATCGAGGCCAGTGCAATGGAAGGCCTCAGAGGGCCGCCCGCCGCCGCGTCCTCGTCCGCCGCCGGTGCCGCGGCCCCCTGCGCGACGGCCCGGCGCGCCATCATCAGCCGGCGCAGAAGAACGGTCCCGGCCAGCAGGGCAATGGCCACGGCGACGAATTTCGGCACCGCCGCCGAGCCGAGCGGATCGAACAGCGGCGGCGGCAGCAAACTCGCGCCGTAGAAGGTGAGTGCGGCAAGCCCCCAAACCGCGGCCACCAGGATCACATCCGCGCGAGCGTCGGGATCAGCCAGAAGCCGCCGCATGGGTCTCCAAGCGTCCGGTTGGAAGGTGTCGGGCAGTGTAGGGACCGGCGGCCGAGGCCGCCAGTCCCCTTCCCCCTCCGCGCCTAGTCGGCGCTGAGCTCCTGGGCCGTGGGCACCAGCGGTTCGGCGTTCGCCTTCCATTCGTCGAGGATGGCGACGGTGTCCTCGGGGCTGATGAAGACCGCGCGGAAACCGGCATCCGTCAGCGCGGTCGAGCCCGCTTCGCTCTCCACGGCCGACCGCAGCACCTCGGCGAGCTTGTTGAAGGCCTCGTCCGGGGTATCCTTGGGCGCGATCCAGATGCGCATCGAATTGGCGATCAGATCGATGCCCTTCTCCCGCGCCGTCGGCACGTCGGGCAGCTCGGGCACCCGCTCCTCGGAGAAGATGACGAGCGGCTTGAGGCCGGCGGTCTCCCACTTCACGAATTCGGACACCGAGAAGATCGCGATGTCAGTGTTGTTCGAGACCACGGACGGGAAGCGCTTGGCGCCGCCGCCCACCTGCACATAGCGGAATTCCACGCCCGCCTTGTCCTGCAGCATCAGCGGCACGAAATGCACCGCCAGCCCGACATTGGTCGCCACCAGAACGGTGTCGGGATTGGCCTGAGCGGCCGCCATCAGGTCGTCGTAGGTGTCAATGGCATTGTCGTCGCCGACGCCGAGGCCGATCTCGGTGTAGCCCGTGATGCCGAGAATGCGGAAATCGGTATGGTCATAGTCGACCACGCCCATCACCTTCGAGGTGATCAGGCCTTCGTGCCAAAGCCCGATCGTGTAGCCGTCGGGCTCGGCTTCGAGCACGGTGCGGGTTGCGATCGTGCCGCCGGCACCCGGCATGTTCACGACCGCCAGATTCTGCCCCAGAACGCCGGATTCGTCGACATAGCGTTGCACGATGCGTGCCACCGCGTCGACGCTGCCGCCGGCGTCGGTCGGCACGATGACCCGAACCGGCTTGGTGGGGAAGTCCTGCGCCACGGCGCCGCCGATGACGGCCATGGCGAGCGCTAGGCCCGCAATGAGGCCGGTCTTCCAACTCTTCATGATGTTCCTCCCACTTGCGCGCGCCTGCCCGCTCCGTTTTGGGGCGGATTTCCACCGGCAGCACGCAATCGAGCGGATTTTTCGGCCGCCAGCCATAATCAGCAACGCCTAAATTCCCGCACACGCATTCCAAGCAGGAATGCGGTGGCCGGCGGTCCCGCACGAGGTGGGGCGGGCTCGCGGCAACGACGCTGAGTTGTGCTGAGACGGCCAAGCTCGCACGCCGCGGCAGGCGCGCCAGACCGGCGGCGCCCTAGTCGGTGGTCAGGAAGCCCTTTGTCACCTCGGCTTCCTGGGCAACCATGATGCGCTGCGCGGTGAGCATGTGCGCCTTCATCACCGAACGCGCCCGCGCCGGATTGCGCTCGCGAAACGCCGAGATCAGTTTCTCCTGATACGACAGGCCGCGCTCGCGCAACTCAGGCAGCGGGCGCTCGTAGATGCGCTTGCACACCGTGAGGTCCTTGAGCAGCCGCACCAGGAAACCGCACACGAAACTCAGCAGCGGGTTGTCCGAAAACCGTGCCAGCGTTTCGTGAAACTCGAGCTCCGCCGCCCTTTGCTCCTGCTCCTCGGCGATCGAGGTGGGCGGCTCGGTGTAGATGCTCATCTTTTCCTCGAGCTCGGCGATCTGCGCCGCCGTGATCTGGCGGGCCAGATCGCGCACGATCTCCGGCTCGAGGGCAATTCTGAGTGCGTAGATGTTCGAAATGCTCACATCGGTGAAAAGCAGATGATTGGCGAGCAACGCCATGGCGTGTTCGCGGTCGACCTCGGTGATGAAGGCGCCGCCACCCGGTCCGGTGCGCGTGCGCACCAGCCCCTCGGCCGCCAGCGCCCCCAGGGCTTCCCTTATGGTCCCCTTGCTGGCCGAATATTGCTCGATGAGCTCGTGTTCCTGCGGCAGGCGATCGCCGGGACGAAGTCCGTCCTCGATGATCGCGCGCTTGATGGCGGTGGCAATCTGGTGGGTGCGGCCACGCCGGTTCGAGCGCGCGCCGTCCTCGCGCCGGGGTCGCGCCAGGTCCGGCTCCTCGACACTCATGAGGCGTCGATTGGCGAGGCGTCCGCCGCCGTGCCGTTGTCGTAGGGGAAGTAGCAGGCGGCCAGATGCGTCGGCGCTCCGGGGCCGGCTTCCAGCGAAGGGGTCTCGGCACGGCACCTGTCGGCCGCCCGGGGACATCGCGGCGCGAACGAGCAGCCGGGCGGCGGATTGAACGGATCGGGCAATTCGGCCAGCTCCTCCTCGGCCACCACCCGCTTCTGCCCCGGCACCGGCGCCGAATTGAGAAGCAGGCGCGTGTAGGGGTGGCGCGGCCCGCCGAAGATCGCCTTGGCGTCGCCATACTCGACGATACGGCCGAAATACAGAACCGCCACCCGGTCCGAGACGCTCTCGACCACCGTGAGGTCGTGGCTGATGAAGATGTAGGTCAGGCCGAAATCCCGCTTCAGCTGGTCGAGCAGATTGAGCACCTGGGCCTGCACGGAAACGTCGAGCGCCGAGACCGGCTCGTCGAGGATGATCACCTTCGGATCGCCCGCCAGCGCCCGCGCGATGCCGATGCGCTGGGCCTGGCCGCCCGAGAACTCGTGCGGATAGCGATCGAGAAACTCGGCCCTGAGATTGACCGCGTCCATCAGTTCGCCGAGCTTTGCTTCGCGCGCCGGCTTGTCGAGCCCCAACAGATGGACCATCGGGGTTTCGAGAATCGTCCGGACGGTCTTGCGCGGATTGAGGGAGGAGACCGGGTCCTGGAACACATACTGGATGGTCTGCGCCAGCGCCCGCGGGTCGCGGCCGGCCATTTCGGTGACGTCGGAGCCGTCCATGGTGATGGTGCCCGCGCTCGGCCCGTCCAGCCCCACCAGCATGCGCGCCAGCGTCGACTTGCCGCATCCCGATTCGCCGACAATGCCCAGCGTCTCGCCCTGCCTGAGTTCGAGATTGATGCCGCGGACGGCATGCACCGCCGGCTTTTCGGCGCCCAGCCAGGTGCGGCCGCCGCCGAATATCCGGGTGAGGTCGCGGGTTTCCAGAACCGTCGGAGCGGTCATGCCCGTGCCTCCTCCGCAAGAGGATGGATGCAGCGCACCCCGCGCTCGGGGCCGATCGGGTCGATGGCGATCTCGCCGGTGCGGCATTCGGCGGTCGCCCGGGGACAGCGGTCCGCGAAATGACAGCCGTCGGGCAGGTCGTTGACCGGTGGCGGCATCCCGGCAATGGCGTCGAGCCGGCGCCCCGGTTCGCCCATCACCGGCACGCAGTCGATCAGCATGCGCGTATAGGGGTGCGCGGGCGAGGTGAGGACGGCCTGGGTGGGACCGGTCTCGACGATCCTGCCGGCATACATCACCGCGATCCGGTCGCAGATTTCCGAAACCACGCCGAAATCGTGGGTGATGAAGAGGACCGCCGCCTGCTTGTCCTTGCGCAGCGCGTCCATCAGCTTGAGGACCTGCGCCTGCACGGTGACGTCGAGCGCGGTGGTCGGCTCGTCGGCCACCAGAACGGCGGCATCGTTGGCGAGTGCCATGGCGATCGACACGCGCTGCCGCATGCCGCCGGACAATTCGTGCGGGAAGGCCTTGGCCCGTTCGGCGGCGTTCGGGATGCGCACCAGTTCGAGCAGTTCCACGGCCCGCTCCCAGGCCTGCCGGTAGGTCACGGGCTGATGCGCCTGGATGGCCTCGGCGATCTGGTCGCCCACCTCGAACAGCGGATGCAGCGTCGACAGCGGGTCCTGGAACACATAGGCGATCTCACGGCCGCGGATGCCGCGCAGCTCCTCGTAGCCGACCGCCAGAAGGTCACGACCGCCAAACTCGATCCGGCCGCCTTCGATGACACCCGGCGGCGTCGGCACCAGCCCCGCGATGGACATCGCGGCGACCGACTTTCCCGAGCCGGACTCCCCGACGATGCCAAGGCATTCGGTCTGATCGAGGTGGAAGTCGACGCCGCCGACGGCGCGGTACTTCTGGTCGCCGACGTTGAAGCTGGTGCGCAGGTCCGTGACGTCGAGCACCCGTTCGCCGCCGACCGCCGCCGTCTCCGGGACGCTCTGGCGGTCGATCGCGGTGCGCGCCGACGGCGCCGCCAGGGCGCCCGACTTCAGTCGCGGATCGAGCACGTCGCGGACGCCATCGCCAAGCAGGTTGATGCTCATCACCAGGGCGAAGATCATCAGCCCCGGAATGACCGAAGCGTGCGGCGCGGTGATCAGCAGTTGCCGGCCCTCGCCCAGCATCGAGCCCAGATCGGCCTGCGGCGGCTGGGCGCCCAGACCCAGGAAACTGAGGCCGGCGGTTTCCAGGATCATCCAGCCGACGGTGGTCGACATGGTGATCACGATCACCGGCAGCACGTTCGGCAGCACTTCGGAAAAGAGGATGCCGACATGGCTCCTGCCCGCCAGGCGCGCCGCGTCGACGAATTCCCGGCGCCTGAGCGAGATCGTGACGCCGCGGATGTTGCGGGCGAAGAACGGGATGTTGACGATGGCGATGGCGTAGAGCGCATTGAGCAGCCCCGGCCCCAGCGCCGCGACGATGGCCAGCGCCAGAAGGATGTAGGGGAACGCCATCAGCATGTCGACGCCCCGCATCATCAAATTGTCGGTGCGCCCGCCCGCGTAGCCGGCCACAAGACCGATCAGCGAGCCGAAGAAGGCCGCGATGACGCTGGCGGTGACACCGACCAGCAGCGACACCTGGGTGCCCCAGAGGATGCGCGAGAGGATGTCGCGCCCCAGATGATCGGTGCCCAGCAGGTGCGCGTCGGAAAATGCCGGCTGCAGCCGGTTGGCCGGCTCGGTGACGTCCGGATCGGCGATCGGCAGCACCGGCGCCAGCAGCGCCAGAATGACGATGGCGACCAGAACATAAAGGCCCGCGGCCGCCAGCCGGTTGTTCATCAGAAGCTGCCACGGCGTGGCCCGGCCCGATTTGGGCGGCGCGGCGTCCGTTGGCGTGACCGCGGCCTCGCTCATGACTTCAGCCTCGGATCGATCATGGTCTGAACGACGTCGGCGACAAGGTTGAACAGCACGTAGGACGCCGCCACCACCAGCACGCCGCCCTGAACGAGCAGGATGTCGCGGGTGGAAATGGCGTTGACCAGCATCGCGCCAATACCCGGCCACTGGAACACGGTCTCGATATAGACCGCCCCACCCAGCACGAAGCCGGCCTGGATGCCGATGACCGGGATGACGCTCACCAGCGCCGCCTTGAAGGCGTGCTTGAAAATCACGCTGCGCTCGTCGACGCCCTTGGCGCGGGCGGTGCGCACATAGTCCTGGCGCAGCACTTCGAGCATCGAGGCCCGCGTCAACCGCGCGATGACCCCGGTCGCCACCACCGCCAGGGTGATCGCGGGCAGGGTGAGATGACGGATCAGATCCGGCAGATCGCCGCCGCCATAGATCGCGAACATGCCCGAGGCCGGTAACAATCGCCACTCGACCGCGAACAGCAAAATGAGCAGCAGTCCGAGCCAGAAGCTCGGCATTGAGATGCCGATCAGCACGAAGAAGGTGACGATGCGGTCGGTCCAGCCGAACTGGCGGACCGCCGAGACGATGCCGGCCAAAAGCCCGAAGATCGAGCACAGCACCAGGGAGGTGCCGGCCAGGATCAGCGTGGCGCCGAAGCGCTCGAGCACTTCGTCGAGCACCGGCCGGTTGAGGATGAAGGAGCGGCCGAAATCGCCCTGCAGAAGATTACCCAGCCAGATCAAATATTGCTGGGGCAGCGGCTTGTCGAGGCCGAGCTCGCGGTTCAGCCGGGCGACGTTTTCGGGCGTGGCGTAGGACCCAAGGATGGCCGTCGCGGGATCGCCGGGGATCAGCGCCATGATCAGAAACACGATGATCGACAGTCCGAAAAGGACCGGGATCAGGGCCAGCAGACGCTTGGCGATGTAGGCGGCCATTTCTCAGGTCCCCGCGAAATCCGGGAATGGCCGGCCGGCGGTCCGCGGACCGCCGGCCAACGGGGAGGTCAGCCCGTGCGCACCTTCTGCAGGAGCAGGAAGAACGAAGGCTGCAGCGAGAAGTTCTGGACATTCGCCGTGGTCACGGCGTTCTGCTTCCAGTTGGCCACAAACAGCCAGGGCGCGTCGTCATAGACGATTTCCTGCATCTGCTTGTACAGCGACGCGCGTTCGGCCTGATCGGTCGATGTGCGTGCCCGTGCCAACAGATCGTCAACTTCCGGATTCGAGTAGTAGCCGGAGTTGAACCCGCCCTTGTCGGGCCACGCCTCGGTCCGCAGCGCCAGATAGGGCAGCGTGTCCGGATCGTTGGTCATCCAGGCCATCTCGGCCATGTCGGCCTTGCCCTCGAGACCGGGATTCACCTCGCCAAGGAAGGTGTTCCACTCGTAGGTCTCGATACTCACGTCGAGCCCGACCGCGTCGAGATCCGCCTGAATGGCGGTGCCCATCGCGACCGGATCGAGCATGCCCGAACCGCCCTGGGTGACGTAGAACGTGACCTTGGTACCCGGCGCGACACCGGCCTCGGCGAGAAGCGCCCGCGCCTTGTCCGGGTCGTAGGGATACGGATCGAGGCTTTCGTTATAGGCCCAGTTGAAGGCCGGCGGTGTCGGTCCGGAGGCGACGCTCGCGGTGCCTTGCAGCACGTTGTCGACAAGCGACTTCTTGTTGACCGCGTAGTTGACCGCCTGCCGCGCCAGCTTGTTGGCGAACGGGCCTTCCTTGGCGTTCAGGATCAGGAACCACAGATGCGGGCCCGCCTGCTCATAGAGCATGAAGTCGGGCGAATCGCGGAATGTCGCCACGTTGTCCGGCGGCACCTCGACCATCACGTCGATTTCGCCCGACAGCATTGAGGCGACGCGCGTGTTGGCGTCGGTGATGGGCCGGTAAACGACCGCATCGAGCGGCGGCGCACCATCCCAATAGTCGTCATTGCGCTCGATGACCACGCGGGTGTTGGACTGCCACTCGGCGAACCTGAAGGCGCCGGTGCCCGACGGATTGCGGTCGAAATCCTCGCCAAACTGCTCGACTGCCGCCTTGGAGACGATCAGGCCGGCGGGATAGGCAAGGTTCGACAGGAACGGCGCGTAGGGCTCCGTCAGGGTGAACTTGACGGTCATGTCGTCGACCGCCTCGACCGATTTCACGGACGAGAAGTAGAAGCTGAGCGGGAAGGAGCCGGTGTGGTACGGATGGTCTTCGTCGATCATCCGCTGGAAGTTGAAAACCACCGCCTCGGCATTGAACGGCGAGCCGTCGTGGAACTTGACGCCCGCGCGCAGGTGGAAGGTGTATTCGGTGCCGTCATCGGAAATGGTCCAGTCGGTCGCCAGCGCCGGCTCGACCTCGAGCGTGCCGTCCTTGTAGCGCACCAGCCCGTCATAGACATTCATCAGAATACGGAAGTCGTTGACCGCCGAAACGTGCTGCGGATCAAGCGATTGCGGTTCGGCGATCTGGCCGACCACCAGCACGCCGGGCGGCGTTTGGGCGATAGCCGCCGGGGCTGCCACGAGCGCCGCAGCCAGCCCGAGACCCAAGCCCAATTTGTGAAGAATGCGCATGTTGGTCTCCCTGTTTGACAAGGTGAATTTATCATAAGAAATTATCCTTTCGCAAGACGAGTGCTTTCGAGCGCGAGTCGGGCGCAGAAGGGTGGAAAATGCCAATGACCTATTCCGTTCTCGGGCTGGACCGGGCCACCTCGGCGATCGGATGCGCGGCCGCCACCGGCAATCTGGCGGTCGGCGGATGGGTGCTGCGGGCCGCAGCGCGCGTCGGCGCGGTCGCGACCCAGGGCTACGCCGTCAGTACGCTGTGGGGCGACGGGGCGCTGGCCCGGATGGCCGACGGCGAGTGCGCGGACGAGGCGCTCGCCAAGCTGACCGAACCCGACCCGGGCCGCGATTTTCGGCAGCTGACCGTGCTCGACGCGGCGGGAGGCACCGCCGCCTGGACGGGCACCGGGAACCCCGACTCGAAAGGCCACATCCTGGGCGAGGACCTGGTGGTGGCCGGCAATTGGCTGGCCAACAACAAGGTGCTTGCCGCCGTGCAGGCCGGATACGTTGGCGAGCCGACAACCGCCGATTTCGGGCGTCGGCTGCTGGCGGGCCTGGACGCCGGCCTTGCGGCGGGCGGCGATCAGCGCGGGACCCTGTCGGCGGCAATCCGGATCGTGCGCCCCGACCTCCCGCCGCTCGACCTCAGGGTCGACTTCGACGACGAACCGGTGACGCGGCTGCGGGCGCTCTACGAGATGGCCGCCAATCCCCCCTATTCGGAGTGGGCCAGATCCGTCCCCACCCTCGACGATCCCTACCGATGCTAGGTGAGCCGCTGCCCGCGGGCATCGGCGATGTGTTGCTGGAGCGCCTTGACGCGGTCGCGCGGTGTTCGGCGCCCGGCCCCGGTGTCACGCGGCTGCCCTTCACGCCGGAACACCGCGCCGCCAATTCCATGATCGCGAACTGGATGGCGGCCGCCGGGCTCGAAGTGTCGACCGACGCCGCCGGCACCCTGATCGGTCGCCGGCCGGGGCCACCGGGCGCACCGACGCTTCTGATGGGCTCGCACCAGGATTCGATCCGCAACGGCGGCAAATACGACGGCATGCTCGGCGTCGCCCTGCCGATCCTGGTCTTCGAGCATCTCAAGGGCACGGAATTACCCTTGGCGGTCGAGATCCTCGCCTTCGCCGACGAGGAGGGGATCCGGTTTCCTACCGCGATGGTCGGCCCGCGCGCCCTGGCCGGCACTATCGAGGCGGCGGACCTCGGTTTCGTCGACGCGGACGGCGTATCGCTCGCCGAGGCGCTGGCTTCCTTCGGCGGCGATCCGGGCGCGCTGGACAATCTGCACCGGGCGGGTACCGACCTCACTGGCTTTCTGGAGGTGCATATCGAACAAGGCCCGGTGCTCGAAAAGCGCGGCGTTCCGGTTGGGGTGGTGACGGGCATTTGCGGCATCGAGCGCTGGACGGTGAAACTGACCGGCGTCGCCGCCCACGCCGGCACCACCCCGGTCGCGCTGCGCCGCGACGCGCTTGCCGGGGCGGCCGAGTGCGTGCTGGCGGTCGAGGCGCTTTGCCGGCGGACCGATGGCCTGCTCGGGGGCGTCGGTACGCTCGAGGTGCGCCCCGGCGTCGCCAACGCGGTCCCGGGCGAGACGGAATTCAGCGTCGAATTGCGCGCCGCCGAGGACGCCAAACGCACCGCGGCGGCGACCGGGCTCGACGCTTCGATCCGCGGCATCGCGGAACGGCGTGCGCTCGGGGTCGAGATCGAACGCACCTACGCGCAGCCGGGTGTCATCTGCGACGACAGGTTGACGGCAATCCTCGCCGAAGCGGTATCCGAGACCGGCGTCGAGGTGGTTCGGCTGCCCTCGGGCGCCACCCACGACGCCTCCGCGATGGCGAGCCTCGGCCCGGTCGCCATGCTGTTCGTGCGCTGCCGGGGCGGGGTCAGCCACAACCCGCACGAATCCGTCACCGCGGCGGATGTCGAAGCCGCGATGAACGCACTCGTTCGCTTTGTCGACGGTTTGGCGCGCGCGACCGGCGCCTGAGCGCAACTAAGCCGGCAGCACCGCCTGTACGGCCTGCCGGGTCCGATCGACGATGATGTCCGCCTCCTCGCGGCTCAGCACCAGCGGCGGGGCGAACCCCAGAATGTCGCCCTCGGGCATGGCGCGGGCGATGACGCCGAGCGCCAGCAGCTCGCCGGCGATCTTCGCGCCGATCTTGTCCGCCGGATCGAAGAACTGCCTGGTGTCCCGGTCCTTGACGAATTCGACCGCGCACAGCAGCCCTTCACCGCGGACGTCGCCGACATGGGGGTGTTTCCCCAGCGCCTCGCGCAAGGCGCCGAGGAAATAGGCGCCGGTGTCCCGCGCATTGTCGACCAGGGAGAGCTCGTCGACGACAGTGAGGCTGGCGATGCCGGCCGCGGCGCCGATGGGATGGGCCGAATAGGTCCAGCCATGGCCGAACGACCCGAATTCGTCAGTGCCCCGTTCGAGCACCGCCCACACCTTCTCCGAGACGATCGAGCCGGACAGCGGCGCATAGGCCGAGGTCAGGCCCTTGGCGATGGTGATGATGTCGGGGGTCATCCCGTAATGCTCGGAGCCGAACATGGCGCCCAGCCGGCCGAAGCCGGTGACGACCTCGTCGGCGATCAGCAGGATGTCGTGCTTGTCGAGGATCGGCTGGATCGCCTGCCAGTAGCCGGCCGGCGGCGGCACCAGCCCGCCGGTGCCGAGCGCCGGTTCGCCGATGAAGGCGGCGACCGTGTCGGGCCCCTCCCGCTCGATCAGCGCTTCGAGCTCCGCCGCGCAGTGAGCCACGAACGCTTCTTCGCTCATCGCCAGGTCGTCGCGGCGATAGTAGTAGGGCGCCACGGTGTGGATCACCTGCGACAGCGGCAGATCGAATTTCTTGTGAAACAACTCGAGCCCGGTCAGCGAGCCGGTCATCAGTCCCGACCCGTGATAGCCGCGCCAGCGCGAGATGATCTTCTTCTTCTCGGGCCGGCCCAGGACGTTGTTGTAGTACCAGACCAGCTTGATGTTGGTTTCGTTGGCGTCCGATCCGCTCAGGCCGAAATAGACCCTGGACATGTTCGCCGGCGCCCGCTCGACGACCATTTTGGCGAGCCGGATCGAGGCCTCGGTGCCGTGCCCGACATAGGCGTGGTAGTAGGCGAGCTTGCGGGCCTGTTCGGCGATCGCCTCGATCACCTCGGCGCGCCCGTAGCCGACATTGACGCAGTACAGCCCCGCGAACGCGTCGAGCAGACGAATGCCCTCGCGGTCCTCGACATAGACCCCGGACCCGCCGGTCATGATGCGGCCCGGCGCCTCGCCGCGGGCGTGCTGCGCCAGGTGCGTGGAGGGATGGAAGAAGTTCTCGCGGTCCCACTCGCTGAGCTGGTCGTTCTTGAGCATGAGGCGTTTCCTTTCTGGTTCAGCGGGGCCGCGCGCGGCCTCAAACGGTTGAGAAGCCCGTGTCCTTGTGCACCGGAAACAGAAAACCGTCGCGCTCGTAAAGCGCCACCTGACCCCGGGTCAGAGACCAATCTCCGTTCATCTTCAATCCTCCCTCCGACAAACGAAAACCGAACGGGCGCTCACGCCCATTCGCGGCACACATATTTGACATCCATGAAGGCGTGCATGCCCAGCCGCGCGCCCTCGCGTCCGAGCCCGGATTGCTTCATGCCACCGAAGGGTATCGGCGCCCCGGTGACCTTGGTGCGGTTGACCGCCACCATCCCGAACCGAAGGGCGCGCGAGGCGCGGTAGATGCGGCGCCGGTCTTCGGTGTGCAGATAGGCGATCAACCCGTATTCGGTAGCGTTGGCGCGGTCGAACGCCTCGGGCTCTCCGTCGAAGGGCGCGATCGCCGCGACCGGCCCGAACGTCTCTTCGCGCATGATCAGGGCGTCGTCGGGCACGTCGGCAAGCACCGTCGGTTCGAAAAACAGCGCCCCCGCGCCGTGCGCGTCACCGCCGGCGAGCAGGCGGGCGCCCCTGGCCAGGGCGTCGGCGACGTGCTGGCGCTGCTTTTCGATCGCCCGGCGGTCGATCAGCGGGCCGACGTCAGGGTCGTGCAGGCCCGGTCCCACGGTGAGCGCGCCGGCGCGCGCCGCGAATCGGTCGCAGAATTCCTCGTAGACCGGGCGTTCGACGTAGAACCGGTTGGCCCCCAGACAGTCCTGCCCTGACGTGGAGAACTTCGCCTTGACGGCTTCGTTCACCGCGGTTTCGAGCTCGGCATCGGCGAACACCAGGAACGGCGCATGCCCGCCCAGCTCGAGCACCACGCGCTTGATGGTCTCGGTACTGCGGCGATAGACGAGCTTGCCGATCTCCGTCGAGCCGGTAAAGGAGACGGCACGCACGCGCGGATCGTCCATCCACGGTTCGACGACCTCGGACGCCTTGCCGGTGACGACGTTGAATACACCGGGGTCAAACCCCGCCCGTTCGGCCAGCTCGGCCAGAGCCAGCGCCGAAAAAGGGGTCTGGCTCGAAGGGTGGGCGACGACCGTGCAGCCGGCTGCCAGAGCCGCCGCCGCCTTGCGGGTGAGCATCGCCGCGGGGAAGTTCCACGGGGTGATCAGGGCCGCAACGCCCACCGGCTCGCGCCACAGCTCGATTTCCGCGCCGGGCAGGTGCGAGGTGACGCTCTGGATGTCGGGACGCTTGGCCTCCTCGGCGTAGAATTCGACGAACGAGGCGGCGTAATCGATCTCGGCCCGCGCTTCGGAGAGCGGCTTGCCCTGTTCGAGGGTCATCAGCCGCGCCAGATCCTCGCGGCTCTCGGTGATCAGATCGAACCAGCCCCTGACCAGCCGCGATCGCTCCTGCGGCAGGTAGCCTGACCAGCGGGCGAAGGCGGCATGGGCGGCATCGACGGCAGCGGCGCTTTCCGCAGCCGAAAGGGACGCGACTTCGCCGAGCCACTCCTCGTCCGCCGGATTGAGAACCGGGATCGTGGCGCCGCTGGTCGCGCCGGTCCAGCGGCCGTCGACATAGGCGAACTGGCGAACCAGGCGCGGATCGTCGAGGTCGTAGAGAGGGGTTACGGGCTTTCGAGCGGCCTCGGCCATCCGTGCGAACTCCGCGATGGGCAATGGCCGCGAAGCTAGCAGCCCCAACGAAGAAGATTCCGCTGAATGTGGCCGGCGCCGGAGACCGGTCGGACCCTATTCCTCGCTCTCGGCAGCGGAATCGGCGTCCTCGGCGCCGGCGATCAACCGCTCGATGGGCGGCACCCATGAGGACTTGACCGGCTTGGTCACCACGTAGGTGTAGTAGCGGGCCAGCCCCAGCCCCTGCTCGAGCATCGAATCGATGAGGCGCTGGTAGCTGTCGAGATCGCGGCTGACGATCTGCAGGAGGTAGTCGAGGCCGCCGCCCAGCGCCCAGCAGGCGACGATCTCCTCGCGCCCCGCGACCGCCCGCTCGAAGGCGGCGAAGTTTTCAGCGCGGTGGCGCTCGAGCTCGACGGTCACGAACACCGTGACGTGCTTGGCGACGGGCTTGAGGGCGATCTCGGCGTGGTATCCGGCGATCACGCCGGCTTTTTCCAGCCGCTTGAGCCGTTTCCAGGCCGGGCTGGCGCTGAGATTGATGCGCTCGGCCAGCTCGGCCTTGGACATCCGGCCCTCGCGCGCCAGGACCTTGATAATCTTCAGATCGCGATCGTCGAGCTTGAGCATGGGGCCCTCACGCCAAAACGGGCGTGCCGGCGCCGGCCTCGGCGCACCTGGCACGGGCCAGAGTGGCGACCGCGGTATCCTGGGCGCCGGTGCC
>Ga0315553_10000917_pt1 | contig 25341 bp, 19 predicted proteins | sample SalMarSW160140MG_FD_203099 | JGI IMG/M metagenome (GOLD analysis project Ga0315553, IMG submission 203099) | Salt marsh sediment microbial communities from the Plum Island Ecosystem LTER, Massachusetts, United States - Salt Marsh Sediment SW1601-40 ... | reverse complement strand
CTCCCGTCGAAGCCCATCGTGAGCTCTCTCCAAGTAGAAGACGAGCGATTTCGGCGAATGCTCTCCGATCGCAGTGCAAGATTCTTCCGGTAAGGTCTTGCGGAATCTCGGGAAATGTGCTATAATATCAAATAAGTCGTCCTCCCCTCGAAAAAGTGGGCATGCCCCACTTTTCTTATTGTGGATGGCTGAGGAAGTGGGTCGTACGCTCAGCGGTGACGATTAGGCCAGTCTCAGTCCGGGGAGCCGTGGGCCAAAGGACCAATTGGAGATGAAGACCGATTTCATCAGGGCAATCAATCAAGTCTGTGCAGAGCGCGGTCTCACCGTCGAGGTCGTCCTCGAGCTCGTCGAACAAGCCCTGGCGTCTGCGTACAAGCGTGATTTCAGCCCTGCTCTTTACGTGGAGGCCAAGATCGATCCTAACACCGGTGAACTCAGCATGTTCACCGGCAAGGAAGCGGTGGAAACGGTCGAGAGTCCCGAGAGCCAGATGGATATGGCAGAAGCCATAGCAATCAAGCCTGATGCGGAGGCCGGTGAGATCGTCTATGTGGAGGCCAATCCGCCGGACTTCGGGCGGATCGCTGCGCAGACCGCGAAGCAGGTGATCCTCCAGCGCATCAGAGAGGCCGAGCGTGACGCGCTCTACGATTCCTTCGTAGGGCGAGAGGGCGAGATAGTCGGCGGCACTGTACACAGCATGGACTCCCGGGGCATTACCATCAACCTGGGACGTATCGAGGCCCTGGTTCCTCGCAGCCAGCAGGTGCCCAACGAACGGTACTTCATCAGGCAGAAGCTCCGGGTGCTCATCCTGGAGGTGAACAGGACCAGCCGGGGGCCAGAGATCATCGCATCACGTAGCCACCCGGACATGCTTCGTCGTCTGCTCGAAGTGGAAGTACCAGAGATCTACAACGGCTTGGTGGAGATCAAGGCCATCGCCCGCGAGGCAGGCTCTCGCGCCAAGGTTGCCGTGGCAGCCGTTCAGCAGGGAATAGACCCCGTCGGCGCCTGCGTTGGGATGAGGGGTGTCAGGATCCAAAGCATCGTCAGCGAGCTCAACGGCGAGAAGATAGACGTGATCGGCTGGAGCCGCGACCCCAAGGAGTTCATCAGCAAGTCCCTCAGTCCAGCTCGGCCTCTGGGGGTGGAACTGGCTGAGGACGATGAGGTGGGCAATACCGCCACGGTCATCGTTCCGGACAAGGAGCTATCCCTGGCCATCGGCAGGGAAGGCCAGAATGCGCGGCTGGCGGCCAAACTCACGGGCTGGCGGATTGACATCATCGGTGCCACAGAGGCAGCGGAAAGAGCGGTGCGAAGAGCTGAAGCGGAGGCGATTCGCGCGGCCGCGAGGGCAGAGATCTCCGAGGACATGCCCCTTGAGCGACTGGGGATCTCCACGCGGGTCGTCAATATCCTTGCAGGCGTGGGGATAACCAACCTCGTCGAACTGCTGGACAAGATGGATGAGGGCGCCAATGCCCTCAGCGACGTCCGAGGACTGGGACCCAAGTCAGTTCAGGAGATAGAGGAAATCATCCAGCAGCGCGAAGTGCGCTCCATCCTCGGCCGGGAACTGAAGAGCGTCGAGGAGCCTCCGGAACCCAAAGAGGCAGAAGAGATACCAACCTCGATCGAGGAAGAAGCCGCTCCGGAGGGGGCGGAACAGGAACCTGCCGTCTCGGAGTCCAGCGAAGAGGTATCGTCGGCGATGGAGGTAGCGGAGGAGACCGCCCCGTCCCCTCTCGTGGAGGAAGCAGTCCAGGAAGAGGAATCGGTTGAGTCTCTGGTGGAGAGCGCCGAGGAAGAGGCTCAAGCGCCACCCTCAGCGCCTCGCGTGGTTCCGCCACCCAGCGAGGAGTTACTGCTCGGAGATAAGGAGCCGGGACGTAAGAAGAGGAAGACCAAGAGACTGGTCTACGATGAGACTCTGGGGGAGGTCGTTGCGCGCAAGGTGAGGAAGCCTGGGCGTCGCCAGGAAGACTGGGAAGCGACCGTGGAGGACTGGAAATCCCAGCCTGAAGAGATCGGGGTCATCGAAGACCTGGAACAGGAAGATGAGTCGGAAGAGTAGCCAAGGTCCTCGCAGGCGCGTTCCGCAACGCACTTGTGTTGCTTGCCGACGGGTTCATTCCGCCAGGGAACTGATGAGAATCGTGCGCCTGCCCACGGGAGGCGTGGAGCTGGATGAGACGCATAAGAAACCCGGACGAGGGGCCTATCTATGTGAGAGCAGAGCATGTTGGGAGACAGCCTTGGCCAAGAAGCTCCTTGAACACGCGCTGAAGACCGAGATAGCAAAAGAGGAGAAAGAGGCTTTGTGGCAGCGATGCCGCACGCTGCCGACTGAATCGACCGAACAGAGCGCTGCTCTGGCTCGTGGATAGTCACGTGCGGCGTCGATCGTGTGGGGATTTGCTCTACTGGCGGGCAATGCAGCCGCTTCGGAATGCGATTGAGTGCATGGAGAGAGGAGTCGTGAAAGACTGGGAAGTACCTTGTGGATCAAATCAGGGAGCGATGAAGGTGAGTCCTTAGATTCGAGTAGCGAACTCAGGACCTCCCCCGCAAGACGCCTCGTCTCTTCCCTCGTTGGTTCATGGTACGGACCCTCCGTTGGCCCAAGACCTGTAGCGCGCATATTTCGTTCCCGGTGTCGCTAGACTAATCGTCGCTTCGCAGGACAGCCGGTACCTGCTGCGAGAAGGTGGCGGTCGCAGCACGGCTGTCAGAAGGGAGATGGAACATGGTGCAGGAGAACAAAGTAGTCAGCATACCAGACAAGCTGTCCGTGAGGGAGTTGGCGGATCTACTCGACGTCAGCCCCATCGAGGTCATGAAGCTCCTGATCAGCAGCGGCATCATGGCCAACATCAACGAAACGGTTGACTACGATACCGCTGCCATCGTCGCCACTGATCTCGGCTTCGAGATACAGCAGGAACTCCCGACGGAAGCGGAAGAGGCACCCGCAGCTCCAGCAACGCCAGCCGTCGCCGAGGAGGTGCCGCTGAGGGAGATTTACGCTCAGGAGGCGCCCGAGGATCTGCAGCCGAGACCACCTGTGGTCACGGTCATGGGACACGTCAACCACGGGAAGACCTCGCTACTGGACTACATCAGGCACACCAATGTCGTCGCGGGCGAAGCGGGCGGCATCACGCAGCATACTGGCGCCTACCAGATCGAGCACGCCGGCAAGAAGATCACTTTCATCGACACCCCCGGCCACGAGGCGTTCACCGCCATGCGTGCGCGTGGCGCGCAGGTGACCGACATCGCCGTCCTCGTCGTGGCCGCCGATGATGGTGTAATGCCCCAGACCAGAGAAGCCATCGACCACTCGCGTGCGGCAAACGTGCCCATAGTAGTAGCTATCAACAAGATCGACATGGAGAGTGCCGACCCCGAACGGGTCAGGAAACAGCTCGCAGATCTAGGCTTGACTGTCGAGGACTGGGGGGGACACACCATAGCGGTGCCCGTGTCCGCCAAGGATGGCACGGGTGTCGATACACTTCTTGAGATGATCCTCTTGGTGGCCGAGATGTCCAGCATCATCGCCAATCCTGATCGCCCCGCCGTCGGGACGGTTATCGAAGGCAAGCTGGACAGGAGTAGAGGGCCATCAGCAACTCTACTGGTGCAGAACGGCACACTTCGCGTCGGCGACTACGTGCTCACAGGAGACATCTATGGCCGTATCCGCGCCATGTTCGACGATTCCGGGGAGACGGTGAAAGAAGCCACACCGTCCTTCCCTGCGGTGGTTCTGGGTCTATCGGATGTGCCTGAGGCGGGTTACGTCTTCACGGTCGTACGCGACGACAAGACCGCGCGGGCCCTCGCTGCTGAAAAGGCAGAAGAGAGGGAAGCCGAAGAACACGCCCCTGTCAGAGCCTTGAGCTTGGAGGACATCTACGCCCAGATACAGGCAGGCGCGGTCAAGGAACTCAACGTCATACTGAAGGCCGACGTCCAAGGCGCTCTGGAGCCAGTCATCAACTCGCTCGAAGACTTGGGGGATGAGGATCTGAAAGTCAGGATCATTCACGAGGGTATAGGCAACATCACCGAATCAGACGTCAGCCTGGCCATAGCGTCTCAGGCCATTGTGATCGGATTCAACGTCCAGGCTGAGCCCGCAGCTCGCAACATGGCGGAGACCGAGGGCGTTGAGATCCGCAGATACCAGATCATCTACAAGCTGATTGAGGACATCGATAAGGCCCTGAAGGGGCTCCTCGAACCCGTATACGAAGACGTAGTCCTCGGACACGCAGAGGTCAGAGCCACGTTCCGGATATCCAAGCTGGGCCGAGTGGCAGGTGTCTACGTCGATGACGGAAGCGTGCTGAGAGGCGCCCGCGTGAAGGTTCTAAGGAACGGCGAACAAGTGCACGAGGGTGGCATCGTGTCGCTGAAGCGCTTCACCGAGGACGTCGACGAGGTGACAGCGGGGATGGAGTGCGGAGTCGGAGTAGAGAACTTCACCACCTTCGAAGAAGGAGACGTACTCGAGATATACAGGAGAGAGCGAGTGGCTTGATCATGCCAGGCCGTTCAGTCCGCCACGACTGCTCTCCTCCTGGTAGGCTGCTGCGAGATGCCAACGCGTAGACAACGAAGAGTAAACGCCTTGCTCAGAGAGGCGCTCAGTGAACTGCTACAGAGGGAAGTCGCAGACCCAAGGCTCGACTTCGTGACCGTCACCGATGTGGACACCACCAGTGACCTCCGCCATGCGCACGTCTATGTCACATTCCTCAGCACCCCCGAGGACCAACAGGAAGGGCTGAAAGCTCTCACCAAGGCATGTGGCTACCTGCGTCGTCAGCTTGGCGAGAGGGTCTACCTGCGCTATGTGCCCGAGCTGACGTTCCATCTGGACTCGTCGATCGAGACTGGCCTGAGGATAGACCAGATCCTGGATAGTCTGGGGAGCCCTAGCGAGCAGAGCGAGGAGGAATGAAGACAGAAGCGGCACGGATGATCAGCACAGCGAACAACGCGTTCCTCATAGCTCATGTGGACCCCGATGGAGACACTATCGGCTCCACCCTGGCCCTCGCCCACGCCCTGAGGAGCATGGGAAAGGACTGCTCTCTCGCGTGCAGTGATCGCGTGCCGGCCACACTCTCTTTTCTTCCGGGCGTCGAGTGGTTCGGTACGCCCCAGATCGCAGATCACGATCTGATCATTGCCGTGGATGTTAGCGATCGCGGTCGCCTCGGCCCAGCCTACGATCACGTCGTCGAGATGGGCATCCCGCTCCTGAACATCGATCATCACGTGACCAACACCGGCTTCGGCACCGTCAACCTGGTCAACACGGATGCCGTGGCCACCAGTGAGATCATCTTCGACCTTCTCCGAGACTTGGACGTCCCTCTGGACCAGCTCCTGGCCACCTGCCTGTTGACTGGCATCGTTACCGACACACGGTCCTTCAGTACCTCAAGCACCACGCCTCGCGCACTTGAGGTGTCCTCCGAGTTGCTGAAGGCCGGGGCCTCGCTCATCGAGGTCAATGAGAACTACTACAAGAGCAAGTCGCTGGGCACCCTCCGTCTGTGGGGCAAGATGTTGGACCAGATGCAGCTCGAGGGCCGTCTCGTGTGGTCGGTGGACTCCCTGGAGATGAGAGAGCAGTGCCACGCCGGTTTCAGCAACGGAGACGGCATTGTGAACCTTCTGGCCAGTGTCCGAGAGGCCTCGGCGGCCATAGTCTTCATCGAGAAAGAAAGCCAACGAGTTGAGATCAGCATTCGATCCCGGCCCGGAGTGGACATCTCTCCCGTCGCCGTTTACTTCGGCGGTGGAGGGCACCCCCAAGCTGCAGGCGCCATGCTAGAGGGGAATCTCGAACAGGTGATACCGAAAGTGCTGCGCAAGGCCCAGGCGGTGCTGGACTCTGAGGGCCAGGCGTGGCCATCCCGGTAGCCAGGATGACTATCGAGCGTGCTAGCGCGGTCAGAGAACCGTGTCTGGCCTGCGCAGGAGAATCCAAAGGGATCTCGTCCCGAGAGGTCAAGCCGACCCGGGCAGCCGTCGCTGGCATCCTCAACGTGGACAAGCCTGTGGGCCTCACCTCGCACGACGTCGTAGCCAGGATCCGCAAGGCATCCGGGCTGAGGAAAGTAGGGCACGCAGGCACGCTGGATCCAGCGGCCTCGGGCGTGCTGCTCGTCTGCCTGGGCCAAGCCACCCGGATCACCGAGTTCCTGATGCAGAGTCGAAAGCGCTATGACGCGGTGATACGGCTGGGCGTGACCACAGACACTGGCGACCGCGAAGGTAGGGTCACCCGACAGGTTCCTAAGTTCGACGCAAGCCAGGAAGATGTCCAGGTAGCACTGTCCAGGTTCAAAGGTCCCATCCAACAGATACCCCCGATGCACTCTGCTCTCAAGCACCAGGGCACAACCCTTTACCGTCTCGCTCGCCAGGGGATCGAGGTGGAGCGAGAGCCCAGACCGGTGGAGATCTACGATCTACGGCTCACCGAGTGGACGCCTCCCACCTTTCGACTGCTCGTGGAGTGCTCGAAGGGCACCTATATCCGCGCGCTAGCCACGGATCTCGGGGAGGTACTGGGGCCCGGCGCACATCTAGAACATCTGGTTCGACTGGCTTGCGGGCGATACACGTTGGAGGATACAGTATCCCTGACCGAGGCGGAACAATGCCTCACCGACGGTCGGTGGCAGCAGATCCTACACCCTATCGATGAGGCTCTGTTGGATTTCGAAGCGGTGACAATGGACGGCGAAACGGAGACCCTGATCCGTCACGGGCAGCAGGTCCACGGCCCCGAGCCGCTTGCCGCGCCCTTCTGCCGCGCCTACAGCTCCTCATCCAGCAGATTCGTCGCCTTGCTGCAATACGATCAACAGAGCAAGACTTGGCAGCCGAGAAAGGTATTCAATCTTGATGAAACTGTTGCATGATCTTCCTGATGCACCCCTGGGCAAGCTCTCTGCGATCAGCATCGGGGTCTTCGACGGCGTACATCTGGGCCATCGGCATCTCATGGACAATCTGATGGCGAGCGCCAACGCTGGTGGCTATCTCAGCGGCGTGGTCACCTTCAACCGCCATCCCCATGAGATCCTCGCCCCCCACAAGGAGATGCGATACCTGACGACGCTGGAGGACAAGCTACGTCTGCTGAGCGAGGCTGGCCTCGATTTCGTCGTGGCTCTACCTTTCACCGGTGAGCTGGCGCAGACCACCGCGCGAGATTTCGTGAAGATGTTGGTGGAGCGATTGGGGCTGAGAGAACTATGGACCGGGCCGGATTTCGCCCTGGGCAAGGACAGGGAGGGGGACTCGGCCCACCTCAGTCTCCTGGGAGATGAGCTGGGATTCCGGCTGTTCAAGCTCGAACCGCTCACGCTGTCGGACAAAGTGGTCAGCAGCAGCAGCATTCGCGCGCTGATGCGCGAAGGCGAGGTGGGTGAGGCCGCCCATATGCTGGGACGTTTCCCCTACCTCACCGGCAAGGTGGTCACTGGCGCCCGACGTGGACAAAGGTTGGGCTTCCCCACCGCCAATCTCGAAACGGCCGAGAGCTTGATCATTCCTGCGAACGGTGTGTACGCTGTGCGCGCCTATTGGGACAGCGTCAACCACGCAGCGGTCGTCAACATAGGCCAGCGACCGACCTTCGAACAGGACTCGGAGAGAGTCCTCGAGGCTCACATCCTGGATTTCTCCGGAGATCTCTATGGCAAGGAGCTGCGGGTGGAGTTCGTAGAGCGGCTTCGTCCGGAGCTGCGTTTCGACAGCGGCGACGACCTCATCGCGCAGATGAGGATGGATGTCGCCCAGACGCGACGGCTTCTCGACGAGCAAGGCCTGGGATGAGGTCCGCCCGCGTACGCTTCGAAGAAGTGGAGCACGGCGCGGACGCTGCGCTGCGAGTGTACGGCAGCGATTGGAGTGAGCTCCTCTCCAACGCGGCCCTAGGCATGTTCAGCCTCATCGCCCGTTGGGAGAATGCGCTACCGTGCAAGGAGCAGAGTCTGTCTCTGCACTCGGTTGATGCGGAGACTCTGCTGGTCGACTGGCTGAGCGAGCTCCTGTACCTCCACGAGATGCAGGGTCTGGTGTACGTTGATTTCGACATTCTCCACGCCTCTGTCGATACGCTCGAGGCCATCGCCAGAGGAACCGACCAGTGGGTGCCACAGACGGCAATCAAGGCAGTCACCTTCAACGATCTACAGGTCTCCAGAACGGCTGACGGTTACGCGACCACCATCGTATTCGACACCTAGATGGGCGAACAGAGGCGGCTCTCCCGGCCAACGTATTGCCACCATGCGCTGCTCCGAGGTCGAGCAGGTCGTGTGAGAACCCTGAACCCGTCCTCAACCTCTGATCGGCAGTTGCAGAAGTGTATGATCACGCGAGGGTCGCATGCCTCCGGACACCCCTCGGCATAGGAGGCTTCTACCATGGTTGAGAAGAAAGACCTCAAGAAGATCGATGACTACCTGTATGAGATCCCGACAAGCTACAGAGAAGACATGCGGGTGCCAGCCCGCGTGTACGCCGACGAGTTGCTCCTCCAGGCGGCGCTGAACGACCGCTCGATGGAGCAGCTCGTCAACACTACCACGCTGCCCGGCGTGGTTGAGTACACACTAGCCATGCCGGATATCCACCAGGGATATGGTTTTCCCATCGGTGGAGTGGCGGCCACCCGACCTCCCGACGGAGTCATATCGCCGGGTGGGATTGGGTACGATATCAACTGCGGTGTGCGCGTACTTGCCTCTGACATCGAACGGGATGAGATGGAGCCCCATATTGAGGACGTGCTCCGGGCCATGTATCAGCTAGTCCCCAGCGGCCTGGGCAAGGGTGGAATCAAGCTCTCGAGACGAGACCTGGACGCAGTTCTGGAGAGGGGAGCCGCCTGGGCGGTGGCCAAAGGGTACGGCACGAAGCAAGACCTGGTGCACACAGAAGCAGAGGGCTGCCTGACCGAGGCTGGCGCCTCCGCGGTCAGTCAGAAGGCCAAGGATCGAGGCCTGCAACAGCTAGGATCGCTGGGCTCAGGCAACCACTTCCTGGAGGTTGACGAGATCGTGGAGGTGTACGACGACAGCGTCGCAAAGACGTTCGGGTTGCGACCCGGGCACGTTGCTATCCAGATCCACTGTGGCTCTCGGGGCCTGGGACACCAGGTCTGCAGCGACCACGTCAGGGCGCTCCAGAAGGCGGTCCACAAGTACGGCATATCCTTGCCCGACCGGGAACTGGTCTGCGCACCTTTCGGGTCGCCAGAAGGGCAAGACTACTTCGCTGCTATGGCGGCGTCGGCCAACTTTGCCTGGGCCAACCGGCAGATCATAGCCCACTGGGTGCGCCGCGCCCTCGAGGAGACACTCGCCGGCAAGGTCCGTTCCTGGGAACTGACCCAGGTGTACGACGTGGCACACAACATCGGCAAGCTCGAGCGCCACGAGGTGGCCGGCAAGCAAACGAAGCTGGTCATCCATCGTAAGGGTGCGACGCGCGCCTTCGGCCCCAGCTCAGAAGAGCTGCCCGACGCCTACAGGGGCGTGGGTCAGCCCGTTCTGGTCCCCGGCAGCATGGGAACTGCTTCCTACGTCCTGGTGGCCACAGACAGGGCACGCGACCTGACCTTCGGCTCCACCTGCCACGGAGCCGGTCGCGTTCTCAGCCGAAAGGCGGCCAAGAAGAGGATCTGGGGAGAGGACCTGATTCGTGAGATGCGAGAGAGAGGGATCGCCGTGCACGCTGGCAGTATGGCTGGCCTCGCCGAGGAAGCCCCACAGGCCTACAAGGACGTGGAAAGAGTGGTAGAGGTGGTGACGGGCGCTGGTCTCGCCCGTAAGGTAGCCCGGCTGGAACCTCTCGGTGTGATCAAAGGTTGACCACTGACACGTCGCCGAGCTCAGCAAAAGGAAGCTTGAAAGTGGGCGGGCCGTGAGCCCGCCCACCCTATTCTCCAGCCAGCCCCAGCTCCGGGGCGATCTCCTTCATCGCGTCGAGCACCATCTGGATATGCTCATCCAGCTCGACGTCCAGCTCCTTGGCCGCTTCTTCCATGTGTTGTCGGTTCACCGCCGCTGCGAACGCCTTGTCCTTCCACTTCTTGCGCACAGACTTGGGCTTCACGTCCAGAATGCTCTTGCTGGGGCGAACCAGGGCCACGGCAACCAGAAAACCGGTCAGATCGTCCACCGCGCAGAGAGCCTTCTCCATGGGCGTTTCCGGGGACACGCCGGTGTATTCGCTGGCATGGGCAAGCACCGCCCTGACCACCTCCTCCGGCCAGCCTCTTTCTCGCAGGATCTTGGCACCGGTGACAGGATGTCCTTCCACGCTCAGATCCGGGTTGCGGTCGTAGTCGAAGTCGTGAACCAGACCGACGATGCCCCACAACTCCTCGTCCTCGCCATACTTGCGCGCGTAGGCTCTCATGGCCGCTTCCACGGCCAACATGTGCCTGACTAGGTTCTGGTTCTCGGTGAACTCGTTCACAAGCTCCCAAGCCTTCTCTCGATCCATTCCCATCCTCTTCAGCCTTTCCACCGCCTCGGCGTATCTCGGGCTGTTCTTGGCCCAGTCTCGGAGCCCCTGGCAGGGGAAATCCGTGCAGGCGTAACAGTACTCCAGACCCCGGCTATCGACACATTACTTCAGGATCCAGCAATCTGGTGACCAGTGCCTCTCTCTGTCCCCCTTGCCTCCGTCACAGCGAACATCCCCTGCTGCTACGTCTACGCCTCTCTCGGTCTTGAACCAGTCCGCAACGCGCTGTGCCGTTACTCGCTCGCTCACAGCCTTCTGGATGTCGCACTCGTTACAGAGAAGCCCGCAAACGGCGTTAATCCTCTTGCACCACACCGGATCATTCCGTACTACTCGGCCATACTGCCTAATGCACCCGCGTTCTGACGCTCTCGCGGGCAGTGCGTTGAATTATAGCACAGTGCGGCGCGCTCGTCTACCCTCGCTTGGGGAAACGGGACGGAGGAGCACTCAGAATGAGAACGCTGCTTGGCGGAAAGACGATGCGGGCAACGGTGGCTACTGCGCAGCTTGCCCGAGTTGGACCCAGCACGACGGCCCGACGAAACCTCTCCGTCAGGTTTCTTCCTTGGGAAACACAAACCCTAGATGGTGCAGCGCAGCGCCGTGGCGCGGCCACTGCTTGCGTACCTTGACCCACAGATCCAAATAGACCTTGGTGCCCACCAAGCTCTCGATCTCCTGCCGAGCGGTACGTCCTATGCGCTTCAGCATCTTGCCGCCCTCTCCAATCACGATGCCCTTTTGACTATCCTTGGCCACGTAGATGGTAGCCTCGATGTAGGTCAGGTTCTCCTTCCGCTCTTGGAACTCCTGCACCACCACCGCGACCCAGTGAGGCACCTCGTGATGCAGGTGGTGCAAGATCTGCTCCCGTATCAGTTCGCCCGCCATGAAGCGTACGGTCTGGTCTGTGATTTGCTCTGGGGGATAGAACTGCGGCCCAACAGGCAGATGCTGGACGATCAGCGCCAACAACTGATCGCGATTGTCTCCCTCGGTGGCCGAGACCATGACTGACTGCGGGCAATTGGACAGAGCCAGATAGTCTGCCCGGGCCGCCTGCTCCCGATCGGACGAGAGAAGGTCCATCTTGTTCATCACCAGTATACAGGGGCTTGTCGCCAGCCTCTCCATCAACCCGGCCAGCTTGCGGTCCTCCTTGCCGGGCGGTCTGGAAACGTCGACCACGAACAGCACCACGTCGGCATCGGGGATTGCTCGCGCTGCCGTCTCCACCATGTACTCACCAAGCTTGTGACGTGGCTCGTGAATGCCGGGAGTGTCGACGAAGACAACCTGCGCCTCCGGCAAGGTGAGGATCCCTCGCAGCCTTCGGCGCGTGGTCTGGGGCTTCGGAGAGACGATGGCCACCTTCTGACCCACGTAGCCGTTGATGAGGGTCGACTTGCCCACGTTGGGCTTGCCCACCACGGCCACGAAGCCGGAACGGTAATCTTCGGGCAACCCTTCCTGCGTCAGGAGATCCATCGTCTTCACCCTTCAGGCGTCCAAGCCATACGGTCAACGTCTCAGTTGCCGCCAGCTATCTCGTCCAGCGACTCCAACACGGCCGTTACCCCCGCCAGGTTCCACTCGAACTCCGTATCCCTTTTGTTCGTCAGCTCCAGCTCCACCGCCGCCACCCCCTGTGCAGAGAGGTAGTCTACCATGGCGCCGGTGACAGGATAGGAAGCCCAACCCTCTACTGCGAATGGGTATCCGGTCGCCCCCGAAAGGCGGCGAGCCAGTTCCAACGAAGGAGCATGGTCAGCGCACGAGGTCACGAAGATCTGGCCAGCCATGCTGTGATAGAATATGGCCACCTCCGCATCCTCCAGGAAGCTCCGCAGTATCTGGGTCTCCACCTCTGAGAAGGGAGCCGGACCTCCCCCGCCCTTGATCATGCCTTCTGTGGTATGGGTGTCCTGCTCCCAGTCGTTCTCAGTGCATGAATCACCATCCGTGTCCGCGTTGCGGTTGAGATCTACCATACGAGAGTTACACCTGGTCCCGTTCGCGAGGCCGTCGGGGTTGGCGGTCGGTATGATCCACAGGGTGACCTCGCGAGGCACTTCGTCCTGATGCTCGTCGAAGTGAGCTATCAGCTCCAGCGCCAGCCGATGCGTATTCTCCTCCGTGCCCCCATGGATGTTCCCGACGAGAACCACCTTGCGCGGGCCGGCGCCGAACCAATGGGCGACGATGGGCCTGCCCTCCCACGACTCCCCCAGCACTCGTTTTCCGCGAAGGGCGGGCGTCCGGCTCGGGGTGGGCGTGGCTATCGTTGTCGGAGTGCCCTGCTCTTCGACGACAGTGGCCGTGGGGTGGGCAGATGCAGTAGCCTCCGGGCTGGAGATCGGCCCTCCTTGACCAGCACAGCCCACCAACAGCCAGGCAAGAGCCAGACACAGCGCCCTACCGGCCAGTCCCTGTTGCTCCGTCACTGGGCTGTCCAATTCAGCAAGACTACGTCACCCTCTCTCGTGCCTGCGACGATCTGATCGCTCTCTTGGTCATGGCCAGGCCGAATCGCCATGGCCGTGGCCGAGTCAAGCCCCTCGTAGAATCCTAGCACAGCGCCATCGTCGATGTCCAGCACGTAGATACCTCCCGAAGAGAAGTAGTCACCGCTGGCCACGACGAGCTCTCGTTCTCTATTGGCATCCAGGTCAGCGACGGAAAGGTCGCTTACCGGCTCGGGAAGTTGGCAGCTCCACTTCACCTCCCCTGTTGCGTCGAGTAAACTCACAGCTCCATCCGCCGAGCCCACCAGGACCTCGTCCATCCCATCCTCGTTCATGTCCACCACGAGCACAGAGACAGGCGATGAAACCGTCTCATGCTCCCAGGTCAGGTTCCCTGCCACGTCCAAAGCCGAAATACCAGCGCTGGGGTATCCCGTTGCCACCACGATCGCCGCTGAGCCACCGGGGCTTCCAGCGCCAACGGCCACCTGATCGACGTAGCCTCCCATCGGCAGCCTCCAGAGCAGAGCTCCCCCATCCGCCAGCGCGTAGATGCATTCAGCCCCGGCGATGACCTCGCCCCTGCCGTCGTCGCCCAGGTCCCCTATCCAGACCACGTGTACTGAACCCGTCGTGGGGTGCTTCCAGCGCAAGCTCCCATCGCCATTCAGCACGTAGATCGTGTCCCCAAAGGCACCCCACTCTCCTGTCGCCACTTCCATGTCGGTGTCGCCGTCCACACTTCCCACCGCGATGTCCAGCACGGCGGCTTCCACCTCAAAACGCCACCGCAACTCCCCGTCAGCATCCAGAACCAGGATCGCCCCCGGCGCGTCCAGCAATCCCAAGGCGGCCACTACTTCCGGGCGCCCATCTGCATCCACGTCACCCCATCCGAGGTCGTTCACCTGTTGTGTCGTCTCGTACTTCCAGCGTTGCGAGCCATCTCCATTGATCGCGTATACGTACCCTGGTCCGCCCGGTGGCCCGGCTGCCGCGAGTATCTCGCTCTCGCCGTCTCCGTCCAGATCACACGTCTGTAACACTCTCACCTGACCGTCGAGCCTGGTCTTCCACGCCATCCCGAGACCTTCGAGCCGCTCGTTCCCTCCGCCGGCATTCTCCGCCCCCAACGTCAGCCAACCCTCTCCGTCACTGAGCTCGAGCAGGTCTGACAAGACCGACCTGGCCTCTGGCGACGGCAGCACGGCAGGCTGTCCAGCATCGATGTACACCGCCAGGAGACGCACCTGCTTCAGCCCCGTGCCGTCCAGCAAGGCGTAGAGGATCAACCCCTGCGCGGTCTCGCGAGAGAAAGGTTGGTCGAAGACGAAGTTGCCCAGACTGTAGGCTGCTAGCCCGTCATCGTAGAATCCCACCGCTGCAATCACGTGAGGGTGGTGTCCGATTATCAGATCGGCGCCCGCCTCGAGCAGACCGTGGGCTATCTCTCGCTGAGAGTCGTCCGGCGCGGGCAGGTACTCGGTGCCCCAGTGCAGCGACACGACCACGAGGTCAGCTTCCTCAGCGGCCCTCCGCACATCTTCGCAGGCGCTCGCCAGGTCCAGATGCGCCGGTCCACCGAACCCACCGTGTGCCGCTTCGTGGTATCCGCCTACGTGGTCGTAGGCCAGAAAGGCAAGTCTCAGCCCTCTGACCTCAAGCACGACGGGGCTGGGGCCTTCCACGGTGCCCCGCTTCAGCCCTGCGTAGAGGATGCCCATCTTCTCCAAGGCGTCCACTGTGTCGAGGAGGCCCGCCTCGCCATAGTCGAGGACGTGGTTGTTGGCCAGCGACACGATGTCAAACCCCGCGTCGACTAGCCCCTCCGCCGCTGAGGGATCGGCCCTGAGGGAGATACCGCCTTGGGCAACGCCTCGCGAAGTGATGGGGCTCTCCAGGTTGGCGAAGGCCACGTCTGCCCGCCTGATCAGATCCGCGGTCCGCAGAAACGGATACGACGGCGAGCTGGTTTCGATGATGTGGCCGACACCTCGCCCCAGCATCACGTCGCCCACGGCCACCAGGCTCACCATTGGCTGCACTTCCAGCATCAGTCCTTCTCGGATCTCCTCGACCAGACTTGCGTTACCTTCCAGGTCTCCCATCAACCACCAGAATCGCTGGTAGGGGTACTCCTCAATGCTCTGAGAGTCGATGGAAAAACCGTCAATAGCGACAGTGCGAACGTGAAAGTCGACATATCTCCAGGGAAGCACGGCCAAAGCCCACCTATCGTGCACCACGGCCGATCTCGCCTCGGCCCAAGACGAGACGCGGACCGCCTGCTTCGTTATCTGCTCGATGCCCAGGAGCTCTCTGGCTGCCAGGCCATCCTGGACCACCACGGGGCGATACTCTCCTCCCCCAGAGTATTCGTCCCTAGTCCACTCCATGGATACGTCCTCGAGCGCACAGGCCGTGTTGCAGACCAAAGCGAGGGGCTCACTTCGTAGAAGTTCGGCCATCTCCTCGGGAGCTTGCCCGCTCACGATAGCCAGCCTGGATTGACCCGTACGCAGCAGATCCATAGCATCAGCACGACTGTCCACCGGCCCTGCTGCACAGTGGGGGTACCGCTCCGCGAGAGACTGAAAGAACTGCTGTTCCTCAGCCTCTAGGTAGCTCTGCACAGCCAGACACGGTGCGCCTTCGACTGTGGGCGTGGAGAGAGAGTACTCGGAGGCGGGAGTCTTCGTGAGCGCGGGTGCCCTGGCCAGGCAACCAGCTACCACAACGGTCACGAGCAAGGAACAGGCGAGGTTGGACGGCGATCTCGCCAGTCCACTCACGGTCTACCCTCATCCTGCTGGTAGGCGAAGTAATCCTCCAGCAGCGGCGACAACTCTTCGTCCGTGACGTATTGCGACAAGATGGAGAAGAAGTCGTCAGAGGTGCTCAGCGAGTGCGTCTGGCTGAGGCAGTAGTCCTGGAGGAAGGCGTAGAAGTCCTGCTCGCCCATAGTGTGCCGCAGATCGGCAATGAATTGTGCTCCCCTGCGATAGACGGCGTTCATGTACGATGACTGGCTATCGTAATCGTAGATCGTGCCGTCGATGGCACCCGTCGGCTCCCAGTTGAAGACGTCGAAATCCCACGCCCAGAGGTGATCATCGGGATATCTCAGCTTGTAGAAAAGAAGCTCGCTGTAGGTAGCCATGGACTCGTCCAACCAGGGTTCCCGTACTTGATCGTTTCCTACGAGGCCGTACCACCACTGGTGAGACACTTCGTGCACCAGCAAGACTATCAACTGAGAGCGCACCCCTCCAGGGTACGTCTCATACCATAGAGAGCCTAGAAACGAAATGCCCGAGAACTCCATGCCGCCGGCGAACTCGGTCTCCACAATTCGGTAGTCGGCATACGGATAGCCCGTGCCGAATTGATCCCCATAGGTCTCCAAAGCCTCGGCCGCGAACTCAGCCACGTCCACACCAGCGCTCTCATGGTCGGGGAAGTAATACGAGGTCACGGTGGCACCCCCGACATCTACGCTATGCGACACATATTGATCGCTGGCGGCAAAGGCGAAGGAACGGGCCTGGGAGATCTGGTAGCGCCACAAAGAGCCCTGTCTCTCTGCCTCGCCACTCGCCACCACCGTGATCCCCTCAGAGGCATAGATGCGGACGTCGTAGTCTGCCTCCTCCATGACATAGGGATCACCAACGGGATGGTAGGCAAATGTGTACCATCCCTCGCCCGGAAGCCGAGGCGCCAGGGCGGGGTACCAGTGCCCCCCATCGATGGCGTTCTCGGACCAGCCCAGGCTCCCCGTGGTAAAACTGTCCGCCGGGTCTATGTAGGGCAGGTCTAGAGTGAAATCCACCAGCAGAGTGGCTACACGGCCCGGCTCCAACCCCCGGGGCAGTGACACGTGCAGCGCCAAGCCCTCCAGCTCGTGCGCCGCACTCACTGGCCCGGTCCCATACTCCAGCCGAACGTCCTCCAGGGTGAAGACTTCAGTGGTGTAGTTCGGAAACACGTTGAGCACAACGTCGTCAAGGACCTCATCACCACGGTTGGCGTAGTCTATGCGCTCTTCAACGTCCAGGTTGTGTCCGGCGTAGTCTAGCGTGGCCGTGATCGTGTACAGAGGTAACGACGTACTGCTGATGGGTTGATACGGCGTGGGAGATGGAATAGCGGTGACGGACGGCAGAGGAGCGATGTTCCCGGGGCCTGGGGCCACGGAAACTAGCTCAGCGATCCCGCCCGACTTCATCCAGCGATAGCCATACAGCCCTACAATAGCGCAGATGGCGAGGGCCAACGAGGCCAGCAACGCCGCTACCAGCGTGGTGTAGGACCGCCCTGGGGAAGCCGCACGCTGCTCTGGCAAGGCCGCTCGCTCCCTGCTCTCGACCTCATGCTCACCTGCCAGGGACTGCTGCAACAGCGCGAGCAACCGCTTGGTGTCCAGCCCGAGGTAGCGCCCGTACAGTCGAAGCGCGCTCCTGAGATGGGCGTCACTGGAGAACTTGTGATACTCCTCCCTCTCCAGCGCTTCGACGTACTCCGGCCACAGCCCAGTAGCGGCCTCTATGTCACGCCAGGAGCAGCCTCTGCTCTCTCGTGCCGCTCGTAGCACCTGGCCCAGTCTGGCCACTGCCTCACCTCCGTCTCCCTCGGCGCTTATTCTAGTGTACCCCGCTCATCGGGACAAACCGCCTCATCGAGTCTCCGAGCAGCGTCCCCTACCTAGAAAACGCGCGTGACGACAGGCAGCCCGTTCTCGCCTGCGAGGAAGCGCGGCTGGACATCATCCACGATCCTCACCGGGATTATCTCCGCTCTCTCGACACCGCTATCTCCAAGAAGAACTCGCAGGATCGCTCCCTCCCGCGCTCCCTCCACCACGTCGATGTCGAAGACGAAGTTGCCCAGACTGTAGACGATGAAGCCGCCCGCATACTCTTCAGTCCCCTGCACTACGTGGGGGTGATGGCCGATGACCAGACATGCGCCACCCTCCGCGGCCGCTCGCGAGACCGCCAACTGCTCCTCGTCGGGATTCTGCTGGTACTCCGTGCCCAGGTGCATGATCACGATCACGAGATCAGCCTGCTCTTTGGCCCGGGCCACGTCCCCTCGTATGCTCGTCGGGTCGGCAAAGGCGATCCATTCTCTCGTAGGCACCTCGGCGGACCCTTTCCAGCGGGCAGCAGCGTAGGCCAGGAAGGCGATCCTCTTCCTCTTCACTTCCACGATCAGTGGGCGGTACGCCTCTTCGTAGGAAAGTCCCGCACCCACGTAGGCGACTCTCTGCGACCGTAGGGCCTCGATGGTCTCAGTGAGGCTCGTATCACCAAAGTCCAACAGGTGGTTGTTCGCCAGGCTTAGCACATCGAAACCCGCCTGGTCCAGTGCAAACGCGTGGTCTGCATGCTGCCGGAAGGTGAACCGTTTCTCTATGGGGTCACCTCCGATGGCAAAGGGAGATTCCAGATTACCCACGGCCAGGTCTGCCTCGCGCAGAAGCTCTGCCACGGCCTCGAACGGATACTCACTTCCGAAGACCTCCATCCGCTCTTCCACCGTGCGCGAAAGCAGGATGTCGCCCACCGCCACCAGCTCCACGAGCCCGTCATCGCTGCTTCCGGTGCCAGCCGCCGACTCCGCCCAGGAAGTCGTCGTGGCTGGCCCTTGGTGGCCCGATGGCTCTGGAACGGAACCCTGCCCCGCGACTACGCCCAGCCGGTACACATCGTTACCTGATCGCGCCAGAACGCCCAGGAAGTCGCTGTCCCCCCCGTCCACAGTCGCCAGCCCGTGAACCCTGCGCTCGGTGTGGTAGCTCCCGCGCAGCCGTCCGTACACGTCGAGGACGTAGACGTTGCCATCATCGGCCCCGGCCAGGACCTCCCGGACCCCGTTTCTGTCCAGGTCCGCCATACGCACCGACCACACACTTTTCTGCGTCTCGAAGCTCCACAACCGCTCCCCCCGAGCACTCAACATACACACCTCAGCGGCATCAGGCCCGGTGCCGGCGACGATCTCGCTACAGCCGTCGCCGTCCACATCGCCCGCGTCCAGACTGATCACGGGGTCATCGAGCTTTGACTTCCAGGCCTGCTCGCCTTCGCTGCCCAGGACGTAGATCCAGCCGTCTGCCGAGCCGACGACGACCTCCAGAGCACCGTCCCCATCCGTGTCGGCGGTGGTCAACTCCCGCACGTATCCTGCGGTTTCGTAGGTCCAGCGTTGCTCGCCGTCACAAGTCACCAGGGACACGGAACCATCCCTATGCGCCACGATGATCTCTACGTACCCATCGCCATCAAGGTCAGCGCTCTCGATCTCCGACACGCCGTCGTCGTCAACCAGCGACCAGCGAAGCGACCCGTCACCATCCAGCAGTAGTAGTTGCCCATCCCACGATCCGGCGATCACTTCTCCCCGACCGTTGCCGTCTACATCTTCCACTTGCAGACTCACTACACGGCCGCCGACGTACCATTCCCATAGCAGCTCTCCACCAGCTCCCAGCGCGTGCACCCGGTTATCGTCGCCGCCCGCCACCGCTTCTTCCCCACCGTCGCCGTCCAGATCGCCGGCATCGAGGCTGTACACCGCAGCACCCAAAGCGTACCGCCACAGGAGCCTGCCGTCCGCGTCCAGTACGTACAGGTGCTTGTCGTAGGAGCCCGCCACGATCTCCTCCTGCCCGTCTCCATCGAGGTCAGAGGTCATCACAACCCACACCATTTCGTTGGTCGGATACCTCCACGACACGGATAGCTCCAGCGGCAAAAGCGGGGGTGGTGTCCTCGTGACCGTGGGCGACGGGACAGGGGCAGAGGTCGGGCTGGGAACCTCCGTGGAGGGTAGGTCAGCGGCGATATGCGTGGCCGTAGGGACAGACGATACGGCCGAAGTGGGCGACGCTCCCCTACAGCCGGACAGGGAGAAAACGAGCAGCATCGCACAGAGAGAAAGACGCACACTCACCGGAGGACGAACTTCATTCAACAACACATCCCTCCGCTGCAAGATCCACATCAGTCACCAGATCTCGAAGTCCGACCTGGGCTCAACCTACAACTAAGCCCAGTATAGCATCTCGCCGGGGACATGCAAACTCGCCTATGAGAAGTGTGACGCACGTGGTCGGGGCTCGTCTCGCCAAGCGGTCCTCGGCTTGGGATCGCCGGGATGTCGTGGTCACGAGCACGGGCCACGGGTATAATCACCTGGCACCACTGGTCCCATTCTGCACCAGACACCGCGACGCACAAGGTAGATAGCGATGGCCACCACCTTCGAGAGACTCGCGCTGCTGGGCGAGCAGCTAGAGCAGACCAGTCGTAGACTCGAGATGCGCAACGCGATCGCGTTGTTCCTGCGAGACCTGAGCGCAGAGGAGATCCCCCCTGGCCTCCGCTTGCTCATCGGCCAGGTATTCCCGGAATGGGACGACAAGACCCTGAACCTCAGTTGGCGCGCCACGTTCGAAGTCGCGGCTTCCCTGACCCAAGCCCCGGAGGCCGACTGGCGGCGTGCCTTCTCTGAGGCCGTGGACGGCGGTGAGGCGGTCCGCCTGGTCTGGGACAGGTTCCGACGAGAGCCGCCAAGAGAGCCGCCTCTCACCATCATGGACGTCTACCACTGCTTCGAGGTTATCGCCGAAACGACGGGCAAGGGGTCACGAGCGCGAAAGAGGGAACTACTTGCCTCGCTTCTGTCGAGGGCTACACCCCTGGAGGCCAAGTACCTGGTCAAAAACGTCCTGCGAGAGATGCGGCACGGGGTTAGCGAGGGCATCGTTCTGGACGCCATCGCCGAGGGCTTCCAAGTCAAGAAGCAGCTCGTGCGCAAAGCGAACATGCTCCTGGGTGACCTCGGGGAAGTGGCACTGACAGCCCGGGACAAAGGCGAGTCTGGCCTTCAGGAGATAGGTCCCCGTCTGTTCAGACCCATGAAACCGATGCTCGCTCAGCCAGCCCAGGACCTGGCGGAAGCAGTTGGGAGCCACGGAGGTGAAGTGGCACTGGAGTACAAACTCGATGGTGCCAGAGTCCAGATCCACAAGGACGGGCCCACAGTACGGATCTTCACGCGCAACCTCTCCGAGGTCACAAGCAGCCTGCCCGAGATCGTCCAGGAGGTTCGAGAGTCCGCCGGCGCCGAGAAGATGATCGTCGAAGGGGAGGTCATCGCCGTCGACGAAGAGGGTCGCCCGCTGCCCTTTCAGCACCTGATGAGGCGCTTTCGAAGGGTGCACGAGGTCGAGGAGACGGCCCAGCGTATACCCGTGCAACTATACCTCTTCGAGATCCTCTTGCTCGACGGAGAGAGCCTGGTCGATAGCCCGTACCAGCACAGGTGGCTGAAACTGGAGCAGGCCAAGGGAAGCCTACAGAGCGCGGGCAGGAGCATACCCCGGGACCTGGAGGAGGCCAGAGCTTTCACAGACCTGGCCTATGAGGAGGGGCATGAGGGCGTGATGGTCAAGCATCTTCAGAGTCCCTACCGTCCGGGGGTAAGGGGCAAGTCCTGGCTCAAGGTTAAACGCACCACGTCATTGGACCTGGTCATCTTGGCCGCCGACTGGGGTTACGGTCGACGTCACGGCTGGCTGAGCAACTACCATCTCGCTGCCAGAGATGAAGAACGAGGCATCTTTCTCGAGGTGGGCAAGACCTTCAAAGGTCTCACCGATGAAGAGTTCCAGCAAATGACGGAGAGGCTGCTGGCCCTGGAGACTCAGCGGCAACGGGGCACGGTGTTCGTGGAGCCCCAAGTGGTGGTGGAGGTCCTGTTCAACGAGATCCAGGTCAGTCCCCAGTACAAGTCTGGGCTTGCGCTCCGTTTTGCGCGCATCTCCCGACTCAGGGAAGACAAGGGACCTGAGGAGGCCGACACCATTCAGACCCTGCATCGGCTGTTCGAGGAGCAATCGGAGCACAAAGGAGAATACGGAGGCGCCGATCACGCCTAGCCGGCTCAGAGCAGGGTGGGCACCAGTTCGGGGAGCAAGGCCAGGTCTTCCAGCACCGTGCCCTTGGGGTGCTCCGAGACGTATCGCTCACACCACGATGGGGTATATGAGGTCCTGAGCAGGACGAAGGGGATCCCCATCATCATGGGCAGAGCGCCGGGCATGGAGAATGTATCTGCCACCACTATCAGACCACCAGAATCCTTCTGCTCCCTCATCAGTGCTTCGTAGTAGGCCGGGCGCCGCAGGTCGATGGTGCGTTTGTCATCCACCCTGAAGATCTGTCCCTCGCCCTGCACAGGATCCACGAAGGTCTTGTCCCACGAGGGGTCCATCTCGTACTGCCTCGTATCGCCTAGCACTCTGATCTCTCCAAAACCAAGCGCCCCGAGGTTCTTCCTGACCTTGTCTCCTTTGGAACTGCTCAAGATGACCGGTTCCATGTCCACAGCATCCACCAGACCCTTCAACACAGCCTCGGCCGCCTCCCGGAAATGGGGCTCCAGCCCAAAGGTGTACGTGTGAAAGAGGTTATTGGTGCAATCCATGATAGGGTCGTATTCGACGCCTGGGAACGACTCCTCGACGAGCTTGGTGTACTCCGGCTCCAGCCGCAGCAGGGTCTGGATGGTGGTCGTGTTGGTGATGAAGGCACCCTCATCGCCGTAGGCAGCGATCTGTCCATTCACTTCCCACCAGTAGTTGTACGGCTCGGCAAGGACGATCGCCCGCGTGCGCGCGTACTCCTCACGCAATCGAGGCAGGGGTACCTTGAGGATGTCCTCCGCGAGAGCGGCGATGGACCTCTCCGCCAGTTCCTCGACCTGCTCCTCTTCGGCGGTCAGCGTGCCGTCGTAGTCCAGGATGACCTTGATCGATGCCGCAGGCTTCATGGTGTACAGTGTCCTCCGATGCAAGCCGCATTATAGCACGGGTCCCATGCTCCTGTCACTTTCCTGACCGCAGGGTGTTCAGCATGATAGGGGAGATCGACAAAGCGGGAATGCACAGGCCAACCCCGGATCCGGTAGACCTACCATGCACTCCGCCCAAGGTGGGCAGGCCAGAGATCGCAGGCACCGTACGGTGCTGGACTGGAGCACAACGTTTGCTGGCCTTTTCCAGTTGCCGTATAATGAGCCTCGCACAGTACATGGCGTTTCGCCGCGAGGGAGCAGAGCGACGTTCCATCTGTTGGCGTGCGACGGACGCTAGATTCGCCCCAGAGGACAGGTGTTCAGAAAGATACTGGTAGCCAATCGAGGAGAGATCGCCGTACGGGTGCTGCGTGCGTGCAGAGAGCTCGGTCTGGGTACGGTGGGCATCTATTCCGATGCGGACAGAACAGCCCTCCACGTTCGCTACGCGGACGAGGTCTACCACATAGGAGCACCGCCAGCCACGCAGAGCTACCTCTGCATCGACAAGATCATTGCGGTGGCCAAGCAAGCCGAGGTGGACGCCATACACCCAGGCTATGGATTCCTGGCCGAGAACCCCGCCTTCGCCCGCGCCTGCCGCGAAGCGGGCCTGGCCTTCGTTGGACCCAGCCCCGAATCCATGGAACTGATGGGAGACAAGGCAGCGGCCCGCCGCACCGCGTCCCAGCTCGATATCCCCATCCTCCCCGGCACCGACCACGAGATCGAGGATGAGGAGGAAGCCCAAGCCGTGGCTGCGCAGATTGGCTACCCACTGCTAGTCAAGGCCGCGGTGGGAGGCGGCGGCAAGGGCATGCGTACCGTTCATTCACCCGAAGAACTGCCCTTCGCCGTCGTTGCCGCGCGAAGGGAGGCGCAGTCTACCTTCGGAGATGGCGCTATCTACCTGGAACGTCTGATGGAGGGCGCACGGCACATCGAGGTTCAGATTCTGGGCGACCAGCACGGCACCATCGTGAGCCTGGGTGAGCGTGAATGCTCACTCCAGCGTCGCCATCAGAAACTGCTGGAGGAGGCACCCTCGATCGCCGTGGACGACGAGATCCGGACCCAGATGCGAGAGGCTGCTATCGCCCTGGTGCGCGCGGTGGATTACACCAATGTGGGCACGGTGGAGTTCCTTCTCGACAAGCAGAAGAACTTCTTCTTCCTGGAGATGAATACGCGTCTTCAGGTGGAACACCCCGTCACCGAGATGGTCAGCGGGGTGGACATCGTCAAGGAACAGCTACGTATCGCCTCCGGACGTGCCATGCGCTATCGCCAGGAAGACATCCAGCTCAAGGGCTGGGCCATGGAATGCCGTATCTGCGCGGAAGACCCCGATGACGGCTTCCTTCCTTCCACTGGCCGCATCACCGCGCTTCAGGAGCCGACCGGCCCGGGAGTCCGCGTCGACAGCGGCATCTACGAAGGTTTCGACGTCTCTCTGTACTACGACCCTCTGATCAGCAAGCTCAGTGTGTGGGGCGAGACGCGCGGCGAAGCCATTCTGCGTATGCGCCGGGCGCTGGAGGAATACCGTATCGTCGGTGTGAAGACCAACATCCCCTTCCACCAGCAGATCGTGAACCATACCGAGTTCATCTACGGCCAGTTCGACACCACCTTCGTGGAGAACCGCTTCGCTATGCAACACGCCGACAGAGCAGGGCTATTGAAGGCGGCCGCCATCGCAGCAACCATGGTGGCCGACAAGAGCCTTCAGAACAGGGTGAACACACTGGCCCACCGCCAGGGTTCCTCAGGAAACGGTTGGAAGATGGCTGGGCGTTGGGAGGCTGTGGGCCGATGAACTACATCGTCAGTCTCGAGGACGAGTCGTTCGAGATAGGCCTCCGCGACGGAGGAGAGATCGTCATCGATGGAGAACCGCACACCGCGAACATGGAAAGCGCGGGTGGGACATCGCTCTACTCCCTGCTGGTCGACAACTCATCCTATGAGGTGCACGTCGAGGAGCGCGAAGGCACCTACCGGGTGCTGCTCCTGGGACAGCGCTACGACATCCGGGTGGAGGACGAAGGAACTCGACGCGTTTCGAGAGCACGCAAGGAAGCCCGGCCGTCCGAGGACGCGGTCATCGTTCTCAAGTCCCCCATACCAGGCCTCATCTTCGACGTTCCTGTGACCGAAGGCCAACCGGTGCAGCAAGGCGACATCCTGGTCATTGTCGAAGCCATGAAGATGGAAAACGAGCTTCGCGCGCCCCGAGACGGAGTGGTCAAGGCAACCTTCATCGTCCCTGGCGACAGTGTGGACAAGGGCCAGCCGCTGGTTACGCTTTCCTGATACGTGACACCATCAGCGCTGTGACACTGGCAGCGATGTCGGCAGCCTGAGCCAGATTCTCCCGGAACTCGGCGACGCTGTCGTCTCCCGCGGAATCCGATATGGCTCGTAC
>Ga0315553_10000916_pt1 | contig 25360 bp, 24 predicted proteins | sample SalMarSW160140MG_FD_203099 | JGI IMG/M metagenome (GOLD analysis project Ga0315553, IMG submission 203099) | Salt marsh sediment microbial communities from the Plum Island Ecosystem LTER, Massachusetts, United States - Salt Marsh Sediment SW1601-40 ... | reverse complement strand
CCGTAATGAACGCATTTGATAACACAGGAATATTAGGTAGGGAGCTTATATCCAATCGACCATACTTATGGACATGGAAGCAGAACTAGGTCCGAATGACTCAGGATATATTGTCTATGATACCCGTGAGTTTCCACAGAAAGATGGAATCCATTCAGAGGCAGTGAAGATTGCAGATGAAATCATGGAAGGCGTCAAGAAAGTTGCTAGTTCTCATTCAATAATGACTGCAGGTCTCTTCATCACAGACTCTGGTGCGCAATTGATACTCTTGACCCGATCAACAGAGAAAGAACCATCTGATGAGAGATTGAAGTGTATTCTCAAGAGAGTTACATATGATGAAGATTCGGGCTACATGCATACATATGTGATTCCGATTCTTGAATCATCATCAACTGGAGAGTTGGAGAAGATTACATCTCATTAGAGCTGATTAGCCCTTTCGTTTTTTCTTCTTTTTTGGTAGACTTGATACATAATTGATCGATTTGGTAAGAAGCTCCTGAAACAGATTATCCTCCAGCAAATCAATAGGGATTGTTATGTATTCTTTCATTATTACACCTTGTTTTGGTTCAAAGTGAGCTAAGTTTCGATGTTTTGACATCAATTCAGTCTTTGTTTCTGATGAAAATCGCAAGAAAAGACTAGATTGATGTATACCCGTGAACATGTTACCATTGATGAAATAGGCTATCTGACCAAATATTTTCCGTTTTTCACAGTCAATATGACTCAATTTACCTGCCAAGAAGATTGAGAGCCCTTCGGAAGGCTTTTCCCAATTCAAATCTAGCACCTATTATGAATATAGGGAGTACAAATTTGATATCCATTATTGTACTAATTCAGATATCCACTGCGTAATCTGATCCCAATCTCTGAAATCAACTCTCTCAGGTACTTCTTCACCGGGGGGTAATTGTTTCTTAATGATGCTCTTTACGAGTTTTCGAACAACAAAATTGTACTTCTTCATGTCAAAGACACCCCCAAAAAGACCCGTCGATGCTGGTGATAGACCTATTTCTTCTGCAATTTTATCAAGGAAATCTATTTGTGCTTGATCGCATTTGTCTTCAGAAGCCGCATATCCACACACAACAAACAATGCAACTCTCCTTTTTTTGAGCTCGTCTACATTATTTCTCATGAAGTCCATAGGTCCGCCTGTCCATTGTCCTGCACGAATTCCACTACCAATCACTACAAGGTCATATTCAGATATGTTGGAAGAAGGTGAACTATTATTCAAATCGACCAAGTCAATATCTTTTCCAAGATTCTTCACTACATTAGCCATTGTTTCAGCTACTTCTGCTGTGGATCCGTATCTGGACCCATAACAAATTAGAACTTTATCGGTCATTTGAATGGGGGGCGAGGTGCAATAACTTAATTCTTTCTTTAGGACTACCTAATGGGAATTTCTGTTTGCTGTGCTTTGTTCTTCCGGGATATTTGAGCAATTACAACGCCAATGACTGTTATTGTACCTCCCAAGATTTGAAGTAGTGAAACCAAGTCACCCAGTACTAATACTGACATTAGTACACCCCAGACTGCAATAAGGCTCAGTGCTATCTGTAATTTCGATGCCTCTATGAAGTTCATTGCTTCATAGTATAGGATGAATGCTAATGCAGTATTTATAATCCCGACCCAGAGAATGATACTCCAAGATAGGATACTCATATTGAATAGAATCGATAAATCTTCAAAGAGGGCAGCTGCTATCCAGAGAAATGGTACAGCAGTAAGTGTGCTGTATAACGTTACAGATACAGAATCTGTTGATTGAACTGATATTTTCCCAGCTATTCCATTGATTGCAAATAGCGCAGTTGATGCAATGATGATTATGTTACCAAAGAACCTGTCGAATGTCGATACAGCTTCAACTGAAGCTGTGTTGATAACAATCAATGTTGCACCAACTAATGCCAGTAATAGGCCAATCATCTTCTCGGGTGTTATTTTCTCGTTTAGAATTGGTGAAGCTAAAATCACTGAGAAGACAGGAGTAAGATTGAGTAGAAGTACAGCATCACTTGCGGTGGTTAAATCAAGTCCTATGTACTGAAAGGTCTGTGAGAGAAAGGGACCTGTAATACCTGCAAGCATTATCAAACCCCAAGTTCTTCGATTTATAGTTCTGTTAGAAACTTTCCCTGTTTGCAGTCCTATAATGAGAAGAAAAGGACAAGCAATGGTATATCTGAGTGCTACAAAGATAATAGGGGTCATCTCATTCAATGTGTCAAATACGATCTTTCCCATTATCAGAGAAGATGCCCATATCGCAGTGGTAAAAATAATTGCAATCCACGCCAGGGTATTCTTATTCACCTACTAGCCCCCGAATAATCAAGAAAGTCAGAAATAGTTCTATCAGATAAGGTATAGTATGATGGTCAATTGTATAGAGTTAGTGTAATTTCTCAGAGAATTCAACTGAGGTCTTTCGAGACTCAACACTCCATCTGTATTCATCAGAAGAGGATTTCACTATTATTATTCGTGAAAACTTCCACATTGCATCAATAAGCTGAAGATATTCATGTGTTATATTCCATCCACTCCATTGTGAATAGACTCCAGATTCGGGATTGTGCTCCCTGATTCTTGAACGGATGATATATTCACCTACATCTACACGAATAACCTGAATATGATCAGTGTCTGTACGATACTCGGCAGGTATCTGACGTTCATCATTGTGATTCTCTGTAGGTATACTCATGTTTTCTCTAAGTTCTGTTGTGCAATGTTTTCACTTAGAGTTTGTCCATGAAGACATTCCTAACATAGTTACTAAATCTAGTATAACCTAAATCGGTAAAATATGCTTGAATCTTTGATGTTCGGATGGGAATGAATTATCTTGCAGAACGCGCGACTCTTTCGCGTTCTTCCTTACGAGCGATAGCAAAGCTTGCTGGATCATTCTTGTAAGCGAGAAGAAGCTCATCCACAATGCATTCCTCAAAGGATTTAGCATTCTTATGAGAACTGCGTACTGCACCAACGGAGAGATACTTGAGTGCGAGGTCAACCCTACGCTGTGGTGAAACATCCACTGAACGGGGATATGCCATTCCGCCATAGGAGATTCGTGTGGTTTCTTCTGCTGGAGCAGCATTCTCAATTGCTGTGACAAGTATCTGGATGGGATTCACCCCTGTACGGTAGTCAATCATCTCAAAGACTCGTCGTACAACACTAATCATACGGAGCTTTTTACCTGCACCCCGTCCGGTTCTTGTCCTCTTGTCTTTTCTTCTTCCAGCGTTCATTAACTTGTTAACGAAACGTTCAACAATTGGTATGTATGACTTGTGGAATCTCTTTCCTGCATGGCGTCCTGATGTGTGAGGGATAAGTACTGGCTTTAAGGATATATATCTAGCAATGCCGACATCGATTATCTGTACAGCAGTTGAATCCCACTTTCCAAAGAGTAATAGGTCAGGCGCTAGATGTTCCTGTAGTTCTTCAACGACTGGTTCAATGGTTTCTTCTTCGGACATGACTACCACCTAACGAATTGGTTTCTCCTTTTTACCATAAATCAGCGACTCTAATGATACGCCGTTAACTTTGCAGACTTGCCATCGGACTCCAGGAAGATCGCCCATAGCACCACCCATAGCACCACCGATACCTTCGATAAGAACTTGATCATGTTCGTCGATATACTTGAGCCCACCGTCACCTGGAATGAATGCAGTGATTTGTTTTCCATTCTTCGATAGCTGAATACGCACTGCCTTTCGGATAGCAGAATTTGGCTGCTTTGACTCAATACCAACCTTTTCGAGGACAATACCTCTAGCCTGTGGAGCGCCCTCTAAGGGGTCAGTCTTCTTCTTGAGACTCAGGACACGCCTCTTGTGTTCTGCTTTTTTCCAGCGGAACTTTCTACGTTTTTTCTTAAGGGCTCGTCCTGCAAACTCGCCGGTTGGACTTTTTGAACCTGTCAATTGTTCTTCCTCTCTTGTAATACTCAAGAAACCATGAATGGCGTTCTCTGGGTGAGTGGTCACCGCCATTGGCCTTCTGTGACCTTAAAAGGCTTGTGACAAGGCCGCAGAAAAAACAGTAAATGAAAGCCTGCAGTTGGAACTCATCCCATTTTAAGCAATGGTCACATTGTCCAAATCGAAATGCCTCTTTGCAAGTATTCTGGCTCGGGAAACATTTCGACCATCACGACCTATTGCGATACCACGATCGTCTGATTTTACTGTCACTGAAGCGATTAAAGACCCCTCTCTACTCTCAATTATCTTTACTTTCTCAACACGTGCTGGTGAAAGGGCATTCTTTACAAACTCTTCTACTGTTTCAGCTATCTCTACAATATCAATCGCCCGTCCGAAAGCATCAGAAGCAGCCTTAACATTTGACCCACCGCGACCGATTGCCTTTCCTAATTGGCCTTGCCTGACTACGATTATGATGCGATTGCCTTCATCATCTATAACAACATCAACAGCTGCAGCGCCAGTAATCTGTTCATATCTGGCAATCATTTGCATATCATCCATTGAGAGTCTAACAGGGGTCAAGAAATTCGCCTCAAACCATCTTGAGAATCTTTGAGTCACCAGGCTCAATAATAGCAATTGCAGACACCATGAAAGGTTTCCCAATCACTTCGCCTAGATCCCAAGATGTACCATCAAACTCTTGGACTTTGATTTCTGCTAATTTGGCAAAATGTATGATGTCCTCGTGATAATCTTCAGGACAGTTTCTTGCAACTACGATGAGTTTAGCCTCTCCGTTCTTTATTGCGTCAATGGATGATTCGGCGCCGATACGGCATTTCCCCGTTGCTACGGCACTTGCGATTGGTTGGTTAAGGCTCAATTGTCATGACCTCGCTAACTTGCTCTCAAATTCAGTCTAGTTTTAATGTTATCGTCGTGTGAGTATTTTACATTATCTTAATCCTTGGATGCTGGAGGTTGTGGGTTCATCAGAAGATCTACAGCCCCAGTCCCCAAAGGAATAAGTTGCCCGAGAATTACGTTTTCGGTTATTCCCTTAAGAGGATCACTCGTTCCAGCAATGCCTGCGCCAAGAAGATGGTTAATTGTGACTTCGAAAGCAGCACGCGCAAGTGCGCTATTCTTCGAACCAGATATTCCATGACGCCCGATTTGGCGAATGGTGCCATCTGCAGTCATCATATCAGCAACCAAGATGATGTGTCGCACATCTACGTCCATACCCTGCTCGTTGAGAACTCCCATAGCCTCTTGAATGATGGCGTTTCGTGTGGCTTCGATTCCAAGTACCTCGTATATCTCTCGAAGGTTGTTAGTGTGTATCTTATGAGGATTCACTCCCTCTATCTCAAGAGCATCCTGTAGATTAGAACCCTCAGTATAGAGAACGTATTCATCACCCTCTTTTCTAATTACCACGTGTGTGACATCACTGATTCCTTTAACCATAACTTCACGAATCTTCTCACTGAGACGTTGAAGCTCTGCAAGTGTATCGTTGGCAGGATATACGAAGATTGTGCCATCACCGGGTTCTACTTCACCTTTACCCTTGATTTTCGCTTGAATAGACTCAGAGACTGCTTCGACGGTAAGATCTTTGTCCTCCATGAGTTCTGGATCAAGACGAATGTCAATAGCTTGACGGAGCAGGTCGATAGATACATTACTTGCAACACTCTCTACAAGGACCATCTCGATGTTTCGTGCAATCTTCTTAGCCTCATTTCGATCACCCTTTATTGCATCATCTAAATGTATCTTCATAGTAGGAGTGCTAGGATTGTTTCTTGCGTCAACAATCTCAATCAGCCGGGGTAGACCCTGTGTAACACTGAGTTCGGCAACTCCTGCATAGTGGAATGTTCGCAGTGTCATCTGAGTACCAGGCTCACCGATACTTTGTGCGGCTATTGTGCCAACTGCCTCACCTGGTTCTACCAATGCTTGTTCATAGGAGGCTATCACATTCTCGCAAATCTCATCAAACTCATCCTTGCTAACATCAGCGTCTCTGATTTTTGATTCTAAATCTTCAATCACTTTTAGAGGGAGTCTGTGGTCCGCTCTGAATTTCTCAAACGTCTTCTCCATATGCTTCTCAATTGTGCTCTTAGACATATTTTTGGCCTCCTACTTTGCCTTTCCTTTTCCAAGTACTTTTTCTATAGCAATGTCAATATTGACCGAACGGCCATGATCAGATTTACTTGGATCTATACCATCATCGCCAAATTTGAATTGTACAATTCTACCAGGTGCAGTTCGTACGGTACTATCAGTTTCGACCTTTAGGTCCTGTAGGGCGGTCATCAACCTTCGCTGCATATAACCAGATGTGGATGTACGTACAGCTGTGTCTACAAGTCCTTCACGACCTCCTGCTGCGTGGAACCAGTATTCGATGGGATCAAGTCCTTTCTTGTAACTTGATGTGACAAAACCCCGTGCACGAGCTCCAAGGTTACCACGTTCGAAATGTGGCAGTGTTCGACCAACATAACCTCGACTGATACGTTCACCACGTACGGCTTGTTGCCCTACCACGGCTGCCATCTGTGAGAGATTCAGTCTTGATCCTCGGGCACCTGTCTGTGCCATAATGACTGCTGAGTTTTCCAAACCGAGGTGCTCTCCTGCAACCTCACCAGCGGAGTCACGAGCTTCAGCCAATGTAGCCATGATTCGTTGCTCAAGGGTTTCTAGTAGAGTCTGACCTGGGTTTGCATCCAGTTCTCCACGTTGATAGGTTTCGATAAGCTGGTTGACTTTCTTATCAGCCTCTTCAAGAATGATATCAATTCGTCTGGAGGCTTCTTTTGGTAATGTCACATCATCTAGACCCATAGAAAATCCACGATCTGTGATGAGTCGTACAAGAAGCCTGCCAACAGAGTCCATAAAGATTCTTCCAGCAGTAGAACCCTTCTCTTTGATAATTCGATGGAATAGTGAGTCGGGTTCACCTGCACCGAAAGCCTTCTCATCTACAGCACCGAAAAGTAGTTCTCCATTACGAACTACAACCCATGAATCATAAGGACAATCCTCTTTGAGGCAAGTTTGGCATCTTCTACAGATATTGGCTTTAAAGGAGATGTTGATTCCTTCAGGGATGAACATGCTGAATATCTGTTTTCCGGTCCACAGCTCTACAGGTGCTTTGATTGCTGGATCTGGAGGTGTTCCATCAAAGTTTGCTGTAGCAAGTAATTGGTTTACTTGATTTATTGTGTACAGGCTGGACTTTCGTGTAAGTAGAAATGCTGCTGAAATGTAATCTTGTAGCGCTCCAATAATAGGACCACCATAACGTGGTGATAGAATCTGTTCTTGCACCCTCATCAATACTCGTGCTTCTGCTCGCGCTTCCTCAGACTGAGGTACATGGAGGTTCATCTCATCTCCGTCAAAGTCTGCGTTGTAGGGAGGACAAACGTACAAGCACAGTCTGAATGTCCTGTAGGGCATGACTCTGACCTCATGGGCCATTATAGACATCCTGTGGAGGGAGGGCTGCCTGTTGAACAGTACTATGTCACCTGAACTCAAATGACGCTCTACAATAAAGCCTGGCTCGATTGTGTCTGCAATGATAGAACGGTCCTTGACAAATCTAAGGTCTACTCTGCGACCGTCAGATCGGATTAGGTAATTACAACCGGGATGCCTTTCAGGACCGCGAATGACTAGTTCTCTCATCTCCTCAAGGTTCCACTGAGTTACACGTTGGGGAATAGTGAGAATCTTCGCAATTTGTTCAGGCACACCTACTTCATTCATGCTGATATTTGGATCTGGTGAAATTACAGTACGTGCAGAGAAGTCTACACGTTTTCCTGAAAGATTGCTTCTGAATCGTCCCTCTTTGCCTTTTAGACGCTGGGCAAGTGTTCTTAGTGCTCTACCTGACCTGTGGCGAGCTGGTGGGATTCCAGATACACCATTGTCAAAATATGTTGTGCAATGATATTGGAGTAACTCCCAGAGGTCTTCCACAATCAGCTGCGGAGCTCCGGCATCTAGGTTTTCTCTAAGTCGTTGATTGATTCGAATGATGTCTATTAGTTTGTGTGAGAGATCATCCTCTGACCGTACGCCGGATTCCAGAGTGATGGATGGACGTACAGTGACAGGAGGAACTGCTAATACTGTAAGAATTGACCACTCTAAACGAGCAGCTACTGGGTCGATGCCCAAAAGTCTGTAATCATCATCAAGTACGTTCTCCAATCTGTCACGAATATCAATAGGTGTGAGACGTACAGAGCCAGCCTCACCAACCTCGTAGATTGATGTTGGCTTTTCTAATTTTAGCTTGAGCTGCTCACCGCCACAGTGAGGACAGGTTTTTGCTTTTGCCCCACGTTTGAGTATATCTTTTGATAGATTGGCGGTCTTCTGGCCTATATCGGGATAACGTTTGAAAAGTCGTTTATAATGCTCAATTACTTCGTCTTCAAGTAGAATACGATTGCAATCACGACAGATTGCTCTTAGAACCTTATGGATGACCTTCGCATAACCTGCATGCATAATGGGACGTGCAAGCTCTATGTGGCCGAAGTGACCAGGACAGTTCCCGACACGATTGCCGCAGGTCCTGCATCGTTGACCGGGATCGATGACCCCCAATCGCTGGTCCATGATACCTGATTCAATTGGATAACCATCCTCATCATAAGTGTCAGCAACTACAATCTGTGCAACACTCATCTTACGGACATCTTCGGGGCTCAAAAGTCCAAAATCAATACTATCTATTCGTTTAGTTGTTAGTCCGGAGAGCATCTTAAATCATCTCCTTGAGTCGTAGCCTGGTGGCCAAGCCGAGCGACATCATTTCTTGTATCAATAATTTGAACGCGTATGATACAACTACGCTACTTATTTTCGCACCAGTCCCACATATTGGACAGTAGTACTGGTCCTTGTTTCTATCATGAACACCTATCAGACCGCAATCCTCACATACCAACATGGTACTCTTATCAGACTCATCAAGCAGTCGGCCTTTCAGAAGTATTGCGGCACCATGACCAATGAGCACATCACGTTCCATTTCTCCGAATCGGAGACCGCCCTCTCTGGCACGACCCTCTGTGGGTTGTCTTGTGAGAATCTGGACTGGTCCTCGAGCACGGGCATGAATCTTGTCCGCTACCATGTGATGGAGCTTTTGATAGTAAATGAGCCCTATGAAGATGTCAGTCCTTAGTTTCTCGCCTGTTATACCTGAATACATGGTCTCTCGTCCATTGTGTTGGAAACCGTGTTTTTTGAGTATCTCGAAAAGTTCCTCTTCATTCACTCCGGTGAAGGGGGTTGCATCCTGTTGTTTCCCTACAACGCCTGCAGATTTTCCTGCAATCATCTCGAGTATCTGACCGATGGTCATACGGCTTGGTATAGCGTGTGGATTGATAACTAGGTCTGGAACAACTCCATCCTCTGTGAAGGGTAGATCTTGTTGAGGTGCTAAGTATCCAAGAACACCTTTCTGGCCATGACGTGACGCGTATTTGTCACCTAGCTCTGGAATACGTAAGTCTCGAACTTTTACCTTGACTAATCTATTTCCGTCAATGGTCTCTGTGAGGATAACACTATCAACCACACCGGACTCTCCATGGCGTACTGCTACTGAAGTTTCACGACGGTTAGGTGAAGCCACTTCGAATTCAGAATATTCCTCAAGGAATCGTGGGGGTGATGTTCGTCCGATAAGGACATCGCCTCCCTGTACCTCTACTTCAGTTTCGATGATACCATCTTCGCCAAGGTTGCGGTAAGATTCAGAGGCTCGATAACCACGTACACTACGATCAGGAATCTCAAATCTGTCCTCTTGACCTCCGGGATATTTACGCTCCTCGCTCTCATAGACACGGGTGAAAGTACTTCGCCCGAGACCTCGTTCGATAGAGGCTTTGTTCATGATGAGTGCATCTTCAATGTTATAGCCTTGATATGAGAGGATTGCTACTACAAAGTTCTGACCTGCAGGACGCTCCTCATAACCAATGGAGTCCATAGCACGGGTCTTTACAAGTGGTATTTGTGGATAATGGAAGAAATGTGAACGCGTATCTGTACGATACTTGAAGTTAGATGCAGGAACACCAACTGACTGTTTTGCCATTCCAGCCATGTATACATTACGTGGTGACTGGTTCCGCTCTGGGAATGGTATCAGTGCCGCTGAAATGCCCAAAATTGTCGATGGGACAATCTCCATGTGGGTTGAATTCTTGCCTATCTCATCGGGATACATGGCAATGAGTGTGTTTTCTTCCTCTTCTGCATCGATAAATTCTACAATACCATTACGTTGAAGGTCTGCAAAGTTCCACTCGCCATCAATAACCATTCTGAGGTGTTCATCAGTGAGTCTACTCTTGCCATTCTCGACAACGATTAGTGGACGCCTTACGCGACCGGCATCGCAGTTGATTTGTACTTCATGTGTGTCGTCATAGTATGCGATGTTGGTTTCACCATCAAGTTCACCAGCTCGTCTTTTCTGTCGAATGGTCTTTACAAGCACCTGAGGAGCTCCGTGGATTCCTATTAGACGTCCATTGAGAAAGACGTCTGCCCATTCCATACCACGTTTTCCCCTGATCTTCTCAATTGGCTGCACTTCAGCCTTGTAAGACGCACGTTCTACTACGTCTTCATTTGTTCCTACAGAAATGTAAGCCATCATTGCAATGTTCTTGACAAGACCACAGTTTGGACCTTCGGGAGTTTCGTTTGGACAAATCTTACCCCAATGTGTGGAATGTAAGTCTCTAGCCTCGAAGTGTGGTTGCGAACGTGAAAGTGGCGATACGACTCTTCGTAGGTGAGATAGTGAAGAAATGTAATTGGTTCGATCTAGAAGCTGTGATACTCCAGCCTTTCCTCCAACCCAGTTACCTGTTGCAAGAGCGTGTTTCAGTCTCTGAGTGATAACGTCTGCTCTGACTGCAGTACGGATATTTGGTTTGCGTCCACGGACCGCAGTACGTTCTAGCTGATATTTGATATCACGTGTGAGTGAATATAATGCTACTCTGAAAAGAGACATCAAAAGATCACCCGAGAGCTTGAGTCGTTTGTTTGCATAATGGTCCTTGTCGTCTTGTTGTCGCTTACTAAGGACTAATTCTAGGAGACGTTCGACCATCTGTCCCAGATAGTATGCCTTCTGAAGACGGTCGTCATCCTCTGTACCAATGTGAGGTAGGAGGTATCTGTCAAGTACTTTCTCTGCACGTGCAAGTCTGTACTCCTTTGTCTGACCAACAGCTACACGTTTTCCAATAAAGTCTAACGCGTTATCACGTGTAGAACCACCCTCTTCATCACGTGCCGCATTGATGGGTGCAGACTGTTCAATTGTGACTATCAGCTCATTTCGTATCTCTTCGTCGTCAGATATCACATCGACAATGTCACGGTCTGATTCAAGTCCGAGTGACTTCAGAAGAATAGCAAGTGGGATCTTTCCGGGTACTGATGGAAATGATACTCTCAATTCACCGGTTCGCTTTCGTTCGATTGTCACTGGTGCACGGAATCCACGTGATGTAGAGAAGACTTTTGCAATGTGAGTAAAGCTCGAGCTTTTGCTAGCCTCCTCGATTAGTATTCGGTTTGGCGCCAAATCTTCTTGTGTAACTAGTACACGTTCGGAGCCATTAATTATGAAATATCCTCCAGGGTCTTTGGGGTCCTCACCGGTTTTGATGAGCTCTTCCCGGGACATGTCATTCAGGAGACATTTCTTGCTCCTGAGCATGATTGGTAGGTCACCAATATAGATACGAAGTGTTTCAAGACGAGTGGTTACAGTTCCTTCCTTTCGAACAGGGGTACACTCAAGAAACAGCTTACTTGCATAAGTGAGATTACGAATTCTGGCTTCGTTTGGAAAGAGAGGATGTTCACTTCCATCTGCCTCACGTACTGAAGGTGGCTCCACTTCGATTCTGCCCAGTTGGACTGTATAGCCTTCTACCTTAGGTTTCAACTCACCAACACTTTCAACAATTTGTTGTAGTTCCTCCTCAACAAATCTATTGAAGGAGTCTAGATGCTGACCTACGAGCCCGTATTCGTCAAAGAAGCTCTCTATTACGGGCCAATATCTGTCGCGTTTTTCTTTTGATCCCATGACTGTGACACCTTGATAGAGGACGGGGATACTATTGTGGCACAAACGCTTCCCAACGCATGGAACCCAGAGAATAAATCCGAGCTCACATATCGTGCGACAATAGCCGCCCCGTTTTTTTTTATGCTCTTCAGAAATCATTCCAAAACATACTGGTCTTACTGTGGTAAGTGGCGGGCTCGGCGGGATTTGAACCCGCGGCCATTACCCAAACAAGAGATGACTCTCTTGTTCCTCAGGTTAAAAGCCTGCTGCGCTACCTAGCTGCGCCACGAGCCCCTAAGGAATGACCATTATATCACGCCGCATATAGTGTCATCATGCATTGCAGTGACGTATAAAGCGTAATCGATGGCCATGCATGTCTGGGAAGCTGTCCTGCTGAGCATTCGACGAGGCCTTCTGTAACCATAAAAGACTTTCGATAAAACGAAAGAATAGAGTATCAACTAAGTCGGACCATTTGATTTTGGTCAGGTTTGTATAAGGTCTTGGTTTGTAAAAAGGATTTTGCTGGTCGGGGTTTTATCATGGATACTCCGACAACTTTAATAGAAAACCACGTTTGGACGAGTCGAACTTTTTTTTGGTGTGATTAGATTAACAAAAGTCGGGATGACATCCTTCTTAGTTACTTAGCCTTTTCCCGTGATTGGACACAAACTCACCAGAATCTGATAGTCCCACTTAATGTGGCCCAATTCAGTTTCTGTGCGTGACTATCCATATGTCCATATCTGTACATTACACCACTCTACAGTTAGACTTAGATAATATCAAAGCAAATCAGCCAATCGCTAACAAGAATGTGGTAGGAATGTTAGATAAAGAGAAATTGGTAATTCTGGGAATCATTGTATCAGCATCAATTGGGCCTAGTATGATATTAACTTGGCAAAGTGGATGGATAGAGATATTCGATTCCTACTTGTTCTTTGTCTTTGGAGTTTATTCCCTTTTAACCAATAGATTTTATCCATTGGGAATTTCAAGTGAGCAGGTTTTTGAGCCGCTTGCATTTATCTCAATTTCAGTATCATGGTTACTACTTAGCTTCATCTTAGCTGCTGCTTACAGATTTCTTAGAACTACCACATCATCCATTCTACTTGCTTCAATACTTCTATGTTTCTCACTTCAGATTGTAGTTCCTTTACTCCTTCTCTCACTCGTAGTAAATCCGGGAATATTGATCACAATTTATATTCCACTACCACTACCTTCTTTGATTGCTCTTATCGGATATATTGACTCACACTAACGATGCAGATGTCCAAATGGAAACTGAAATTTTATTCTGGAACTGATAGAAATGTTGAGAATATAGCGACAACTTTAATAGAAAATCACGTTTGGACGAGAAATTCGTAGACAGAGAGGAGGGATTACGCTGATTTCAACAATGAGTGTGTTTGGGTATAGTAAAGCACTTCAAGGGATCAGATGTACTGCTAATATGATCTAAATAGAGTACGAAGATTGTGGGAGTATCTAATGAATAGTTCTCGAGTGTTTATATTCTCATTCTTCTTTTGTATTCTATTTCTTATATCTCAGATATCTGTGTGTGAATTCAGCCAGATAGAAACTGACGACGCGAGAGGTCTTGATAATAATCAATTGGTGTTTCGTAAGTATCATTCAGTAAAGAACCCAAAACCCAATATGGTCCCATCAACTAGTTTTTCAAATCCTGCTGAGCAACTTTTGCGAAGTGACATCCCATTTCTGTTCTCGACCTACCTGGGAGGTTCAGATACTGATGTCTGTAATGACGTTGCAGTAGACCCAGAGGGTAATATCTATGTAGCAGGATCAACAGAGTCTCCAGATTTTCCAGTCGTTGGTGGATATGAAAGAATATGGCCAACATCCAGAGATTGTTTTGTTGTGAAGTTTAGTCCTAATGGTGACATAATGTACTCTACTGTTATTGGTGGAATGAGTCTTGACAGAGCGAATGCGATAGAGGTTGATGAATTTGGGAATGTCTACATTGCTGGAGATACAATGTCAATTGATTTCCCTGTCGTAAATGCGTATCAATCATCCCACATAGATACATGGTATACTGATACATTTCTCCTGAAGCTTAACTCAACAGGGAATGGAATCCTTTATTCCACATATCTTGGAGGGAATTCATTCGACACTATAACCGATATTGCGTTAGACTCCACACAGAATGTTTGTGCTGTTGGATACACCGACTCGTTAAGTTTTCCACTTGTAAATGCCTTTGATAGTACCCACTCCAGTCAAGAGGGTTTCATCTTCAAATTGAACACTACTGGAAACGACCTCATATTCTCTTCCTTTATAGGAGGTTCCAACACAGATGAAGTTACTGCTATAACAATCGATTCTAATAATAATGCATATATCACTGGATATACCTCTGATTCATCAGACTTTCCGCTTGAATCAGCATTTGATGACTCTCATAATGGTCTATGGGACTGTTTCATAGCAAAGGTCAGTCCAAATGGAAATCTGAATTACTCCACATTTATTGGTGGAACTGGTTATGATAAGGGCTCGACAATAGGTATTGATGCCTTGGATGTAATCTATGTCGCGGGTTATACAGACTCATCTGATTTTCCAGCTCTTAGTGCTCTAGATCCCCTTTTCTCGGGTGAATCAGAGGGTTTCTTACTAAAGCTAAGTCCACAGGGTGATTCTCTTCTCTACTCAACATTCCTAGGTGGGTCTGGAGATGATGAAATTCAATCACTATCACTTGATCAAGAAAACAATGTACTACTTATTGGAAGGACCAATTCATCAGACTTTCCGAACATGACCATCTTCGATACAACTTTTGATGGCGGCGAATTCGATTGTTTTGTTGCCAAAGTAGATACCAACAACTCTGCCATATTATTCTCAACTTATATTGGAGGAAATGAAACAGATATCGGAAACTCGATAATCTACGATTCCGTTGGCAAACTGGTACTTATTGGAGAAACATCATCACATGATTTTCCATGTCTTAGTGAATCTGAAGAATACTACAATGGTGGCAGCAGCGATGGTTTTGTCATAAAAATGAATGATCTGTCCGATAGTGATAATGACAGACTACCTGACTGGTGGGAGATAGAATTTGGCTTAGATCCGAACTTCAATGACTCATCATATGATTCCGACATAGACGGTCTCTCCAATCTTCAGGAATACAGATATGGAACACGACCCAATTCTAGTGATACCGATTTCGATTCCATGCCAGATGGATGGGAGGTCAACAACAATCTGAATCCGCTCCTGAACGACTCAATGGATGACCCGGACTCCGACTCTCTTTCGAATGTAGACGAATGGCGATACTCCACGAATCCATGGAGTAATGATACAGATGATGACCTGATGCCAGATGATTGGGAAATAAATCACCAACTCAATCCGATTTCTGATGACTCACAACTGGATTTTGACAATGATGGATTGACTAACCTAGAAGAGTACTCACTCTGTACAAGTCCGGATTTAGTTGATTCTGATGGTGATTTAATGCCAGATAACTGGGAAGTCTTATACAATTTGAACCCATTGTTTGATGACTCACTTCTAGACCTAGATACAGATGGACTAATCAATCTCTTTGAATACGGAAATGGGACCCTACCAACAGAAGGTGATTCGGACTCGGACTCGATGCCTGATCTGTGGGAGATCGAGGGAGGACTCAATCCAATCCTCGATGACTCAGTTCTAGACCTCGACCGAGACGAAGTGATCAATATCTTTGAGTATGGGAATGGAACCAGTCCCAATAACAATGATACGGACTCCGATTCCATGCCCGATGGATGGGAATTAGAATATGGTCTGAATCCTCTAGTGGATGACGCTGCAGCTGACCTTGATTTTGATGGCTTGCAGAACAGTGATGAGTATTGTCTGGGGACATTACCAAACAACAACGATACAGACTCGGACCTCATGCCAGATGGATGGGAGTATCTGTACTCTTTCAATCCTCTATCCGAAACTGATAGTCTGAGTGATGCAGACTCAGACTTGTTGAGCAACGTCCGTGAGTATGAGCTTGGTACGAATCCACGACACATCGATACTGATCTTGACTCCATTCCTGATGGGTGGGAGGTGTTAAACGGATTCGACCCAAAGAATCCCCAAGTTACAATCTATGAGCTACTCCTATGGTACTCATTTCCAATTGCTATTATAGTGTTGATATCGTGCTGTTTCATGTTGGGAGTGGCTTTTACGTTTCGACATCAAATCTATGCCACATGGAACAGGGAAAAGAACGAATCCGAAGAAGGATTGTAACGACAAGTTTAATAGAAAATCAAGGTTGGACGGGTCGAAAACAGCCCCTGTGGTGTAGCTCGGCCGAGCATTCAAGACTGTCAAATCAATTGGCTTGACTGATTGCTGCGGACCTCTTGAGCCTCTCTCAATTGAGAGATGCGGAGACAGACCCGGGTTCGAATCCCGGCGGGGGCGCCATCTCTTTCTTTCAATTCGGTGAACACGTACGATATGATTGTATCAACAATTTTTGAAACAAGCTGAGTAAATAATCCTGGTGTGATATCAGTTATCCCATTCAACGATGGAATCGAGTTCCTTGGCCTGACTGATCCAATATACAGTTTCAACGAGCGTAGGATGACGTTTCAGAAGTTTTTCAACTTCATTCACCTTGATAGTCAGTTCTCTCAGATTTTCTGGATTTTGAGTAGCAACCTTTTCTACTGTATCCACTCCAGTATCATATAGAAGTCTTACACGTATGCCTTTGATGTCTACAATACGTGTCAAGTCAGCTATTTTCACAAGCTCTACGATTCTATCGACAGGGATGCCTGTTCGTTTTGAAAGCTCAACTCTTAATTCATGTGTGCGTCCTGAGATTATCATTGCTTCTGTATCGGAAACTCCTGCAGACTCTAGTTTCTTCACATCATCCTCTTTTAATCCGTGGATTTTCTTTAATAGTAGCTTCTTTCTTTTCCCTCGTTTCTTGGCAATTTCTGATTGCCTCATCTGATTGGCTTGTTTTTGAAGACTTTCTTGTCCTGAATATTCAAAATAACGACCGAGTGCCCAGAGGTATGAGTTCATCGATCCAATCTCTTTCTCCCCCCAATCTATGAAGACCTCAAGGTCAGCAACCTTTGCAATTTCTACAGTCTTCCCTTCTCTATGCTTCTTGAGATATTGCTCAAATTTCGATGTGAGATCTATGCAAGTTTGAATGGTTCCATCTGAACGCCGTTGTTTCTTCAAAAAACTACGAAATCCCTCTTCATCCATGGCAAAGCACCACAATATCTGTGAAAGAATGGGAACAATCGCTAATTACGTTTATGTTTCATAGCATCTTCAACAGACCCGGGTTCAAGTCCCGGCGGGGGCGCCATATTTTTTTTTCAAGTCCGAATTACATGTAAGGTCTGTAATCTCGTCGCTTTCCAATCCAGTCCCCCACGAAAGCGCCTATTGCTAGGGGCGGAATTGTTAGGAGGGGTATGCCTAGCCACCATGGAAGAAGAATGCCAAGGGGACCAAGAGAACCAAGAAGAATCATTAAGGGGACCATGATGAACCAGAATCCTATGAAACAGGACCCTAGAAGAATGTAGATAACTCTCCACATTCTCTTGGTAGCTATTTTACGGAAATAGTAACTCATTGCGTACATTGGAATACCAATTGCAACAGCTAGGAAGAGTTGTATGGGGGGTAGGTTTCCGAAGCCGATCATTATGATGCTGATGATGATCATTATGGCAAAAGAACCAACTCCCACAAAAAGCCAGAAGCTTCGAACACTTCGTTTCCACCACTGAGGCTTCTGAGGGCCGATTGGCCAATCCTTCTGCAACAAACTGTCGATGTTTGATATTCTGCACACTGGGTTTGATTCGACGGATATCTCTATAATTCTGGCGCCCAATACAAAATCGTCATTCTCCAAAAGGTCTCTCAGATTGTCTAATGCCTGTTCCTCACTCAAATGACCTGCTTTCAACGCTTCGTTTGAATCAACAATGCAGGATTCAAGTAGAGTTACTGAATCACCAAATGGTCCTTCTATCAGGTCATGAGCCTCAATAGAATTCCACAATTCTTCGCAAATGCGAATAGTCCGAATACCACCCCACGGTTGGTTTGTCCACTCCTTCACCAGTTCATACAATGTCTTTGTGTTTACTCGATCCATTTCAGGCGCCTCATTATTGCGATAAATAGCTCCTCCGCTGCTTCTGTTGCAGGTATTTCCTTTGGAAGTGGGAGATTCCATTCTTGTGCGAGTGTATAGATTGTCTTTTCGCATACTGGTCGTTCAATACAACTACTGCAATCCCCTTTGTGATCGAACCATAGTTGGGTTCCTAGAGTAGGAGAGTACACAATATATACATTCGACTTGTTTGCATGACAATAGCCTGATGCAAACCCGTACCTTGGGCTAATTTGATGAATTCTAATCCTATTTGTTGATGCAGTGTGCTGCAGGATTTTCTCTATTCTCTCTTCTGCAATTCGTTGTGCCTTACTCACTAATGCACAGGACACTTCCAATTCTTGAGCAATCACCGATGGAGGTGTCTTGTTTCGCCTCTTTTGCCATACGAGCTCCTGCTGCTTTGATGGAAATTTGAAATGGATAGTCTTCATGGGAATACACACGTGTCACTATTTAACCAAATATGGTTAATAATATATGATTTTGGATTTAAATCATTTGTAATTTTAAGAGAATCGTTTCTCGGTATATTATAACATTGGTCTAGTGCTCAATTCCCGGCAGGGGTGCCATCTTCTTTTGGTCCGGAGATAAGAACTGGTAAAATCTCATTGAAAAGCAGGATGAGGATTCCAATACCAAGAGAAATAATTCCTGTGAGAAAAATTGTGAAATTTAATCCCGACATGACTACGGTAACACGTACAGTTATTGGCAGCGTATTAGATGGTGCTACATATATCAAATAGAACCCATTCTTAGGAATCACAACAGTTGCTTCAAAACTCGTTACATTCTCTACTGAAATCAATGCAGTTCCATTTTGAGGGGTTTGTATATCAACATCGCTTGTTGTGACATTGAGATCAAAGACATAGAGAGAGAATCTATGACCCTCTCGTTCATTAGCCCGGATGAAGATATCATTTTGTGCCTTGAACATATAACCAGTTAATCCATCATCTTCGATGTTGTGGTTTGCTGGATAACTAAAAGAAAGTGTTGAAGAAAAATTAACGAGATATAATGTTAATAGAAGTGTTATTCCAATGACGGCAAGAATCATAGGTATACGCTTCTTCAGAAATGACATCATTTTACCTCCGAATGTTCAAAAATCTTCCATGTGAGAACAAAAACAAGTGTTGAAATTATTAGGCAAAGGGTAATTGAAATCATGACATCTTCAAAGGTTGGTGATAATAAGGGGGAGCCCAAATATAATCCTACTAGATGTTCATGAACTAAAAGCAATGGATTAAGAATGCCCCTTATTGAATCAGGAAAATAGGCATATCCCTTAATCCAGATTAATTGTATATACGAGATAATTCCTAAAAAGAAAGTACCAATGCCAAGAAAGGAGGTCGCTATACTATTTTTTAGCAAAATCGCATAAAACGTAGTTATAGAAACGATGAATATGATTAACACCCATATTCCGATAAGTAATGCTATAAGAATAGACAGTTGAGTCATAAATCGTCCAACAACGAAACTACCGAATATGATTGATAGAGTTGATATACATCCAGTTATACAAATTCCTGAGAGCGTTTTAAGCATCAGAAATTGAAATCGGCTAATTGGGTAAGATAAGAATGTCTTTGTAGTACCAGTTTCAAATCCTCGAGCTGTTGTATATGAAACAAGCAGAGGTATTAGAATTACTAGAGCAAAAGCAAAAGAGAGAGGGATGCTAAGAAGAGGAGATGAATCTGCATATCCAATATCATCAGAAGACGCTACTAATTGATTACCTTCCTCCTGATGCAAAGTCAGCTTCCAAAAACCCAAACTACCTGTAAGAATAGCAATGACTGTAATTATTAGTAATATTCCTATGATAGATTCAATGACTGGAAAACGATAAGAAATATGACCTTCAAGTTCTAACCAGCCGCCAATGCTTTTTTTATTTAACTCGATCCAAATCTTAAGCCTTTGAACTAGATTTTTGATATTCTGAAAAACCCGACTCAATCCATTATCCCCCTATAGGCATTTTCCAGTGTTGCAGCTTTTTCTATTGCATAAATCTGGACCCCCATAGAATAAGCAATTTTCTCAATTTCACTCCGTATATCTTCAATACTTCGTTCTTCAATACGGATAGTAATTGCATTTGCTCCTGTGATTCTAGGTTGGGATATTCCTTTGACGTTACTAATTGCACTGAAAAGACTCTTGGAATCCGATGTGATTATTTTGAATACTTCTTTAGTGTATGCATCAATTATGTCCAGAACAGATCCAAGTTCTACAATACGCCCAGCTTTGATGAAAGCTACCTGATGACAGGCACGCTCCAATTCCGAGAGAACATGTGATGAGATAAAGAATGAAACATCAAATTCATTGTACAATTCCACTATCAGACTAACTATATCATCACGACCACTTACATCAAGATTCGATGTTGGCTCATCCAATATGACAAGATCTGGTTGCCCAATTAGTGCCTGTGCAATTCCTAATCGTTGGAGCATACCTGCTGATAAGTCGCCAATCTTTCTGTGCTCAGCATCTGATAGACTGACAATAGATAGTATCTCCTCAGATGTCTTATTGCTATTGTATATCATTGCTACCTTTTTGAGATAGTCTTGAACCTCCATATTTCCTGGAAACGCTGGTTTCTCATGCAGAATTCCAATTCGACGCCTTATACTGACAGAGTCGGATTTAATGTTAAATCCAAACACCTGTCCTTTTCCTGAATCGGGCCTAAGCAGACCGACAAGGATTCGAATCAGTGTCGTTTTCCCAGCTCCATTTGGACCAATCAAACCGAATATACCACGGTCTACATCCAGACTCAAGCCATCTAGGGCTCGAACCATTTTGAAATCTTTATACAATTTTGAAACCGATATCATTGGTAATTCTGAAGCCAGGTGATATCCCTCCAGATTTCAAGTATCCACAAATATTTGGTGAAACTGATATTTTTCTGTCTTAAGTAGATAATGGATGTAATAGTGTTGTACTAGATATGTCCCCAGTTCTATTGAAACACAGCAAAATTTGCGCAAATCATAAGGAGAGAGTAACATTGTGCGACCTTCTAATGTGGCTACTAGTTATATCTCGATAATAGAGATGAATTTTTGATGAAAAATGAAGTTTGGAGCAATTGTATTACAGGATATACCGTATCAAGAGCTGGTCGGACTCTGGAAGAAGTTCGAATCACTAGGTTTTGATAGTACATGGGTTGCAGATCATTTTGTCAATTATGCGCATCCAGACAGTCCTTGGTATGATGGCTGGACTACTTTGGCAGCTCTCGCGAGCGTCACATCAAAAATCAGAATTGGGACTCTAGTTACATCGATTGCTCTACGCAATCCAGCAGTGCTAGCACGTCAAGCAATGACAGTTGATCATATTTCAAATGGTAGGCTAGATTTGGGAATAGGTGCTGGAGCACCAAGTAAGATAGATCCAAGCTATAGGATGATTGGTATTGAAGATTGGTCATTTGATGAAAGAATAGAACGATTCAGAGAGCAAGTAGAGATACTTGATACACTTCTTCGTAGCGACAAAGCAAGTTATCATGGAGAATATTATAGAGTTGAGGAAGCCATAATGGCACCTGGACCTGTTCAAAAGCCTCGACCTCCTTTGGTAATTGCAGCACATGTAGGTCCATCACTCAAAATTGTAGCAGAATTTGCTGATGTCTGGGCTTCATTTGGTGATGATTTTGGTGCTCCACCGGAGAGTGTTGTTATGAAGACTAAGAAGAGAATAGAGCAATTGGATATGTATTGCAAAGAGATAGGAAGGGATGCAGGAACACTTGAACGGTCACTTCTGCTATTTGGAGCTGAAGCAAACACTGTCTTTGCTTCTGAGAAACATTTCAAAGAAGTAGTAAATAGATACGCGAGTATTGGAATCACTGAATTGATATTCTTCTATCCATTCTTCGCTCCAGACCAGATACCCACTTTCGAGCAGATTGCTAGAGAAACTATTCCAAGTCTTAGGGATTTGTGATTAACAATCAATTGTGATTAGTGGGACCAACATCTCGTCCTCAGTTGTTCCGCCATGATGACCCAATAACTGTGGAGGTTGTAGACCTGGAAAGTGATTGAGGATAGCGTATCCGTCATTTAGTAGAAGTGTATAATCACCGACTCGACTTTCGAGTTTTGGATTTGGTTCAAATAGACCAAACCAATTTTCTTTGATTAGACTGCTACTCGAGTGAATCTCACACGCATAATCTAGCTTCTCATTGATGTATCTCTCGAATTTGCTTATCATATGGGGCCGGATAAAACAAAAACCAGTTCTAGTATCGCCACAGATAGGAAGGGTCATGCACTCAAGTAGTTCGGGGTGTTCCTTGGTATAGATTACATTGTCTGGCTTTACATCATTAAAACCATGATCACTGGTCACAATCAGTTTTGTATTAGTACCTTCAATTTTTTCTTTGAATTTACCCAATTTTTCATTGATCTGATACACATGTTGTAGTGACTCATTATTCTGTGAACCAAGATGATGACTGATATCATCGTATTGTGGCCAATATGCATGAACATACTTCTGGTTTCTTGATGATAATATTGCATGTTCGATGCAATTGAAAAATCCATCAATGTTGTCGTAACCATCCCGTTTGGCATTACCAGCCATAAATCGTGAATACACGGAATCGATTATATGACTGCCAAGAATTACACTATGTTCACATTGGATATTGTGAAATAATGGCGTAATATCGATTACATTGGCAATATCCGAACCAAGTACATTCCAATCGATACAATTTGTGAAAGGTAATATCCTCGATACAAGACCAAATTCACTGAGATAAACGAACCAACCCACGAAGGTATGTTGCTGTGGGGCAACTCCTGTGAAGTAGCTTGTGATAGCAGATCCGGTTGAGGGAGGAAATACAGAGGTCAGTGGCATTCTTGTTGACTTTGCCAATAGCGTTCCAGTGCAGTTCTTCTTGAGGTAATTGTAGCCTAGCCCATCTATGATGAGAAGGACAATATTATCAAACTCGGAAATATCGTCTAGTACATCTGATTCTAGAGGATTATAAGGGCTTCTTACTCCCAATGAAGAAAGAATTGAGCTACATAGATTCACAATACCATTACTTGTGTAGTCAGGCTTGAAAGGCATGCATTGTCGATGCCGTATCTGTATAAAGGAACTTCCTCTACTATATCTGAATTTGATAGTCCCATTATTATTGGAGGTCTATAGGATATTACCTATCGTGACTAAGATAAGTAGGGACGTTCATGGAAGTTTTACTATGATGGACTGTATTGAAGCTCTTCTTGAACATAATTTTGCCTGCAGAGAGCCATTATTGAGTGAAATAGGAAAAATGGATTATTCGGAATTCATATCCGATCAAGGAGTGGGACGTAGTTCTATTCGTAATCTATTGGTTCACCTTGTAAATACGGAGATTTACTGGATGCAGACTGTACTTGGTGATGGTATAAAGACTGAGATGCTGAAAGAAGAAGAATTCCAAGATGTGAATTCGATATTGAATCAGTGGCAGAGAGTAGAGGCGAAAACAAGAGAGATTTTCAAGAATCAGAATGAAGAAACACTGCAATATGTCAAGAGCGTACGATGGGGAAACAGGACTGTGAGTTTCACCGTGGCGAAAGTCTTCATACATATGACTACACATGAAGTGCATCATCGAGGATTGATTGTTGGATTACTAAGAAAACTTGGATATGAACCTCCAAAAGTGGATATGTTGTGAGGGTGATTAAATTGACTGAATTCCTAAAGAAAAACTATGAAGGGATTATGAAACAAGAGAATGGAATAGCCAACACGATAAGGAGTGTATTAAAAGAGGAAAGGTATGCCCTTGATGACAAACGTCTTGTTGTTCTTCTTGGAGCAGGTGACTCTTACGCAGTGGCAGATTTTGGTAGATGGGCATTTCTCTCTGTATTCAAGAATGCAATAGCGATTTCTGCCACAGAACTACCATACCTAAAGTTGGATGAAGGCTGTTTAGTGATTGGGATTACAGCTTCTGGACGAAGCCTTGCAACAATCGCAGCATTAGAAATGGCGAAAGAAGAGGGAGCAGCAACTATTGTGCTAACGGATAATCCTGAAGGAAGTGCAAATGAAACTGCGGATAGAATATGGTTAACAAAATCGGGTGTTGACACCTATAACATAAGTCCAACAGCTCCAACTACATGTGCAATGGCATATCTTCTCAAGATTGCAGAGATGGTACACGCTATACCAAGAAGTAGACTCCATAATGATGCATATAGATTGACACAGAATGGTCCGGATATTCTAAAATGGGCAAAAAATGTAGGACCGATGATTGCTGGTCAAATTAGGATAGATAAACCACTATATTTTGTATCAGAAGGTCCGAATTACATTGCAGCACAGCTGGGAATGATGAAATTCAATGAACATTCCTTGGTGAAAGGTATTGCAGCATTTCGAGAAGAATTCCAGCATCATTGGAATCTATCCATAATTGATGATGATCAAGCGATTTTCATCACTGATTCACCAACAACAGAGAAGGACAGTATGTATCTGGATGTGATGACCAAGACATTGCATATGCAAACTTATCATCTCCATGCACCTGATGAATTACATCTTGAAAGTGCACTTGGTCAATCAATTGCGAATACAATTGCACTTCAAATGGCGATGTATCATTATGTTAAGACAATTAATCCACAAAAAGAACGGTTCAAATTACCTCATGCTGAGGCATTCAAGATTTACTAATACACCATCAATAGGAAAAATGTAACAAAAATGAATGAAAAGGAAGGTTGTGAAGATATTGTTTGAACTCATATTGAAGGATGAGATGAAAGATAGACACCGTGAAATCTCAGATTATGCAAATTCCCATCCAGATGAGTTCACTAATTTCATTCAAGTATTATT
>Ga0315553_10000915_pt1 | contig 25445 bp, 27 predicted proteins | sample SalMarSW160140MG_FD_203099 | JGI IMG/M metagenome (GOLD analysis project Ga0315553, IMG submission 203099) | Salt marsh sediment microbial communities from the Plum Island Ecosystem LTER, Massachusetts, United States - Salt Marsh Sediment SW1601-40 ... | reverse complement strand
GGTTTGATGAAATAGGAGATAGGGCATGAAGAAATACATTGTGCGGTTGGTTATCCTGGTGGTCATTGTGGCCGCCGTGTTTTCTCTAATTCGGTTTACGCCGGTCGGGGACTATCTGAATCTAAAAAATCTACAGGAGAACAAGGAAGCTCTTAAAGGCTTTGTGGAGAAGAACTACCTCGTTTCTGTCTTGGTGTATATAGGCCTATATATCGCAGTCGTAGCCCTGTCCATTCCGGGGGCAACCTGGTTGACTCTGCTGGGGGGATTCTTCTTCGGTGTGGTTTTTGCTACGATTTATATCAACATCGGTGCCACTGTAGGAGCCACGATTGTATTTCTGGCGGCGCGATTCTTCCTCGGTGAGATGATACAGAAAAAGTACGGTGAAAGGTTGGCCAAGTTCAACAAAGAGGTAGAGGCGAACGGAAGCAACTACCTGATCACACTCAGGCTCATTCCACTGTTTCCTTTTTGGATGATCAACCTGTTCGCCGGTGTCACCAAGATCAAACCTCGTACCTTCATCTGGACAACCAGCCTGGGAATCATACCCGGCTCCGCCGTTTATGCCTACGCCGGTTATGCTGTAAACGACCTCGGAGAGGGGGGTGTACCCAAGAACATCATTTTCGCCTTCCTCCTTCTGGCCGCGTTGAGCATAGTCCCTCTGGTCGTAAAGAAAATTCGGGCACGCAAGGCCAAGGCGCGTAACCAGGCGGAAGCCTCGGCTGCTCAGTGAGTCTGCGATAGCGGCTGCGACAGCGGTGGATTGGCGACGATGGTTGTATCACGACGAGATCGAGTTATTCTGTTTTTAAAAGACTTCCGGGCAGGACGGGTGAAGACCCGTCTGGCCGCTCGTCTTGGCGATCAAGGTGCTCTGGAAATGTACAGAGCCATGGTCGCGGATCTGTTGTCGAACCTTGAACCCCTCAAAGACATTATTGTTCCCTATTTCGATATTTGTCCGGAACAAGCAGAATCTGATCCATCGGTTTCAGCGTTGCGCTCCCGAGGAAGATTGAGGGTACAGGAGGGTCGGGATCTGGGGGACAGGATGGGAAATGCGTTTCTGGAAGTTTTTTCCACGGGCGTCGAAAGAGCCGTTTTGATCGGTTCGGATATCCCCGAGATCGATGACGATCTGCTCGAGGGCTATTTCAAAATGCTTCGGACCTTCCCTATGGTGCTTGGCCCGGCTGCGGACGGCGGCTATTATTTGATTGGGTTCCAGAAGCAGCGTTTTGATCCGAGGCTTCTCAGCGGGGTCGAATGGAGCACGGAGCTGGTATTCGAGCAGACCTTGGAAAAAGCACGATCTCTCGAACTGCCCTGCTATGTCGGTCAGGAACTACAGGACGTAGATACCATCGAAGACCTGGAGTCTATTCTGTCTTCCGGGTTTTATTCCAGTACCCTCGCCGAATTGATCAGCCGCTTCCTGGTCAAAGCCGACGGATAACCAGCAACCGTTATCTTCGCACCCCAAGTCAGATTCGAGGAGATGGAGAACAATCCCTAATGATGTCTACCGGTAATAAAACCCGTTGTCAGGAGTTCCTTTGTTTCTTGATCTTCGCAAGCCTTATGCGTGTTAAGCCGTCCTCTGTTCTAATTTAATCCAAGTTGAACAAGTATGGCCTTCCCGACTTTTTCCATATCCACAGCAGAAAGTTTCGCAAATCTGTTGGACAGCCGAGACTTGCTGACCGTTGTGAGCTGGTCCGCCATTGCTTTTTGTCGTTCACCTTTGATAGAGACATACGCCTCGCTAGGATAGAGACGCTCGATATTCGAGGTCAACGGAACGACTTGCACACGATCGAGGAACTGATTAGAGGCATCATTGCTGACGATCATTGCCGGGCGCCTCTTATTGATCTCCCCACCGATCGCCGGTTCGAAGTTCACCCACCACACCTCACCGCGTTTCATTTGCGACGTCCATGATGGTGGCTTCTGACCATTCTATTGCTTCTGCTTCGCGGGCCTCATCCAAAGCCATTTCGCGGTAACCGGCTTCAAGGTCTTTCTGGAGTACGTGTGGGCTGACCAAAGATTCAATGAACTCGCTGATCTTGCGTCTTCCGATTACGCGGTGAAGTCCGGCGTATACCTTCTCGTCCACGGTGATAGTCAATTTCTTTCTCATACGTGTAGTATACGTATAGCTTGAGTACCACGTCAAGCGGGATAACGACCGTGCCGCATGTCTTCACATGAAAGTCATCTTTTTATAGATCGGGAGACCAACCACAGCAAAGCAATACCCGCATTCAATGTGTCCAGATTGTTTCTGCGTTCATTATTGTCTTTTCCTTATTATGGCGCTGCCCGCGCGCTTCGGCGACGTGATGCGATGAACAGTATCGCCACAATACCTATGCCAACAAGGAGCTTGACTGCGCCTGCAATTCGCCATCCGACAGATATCGGGAAAGCATCAAGATACTCCAATCCGAGACGGAGCTTCCATATTCGCACTAGCCACGGGAAGGACGCCTGCCGGAAGGCGATCTCCGATAGGCCCCATCCGATGAGGAAAAATCCCCCCAGTCCTAAAGGAAATCGAGGAAATTTGTACGGAAAGCCTAGCAGCGTACCCGTTGTAAGAAGTCCAGCGCTGACTGCCAGCAGAGCAAACCATAAGTGACCGATCATGGCGACATCCACGGGAGACGAATGATCAATCAGACCTGGAAGAATCATCAGCAGGGACATCAGCACCAGGCCTCCGGATCCGATGCCTGCCTCGAATCTGCAAGCGCCCAGCGGGAGGTCAGCCACGCGCCTGCGAGCATTATCGGCATGAGCAGCCAATCCAACCAAAATGTAGTAATTGTGAATGTATCAGGCCTCATTATGAATGTCCTCCTATCAAATGCTGTTTCGCCCGGCGGGTGTCTGGTTGGCGGGGTTCATGGCGAAGGTGTATGACGCCTCTATTCTCATTGACCTCGGCGCGCCTAACAGCGCGGATGAGCCGCCGCGCCGCATTAACATTACCAATCGGATCGAGCATTTTCGCCTCTGTAATAAAGGGAGTCGTCGCAGTCGGGTCCAACAATATGATACACGGCGTATTTAACCAGTCCTCGTGCCTGATTGCGTCGCATCTATTCGCTCTTCACACAGCATATATTTTCCTTGTCTAATATCTGACAGCTGCTACGATTGTCATCCCGACTAAGAACGCCTATCATGCAAGCCGAGGAAGTGTAAGGCATCCGAGAATCTGCAATAAACATCCATGGAGGGGGCAGGAACACAATAATGTCACTGAATAGATTACTTGGCCACACGCAAACAGGATCGGCAATCAGCGCAACAAGGCTAAACGTATTGATCGTTGGAGTCATCGGCGGGATGATTGGAATGGAACATGGCTTCTTTGAAATCCTCCAAGGGTATCAGCCGACAAAAGGAATTCTAATAGAGGCAATTGGTCCAGCCGATCGCTTCTGGCCGAATGGAACCGAACGTGCTCTGACAATTATCCCGAATTTCCTCATTTCAGGGATTTGTTCGATGATTGTCGGGCTTATCGTCATTGCTTGGTCAATCAGGTTCGTTCAGTTGCGATATGGCGCTCTGGTCTATTTCATGTTACAGGTTGTACAGCTCCTGGTTGGTGGAGGCATTGCGTTTTTTACGATGAGTTTGATCATAGCCGTTGCTGCTACACGTATAGGCAGGCCGCTTGGTTGGTGGCACAAGCATATACATGTCCGGATCAGACGCGTCCTCGCGAAGTTGTGGCTATGGCTTTTGCTGTTTACCGTTACCGTATTCTGTGCATTGGTTCTTGCCGCGATATTCGGCATTTGGTTCCTGGACGCGTCCACCACTACCAGCGTGTTGAGGACTGTTGGATTGGTTTCAATTGGGCCGATGATTCTTGCGGTACTTGCAGGTATTGCGCGCGACACGATCCAAGCCGATGGTGAATAGCGGCCTATAGACAAGCATCTGCTGTTTGGACCGTGTAACGCTGTGCTTCAGCCGCGCAGGTTTTTCGCGTCGGCTGTAAGCGCTTTGTTATAAGGCTTATCCCGTGTTGCTATATCCTAATCCGCTTGACCCTTGCCTACAACGAAGTTTGCCGTAAAGTATTTCTTTCGTATCGGGGCGGCCTCTTTTTCAATCCAGCGATCAAGCCCGATCTTTCTGATACGAGAGAGATTGTACAACTTCATGTTGTGAGGGAAACGGGCGGCTTGGTCAGCAATAGGTGCCAGCAAAACGCAAGGGAATTCATTGCATTCGGAGCAGAATGCCACGCCTTTCGCTTCAACACAATCAAGAGTTGCACATCCCTGCGGCAGATGATAATGATTGCCGTCCTGTTGGCGGCACCCCTTGCACGCTATTTCCTCCTTCGGCACACCCATTTTTGCATGAATCAATTCGGCAAGATCATCTGTCAGGTTGCTTTCGTGGATATCGCAATTGAAGCAATCTAATCCACATGGTGCCGTCAATGCCTTTTTATCTTCCATAGTTTCTCCTTATAACGTTCTGCTGATTATTCTTCTCCAAGAGCTTCAATATCGGCTAGATCTTTCTTGCGTCCGGTTGCTCGTTTGTTGGTTATAAATTGTTTTTTACCAATGTACGAAACAGATACATCACCAAAAAGACCTGGTTCTTTTGAAGCATCAGCTTCCTCCCATGTTACACCGCTGATTGATGTTATTATATCAATGCGCACAGGGGGAAGTCCAAGTTGAATTACCTTGTTTTGATCTTTAAAATCGTTGATTGTGAGATCAAGCGAACTGAAACCAAAATCAGCTAATGCATTAATAATACGTTTGGCGTTAGCATTGTCTGGCTTTACGAAAACATCAATATCACCTGTAAAACGAGGTGCTCCATGAAAAGCCAAAGCGTAGGCCCCGACGATTAAGAATTGTACTTCATGTGCGTTCAACAATTTGAGAAACTCTCTGAAGTCTTCCTGTACTTCCATAGTATTGACGTCTTAGTATTTCAACAGCCGAAATTCGCTCTTCAGGTGAACGTTTTTGCCAATAAGCCAGATCGTCCAAGATGGAACTGCGGTCTATTTTTCGTTTTGTTATCACCTTTTGTATCATATGTACAATATAAGATTTTAGGGTGAAATATTAACTATTTTATTCAGCAGAACGATTGCGCTTCAGCTGCGGGGCGATCCTGGCGCGGGAGGGCCGTGACAGGGAGAACCGTCTGCTGCAAGCGAGGGTTAGACATCAATTGTTCGCTTTCTTGTTTATCAATTTCCAAATTTGACACGTTACTTCTTAAGGTCGATCCAGATTCTGCCAAAGTCAGTTCCATCCACGCGTATGGTATCCGGGAGGTCGCCTCCTATCAAATCTTTTGGTGTTGACTTCGACGGCCAACGTACGGATGGATACAGTTTTTTAAGTTGCTCTCGGGGCAGCGAAAGAAGCTCTTTTCCCCTAGAATCTCCCTTGGTGATCATGAGACCGGCACCGATACGGAAGCTCGGTATCTCTACAAATCGCCCCGACTCGGTGTCCAGCCCCAGCCACTCAAACGAGACCGCGAGTTCTGATTGCATCAGGTTACCCATCGAAGCAATATTTGCTGTCCAGCCGTTTTTGGCCAGATATTCTGCAAGAGTCTCATGGATTACGGCAGGGGACTCGTCCTGCAGACCCCATAGTTCGTATGCAAAAGGCTTATCGAGTACCTGCGCGGATGTACCAGTTTTCATGTACTCCGCCGAGCCCAGTTGAGCAGACCAATGCAGGACGCGAACACCAGCATCCATGTTGAACACGAGGTCCCCTCCACCTGCTCGCACAGCGAAGTACAGGTTTTCAGAGTCGTGTTTTATCCTGAACAGTTCAACTGTATCTGCCTTAACGATCACCGCGTCATCCCATTCCCCAGAGTCATACACGCCGTCAATTGTCGGGGTGCTTCCAAATCGGGCGATCAGCCCTGTCGGCTCTACTTCCTGCCTGGAAGAACACGCCAACAGACAAACGAGAATTGAACACCTTATTGGCAAACCTATTCTCATAATGTAACTCCTATATATTATGTCTTAACATATATTCTACTGCAAGTTACGGGATAATATGATTAAGTGCAAGTTAAAACGGAATCCTTATAATATCCGGTTTTCATATAATATAAAAGATTTATCCATATTTTGATTATCTTTTACAAAAAGGTTAATTTCTCTTTTAAAAGGTAGTTCAATCAAATGTTCACTTGTCAGGAAATTTCAGCTAAAATCAAGATTCATGCAATCCAGCTTGGATTTGATGCATGTGGTATAGCAAAAGCCGAAAGCCTCGGACAGGATTCATTCCGCCTGACACAATGGCTCAATGCCGGGCATCATGGGGAGATGAAGTACATGTCTGTTCATTCTGAAAAAAGGATCGATCCACGTAAACTGGTGGAGGGAGCAGAATCGGTGATTTCGGTGATTCTGAATTATTACCCGGAAAAGGTTCAGTCCGATCCCGAGTCTCCCAGGATATCCAAATATGCATATGGGAGGGATTACCACAGGGTGATGAAGAAAAAACTGAAAAAATTGCTCGACTTCATCAATGAAGAAGTGGGTCCGGTGAAGGGTCGCTATTTTGTTGATTCGGCTCCTGTGCTTGACCGTGCCTGGGCGGCAAAAGCCGGACTGGGATGGATCGGGAAGAATTCAAACCTCATTTCTAAAGATTACGGGTCGTTCGTCTTCATCGGTGAACTGATAGTCGATCTGACACTTGCCCGTGATCGCCCGGTAAAGGATTATTGCGGAAATTGTACCCGCTGTATCGATGCCTGCCCGACCGGGGCGATTGTTGCTGACCGGGTCATCGATTCGCGAAAATGCATCTCCTACCACACCATAGAGAACAAAGGAGAGATAGCTCCTGAGATGAGAGGCAAAATGGGAAACTGGGTGTTCGGATGTGATATATGCCAGGATGTTTGTCCATGGAACCGGTATCTTTCCCCTCACCGGGAACCCGGTTTTAACCCCCATCCTGACCTGCTGAAACTTACCCGGAAAGAGTGGTTTGAGATGGATCAAAAGCGGTTTCAGGAATTGTTCGCCGGAACCCCGGTTATGAGGTCGAAGTATAAAGGATTGAGGAGAAATCTTGAGTTTTTAAAAAGCGCACAATAGGTTGTAATACTCACCGGGTGACTCGCTTAAAAAAAATGTAACTGACCCACAGTCACCCGGTGAGTATCTTATCAACTTATTAACTGATAACATATAACTCTCCCGCCCTAAGCCAAGCAGAATTCTAATCAAGATTCAACCACAGTAACAACTATTTTCCTTTGCTTCCTCGGTCCATCGAACTCACACAGGAAAATATTCTGCCAGGTCGATAATCCCAGTTCTCCGTTTATGAGGGGGATGGTTTCGCCAGGACCAACAATGCCGGCTTTCAGGTGGGCATCGCCGTTATTATCCTGGTGATCGTGTTCCCATACACCAAAGGGGATCAGCTTATTCAGAAGATTGATTACATCGGTTTGCACTGATTGATCCCAGTTCTCCTGTATCATAATGGCTGCAGTGGCTCCCTGAACATAAACGCTTACCAGCCCGTTGGTTATGTTGCTTTTACCGATTATGCTTTTTACCTGGTTTGTAATATCATACAGCCCGTTGTGACTATTGGTGCTTATTTGTATCGTGTCGCGCATTTTTTTTACTTTATTGTATAAAATTACATCATTTAGAATTAATTTAGTGATTACCTTGTTAAAAGAGTGGTCTATGAAGGAATTAGAATTACAATGGCAATCATCAGACAATCTTGCTTTTTATGTAAAAGTATGGGATCCCGAAGAGGCTCCGCGTGCAGTCGTTTGTCTCATTCATGGTATAGGGGAGCACATCAACCGTTATAATCACTGGGCTTCGGCTTTTGTGAATGAAGGATATGCCGTGATCGGTTTTGATCAGCGCGGGCATGGAAGATCGGAAGGTAAACGTGGGCATGCACCTTCCTATGAGATCCTCCTTCAGGACATTGAATTGTTGTTGAACAAATCCCGGGAACGACACCCCGATATCCCCGATATCCTTTTCGGACAAAGCCTTGGAGGGAACCTGGTTCTTAATTATGTATTGCGGAAAGAGGTAAAACCAACCTGTGCCATTGCATCCTCACCCTGGTTGCGGTTAGCTTATGATATTCCCGCGATTCAGGAGAAGCTTGGAAGAATTTTAATAAGAATGGTACCGGGTCTGATTCAGAAATCGAACTTTAACGTAAACGATCTCTCAAGAGATCCGGAAGTGGTGCAACGCTATATTGAGGATCCGCTGGTGCATAATCGCGTTTCATTAAACCTTGGATTTTTATCGATAGATGCCGGGTTATGGGCCCTGGAAAATGCCGGTAATCTCGATCTCCCGGTACTCCTGATGCATGGTGACTCGGATAAAATCACGTCGCACCATGCAACGATTGAGTTTTCAGGAAAGGCAAAATCCTTTACCTGGCTGAAAATCTGGGAAGGTCTGACCCATGAACTGCATAATGAACCGGAAAAAAAGGCAGTGTTTGATTTTGTCTTGAACTGGATCAGGATCTATACCGAAAAAGATACGTTGTATGACAATTCAGATCTTTCCTGAATAACGAAGTGTACAATTGAATATCAAACAGGCCAAATCCAATGGAACTGTATCGCACCACTTTCCCGATACCGGTTAGCAGCTCATTGCTTTCGCATACGATGCCGGCCGTTTTCATGGGATCATGTTTCACGGAACATATCGGACAAAAACTAACGGAACTAAAATTCCCGGTGGATGTCAATCCGTTTGGCGTGATCTATAATCCCTGGTCGGTTAAAAATTGCCTCGAGGTGCTGATCCGGGAGAAGGAATTTACAAAAGAAGAGCTCCATTATTTTGATCATCAGTGGTTGAGCTTCTATCATCAAACCAGCTTTTCTCATCCCGATCTTCAACACTGTCTGAAAACCATCAATGACGGTGTCCGGTACTCATCCGGTTTTCTGAAAACGGCTGAATTTCTGTTCATTACATTTGGTTCGGCACGGGTTTTTACCTGGAAAGAGTCGGGACAGGTGGTTTCAAATTGTCATAAGATCCCGGCGGATCAATTTGAGAGAAGGATGCTCTCGCCGGGAGAAATCACCAGGATGTTCGTGGACTTGATGAATGAATTATCGAAATTTAATCCACGGTTAAAGGTTGTTTTTACGGTAAGTCCTGTCAGGCATTGGAAAGACGGTGCGGTGGGGAACCAGGTTAGCAAAGCCACCCTACTTCTGGCTATTCACAACCTCAGGGAGAATTTTTCGGAAACCGGATATTTCCCTGCCTATGAGATCGTGATGGACGACCTGAGGGATTACCGGTTCTATGCCGAGGATATGATCCACCTGAACCGGACAGCCAATGATTATATTTGGCGGCTGTTTAAACACTCTTTTATTGAGAAGGAGAGCCAGGAGACCATCTCAGAGATAGAAAAGATCCTGGAGGCAGTTGCCCACCGGCCGATGAAACCGGATTCCGAATCCCACAGGAAGTTCCTTCAGGAAAGCCTGAAATATGCCAGGGAAGTGCAGAAGAAGTATCCCTTCCTGGACCTTAGCCGGGAGATGGGTTATTTTGCAGGGAAAGAATAAATGAATGCCTTAAATGTCTCAAATTAATAAATTTGTAAATTAAGGCATTCAAGGCATTTCAGACATTTGAGGCATTTCCCCCCTCTCTACTCAACAACCAGCTTCTGCATACAGACCTTATTATCAGCTACGATCCTGATGAAGTATATTCCTGCCCGCAGGTTCGCATCGGTCACTTTAATCAGGTTAGTGCCGTTAGCGGTTTCATAGGCTTTATCAAATACCACTTTTCCTGCAATATCGTAGATCTGAAGATTCAGTGGACCATCGGTAAGCAGCTCAGCGCGTATGGAGAACCGACCATCACCCGGATTCGGGAAGATGGCTATCAGGCTTTCACGGACTTCAGGAATGGGTGTGGAGGTATAGGTAAAATCAAATGTCTCATTGGTTGCTGCATTACCTACCTCATCTTCCACACCATTCACCGTAAGGGTGTGTGTTCCTGAATGCATGCCTGTGATGTTAAGGCTAACGTGGGTGTTTTCATAGAGGTATGCGCCAAGCACTGTAATGCCGTTGTTGATGCTGTAGTTGCCGGTTACCTGTGATGTGGTGGCATCGAGCCGCTCGTTAAAATCAACCATCAACCAGACTGAATCGATGACTCCGATTGCTGTAATATAGGGTGCATCCGTGTCGTTCCCTGTAGTGAAATCATTCATGTCCCGCATCAGGATCTGGTATTCTGAAGCATACTGGCTCAGTACCCCGGTGATATTCACCACGCCCGCTGGAAGTTCATGTCCCACAAGACGGGATTCGTATCGTGAGAAGATGGGCATGGAACCGGTACCATCACTGAAGGTGTATGAATTGTTGCCATCGGGAATAATTATCCCTCCCTCGGTAAACTGTGCATTCCTGATCGTGATAAGCATTCCTTCATATTGTTCACTGACCTGGGATACGGTCAGTTCAGTCGGTTCAATCGTGGTACCGGAAACGAAATTATACGTGTAACTGATACCACCCAGTTCAGTCAGGTTCTGGTATTCGGAAACTGTCCCTGCTACAACGATACTATCCCCGACCTTTCCCCGCTGGTTTGATCCGAACACACACATCCCGCTGTAGGGATTTTCCGAGGATTGGATATAAAAGGTATTATCAAGATTGGCTACCATGATACCGGAAGTGATCACATTCTGGGAGTTTAGTGGACTTGAACTACCTGTTCCCTGGATCTCGGAGATGGTAGTTAACTCTCCCTGATCAATTGTTTTGGGTACCCGGTACGAACCATGAACAACCTGATTGTTTGTGCCATCGGTAGCAAACACCTTGAAATAGAGGTATTCATCTTCCGTAAGCCCTGTGAGATCGATGATCCCGGTATAGACATCGCCCGAAGATGACATAGCGGATTCATGGGCTTCAGAGTTGTGTGAGTCACCCCAGAAAAGGGATACGCCGGTAAGGGCCAGGGTTGAGGTAATCCGGACATTGATCTCGGCCGTTTCTCCAATCAGTGGATAGGCAGGATCCATGCTCATCTCCCCGATGGAAATATCCGGTACCGGATCACTGTTCCAGATCAGATCGGCAAATTCGGGATGGTCGACAAACGGATTCCTGTTTTGCTGTGATTCCCAGATCCGTTCGTTCCTCCTTCGCTCAAAGTCGGATGGTGGGAAATCCCGGTTCCACTGCAACAGGGTGGATAACTTCCCGTGTTCCGGGGCAGGGAATGTATTCAGGGCATCCACGGTTTCAAGATCCAGTTCATCATTCTCCCCTTCATACCGGGTTGCCATGTAAAAGATGATCCGGGCAACCTGTCCCTTTACCGCATCGGAAGGTTCCCACTGGTTGGAAGTATAATAAGTCCCGGGGGCTTCCGTTACTTCCGTACCGGTTGCAGAGCAGTCATCAAAATCGAGGTTGCTTCTGAGAATATTCACGGAAGCATCCGTGGGGCGAAGGTTAAACGCATCTCCATCCATTGGCCTTATGCCTGAAAAATTACCGTGCGATTTTGCCCAGACGTGCTCACGGTTGATATCATTTTCCCCGGTTCCATAGGTGTCGGCATCCTGTGACCGCTGGGTATAAAAAAGGATCACGTTGCTCTCATTCAACGGATCCGCATCGGAATAGTTAATGATATATTTTGCCTGTGAATAGGAAAAATCGATATGCCCGCTGATGATATCATTCAGGATCGATTTCAGTTCACTGCCGTTTTTCCCATCGGTACCGTTGTAATACCCGGCCGGCTGAGCAAACAGTGTTAGTGGAAAGATCAAAAGGGCAACAATAGGGTAGAGTTTCTTCATCTTTAAACTGAACAATAAAAAAATTAGAAAAGAAATTGTAAAGATACATTATACCTTCTGCCGAGACCAAAGAATACGGCTGAAGATTTCGCATCAAAATCATTATAGGTCTGATAATTATAGGGATCATTATTCTGAGCCGTTGCAATGTATTTTTTATTCATCACATTCAGTACATTCAGCCTGATCTGGCAGCGGTAATCCATGATCTTAAAGTAATAGCCTGCATGCAGGTCGATCAGGAGGTAACCGGGAATTTCCCAGGAGTCCCTGGGGGGGCCGTGCTTCCCGGTAACTTCGTTATACCATTCATAGGAATCCGCTGAACCATCGAGGGTGATGGGATCGAATTCAGCATAGTAATTGGTGAAGTAGGTAAATTTAGGTTTCAGGTAGGCCCCTTTGATGGGCTCGATACGAAGCTGTCCGGCCACCTGCGTCTGTGCAGAATTCCCGACGTGAACACCCTTGGCATCAAAGTATTGTTTTTTTACCAGGTTCCTGTTGTCGTCATAGATTCTGACTGTATCTTCTGAGTTCCAGCGCCAGTCACCCAGTGAAACCAATCCTTCCATGTCAAGCCAACCTGTAATTTTCAAAATAAAATCCATTTCTATTCCCTTGTGCAGGGCATCCATGCCGTTGATGTTGACCGATTGTTCCTCGAACTCACCCGGAGATATCTCAACCTGAATTCTGGATGCTGCATCAACAGGCTTGTTTTCCCAGACGGTATAGTAACCGTTCAGGTTGAAGGAGATATGCTGGCTTTTGAAGGAATACCCCATCTCAACGGCTTTCACCTTTTCATTTAGAATTTCACGGAAAAGGGTATTGTCATAGTCAAAGACGTTGTTGAACCTTGGTGCTTTGCTAAGGTAGCCGGCATTGATAAACAGGTTCATCCTGGGAGTAAGGTTATAATTTGCCCCGCCTTTAATGGTCCACCCGGGCAGGTCCTTCCAATCGGTTTCGGGCTCCAGCTTAAAGTAGTCTATTCTTTTATAGGCGGAGTAAGCCCCGGTAAGGTTTATGAATGAGGAAAGGGAGTTGGTAATATACTCTGCCTGTAAGAAGAGTCCTCCCCACCGGACCAGTCCAACGTTATAATAATTGTTTTTATCTCCTTCGTACAGCATGTGCTCTGCCGGATTGCCCAGATCCATATTTTCATCTGTAAAGTCTGTAACAGCATAATCGGCTCCCAGCAGGTCATATATGGATTCAAAGTGCGTACCCTTGTAAGTGCGCAGGTCGATCCCTCCGGATATCGAGAGATCCTTTGTGGGATCGAAGCTCAGCGTGGAGAGGAGTCCAAACCAGAAATGTTCATTGGTCAGTTTCCGGAGGTAATTGGTTGCGGCATGGAGTTCTGGATCATAAAACGGACTAATTGAAAATTCACTGATATTCCGGTTGTACACATTCTGGAAACTTTTCTGACCTAAAGAGTCGAGGGCAATGGTTCCTTTTTCCCGTATTCCACCTCCTCTGCCAATGGACAGGTAAGCAATATTTGAGACATAGAGCCTGTCACTGACTTTCCAGAAATCTTTGAGTGTGATCTGGGGTTTGTGGTATTGATTTTCCCGTTCGCTGATCGGTTTCGATTTGGCATCCGGATTGTTTTTTGTTCTGGCCAGGTACCCCCAGTGCTGGTTGTACCGGACACCCCTGGCAGGCCAGGTTTCAATATCTTCCTCTGGAACTCCCAGGTCCCGGGCGATTCCAGCATCGTAAAACTGAATGGGCAGTTGATAGGATCGTTGGCCGTGTTTTTGAGGGGCACCGTACACTGATGCCGAAACGATGTGTTTGCCCAGTTTCTTATCCAGTTTCAGGTAGTAGAAAAATCCTTTCACCCAGGTTTGATCGACCCAGCCATCGCTCTGTTTATAGGAACCGGCAACTGAAATTCCCCATCCCCTGGATGTTTGTCCGGAGGAGTAACCGAAAGAGGTTTGCAGGAAGCCATCGGATCCAACCTGCTGGCTAATGCTTCCCTCTTTTCTGGAGTCAAGGCCTTTGGTGATGATGTTAATTGTCCCTCCAACGGATGGCAGGGCCAGCTTGGAGGCTCCCAGTCCCCGCTGAACCTGTATCGAACGGGTTACCGCTTCCAGCCCAAACCAGTTGGACCAGTACACGTGACCGGTTTCCATGTCGTTGACCGGTACTCCATCCAGCAGTACACCTACATTCCGGCTGCTGAATCCCCGGATGGTTACCTGTGCATCACCGTCTCCTCCACCTTCGGGTGTGGCATATACACCCGGGGTTGAGTTCAACAACATGGGAATATCCTGGGCAGCGATCTCTTCCTGCAGTTTTTTCGGTTGAATGTTGCTGAATGCAACCGGTGTTTCCCGGGAACGGGCTACATCGGCTACCACCCGGACTTCATCAAGGACAACGGTAACCAGCTCAAAATGCAGGAGTACCGGTTGATCGGTTACCTCTACCCTCTGCGTTTGGGGTTCAAATCCAACATAGGAGACACGGATGCTGTACACCCCGGGTTGGACTTCCAGTGTAAATGTTCCATCATAACCGGTTACCGTACCCATTCCTTCAGCCAGAAGTACATTCACACCGATCAGCGGTTCCTTGTTCTCCGAGTCAATAACCGTCCCGGTAATGGTCTGTTTCTGACCATACAGGGAACAGGTAAACAGCAAAAAAACGGGGAATATTAATTTTATTTTTCTCATAACCCTTTACCGAAGGCGATACGATCCTGAAAATATCCAGGTTAACAATGACGGATGCGGATCTTCCTCCCGGTGCTCTCTATCTGATCAGCAGCTTCCGGTATGTTTTTGTTTGATCTTCCAGTGTTACCTGTAATACGTAAATCCCCGGATTAAGTCCCTCAACAGGCAAAGAGATGTTGTGTGATGATCCGGTTTGGGTTACCTTACGGAGAGTCTTTCCTGTGATATTTAACAGCCGGATCTCAGTCATTCCCATTTGTGATTCAATTGTAAATGATGAACCGGTAACCGGATTGGGATAGACCTTCACAAGGCTGGGATATTCCGGAGATGTGACCGATGAAGGTTGTCCGGTGATGGTGATTACGATCTGTCCATATGTTCCCGACCCATCTTTTGAAATAGCCTTTACGACAACATCGCCATCTTTCATGGCTGTAATCAGGCCCTCACTGTTCACGGATGCTTCACCGGTTCCATTCTCCACCACCCAGTAGACCGGTTTGATGGTTGCATTTGCCGGTTCCACGGTTGCGGTAAGCTGACGCGTACCTTCGGGCGTATCGATGGTGGTATTGCCCCCTTCGGCAGTGACGGTTATCCCGGTAACAGGGATCACGGTTTCGTTGGTAACCCGGATCAGGACGGTAGCCTGCGGTGTCTGTGAATAACCGTCATGGGCTGTCACCTGCAGGTAGAAACTGTCGCGTTCGGCAATAATCAGTCCATCGGGATCGAATACCTTGATTTCTCCCGTTTCGATATCCATCTCAAAAGGGATCAGACGGACATCGCTGATATAAACGAAGTTGTTATAATTGATGTAATAAGTAAGCGGATCCTCTTCTTCATCAGTCGCTACCGGATTGCCAATACTCGTGCCGGCAGCAGCCTGTTCAGCCACAACAAATTCGTAGGAGTAGATCGGGAAGGCAGGTGCCTCATTTGCAGGTGCCTGGTCAAATTCATGCCACCCGAGATATTCGAAGGTGTTGGCCTCCAGGGTATCCCACTGTTCCAGTGCATTAAATACCGATGGATTGGCAGTCACACCTGTGGTAATACCCGGTTTCCGGATCAGGGTATGGTCGGCTGTGAGTGCCTTCCCATCACCATTAAAATAGGGATAGGTGTCAGACCAGGCTTCTACCGTGCCTCCACCGGGAAGAGCCGCAGCGGCAGGGGCAGGAGCTCCCCAGCGGGCAAAGAGGTCAACCAGGGTGCCGTTGCTCTTTTCAAGTGCTACTGCATCATTCCCATTGAAATACATCGCTTTGCTGATGTCGTATACCGGGCAGAGGAAAACATCCGCCCGCTGCTCCAGCTGTTCCCAAATCGGAGCTTCCTGACCCTCACCTTCCGGATCCCGCTTGTCAAGAACCACAACATAAGAACGGTAAGGTTGTAGCTCATAGGATGGAAGATCAATATACCACTGTGTTTCAGGAGGGGGGATATCCGCTCCATTTGAATACCGCGTTATGCGGTAACCGCTCAGATCAATAGCCGCATCGGTCGGGTTGAAAATCTCAAGCGCTTTATTGGTTGACCACCCCTCCACATATTCTGAGATGATCAGATCGGTTTGTGCATGCATCAATCCTGAAAAACAGGAGATGATTAAATAGAGTAGAAGTTTTTTCATATGCTGTTTTGTACTGTTTTTTAACAAAAATAATAATACGCAAAAGAAGGGTTTAAAATTACTAAAATTTTTCCAGATCCTCCGGTGTATCAATGGAGAGGCTGTCGTATTCAGTTGTTTTAACATAAATGGTGTAGCCATGCTCAAGCCAACGGTTCTGTTCCAGTGATTCTGCCTGTTCAAGGTCAGAAGGTTTTAACCGGGTAATTTGACGGAGAATATCCGTTTGGTATGCATAGATTCCGATATGTTTCAGAAAGATATAATGCCGGATCCATTCTGACTGTTCCTTGCCCCGGATATGGGGGAGGGCTGAACGGCTGAAGTACATGGCTTCCTGCCTGAGGTTACAGACTACCTTGGTAATGTTCGGATCATTCAACTCTTCAGTGGATTCTATTACCTTTGCCAGGGTGGCTATCTGGGTAGCAGGATCATTAAAACAGGTCATCAGATGCTGTATCTGTCCGGGATGAATGAATGGTTCATCTCCCTGAATATTAATCACGACATCCACGATCCGGTTATGTTCTGCTATAAACTTTTCAAGGGCTTCAGCACACCGGTCAGTACCACTGGCATGCTCGGGTGAAGTGAGGATTACATTTCCCCCGAAATCCTTTACAGCTGTTTCAATCCTTGCATCATCCGTTGCGACCACAACCTGCTCGAGAAGGGATGATGCCTGTTCATATACACGGCGGACCATGGGCTTCCCGGCAATGTCAGCCAGCGGTTTACCGGGGAAACGGGATGAATGATACCGGGCGGGGATTATACCAAGAAATTGGATCATAGCAAGTGATTGAAGAAAATTTCAAAATACAATAAACAAATCAGATCCCTTCGAGACACTGTTCAATTACTTTAGGGAAATGTTCATATTCAAGCTGATGAACCCTTTCGGCAAGACTTTCAGGAGTATCCTCTTTTTTTACCGGACAACGGGCCTGAAAGACAATCTCTCCTTCATCATATTTTTCATTGACATAATGGATGGAAATTCCCGATTCAGCATCCCCATTATTGATCACGGCTTCATGAACATGCCTTCCATACATCCCTTTTCCGCCATATTTGGGCAGAAGGGCAGGATGAATGTTGATCATTCGTCCCGAGAATCGCTGCAGGATAGTTTTGGGGATTAGCCATAGGAACCCGGCAAGGACCACAAAATCAATCTGAGCATCCTGAAGCTTATCCAATACCACATCTGTTTCGTAGAATTCTTCGCGTGTAAAAATCAAGGATGGCACACCCAGAGCGGATGCACGGCTGAGTACATAGGCATCTTTTCGATTTGATAGAACCAGTGCTACCGTTATCGTTTGATGGCCCTGAAAATACTCAATAACGTTTTGTGCATTGGTCCCGGAACCCGAAGCAAAAATTGCAATCTTTTTCATATACAATGACTTACAAATAACAATTCCATTAAAATTACGCTTATTTTCAAAAATTGAGGAAAAAAAACATAGAAAAAACCAAAAAAGATTATTTTTATTTGAATAATTATTGTGAATTACATTTCTTTGCACAGTTACATTTGCCCGTTAGTATTAATTAAAACTTAAAGTTATGTCAGACATTGCATCAAGAGTAAAAGCGATAATCGTTGATAAGCTTGGAGTTGATGAAAATGAAGTTACAGATGAAGCTAGTTTCACCAATGATCTTGGAGCAGATTCGCTTGACACGGTTGAGTTAATCATGGAATTTGAAAAGGAATTCAACCTGGGTATTCCTGATGATCAGGCAGAAACAATCAGTACCGTGGGGGAGGCGATCAAATACATTGAGGAGAACGCTAAATAATTGTTGATACTGCGTTAAAAGGGTATACATATGGAGTTGAAGCGTGTGGTTGTAACAGGCCTTGGAGCGATTACTCCAATTGGGAATAATGTTCATGAATATTGGGATGGTCTGAAGAATGGTGTGAGTGGGTCTGACTGGATCACACGCTTTGATGCCGAAAAATTTAAAACCAGATTTGCCTGCGAAGTAAAGCATTTCGATCCCTTAAATTACTTCGAACGGAAAGAGATAAAAAAGTATGACCTGTTTGCCCAGTTTGCTTTGGTTGCTATAGATGAAGCCATTATTGATTCGGGTATTGATCTTCAAAAGATCGACGGCAACAGAGTAGGGGCGATCTGGGGTTCCGGTATCGGTGGGATAAAAACATTTATGGATGAGATAAAGGGCTTTGTAATCGGGGATGGAACACCCCGCTTCAGCCCTTTTTATATTCCCAAGATGATTTCCGATATTGTTGCCGGATTCATCTCCATGAAATATGGCTTCCGGGGACCCAACTTCGGCACCGTTTCTGCCTGTGCAACATCAACCCACGCATTGATCGATGCTTACAATTACATCCGACTGGGAAAGGCAAATCTTTTTGTTTCGGGTGGTTCTGAAGCAACCATTAATGAGGCAGGAATGGGTGGATTCAATGCCATGCAGGCCATTTCAACGAATAACGAGGAATACAAAACTGCTTCCCGCCCGCTGGATAAAACCCGCGATGGGTTTGTCATGGGAGAAGGAGCAGGAGCCCTTATCCTGGAGGAGTATGAACATGCAATAAGCCGGGGAGCAAAGATTTATGGTGAAATTGCCGGAGGGGGCCTCTCTGCCGATGCATACCACCTCACAGCCCCACATCCCGAAGGGCTGGGTGCTGCACTGGCCATGAGCTCAGCACTCGAGGATGCATGCATGAATCCGGAAGAGGTTGAGTATATTAATATTCATGGTACGGCAACGCCACGGGGTGATATCGCTGAAATAAAAGCGATACAAAAAGTCTTCGGTGACCATGCCTACACCATGAATATCAGTGCTACCAAGTCGCTCACCGGACACCTTCTCGGTGCCACCGGTGCCGCCGAAACCATAGCGTGCATCTTCGCGCTTCAACAGGCAATAATCCCGCCAACCATCAATTATTCTCACCCCGATCCTGAAATTGATAGCAAGTTGAACTTAACCATCAATTCTGCCCAGTTAAGAGAAATAAACGCAGCATTGAGCAATACTTTTGGTTTCGGTGGACATAATGCATCCATTATTGTAAAGAAACTCCCAAGTTAGTTTCGTGAATAAAAATTCTTCTAACCTGCTCAATGCTAATTTTACAGGGAAACGAGCGTTTTATTCCCAATTAAAAGCAATCCTGGGTTTTCGCCCCGGAAACCGCAAATTGTATGAATTGGCATTTGTTCACAAATCGGCTTCCATAAAACTGGCAGATGGATCACTCGTGAATAATGAGCGACTCGAATTCCTGGGTGATGCAATCCTGGATGCTGCCATCTCACACTACCTCTTTGAAATGTATGATCATCAGGATGAGGGTTTTCTTACCAAAATAAGATCAAAGATCGTGAACCGTGATAACCTTAATGCACTGGCTGAAAAAGTGGGGATTGACAGGCTATTGATTTCAAACGTTAACCAGCATATGTTCGGAAGAAATCTCTACGGTAATGCCCTGGAGGCATTGATCGGGGCCATTTACCTGGACCGGGGATACAGGGTTACAAAAAAATACCTGATACGCCGGGTTATTCATCATCATCTTGATCTGAAAGAACTTGAAAAAACCGAAATAGATTTCAAGAGCCAGGTGATTGAATGGGCACAAAAACATAAAAAGGAGATACACTTTAGTTCATCCGATCATTTTGATGCGGAAAATAAATCGCTACACTTTTCCGTAAAGTTGTTTATCGACGAGCAGCCAGTTGGCTCCGGAGAGGGATTGTCGAAGAAAGAGGCAGAACAACATGCATCAGAAGAGGCGCTGCACAGACTGGAATCCGCAGACAAATAGCGTAGCGCATGGATTTTTTCATAAAATACTGGAATAATGGTTATTTTTATCCTGGTTATTCCTGATGATGAAAAAGAAATCACATAAACTTGCCGTTGAACCGGATTATCGGTTTTTCCTCATTGGCATCTCTTCACACGAAAACGATTATCACCTCTGCTGGGCTATAAACCAGAAGATGAACCTTAACCTGCAGAAAAGGGCAAATTATCTATTGTTTAACCCGAAACTGAACACCGACCAGGAATTTTCATTCTATGCGTATGAGGATGAGGAAAGCTTCCTGACCTATTACTTGTTGTCAAACCGTTGTGATGATGGTTTCCTGGTCGAAGAGTTCAGGAACATCGATTTTTTAATGCAGGTGCACGGTGATTTGCCAAAGGAAGAGGAGGAAAAGCTGATCCGCAACCTGCGATCGATTCCTGTTATCATCACCTGCTTTGTCATTGATCCCCGTACACTGAAATCACGGGATCGGCTGCTAATTCAATGAATAGAAAAAGGCTGCCACGTTTGCGACAGCCTTCTCTTTTTTTTAACCCTAAAAATTTAACCTAACACAGAATTGATTACTATTTAGTTTCTTTTATTTTTTCTCTTTTTCAGCCTTTTTCTCTTTTATCTCTTTCTTCTCTTTGGTTGTATCCTTCTTTACTATGGTAATCTCAATCTCCTCTTCTCCTTCTTCACCCTGTTTCCTAATCACCTTTACGTTGTTCTTCACAACAACTGTGCCATCCTCATCATTTTTCAGGAAAACATCAAATGTTCCCTCTTCATCATCGTAGGTTTTGATGTAGATATTTCCTCCTTTAATATTCTGGATCTCATCGCCTTTCATGATGATCACGTTACCATCTTTTTTCTTGATGACAATCTCTTCAACGTCATCCAAATCTGTTTTTTCCTTAACCACATAGTAGGCTCCCACTTTATCTTCATCCACTTTCTTAAGCTCCTTTTCAAGGATCACCTTGAGTGAATCGGAATTCTCATGAATGACCTTTATGTCTTTTTTATCTCCGGAGACAACAGCATAGACCTTCGCATCACCCTTTCCGGATTTCATGATGATAGTATGGTCATCAACGCCACCTTTGCTTACCCATACCTGTTCATCTTCTTCAATAAATTCAAGGTCCGTAAGCTCACCGTCTTCACCTACAAATACAGCCACTGTTTTCAGGGAATCTGTTCCCTCTTTCTTCAGTTTAATGGCATGAGTGTGGAGATCGCCGGAACTAAGCAGGTGAAGATCAAGATCTTCAATGCCGGCGATTCCCTGGATAAGTTTCTTTAACTCATCGCTTTCTGCTCCGGATGTAATTTGGAGTGTTGTATCCACCGTTACTTCATCATTTTGTATGACTTTCAGGTGAACTTTGGTCTTCTCCTCATCCTGAGCAAATGCAGTCATTCCCAGAAACAGTGTTAATGTAACCAGGAGAAATGGAAAACTTTTTTTACTTGCTTTCATGAGTATTTTTCATGGGTTGTTTTATGCAACAAAAATACGTGGAAGTTGTGTTAACGAAACTTAAGGATTGTTAAAGATTGTTAAATATGAATCAGATATATTGAGTAACCCTATCTTTGTATTGTTATGAGCAGAAAGCTGATATGGATTCTGACCATTGTCATGACTGCTGCATTGCTGGGTTTGATCGGTGTGCAGGGGTACTGGATCCGGAATGCCGTGGAGGTTAAGCAGCAGCAGTTTAAACAGGTGGTAAACAAAGCGCTTGCATCGGTCATTGAACAGCTCGAGGAGATGGAAATCATGGACAATATTGTTGAGGAAATAATCAGCGATTCCATCCCGGGGGAAATCCAGATTATAGGGAACGATGCTGCAGATAGCCTCAGCACGCGGATCATTGTTGAATCGGGAACAGCAGTCCTCCATGAAGGCAATAACATCATCTATTTACCCGTCATGAAGTCATACATCCCTGATTCACTGGACTCCCCTCCTCCATTTCCTGAAGTCCACATCCAAACCCGGGAGCATTATGAATCCTATGTCATCAGGCGAAATGATCTCATAGCATCGTTATCGGACAAGGTTGACAATAAAACGATATTTGTTGAGAATGTTCTGAAGAAGATGATCAAGGAAAATCCCAGGATCGAAGAGAGATTGGATTTTGCAATCCTGAATGGTCTGATCAGTAAAGAGTTTAGTCAGCGGAATATTGAGTTGGATTATGAGTTTGCCGTACGAAAAGGTCCGGAGAATGAATTTATTTTTCAATCGGAGGATTTCGAGGATATCACAAAATCGGAAGTATACCAGAAAGCACTTTATCCAAATGACCTGGTATCCAATTTTAACTTTCTGACACTCTATTTCCCGAATGAAAAGAACTACTTTTTGAAATCCCTGGGATTCATGGGAGTCTCTTCCGCCCTGTTAACCTTGTTACTGGTCCTTATTTTCCTGTCTACACTCTATATCATTTTCAGACAAAAGAAATTATCGGAGATCAAGTCGGATTTTGTGAACAACATGACCCATGAACTGAAAACGCCGATCTCCACCATTTCGCTGGCATCGCAAATGTTAAAAGACGATAGTATTCCCATCATGGAAAAGAATGTGAATCAGATAACCAAAGTTATTGATGATGAGAGCAAGCGTCTGGGTTACCAGGTTGAGAAAGTGCTGCAGATGGCTATTTTCGACCGGGGAAAGATCAGGTTGAAAATAATGGAAATGGACATTCACCGGCTTATTCAAAATGTAGTTTCAAATTTCACCATGCAGGTTGAAAACAAGAATGGTACCATCGATCTCCAGCTGGAAGCTGACCCCTCCACCGTGTGTGTTGATGAAGTGCATTTTACCAATATCATTTCAAACCTTCTGGATAATGCCATAAAATATTGTAATAAGAAACCGGAAATATTTATTCATACAAAAACATCCGGAAGAAAGATCATAATCTCCGTTGAGGATAATGGTGTTGGGATCAGGAAGGAAGATCAGAAACGCATCTTTGAACGGTTCTATCGTGTTCCTACCGGCAACATTCACAATATTAAAGGATTCGGCCTGGGATTAAGTTACGTAAAGAAGATCGTTGAAGAGCACGATGGCACAATTGTTGTTGATAGTCAGCCACAAAAAGGCACTCGGTTCTCTATATCACTTCCACTTAACACTGACAATAATGCATAAACTCCGGATCCTTTTGGCAGAAGATGATGAAAACCTGGGTTCCCTGTTGAAGGAATATCTCCTGGTTAAAGGGTATGAAACCTGTCTCTATGCAGATGGGAACAAGGCGTATAAAGGATTTATACAGGAGCATTTTGATCTCTGTTTGCTGGATGTTATGATGCCCGTAAAAGATGGGTTTACACTGGCGAAAGAGATCCGGTTGATCAACAGCGATATACCGATCATTTTTCTCACCGCGAAATCGATGAAGGATGATGTGTTGGAAGGTTTTTCCCTTGGTGCCGATGACTATATCACCAAACCCTTCAGCATGGAGGAACTGCTGTTCCGGATCGAAGCCATTCTCAGAAGAACAATTCCAGGCACCAATGATCAGCAACCGGATCAATACGAAATCGGTGATTACCTGTTTGACAGCCAGAAGCAGCAGCTCAATAAAGGGAAAGAGATTCAGAAGCTGACGACCAAGGAATCGGAACTTCTTAAGTTGCTGTGCAACAATAAGAATAAAGTCCTGGAGCGGAATTTTGCCTTGCGAACGATCTGGATTGATGATAATTATTTCAATGCCAGGAGTATGGATGTTTACATCACCAAGTTACGCAAATACCTGAAGAATGATCCTTCCATCCAGATTATCAATATCCACGGGAAAGGATACAAGCTGATTTGTTAATCCCCAAGGTGCCATTTTTCTGGTTTGTTAAACCCTTTCAGTTTTGCATATTCTTTAGCCTGGTGCATGAAAGCCTGCAACCGCAATTCAATGGCTGCATCATCCTGTCCGTCGTATGCAATGCTTTCATAGGGAAGGTTGCCATGGTCCTGTTTGAATTTATGGGATACGGAAGCAATAACCGTTCCGGGCATACAGGTAAAGGGCAGAATATTAACGATCCCGGATATGTTCGTATTGGCAAGAAGGACAGAGCTTCCGAGGTTAAGAGCCGGATCACCGTCATAATGCCTGTGAATATACGGTCCGCAACTGTCGAGCATCTCTCGTATCGTGACATCCCTCTCTTCTTCAAACAGTCCGTGAACGGCTCTATGCAGGTTTTTCGCTGAAATGTTCTGGGAGATATTTTGTATTTTTGATTTGATCAGACCTTTAACATCTCCTTTCCACAGGCTATCCCGGGTGTAGCGATAGGTTGAGTAACTCAGCCATTCGGAAAAGGGTGCGATGAAGGTTTCGGCACCGAATTTTTCCAGTCGCTGAACCAGGTATCCGCTGCAATAGGGATTATCCCTCATGAATATCTCACCTACAACGGCAACAACCGGTTTCCGTTCACCATTGATGAGCTGTATTTCTTTAAACTTCTGAGCTTCACGATGCAATACTTCAGAAAGGTCTTTTGCACCGTTTTCAATGGACCGGACGACAGCATTCAAGGCTTTCTGATAAACCCGGTTTGTTTCTCCGGGAATGGCTTCATAGGGAATTCGTTCCTGTTTTAATTTTCTGAGCAGGTCAACGGTGACAAACCCTTTCCATGCCGTATACCGGAATTTAGTCCCATGTCCTCCCGATATATCTTCATACGATGTCTCATTACTGGGAGAGATGATTTTGGTATCCTTATATCCCAGGCGGTCAAAGATCAGCCGTTGAAATTTATTATATTGTCCGAAGCGGCAGGGGCCGTTGTGATCCGGCATGAAAAAGCTGATCGTTGAAGGATCCACTCCGGGTTCCATCAGTTTTTTGAGAAAACTTCCGGTAGTGCAGATCATGGGGAAGCACTCCCGGGCTGATGTATACTGTCTGCCGAGCTCAAGCGCCTCCTTATCCTGCATGGGTAAAACTTCCGATTTCAGCCCACAGCTTCTCACTGCTGCTGCAATGGTATACGCTGCATCGCACATATAGGGAAAGTAGAGGATCCGGTCTTCCAGTGGAGATGATTCCATGACGCCCGGACGGTACACTTTTTCCATCCTGCCTTTTGACAACCTCGATCCCCTCAGGCTGTCGAGAAAGGCTTCATAACGTGTAATCATGCCGGCATCTGCACTGTGTTCATCGATCTCAATCTCAAGATAGGGTTTGCCGGCCATCTCCTCATGCACGAAATGGGAGAGGAATGAATCGGGACCACACATAAAATTTCCCATG
>Ga0315553_10000914_pt1 | contig 25463 bp, 21 predicted proteins | sample SalMarSW160140MG_FD_203099 | JGI IMG/M metagenome (GOLD analysis project Ga0315553, IMG submission 203099) | Salt marsh sediment microbial communities from the Plum Island Ecosystem LTER, Massachusetts, United States - Salt Marsh Sediment SW1601-40 ... | reverse complement strand
CATCGCGATCGGCTGGTCGAACTGCTTGCGCGTCTTGATGTAGTCCGAGGTGAGTTCGAGCGCGGCCTCGCAGCAGCCGAGGGAGATCATGCACAGACCGGCGGTGGCGCGCTCGGTGAGCCACGCCACCACCTTCGCCCCCGACCCGATGCCTCCGACCACCGCGTCGGCCCCGACCCGCACACCGGAGAGCGTCATCAGCGACTCCGGCATCCCGCTGGTGGTGTAGAGCGCGTCGAGCTGGACACCCTGCGCCTTCGGATCGACCAGGAACACGGTCGTCTCGCCTTCGACCTCCGCCGGCACCAGCACGACGTCGGCGAGCTCCGCGGCCGGCACGCACAGCTTCTTCCCCGACAGCGCGTAGCCGTCTCCCGCGCGCACCGCCGTGCTCGGCGCGTCCTCGACGAGCGCCGCCGTGACGATGGCCTCGCCCGCCGCGACCTTCGGAAGCCACTGCGCGCGCTGCGCCTCGCTCGCGAACTGGGCCAGCGGCAGGGCCCCGAGCACGACCGTCTCGTAGAACGGGATCGGGGCCGTGTGGCGACCGACCTGCTCGAGGATCGCAGCGACCTCGAGGAACCCCAGCCCCGAGCCGCCGTGGACCTCGGGCACGGCGATGCCGAGCAGCCCCGCCTCCGCCGCCGCGCTCCAGAGGTCGCGGTCGAAGCGCGGACCGCCGCCGGTCTCTACGGCGCGTTGGCGCTCGTTCGTCGCTTTGTCGGAGAGGATCTGGGAGGCGAGATCGGCGATCGCCTGCTGGTCGTCGGAGAGCGAGAAGTCCATGGGGGGTCCTGTGGCACGGGGTGGGAGAGGAAAAGGGTGGGGCCGCGACGGGCTATACGCGCGGGATGCGCGGCAGGCCGAGGCCGAACAGCCCGATCAGATCGCGCTGGATCTCGTTGGTGCCGCCGCCAAAGGTGAGGATCAGGAGTCCTCGGTAGAGCGTCTCGAGCGTGCCGTCGAACACCGCCTCGGGCGAGCCGCGCCTCAGGTAGCCGCGCTGACCCAGAACCTCCATCAGCAGCCGGAAGCTCTCGAGATACCACTCGGTGCCGAACACCTTCGTCGCCGAGGCGTCGGCGGGGGAGAGGCTGCCGCGCGTTGCGGTCCAGGCGACCTTCCAGTTGATCAGGCGCAGGAACTCGAGTCCCGCGTAGACGCGGGCCAGATTGAGCTGCACCCACTCCTGGTCGATCACCTTGCCGCCCGAGGGAAGATCGGCGCGCTGGGCCCAGGCGCGTGTCTCCGTGAAGGCGCGCTCCAGCACGCCCGAGGAGCACAGGGTCACGCGCTCGTGGTTGAGCTGGCCGGTGATCAGCTTCCAGCCCTTGTTCTCGCCCGCGACGATGTTGTCGGCCGGCACGCGCGCGTCGTCGAAGAAGACGGCGTTGATGTCGTGCTCGCCAATCAGGTGGAGCGGATCGATGCGGATCCCGTTCGTGTTCTTCATGTCGACGATCAGGATCGAGAGTCCACCGTGCTTGGGCGCCTTCGGATCCGTACGCACCGCCAGCCAGCAGTAGTCGGCGTCGCTGGCTAGGCTGGTCCACAGCTTCTGGCCGTTGATCACGTACTCGTCGCCCACGCGCTCGGCGCGGGTGGTGAGGGCGGCGAGATCGGTTCCGGCACCGGGCTCGCTGTAGCCGATGCAGAAGTGGATCTCGCCGGCGAGGATCTTCGGCAGGAAGAAGGCCTTCTGCTTCTCGCTCCCGTGACGAGCGATGGTCGGACCGACGGTGTTGATCGTGAGCATCGGAACCGGGGCGCCACTGCGCATCGACTCGTCGAAGAAGATGAACTGCTCGATCTCGGAGCGGCCTTGGCCCCCGTACTCGGTCGGCCAGCCGATGCCCAGCCAGCCGTCGGCGCCCATCTGACGCACCACCTGCCGGTTCACCGGTCCCACGCCGTGCTCGGCAGCGAGCTGCGCCCGGATCTCGGGGGTGAGCAGCTTTTCGTAGTAGGCGCGGAGCTCCTTGCGCAGGGCCTCCTGCTCCTCGGTGTAGCCGATGTACATGGCGTCTCCTCTGGGATCGCGAGAGCGGGGCAAGCCTAAGGCAATCGCGGGCTCGGGCCCCGGCATGGAACGTGTTCTATTCTCGCGCGTTCTCGCGGGTCCGTCGAGCGGATTCGCGGCCCATCCCGACGAACGAGACGCCGTGACCGCGACTCCGTCCTATCCGCCGCCGCGACACCTGCTGGCCGACCTGCGCCTGGCGATCTTGCGGCGCGGCGACGCGCTGGCGGTGACCGCGCCGGCGGTGCCCGAGATCCGCAATCGCGCGGGCCACGTCGGCGCCGGCGCCCTCGGCGTGGCAGTGGACGTGTTCGGCGGCACCCTCGCGCTGCGCGCCATCCAGCCCGACTGGTGTGTCACCTCGACCCTGGACCTCCATCTGCTCCGACCTCTCGCGCGCGACTTCGAGGTGACCGGCGCACCGCTGCGCTCGGGGCGCACGAGCGTGGTCGTCGACGTCGCCGTCGACGACGGAAGCCACGAGGGCCCCGCCGCGGTGGCCTGCATGACCTTCACGCGCATCCCGCGACGGCGGGAGACCATCCCGTTCCGGGAACCCTCCGACGAACGCACGGTGTTCGGCAACGAGAGCGCCGGACTGCGCGAGCCGTTCCTCGACCGGATCGGCTGCCGCGTCCTGGACGCCTCGGCCGGCGTAGTGGAGCTCGTGGTGGAGGACTACGTGCGCAACAGCGTCGGTGCGCTCCAGGGCGGAGCCGTCGTGGCGCTGATCGACGCCGCTGCGGAAGCCGTCGCCTCGGCGAGGATGGCCGAGGACGCGACGACCCGGGATCTCCAGGTGCACTTCCTCGCTCTCGGGCGGGTCGGGCCGATCCGGTCCCGCGCGCGCCCGCTCGCCGGCGACGGCGAGCGGGCGACGCTGCGCGTCGAGCTCTTCGATACCGGCGCGGAGGATCGGCTGCTCTCGGTCGCCACGGTCGTGCTGGCGCGGCCGCGGTCCGGGACCTAGAAGAGCGGCTCGTCGGCTTCCCGCTCGAAGCGTTCCGCGCACTTCGGGCAAAGCCCGTGGCTGAACTCGGCCTCGCTGTGGGACTCGATGAAGTGCTCCAGGCGCTCCCAGTAGCCCTGGTCGTTGCGGATGCTCTTGCAGGCGCCGCAGATCGGCAGCAGTCCGCCCAGCTGCCGCACCGTGCGCATCGACTCGCGGAGCTCGTCGTTGAGCTGTCGCTCCCGCGCGAGCAGCTCGCTGATCCTCGCCACCGACAGGGCGACGAGCGCGAAGGCGACGCCGCGGACGCCGGTGTTCCAGACGTGGGCGACCGGGTCGGACTCCATGTACTCCACCGCGAACCAGACCGCGCTGCAGGCGAGGGCGACCGCCAGACCCTCGTTGCGCCCCCCGCCCCAGGCGGCGAGGGCCACCGGAACGAAGTAGAAGACGAAGAGGTTCAGCCCCGTGATCACGTGATCGGCCAGCAGATCGAGGGCGGCGATCGCGACCATCGAAGCGGCCACCACCGCGAGGCGAAAGGGTGCCGATTGCAACCGGGGCCAGCGGCGCTGCGCACCGGCAACGCGGGCACTCGGCTCGGTCCGGCCAGCCGCCATGGACCCTCCGGGGCCGACGATAGCGGGCGACCGGCAATCAACACACCTAATGGCGCACCGCGTCAGGGACCCCGCTCGATCGCTACCCCGCACCGACGATTCGAATGACGGTGTATCGTTGACACCTTCTGCGGAATCCATGGCACGTACGCATTGAGGCGCACCGCCAATCGGCGTTGCGCCGGAGTCGTACGCGTTGGCACGAGCCGAGCCCCTCCCCCTCCGTACCCCGAGCGCCCGCGCCGGGGAACAGACGATCCCCGCCCAGAATCTGCCCGCACGCGGAACCGCGGCCGGGTGGCCGGGCGCGCGCTCTTTCGGCTTCCGGCCGCCCCGCGGCACCGCGGTGGTTCTCGCGCTGATCGTCGCCCTGGCGGCGGCGGGGCTCTGGGAGCTGCGCACCTTCTCCCTGGAGGCCGAGCTCTTCTCCCGCGCCGCCCGCGACGCGGACTTCCGCGTCGTTGCGGGGGCGGCGTCCCGGGAGCTGCCCCCGCCGACGGGTCCCTTCGACCGCCGACTCGGCTACGACCGCCTGCGCGAGCGCGCCGCCCTGCTCTCGGCCCAGGGCTTCGGCGTGGTGGCCCAGGCGGAGCCCAGCGAGCCGCTGGCCCGGATCGCAGATCTCGGCCTGTTCCCGCCCTACACGGAGAAGACCCAGACCGGTCTCCTGATCACCGGGCGCGCCGGGGCCACCCTGTTCGCCGCGCGCGAGCCCGCGCGCCGCTACGACCGCTTCGAGGCGATTCCGCCGCTGCTGGCCGACACGCTTCTGTTCATCGAGAACCGGGAGCTGCTGGACGCCGACGCACCGCGGCGCAACCCGGCGATCGAGTGGGACCGGCTCGCCCGAGCCACGCTGTGGAACGCGGCGGGGCTCGACGGTCCGGGCGCGAGCACGCTCGCCACCCAGATCGAGAAGTACCGGCACTCGGTCGACGGCGTCACCGCCTCACCGGCCGAGAAGCTTCGGCAGATGATCTCGGCCAGCCTGCGCGCCTACCGCGGTGGACCCGATACCGCGGCAGAGCGCCACCGGATCGTGCTCGACTACCTGAACACCGTCCCGCTGGCGGCCGTGGCGGGTCGGGGCGAGGTCTTCGGCATCGGCGACGGACTCGCCGCCTGGTACGGCGCGAGCTTCGACGAGATGAACACGCTGCTCGCCGCGCCGCTCGACCTGGGCGAGGCGAACCGCGACGACGCCGCCCGGGCCTACCTGCAGGCGCTCTCCCTGCTCGTGGCCCAGCGGCGTCCCACGACGCTGCTGGTCGAGCACCCCGAGTCGCTGATGGCACAGACCCGCGCGTACCTGCCCCTGCTCGCGGAAGCCGGCGTGATCCCCGGGTCGCTCCGCGACGCCGCTCTCGCCCAGCACACTCTGCCCGTCGGCACTCCCCCGCCCGACGACCCTGAGGACGCCGACGTGCGTCGCCGCGCCGGACCCGTCCGCGCTCGCCTGGCCGGCCTGCTCGGCACCCGCGGCTTCTATGAGCTCGACCGCCTCGACCTGCGGGTCGACAGCACCCTCGACGTGCGCGCCCAGGATCTGCTGACCGAGCGGATCGAACGTCTGCGCGAGCCCGGCGTGGCCGCCGCGGCGGGACTGGTCGGCACTCGCCTGCTCCAGCCCGGGGCCGCCGAGGGGGTGACGTTCAGCCTCAATCTCTACGAGCGCGGCCCGGACGCTCATCGGCTGCTGGCGCAGGTGGACAACTTCGACGGCGCCCTGGACCTGAACGACGGCATGAAGCTCGATCTGGGCTCGACCGCGAAGCTGCGCACGCTGGTCACCTACCTCGAGCTGATCGCCGGAATCCGCGATCAGCTGCTCGCGGTGCCCGCCGACCAGCGCGCGGGGCTGGTCTTCGCGCCGTCGGACCGGCTCGGTCGATGGGTGCGGGACGAGCTGCTGGCGCGACCCGACTTGTCCCTCGACGACCTGCTCCAGGACGCCCTGGAGCGGCGCTACTCCGCGAGCCCCTACGCGTCCTTCTTCACCGGAGGGGGCATCCACCGCTTCAACAACTTCGACGAGAGCGAAGACACTCGGATCTACAGCGTGCGCGAGGCGCTGGAGCACTCCGTGAATCTCGCCTTCGTGCGCGTGCTCGACGACGTCGTCGACCACCTGATGTCCGCCGATTTCCAGGCGGACGAGATCCTCGCCGCACCGTCGGAAGATCCGCGGCGCCGGGCCTACCTGTGGAACTTCGCGCACTGGGAGGGGAGCCGGGTGATCTCGCGCGCCCACGCCCGCTTCGCCGGGCTCGCTCCCGCGGAGGCGGTGGCGAAGCTCTACGCCGGGAAGCGGCCGACCCCGCGCGCCGCGTCGGCTGCGCTGCGCGCGATCGACCCGACGGCCGACTTCGCCACCTTCGCACGGTCGCTGGCCGCGCTGCGGCCGGATCTCGAGGCGCCGCCCGCGACGATCGCCGCTCTCTACGCGCAGTCCGACCCCGCCCGGTGGACCTGGCAGGACCGGGGCTACCTGGCCCGGATGAACCCGCTCGAGCTGTGGCTGCTCGGCTACCTGCGCGAGCATCCCGAGGCCACGGTCGCCGAAGCGCTCGAGGAGAGCCGGGACGTCCGGATCGACTCCTACCAGTGGCTGTTCCGCACCTCCCGGCGCCACGCCCAGAATCGGCGCATCCGGACGATGATCGAGCGCGAGGCCTTCGACCGCATCCACACCCAGTGGCAGGCGACGGGCTATCCCTTCCCGTCGCTGGTCCCCTCCCTGGCGACGGCGCTGGGCTCCTCCGCGGACCGCCCCACCGCGCTGGCGGAGCTGATCGGAATCCTGGCGAGCGACGGGGTGCGTCTCCCGATCCGACGCATCGAGTCGCTGCACTTCGCCGAGGGAACGCCCTACGAGATGCAGCTCGCGCCGAGCCCGACGGCGCCCGTGCAGGTGCTGCGCCCAGAGGTGTGCGCGGCGGTGCGCGAGGTGCTGGTCGCGACGGTGGAGCAGGGAACGGCGGTGCGCGCGCGCGGAGCGCTGAAGCACGCCGACGGCACCCTCGCGGTGGTCGGCGGGAAGACGGGGACGGGCGACAACCGCATCAAGATCGTCGCGCGCGATGCGCGGGTGCTCGACGAGCGCCCGGTCTCGCGCTCGGCCACATTCGTGTTCCTGATCGACGACCGCTTCTTCGGCGTGGTGACCGCCCTCGTGACGGGCCCCGAGGCGGGCCATCACACCTTCACGAGCTCACTGCCGGTGCAGCTGTTCGCGGACCTGCTCGGAGAGGTGCTGCCCGCCCTCGAGGAGAGCGGGGCGCCCGCGGAGGTCGCGCAGGCGGGCTCGCGTTAGGCGGGGGTTCGCGCGCGGAAGCGGAACGCGCGCTCCGCGCGGTGGACGACGGGCTCGCGGAAGCCCGCGGACACGAGTCGGTCCGCGAAACCTTCCGGATCGACCGGCACCAGCGTGTCACCCCAGTGCACCAGGCGGAAGACCGCGCCGGTCAGGCTGTCCGACCCCACCAGCCAGCCGCCGGGCGCCAGCACCCGGGCCAGCTCGGCGAGCAGGCGGTCCTGGAGCTCGGGCGAGGGGACGTGGTGGAGCATCGTGCACGACACGGCCGCCGAGAAGCGGCCGCTCTCGAAGGGGAGGGCGGTGGCGTCGGCCTGGATCACCTCGACGCGCGGGTTCCCTGCGGTGCGCTGGGCAAGGGCGGACGCCAGGCTCGGGTCCTTCTCGACGCAGGTGAGGTGCGGGACGCGCTCGGTCAGGACGTCGGTGGTCAGCCCGGGCCCGGGACCGACCTCCAGCACGTCGTCGCCCAGATCGATCGATCCCACGACCCAGGGAATCAGGCGCCCGCGAACGGTTCGTCGCCAGGTCTCGGACCGGCAGTACCAGTGGTGGATTCGGTTCATGGAGCGGGAGTCTGGGTCACGCGCGGGCGGCGTTCTTCGCGTAATCTGACAATCGATGTCTAGATCTCGCCATAAGGCACCCCTCGTGCCCCACGTTCTCGAACGTCCCCTGGAAGGGCTGGCGGCCGAGTACCGCCCCGGCGAGAGCATCCCGCTCCACCGTCACCCTTTCGCGCAGCTGATCTACGCGTCGCGCGGGGTCATGACCGTGTCCACCGAGCACGGCACCTGGGTCGTGCCGCCCGAGCGGGCCGTCTGGGTGCCCGGACAGGTGGCCCACGCGATCCGGATGACCGGGCACGTCTCGATGCGGACCGTCTACCTCGCGGACGACGTCGCTCCGCTCCCCGGGAGCGGCTGCTGTGTCGTGTCGGTGTCGCCCCTGCTGCGCGAGTGCCTGCTGCGCGCGGCGGACTTCGCCCGGGCCTATCCGGAGCAGGGACCCGAGGCGCGGCTGGCGGCGGTGATCGCCGACGAGATCCGCGCCGCCCCGATCGCCCCCCTGCACCTGCCGATGCCGGAGGACGCGCGGGCGCGACGGGTCGCCGAGACGCTGCGCGCGAGCCCGGGCGATCCGCGCGGGCTGACCGATTGGTCCCGCATCGCCGGCGCGAGCGCACGGACCCTCGAGCGCCTGTTCCAGCGTGAGACGCGGCTCTCCTTCGGAGCCTGGCGCCAGCAGGCGCGCCTGCTGCGGGGACTCGAACGGCTGGCCGCCGGCGAGAGCGTCACGGCCGTGGCGTTGGAGCTCGGCTACGAGACGCCGAGCGCCTTCATCGCGATGTTCCGCCGCTCTCTGGGCACCACCCCGGGGCGCTACTTCCGCCGCGAGCGCTAGCCTTCGCCCGCCATGCTCGACCCCCGCAGCCTCGAGGACCGCCGCGACGAGATCGCCGAGAGCTGCCGGCGGCGGGGCGTGAAGGCGGACGTGGAGGGTGCGGTGGCCGCTCAGCACGCGCTGGCCACCCTCCAGACCGAGCTGAACGAGGCCAACCGGCGCCGCAACGAGCACCAGGTCGCCGGCAAGCGGAAGCTCGAGCCCGCCGAGCGCGAGGCGCACACGGCCGAGGGACGCCGCCTGAAGGAGGAGGTGGCCGCCCTCGAGGTGCGGATCGCCGCGGCGCGCGAGGCCGCCGAAGAGCATCTGCACGCGCTGCCCAATTTCGTGCACCCCGATGCGCCGAGCGGGGGAGAGGAGAACGCGCGCGAGCTGCGCCGGGTGGGAGAGCCCCGCCGCTTCGACTTCGAAGCCGTCGACCACCTGAAGATCGGTCAGCGCCTGGGTCTCCTCGACTTCGAGGCGGGCGCCAAGGTCACGGGCCAGAAGTTCTACTTCCTGTGCGGCGAAGCGGTGATCCTGGATCTGGCTCTCCAGCGCTTCGCCCTCGATCTGCTGCTGGAGGAGGGGTTCCGCATCTACACGACTCCCGACCTGGCGCGGCGTCGGATCGTCGATGCGATGGCCTTCAGCCCGCGCGGGCCGGAGACGCAGATCTACTCGGTCGAGGGAACCGACCTCGATCTGATCGGCACGGCCGAGATCACCCTGGGTGGGCTCTACGAGGACGCGATCCTCGAGGAGGACGACCTGCCGGTCCGGATCGGCGGCGTCTCCCACTGCTACCGCACCGAGGCTGGCTCCGCCGGACGCGAGAGCAAGGGTCTCTACCGCGTGCACCAGTTCACGAAGGTCGAGATGTTCGCCTTCTCGCGCCCCGAGGACTCGGAAGCGCTGCACGAAGACCTGCTGCGCATCGAGGAGCGGGTGTTCCGCGCGCTGGAGGTCCCCTACCGGGTGATCGACATCGCAGCGGGTGACCTCGGCGCACCCGCGTACCGCAAGTTCGACATCGAGGCCTGGCTGCCCGGCCGCGGCGAGGGCGGCGACTGGGGCGAGTTGACGAGCACCTCGAACTGCACCGACTTCCAGGCGCGCCGCCTCAAGACCCGTTTCCGACGCAAGGGCAGCAAGAAGAACGAGCTGGTGCACACGCTGAACGGAACGGCGGTGGCGATCTCGCGCGCGCTGATCGCGCTGCTCGAGAACCATCAGCAAGCCGACGGCTCGGTGACGATCCCCGAGGCCCTGCGTCCCTACACGGGCTTCGAGCGGATCGGGCCGCGTTAGGTCTCTTGGGCGCCGCCCCGACCCGCCATCTGATCCTCGGCACGGCCGGCCACATCGACCACGGCAAGACGGCGCTGTGCCGCGCGCTCACCGGTGTGGACACCGATCGCCTGCCCGAGGAGAAGGCGCGCGGCATCACGATCGAGCTGGGCTTCGCGCCGCTCGACCTGCCCGACGGAACGCGCCTGGGCGTCGTCGACGTACCGGGGCACGAGAGCCTGGTGCGAACCATGGTGGCAGGCGCCGCGGGCATCGACCTGGTGCTGCTGGTGGTGGCCGCCGACGAGGGCGTGATGCCCCAGACCCGCGAGCACGCGGCGATCTGCGAGATCCTCGGCATCACGAGCGCTGTCGTGGCGCTGACGAAGATCGACGCCGTGGACGAAGAGGTCGTGGCCCTCGCCGCGAGCGAGGTGGAGGAGCTCCTGGCGCCGACGCCGCTGGCGGGAGCGCCGATCGTCCCGGTGTCCTCGCGCACGGGTCAGGGGCTCGCGGCGCTGCGCGAGGCGATCGCCGCGCGGGCGGCGGCCGCCGCAGCGCGCACGCCCCGGGCGGGACCGGCCCGGCTTCCGGTGGACCGGTGCTTCGAGATGCGCGGCTTCGGCCCGGTCGTGACGGGCACGCTGCTGGGAGGGGACCTGCGCATCGGCGACGCCGTGGCGCTCCTGCCGGGCGATCGCCGCGCCCGCGTCCGCGGGCTCCAGCGGCACGGGGAGAAGGTGGAGTCCGTCGCGCCTGGCGCACGCTGCGCCGTGAACCTCCAGGGTGTCGCGCTGGAGGAGCTGGCGCGGGGGATGGTGCTCACCGTGCCGGGCGCCCTCGAGCCGACGTCGGCGGTCGACGCGCGGGTGAGCTGGCTCGCCGAGGCACCCGCCGTGGAGGGGCCGACGCCGGTGACCCTCCTCTCCGGCACCGCCGAGTGCCTCGCGCGGATCGCCCCCGTCGGCAGCGAGGTGCTGCCCCCCGGAGCCGAGGGCTTCGCGCGCCTGCACCTCGACCGGGAGATGGCCCTCCTGCCCGGGGATCGCTTCGTGCTGCGCGGCTTCGCGCGCACCGCCGTCGGGGCCACGCTGGGGGGCGGAACCGTCCTCGATGCGCACCCGCCGCACCGGCGGCGCAGCGACCCGGTGCTGGCGGAAGAGCTGCGCCAGCTCGCGCTGCGCGACACGGAGACGGAGCTGGCCGTGCGCGTCCGGCGCGCGGGTCTGGCGGGCGTGCCCCGTACGGAGCTCGCGCGCGGGACGGGTCGCGCGCCCGAGGAGATCGCCGCTGCCACGGAGTCCGCCGGGGCGCGGGGCGAAGTCGTCGCCGTCGGTGATCGCGTGCTCGAGGCCCAGGCGCTCGCTCGCCTGGAGCAGAAGCTGCTGGAGACCCTGGACGCCTATCACGCCGCCGAGCCCCTGCGGCCCGCGATGTCCGCCGGGTCGCTGCGCGGTGCGCTACCGGACAACGTGCCCGCGGAGGTCGCCGAGCTGGCGCTCACGCGCCTCGCCGCCGCCGGCGAGCTGGTCCGCGAGGGCGACGCCGTGCGTCGGCCGAGCCACCGCGCCTCCCTCGACGAGGCCGAACGGGCCGCCTGCGAGAAGCTCGTGGCCCGGATCGGCGAGGCCGGCCTGGAGGCGCCCTCCCTGCGCGAGCTCGCCGAGCTCGTCGGACTGGCCGAGGCGCCGTTGCGCGATCTGCTCGCCTATCTCGAGCGGAGCGGCCGGATCGTCCGCGCTCCGGGCGACCTCTGGTTCGAGGCGGGATGCGTCGACGCCTTGCGGGAGCGCGTGCGCCGTCACTTCGAGGGCCACGAGACGCTGGACACGAAGGCCTACAAGACGCTGATCGGAACGACGCGGCGCACTGCCGTGCCGCTGATGGAGCTGTTCGACGCCGAGAAGCTCACGGTGCGGCGGGGCGAGGTGCGACGCCTGCGTGGGCGCAGCGCCTCATGAGCTCCGGCAGTCGTAGTTCATCCCGATGCGATCCCAGTAGACCTCGCTCCAGATCAGCCGCACCCAGGTGAACGGATTCAACATCCCGATCCAGGACGAGTCGTTGTTCCACGACCAGTAGTTGATCAGCACCGGACCCTTCAGATCCTCGCGGTGCACGGTGCCCCAGCCGCGGCTGTCGTTCGAATTGTCGCGGTTGTCGCCCATCATGAAGTAGCGGTCCTGGGGCACGGTGAAGCGAGACTGGCTCATTCCCGAATAGCCGGGTCTGTCGAGGACACGGTGGTGGCAGCCGTCGAGGTCCTCGTCCAGAACCCGGTGGTGTATACCGTGCTCGTCGGTGAACTCCTCGTCGAGCGCCTTCACTTCGGCGGCCTTGCCGTTCAAGAACAGCTGGCCGTTGTGGTACTCGATCGTGTCGCCGGGTACGCCGACGATCCGCTTCACGAAGCCCTCGGAGGCGTAGTCGGGGCACTCGTCGAGGGGACAGATCTGCCCCTGGGGTCCGCGACCCAGGGCGAACACCACGATCTCGCCGCGCTCCGGATCGCGGACGGCGGGCAGCACCCAGGAGGTGAAAGGAATGTGCGCGCCGAAGGTGAACTTCGAGACGAAGACGTGATCGCCGATGAACATCGTCGGAAGCATCGAGCCCGAGGGCACGTAGTAGGACTCGATCACCACGGCGCGGATCGCCAACGCGATCAGGATGGCGACCGCGATCGGACCGACCTGTTCCCAGAAGCGGCGCAGGGCGGATGCGTCCTCGGCGGACGTGTCCTGGGCGCGCGGCCCCGCCGGCTGATTCTTCGTCTCCGTCTTCTCGTTCCCGCTCACGGACCCCCTCGCATTTGCCTCGCGGAAGCGCGCAATGGTAGGTTGCTCCCCGCGCCGACGCCCGCGCGGAGGTCCCCATGCTGTCGCGCTTCGACGACTACCCGATCCACCAGACTCCGGAGCCGGTTGCGCACCCCGCCTCGAGCGACCGCAACGTCTACGATCGCTACTGGTTCAACGGATACGCCGAGGACGGCGAGTTCTATTTCGGCGTCGGGATGGGCCTCTACCCCCATCGCGGCATCCTCGACTGCGGGTTCAGCATCGTGCGCGGAGGCGAGCAGCACGCCTTCCACGCCTCGCGACGCGCCCCGAGCGATCCCTCGGAGACCGCCGTGGGCCCGTTCCGGATCGAGGTCGTGGAGCCGATGCGCAGCCTGCGCGTGGTCTTGGAGGCCAACGACACCGGCCTCGCCTGCGACCTCACCTTCACCGCGCGCACGGCGTGCGTGGAGGAGGGCCGCCAGACCTCCCACCGCGGCCTGCGCGTGCTGATGGACGTGACGCGCTTCGCCCAGTTCGGACGCTGGCAGGGGACCATCGAGTACGGCGGGCAGACGCTGCGCGTGGACGGCGCGAGGGTGCTCGGCACGAAGGACCGATCGTGGGGCATCCGCCCGGTCGGGGAGCCCGAGCTGGGAGGCGCGCCGTCCCAGCAGCTGCCCCAGGTGTTCTTCCTGTGGGCGCCGCTCCACTGGAACGACCACTGCACCCACTACGGGCTGTTCGACGACGCGCAGGGGCGCACCTGGCACCAGGACGGCCTGATCGTCCCCGCCTACGACGACCCCGCGGACATCCCGGGCGTGATGGACCCGGGGCAGCGGGTCATGCCGACCCTCGAGCACTCCATCGACTACATCCCCGGCACGCGCCGCGCGGGCGCCGCCCGGATCGCTCTGATCGCCGCCGACGGGGATCGCCTCGAGATCGAGCTCGAGCCGCTGCTCTGCTTCCGGATGAAGGGGATCGGCTACTCCCACCCCGACTGGGGCCACGGGACCTGGAAGGGAGAGCTCGCGATCGGCGGCGAGTCGTGGAAGTGCGACGACATCGCGCCGATGGCGCTCGAGAATCAGCACATCCAGCAGGTGGTGCGCGCGACCGCCGGGGGACGCACGGGCGTCGGTGTGCTGGAGCAGATCTCGATCGGGCCCCACGCGCGCTACGGCTTTCGGGAGCTGCTCGACCCGGCCTGAGAGTCCGCGCCGGCGCGCTGGCCTTCCGGGGTGCGCGTCCGCCGGGAGCGGGGGGCGGTCGGGAGCCTGCGCCGGGTCGGGGCTACCCTGCGGCCTCGTGCCGGCGTCCCGCATCGTTCTCTACGGTCCCCGCGGTCTTCCGCTGACCGAGAAGGTCGGCCGCGGACTGCGGGTGAAGCGTCTCGCCTTCGAGGTGGTGGAGCCCGGGGGTCCGGAGGACTACGCGCGCCTCAGCCCCGAGACAGGGCTGCTGCCCGTGCTCGACGTGGACGGCCACCGCGTCCCCGATTCGGGCGCCATCCTCGACTTCCTGGACGAGCGCTTCCCGGAGCCCCCGCTCGTCTCTTCCCACGCCCGGGTCGCCCGGGAGCAGCGCAGTCTCGAGCGCTGGATGGACCAGACCTTCTCGTTCTACATGCTGCGCTGGATCCGCTCCCGGCTGGGCGAGCTCGCCCCGAGCGCGCCGCGCGGAGGCGGCTTTCCGCTGCGCACGCTGGCGCAGCTCGGGATGATCGGCCCCGGCGGTCAGCTCCGACCCGATGTCTTCGATGCAAGGCGAGGCGGTCCCGGGCCGGAGTTCGAGCGCAATCTCGATCACCTCCAGCAGCTCCTCGGCGCCCGGCCCTTCTTCTTCGCGGACCAGGTGAGCCGCGCCGACGTGTCGGTCTTCGGATCGCTCTCCTTGCTGTATCGCGAGGCCTATGTGGGATCGCGCGCCATGCTCGAGGCCCGCCCCCGGCTGCGGGCCCACGTCGAGCGCGTGGCCGACGCCACCGGCGGTCCGCAGGCGGTCTGATCCGCCTCAGACCAGCTTCGCCACGTCCAGGATCGGTCGGCTCGACTCGCGGACCCGCGCGAGGATCAACGCGCCCTCCATGGCGGCGACGATCAGCTGGGCCTTGCTGCGAGCCGCGCGGCGCTCCGTTCCGTCTGCGGCGAGCGCACCGGCGATGACGTCGATCCATCCGTCGATCGCGCGCCGCCCCGCGGCGGTGATCGACGGCGACCCGGGCGCGGTCTCCAGCAGGGTGGTGGCGATCGGGCACCCCGAGCGGAAACCCGACTCCTCCATCCAGTCCGCCATCACCTTGCAGTAGCCGCGCACGAAGGCCTTCGAATCGCGGTGACGGGCGGCCAGCTCCGCGAGCATCGACCGGATCAGGCCACCCGCCAGCTCCACGGCGGCCTCGCCGACCGCCTCCTTGCCGTTCGGGAAGTAGTGGTAGAGAGAGCCCCTGGGCGCCCCGCTCTCGGCGAGGATCTGCGCCAGCCCCGTCGACGCGTAGCCCTGGCGCCGGAACAGGCGCATGGCGGTGCGGACGAGGCTCTCCTGGTGTTCGGCGGCGCGTCCCACGGAATCCCCCTGGTGGCATAGTTATGATGATCGGTCTATATAGCCCAGGACGCGCCCCGCCAGGAGCTCCCGATGAGTGCCCGAGTCCAGTTCGATCTCGAGGACGGGGTCGCGCGGATCCAGATGGACGACGGGAAGGTGAACGCCCTCTCGGCCCCGATGATCGCGGAGATCGCTGGCGCCCTGGACGAAGCCGAGAAGGCGGGCGCCGTGGTCGTCCTGCGCGGCCGCGAGGGGATCTTCTCGGCCGGCTTCGATCTCCCGACCTTCGGGCGCGGCCTCGCCGCGACGTTGGAGATGCTCCGGGCCGGAGTGGGCCTGATCGAGCGGCTGCTCGGCTTCCCGCGCCCGGTCCTGACGGTCTGCACTGGCCACGCGTATCCGATGGGCGCGTTCCTGATGCTCTCCGCCGACGTGCGCCTCGGCGTCGCGGGCCCCTGGCGGATCGGCATGAACGAGGTTGCGATCGGAATGACCGTCCCGAAATTCGCGATCGAGCTGGCGCGCCACCGCCTGACTCCGCCCGGCGTGGCCCGGATCGTCACGGCGCCGATGTTCGACCCGGAGACCGCCGCGCGCCACGGCTATCTCGACCGGGTGCTCGGCGCCGAGCAGGTGGAGGACGCCGTGGAGGAGGAGATCGCCCGTCTGCGCGCCCTCGACCGGGCTCACTTCGTCGCCACCAAGCAGCGTATCAACGAGCCCGCGCTGCGCGCGATCGGCACCGCCGCGAACGAGGAGCTCCGGGCCGTCTCCGCCCAGATGGAGGCGCGCTAGAGGGGCTCTAGTCCTCGGCGGTCGCCGGTCGCATCGCGTCGGCGCTCCAGTAGGCGCGCATCGACGCGATCTTGCCGTCGGGCCGGAACGTCATCGCGCTGATGATGTCCAGCACCTGCTGCTTGCCCTCGGGCCCGATCAGCACCACGAGCGGCGTGGCCGCCTCGCGGCCCGCCACGCGCACGGGACCGGTCCTCTTCATCGTGATCGTGCCCGCAGCGGCCTGGTAGAAGGCTCGGATCGCCTCGCTGCCGCGGTGCAGTGGGGACCCGATCGGGTCTTCGATCGTCGCATCGGGAGCGTAGAGCGCGACGATCCCGTCCACGTCGCCCTTCGTCACCATCTCGGGATAGCGGTCGTAGAGCTCGCGGATGAACCTCGGATCGGGCTGGGGAGCGGAGGAGTCGGACACGGGAGCCTCCTGGTCTTCGGGGATCGGTTCAGTGGCTGCGGGCCGCCGTGCTCAAGCCGTCGAAGAGCACGGCCACGGAGTCGCGCGCCCAGTCCAGCACGTGCATCTCGGGGACGGGCCACGGTGCATTGCCGTTGGGGACGAGTCCCAGATAGACGACGCCGAGGGCGCAGATCATGAGGACGACGATCTCACCGCTGCCGAGATCGGCTCGCGGCCCCTCTTCGCTGGCATCGCGCATGTACATCAGGACCGGCACGCGCAGGTAGTAATACACCGAGACCACGCTCATCAGCACGCCGAGGATCGCGAGCGGCACCTGGCCGGCGTCGACCGCCGCCGAGAAGATCAGGAACTTCCCGGTGAAGCCGGCCGTTCCCGGGATTCCCGCCAGGGAGAGCATGAACAGGGTCATCAGGGCCGCCAGGCCCGGGCGCGACTGGGCGAGGCCCGCCAGGGACTCCATGCGCTCGCAGTCCTGGCCGCGGTGGGCCAGCGCCACCACCACTCCGAAGGCGCCCAGGTTCATGAAGAGATAGGCGATCAGGTAGAACACCACCGCCGAGTAGCCGGCGGAGGTACCGGGAACGAAGCCGATCAGCAGGTAGCCCGCGTGGGCGATGCTCGAGTAGGCGAGCAGCCGCTTGATGTTGTCCTGGACCACGGCCATCACGTTGCCGACCACCATCGTCAGCGCCGCCATCACCCAGAGCACGTTGCCGAGCAGATCGCCCAGGGGCTCGAAAGAGAGCGCCAGCACCCGCAGCAGGGCGGCGAAGGCGGCCAGCTTGACCGTCACGCTCATGAAGGCGGTGACCGCCGAAGGCGCGCCCTCGTAGACGTCGGGCGTCCACTGGTGGAAGGGCACCGAGGAGATCTTGAAGGCGAACCCGACCACGATCAGGGCGAGGCCGCCGAGCGCGAGAGGGTTCGACGGGTCGAAGGCGGCGCGGATGCCGTCGAAGGAGGTCGTTCCCGCGACGCCGTAGAGCAGCGCTATGCCGTAGAGCAGGATGGCGCTCGCGAAGGAGCCAATCAGGAAGTACTTCATCGCCGACTCGTTGCTGCGCAGCCGACGCCGGTCGAAGCCGGCCAGAACGTAGATCGGGATGCTCATCAGCTCGATCCCGAGGAAGACGGGCAGCATGTCGATCGCTGCCACCAACAGCATCATCCCCGAGGTGGCGAACAGGATCAGGGCATAGAACTCGCCGTGGTTGATGTGCAGCTCGTCGAGGTAGTGCATGGCGAGCGCGCAGGAGAGCAGGGCAGCAAACCCGATCAGCGCCGTCACCGTGGCCGAGAAGCCGTCGAGCTGGAACATCGGGTTGCCGACGTTGAAGGCGAGCGCAGTTCCCGAGCTCGCGACCTCAGCGGCCATGTAGGTGGCGACCCCGAGCGAGAGCATCGAGACCATGGCCAGCAGGCTGCCGATGTAGGAGGCGTTCACGGGTCGGCCGAGGAAGGTCTTCGCGCGAGAGAGCAGCACCTCCCCGATCAGGACGAACATCGCTCCGATCCCCACCGCCACCACGGGGCCGAGCACCGAGAGATGGAGCTCCGGCGGGCTCACGGCTGCTCTCCGACGGCGATCGCCACCGCCTCGGGCCGGGGCGGCGCGGCGGTGGCCAGCTCGGCGCGCGCCTGCATGTCCTGGAGCAGGGCGGAGACGCTCGGCTCGATCCGGCGCAGGAAGGGATCGGGGTAGACACCGATCCACACGATCGGGATCACCATGGCCAGGAGCACGCCCCGCTCGCGCCAGTCCAGGTCGATCAGCTTGCGGTTCTCGGCGTGCTCGACCGGCCCGAACAGCACCCTCCGGAACATCCACAGCATGTAGGCCGCGGCCAGGACGACGCCACTCGTCGCGAACACGGTCGCCCAGGGATGGCTGAGGAAGGACCCGACCAGGATCAGGAACTCACCGACGAAACCGTTCAGCATCGGCAGGCCGATGCTCGACATCGTGACGAGCCCGAAGAAGAAGGCGTAGACCGGCATCGGCTTGGCGACGCCGCCGAAGTCGGCGATCTGGCGCGTGTGACGCCGCTCGTAGAGCATGCCGACCAGGAGGAACAGTGCCCCGGTGGAGAGCCCGTGGTTCACCATCTGGAGGACGCTCCCGTTCACGCCCTGCACGTTGAGGGCGAACATCCCGAGCATCACGAAGCCCAGATGGGCCACCGAGGAGTAGGCGACGAGCTTCTTGATGTCGTCCTGCACCATCGCGACGAGCGACCCGTAGATGATGCCGACCACCGAGAGGATGATGATCGTCGGGGTCCAGTCGGGGAGGGCGGCGGGGAACAGGGGCAGAGCGAAGCGCAGGAAGCCGTAGGTGCCCATCTTCAGCAGCACGCCCGCCAGGACCACCGAGCCGGCCGTCGGCGCCTCGACGTGGGCGTCGGGCAGCCAGGTGTGGAGCGGCACCATCGGCACCTTGATGGCGAAGGCGAGGGCGAAGGCGGCAAAGAGCCAGTACTGGGTCTGCCACCAAGCGACGCCCGGGCCGCCCAGCGGCACGACCGTGTCGAGCAGCGCGGGCCCGCCGCCCGGGGGCGAGACCAGGTCGAAGGTGAGGATCCCGGTCTGCTGCTGGAAGAGCGAGTACACCACCAGCATGGCGACCAGCATCAGGAGCGAGCCGACCATCGTGAACAGGAAGAACTTCACGGCGGCGTAGACGCGCCGTGGGCCGCCCCAGATGCCGATGATGAAGTACATCGGCACCAGCATCAGCTCCCAGAACACGTAGAACTGGAACAGGTTCAGCGAGACGAAGGCGCCGAGCATCCCCGTCTCGAGGAAGAGCATGAAGAAGACGTAGCTCTTCTCCGACTTCTGCACGTCCTTCCACGAAGCGAGCAGCACGACCGGCATCAGGAAGGTGGTGAGCAGGACGAGCAGCAGACTGATGCCGTCGATGCCGACGTGGTAGTGGACGCCGTAGTCCGGGATCCACTTCGTGTACTCCACGAACTGGTAGCCGGTGTCGGTGGGGTCGAAGCGGCGGAAGAAGCCCAGGGAGAGCAGGAAGGTGACGCCGGTGCTGCCGAAGCCCACCGTGCGCCAGAGCGAGGGCGGCAGACCGCTCCCGCCGAGGGCGTTCGCGATGACGCCCGTGGCCAGCAGCAGCAGGCCCGTGGCCAGCGGCAGGAACGTCACCGTCGTGATCAGGTGCTCGAGTTCCACCGCCTACCTCAGCCAGTACCAGAGCAGTGCCGCAGTGCCGACCAGCATCGACACCACGTAGCCCTGGGCGAGCCCCGACTGGAGCCGCCGGAGACCGCCCGAGGCGAGAGCGCGGACACCCCGCGCAGTTCCGTTCACCGCGACGCCGTCGATCAGACCGGCGTCGATGGTGCGGAACAGGACTACGTCCGAGAACTTCACCAGGGGCCGCACGATCACCGCGTCGTAGAGCTCGTCGACGTAGTACTTGTCGCGCAGCAGGGCGTAGGCACCCGACAGACGCTGGGCCAGGCGGCCGGGCCAGGCCGGGTGGCGCACGTAGAGCTGATAGGCGAGCCCGGCGCCCAGCAACGCGACCGCCACCGCGACGAGGGTGAGCATGATCTCGGTGGCGTGGGCGACCCCGTGGGGCTCCGCGGCGGGCCAGACCGGCGACAGGAAGTTGTTCAGGCTGTGCATGTGCTCGATGCCGAAGGGGTCGCCGTAGATCTGGGGGATCCCGAGCATGCCGCCCGTGGCCGACAGGAAGGCCAGCACGAGCAGCGGGTTCACGACCACCGGATCGGGATCCTTCACGTGGTCGAGCAGATCGGCCGGCGCATGGCTCTCGCCGTAGAACACCTTGAAGTAGAGGCGCCACATGTAGAAGGCCGTGATGCCGGCGGTGAACAATCCGATCGCGTAGAGCACCGCGTGCCCAGGGAGGTGGGAGGCCAGGGTGGTCGCCAGGATCTCGTCCTTGGAGAAGAAGCCCGAGAAGGGCGGGAAGCCGGAGATCGCGACCACGCCGACCAAGAACACGAGGTGCGTCATCGGAATGCGTCGGCGCAGGCCACCCATCTTCTCGATGTTCTGCTCGTGGTGCATGGCCAGGATCACCGCGCCCGCGGCCAGGAAGAGCAGCGCCTTGAAGAAGGCGTGGGTCACCAGGTGGAAGATCGCGCCGGTGAACCCCCCGCAGCCCGCCGCCAGGAACATGTATCCGAGCTGGCTCACGGTGGAGTAGGCCAGGACCTTCTTGATGTCGCTCTGGGTGATCGCGATGGTCGCCGCGAACAGGGCGGTGACGGCCCCGGTCCAGGCGATCACGGCGCTGGCCACGGGTGCGGCGGCATAGAGGAACGAGAGCCGGCAGACCATGTAGACGCCGGCGGTGACCATCGTCGCGGCGTGGATCAGCGCCGAGACGGGCGTCGGGCCCGCCATCGCGTCGGGCAGCCAGACGTAGAGCGGGATCTGGGCCGATTTCCCGACCGCCCCCAGGAACAGACATAGACCGATCAGGTCGACGAGCAGCCACTCGCTGCCCCAGGGCGTGGCGACGGTCATGTCGGCGATCGCGCCGAAGTGGCTGGCGATCTCGGCGAAGCCCACCCCGGCCGGCACGCCCGCGTCCACCAGGGCGGTGTAGATCAGGAAGATCCCGATCAGGAAGCCGAAGTCGCCGATCCGGTTGACGATGAACGCCTTGGCGCCGCAGTAGGCGTTCCAGCGGTCCGCGTACCAGAAGCCGATCAGGAGATAGGAGCACAGGCCCACCCCCTCCCAGCCCAGGAACATCAGCACCAGGTTGTCGCCCAGCACCAACATCAGCATGGAGAAGGTGAACAGGTTCAGGTAGCAGAAGAAGCGCTGGAAGCCGCGGTCGTCGCGGTGGTCGTCGTCCATGTACCCGATCGAGTACACGTGGATCAGGAAGCCCACGCCGGTGACCACCAGGATCATCGTCGCCGAGAGTGGATCGACCCGGAAGGCGAGGTCCGCCGTGAAGCGACTGGCGCCGATCCCCGCGCCGATCCAGGTATAGACGCGGTCGACCAGGACCGTGGCGTCCCCCGGGATCCCGACCAGCGCGACGAAGGCGACGCTGGAGAGCACGAAGGAGAGCCCGACCGTGCCGCAGGAGATCGCGATCACCCCCCAGCGCGGCGTGGAGCGTCGGATGATGCCGATCATCACCCCGTGGAAGACGGCCCCCAGCAACGGGAGCAGTGGGATCCAGCGCAGCAGGTCGTTGGCTCTCTCGCTCAACGCTCGCCCCCGTTCACCACTTGAGAAGGCTCACGTCGTCGATGTCCACCGAGTCGCGGTTCCGGAACATCGAGATCACGATCCCCAGACCGACGGACACCTCCGCAGCGGCGACCGTGATCACCATCAGCACGAAGACCTGGCCGTCGTAGTGCGCGCCCGCTCCGCCGCCGGGCCAGAGCCGGTTGAAGCCGACGAAGGCGAGATTCACCGCGTTCAACATCAGCTCGATCGACATCAGGATCACGATCATGTTGCGGCGCGTGACGACGCCCGCGATCCCGATCGCGAACAGGATCGCCGACAGCGTGATGACGTGGTCGATCGGGATCATGGCCGGCTCCTCAGTCGATCTTCCGCTTCGCGAGGATCAGCGCGCCCACGATCGCGGCCGTGAGCAGGAGCGAAGCCATCTCGACCAGCAGGATGTAGTCGGTGTAGAGGGCGATCCCGAGCGCGCGGTAGCCGCCGAAGCCCTCCGGCAGCGGCGGCGGCGCGGGGAACACCCCCGCGCCTCGCATCAGCTCGGCGACGGCGAACGCGCCCAGAGCCGCTCCGGCGACCTTGAGCAGCCGCTGACGTCCGGGCGGGAAGTCGTCGCTGCGCAGGTTCAGCAGCATCACCACGAACAGGAACAGCACCACGATCGCGCCGGCGTAGACGATGATCTGGATCGCGGCCACCAGGTACGCCTCGAGCAGCACGTAGATCGCGGCGAGCGACACCATCGTGATCACCAGGCTCATCGCCGCCGCCACCGTGTTGCGCACGTTCGCGACCATCGCGAGGGCGGAGAGAACCGCCAGCCCGGCGAACAGGTAGAAGAGGATCACCGGAACCGTCATGAGCCCCCCTGCACCAGCAGGATCACCAGACCCGTGACGAAGATGTTGGCGATCGACAGCGGCAGGATGATCTTCCAGCACAGGTCCATGACCTGGTCGTAGCGGAAGCGCGGCAGCGTCCAGCGCAGCGCCATCTGGAGCCAGATCATCGCCACCACCTTGATCATGAACGTGGCGAAGTGGACGAGGATGCACAGACCGGTGGCGAAGCCCTGGCCGAACACCGAGCCAACCCCCCCGATGATCGTCTCGGTGGAGAGCCAGGGCACCGACCAGCCGCCCAGGAACAGGGTCGTGATCAGGCCCGCGATCACCACCACCTCGATGAACTCGGACATGAAGAACAGGCCGAAGCGCATGCCCGAGTACTCGAGGAAGTAGCCCGCGATCAGCTCCGACTCGGCCTCGGGCAGGTCGAAGGGCGGCCGCTTGTTCTCGGCCATCATCGTGGTGAGGAACATCAGGAAGCCCAGCGGCTGGTAGAAGATCCCCCAGGCGGGGATCTTCCAGATCTCGAGCCACCACGGCAGGGCCAGCCCGAAGATCACATCCAGGAATCCGAACACGCGCAAGGTGCCGTCCTGGGCCACCGCCATGTCCTGGAGCTGGAGCGTTCCGAACACCATGAAGACGCCCACGACCGACAGCCCCATCGTGACCTCGTAGGAGATCATCTGGGCCGAGGCGCGCAGCCCGCCGAGCAGCGACCAGTTGTTGTTGCTCGCCCAGCCGGCCATCACGGTGCCGTAGGTGGCCAGGGAGCCGATCGCGAAGATGTAGAGCAGGCCCCAGTCGGGATTGGCGGCGACCAGCGACAGCGTGTGATCGCCGAAGGTGTAGACCCCGCCGAAGGGGATCACCGCGTAGGCGATGATCGCCGGCGCGGCGGCGATCAGCGGGGCGACGAGGTGCATCACCCGATTCGCGCCCTGGGGAACGACATCCTCCTTCGAGAGCAGCTTGATCACGTCGGCGAGCGGGTGCAGCAGCCCGAGCACGGTGATCCCGGCGATGTCGGCGCGGTTGGCGCCGATCCGGTCCTGCATCACCGCGCTCTGCTTGCGCTCGATCCAGGTGATCACCGGTGCGATCGCCGCCACCACCACGAGCAGGATGAACAGCGACTTGACCACGACCTCGACGATCACGATCCGCCACCCTCGCCGCCGAGCGGCGCGCCGCCCGGACCCACGGAGTCGAGCGAGGCCCCGGCGAAGGCCGGAACGCTCTGGGCCAGCGCTTTCGAGACCTCGTGCGCGTCGTAGCGTCCGTCGAAGCCCGGCAGGCCGAGGGCCAGACCGAGCGCCGCCAGCACCTCGCCCTCCGAGCGCGCGTCGAAGGCGGGCTCGACCGCGGGCTCCACCCGCTGCACCCGGCCTTCGTGGTTGGTGAGCGTGCCGTGCTTCTCCGCGGCGACGCGTGCCGGGAAGAGGACGTGGGCCACGCGTTGGAGATCGCTGGCGTGGGTGTCGATGGCGATCACGGTGTCGACGCGGGCGAGGGCCCCGACGCCGCCCAGGTAGTCCGGACCCAGGATGTCGTGGCCGAGCACGACGAGACCCTCGACACCGCCGCTGCGGATCCGCTCGCACAGGGACGCCGCGTCGTCGAAGCCGAGCTCGGCGGCTCCGCGGGCGTTCGCCGCCTTCTCGGCCTGGATCAGCAGGGCGTCCGAACGACCCCGCGTCACGGCGACCCCCGACGCCCCGGCGCCCAGCGCGCCGAGGAAGCGGCGGAACACGAACAGATCCTCGTTGGTGGCGTGGGGCGAGGCGATCCCGGCGATCGCGCCGGCGCCCGGCGCCTTGCGCAGGCGGTCGAGCCGCGCCGCCGCCGCCTGGACCGCGGCGTCGAAGCCGGTCGCCTCGGGCACGCCGAGCTCGCCGCGCACCAGCGAGCGCTGCAGGCGGTCGGGCGCGCCGATGCGCTTGTAGCCCATGCGGCCTTCGTCGCAGATCCAGGTCTCGTTCACCGCGTCGTTGCGGCGCGGCAGGTACCGGTAGACCTTGTTGTTGGCGACGCCGAGGTGGACGTTGCAGCCCTTCGAGCAGCCGGTACAGACGCCGGGCACGTCCTCCAGGAACCAGACCCGGATCTTGAACCGGAAGTCCTTGGTAGTCAGCGCCCCGACCGGGCAGATGTCGGCCACATTCATCGAGTAGTCGTTGTCGAGGGGCACGCCGGGAAAGGTCTCGATCACCGAGTGATCGCCGCGCCCCTGCACCACCAGCTCGCCGGTTCCGGGCACCTCGCGGCAGAAGCGCACGCAGCGCCGGCACAGGATGCAGCGCTCCTGGTCGAAGACGATCGTCGGGCCGAGGTCGACGTTCTTCTTCAGCGCGCGGCGCGGCTCCCGCGTGCGCGAGCGCGCCACACCGTACTCGTAGGCGTAGTCCTGGAGCTTGCACTCACCCGCCTGATCGCAGATCGGGCAGTCCAGCGGATGGTTGACGAGCAGGAGCTCCATCACGCCCTCGCGCGCCTGCTGCACGCGGTCGGTGTCGGTGCGAACGACCATTCCGTCGGTCACCGTCGTATTGCACGCGATCTGGAGCTTCGGGACTCCCTCCACCTCCACCTGGCAGAGTCGGCAGGACCCGTCGATCGAGAGCTTCGGGTGCCAGCAGTAGTGGGGCACGTCGATGCCGTTCATCAGCACGCCCACGTCGTCGAGCGCCTGGAGCAGCGTGCGACCCTCGGCGACCTCGAACTCCTGTCCGTCGACGGTGATGCGCGGCATCAGATCTCGAAGCTCGCGGGGAAGGGGCACTTCTTCTCGTGCACGTGGGCCTCGAAGTCGCCCCGGAAGTGGCGCAGCAGGCCCTGCACGGGCCAGGCGGCGGCGTCGGCGAAGGCGCAGATCGTCTGGCCCTCCATCTTGGCGGCCACGTCGAGCAGGACACCGAGGTCCTCCTCGCTGCCGGCGCCGCGCTCGATCCGGTTCACGATCTTGTTCATCCAGCCGGTGCCCTCGCGGCACTGCGTGCACTGGCCGCAGGATTCGTCGCGGAAGAAGTAGGTGATGACGCTGGCCACGCGCACCATGCAGGTGGTCTCGTCCATCACCATGATTCCGCCGGTGCCGAGCATGGTCTTGCGCTCGCGCAGGAACTCGTTGGCCATCGGCACGTCGAGCTGGCCCGCGGGAAGGATCGGCATCGACATGCCGCCCGGGATCACCCCCTTCACCTTGCGCCCGTCCGGGACGCCGCCGGCGTGCTCGAACACGATCTCGTCGAGACGGGTGCCGAGCGGGAGCTCGTAGAGGCCCGGCCGC
>Ga0315553_10000913_pt1 | contig 25475 bp, 20 predicted proteins | sample SalMarSW160140MG_FD_203099 | JGI IMG/M metagenome (GOLD analysis project Ga0315553, IMG submission 203099) | Salt marsh sediment microbial communities from the Plum Island Ecosystem LTER, Massachusetts, United States - Salt Marsh Sediment SW1601-40 ... | reverse complement strand
CCATTTGTAGAGTGCACAGGGCGAGACAAATCCCTTGGTCTTCAGATTGTGAGTACTCATGTTGTCGATAAGGTTGAGGAAGGTGGTACTCTAACGGATATGGGTAATGCGTTGAGCAAAGCAAGGGATGTGATCCAAGAATTCGGGGACTCTACTAAACCAACTATGCTCATTCTTCTTACTGATGGTATGACCACTTCTGGTCCACCTCCATTGAAGGTTCTTAAGGAGCGATATAGCGACCTTAAGCATCTTGTAGTTTATTGTATTGGTCTTGGAGAACGTAGCGAGATTGATGAAGAATTAATGCTGGCTCTATCACAACATGGTAATGGCACTTATCGTCATGTCGACAATATGAGAGATCTCTTAGAGTGGTATGGTCGCCTCGCTACAGAATTTGCTGTTGTTATCAAGGGATCCGAATGATTTCTAATCACTCATGCTCTAGAGCTTGGGCAAGACCCTTCAGAGTATCCTCATCCATTTCCTCAAGCTGATCCTGGGGCATACTATCTAGCATATCTTTAGGAATTGCTATCATTATCTTCGCTTTTGATTCCCCGAATTTCTGAGTCAGGTCTTTAAATCGTTCCTCTTCTTCCGGTGTACGTGATTCTTTTTCCTTCAAACTATCTTCGAGAATTTCTACTAATTCGGATTTCTTCATCGATTCCAATTTTGAATCCGAATAATTCTCCTTAACGTGTAAGGGAAGTTCATCAATAATCTCAGATTTAGTCATGCTTTTGTATTCAGACCCACCTGTTGCAGCAGCCTCTTCATCTTCATCAGATGAAGCGGCAATAAGCGCTTCCAAATCTTCTTCGGAAAGAGTATCAAGTGTTCCCGCCGGGAGGGATTCCTTGATGTCCTTAGGTATTTTTGCTATTAATTCCTCACGAGATATTTTCTTTACCTTGCGGACACGAGTAACTTTTCTTACCTTAACCTTCTTCTTCTTCTCTTTTTCCTTATCAAATGATGAAAGCAATGAATCAACAAGTTCCCTTGCAGTTTCAGGTGTGAGTCTTTTCAAATCTTCAGGTGGTAATGAATCTAATATATCATCGGGCAGTTCGTCAAGTATTGCTTCCACTTCTGCGGATTTTACTACAGAAGCTTCTGCATCTTTTGCGCGATCTTTCTCTAACTGTGCTCTATATTCGTCTTCTTTTTCTTCAAGAAGTATGGATCCTGACTCCATCTCCTCTACAATAGACATGTCATAGTCGATATTAAAATCACGGTCTCGCCAATTGATGAAGTGATCAATACCTAGAGATGTCAGCTTTATGGATGCTAGATATTCCCTTATCTCTTCTTCTCCCATATCCTCGAAGTTGTTTACGATTACAGACACTTTCTCTCTTGGAATCCGTGCCCAGATTGGACCATGCAGCAATTTTGACAACCCAGCCGCACAATGCGAACGAACCCATGGATTAGAATCATGGAGTCCACGAATCATAGTCGGTATAGTTTTAGGTTGCTTGTACCATGCCAAAACTTGTGCTGCAGCAATTCGAACTTCTGCTTCCTCATCGTCAATTACATCGACAACATTGTCTACAATCGTAGGATCATTCAGGTCGATTGCAGCTATTAGAGCACGAGCTCTCACAACATCAGAGGTGTCTGTGAAAGCTTTCTCGAGTGCCTTTCTTACTCTCTTGTCCTTTCTTGCCTGTATTCCTACTTCTTCCATTTCATATTCAAGCAATAGCCTTCTTGTTTCCGACAAGAGGAGTCCTCCGAAGCGACTAATTTCATTACTTCATGAAGAGTTGACTGGTGGCGTTTCAGCTCTTCTTTTCTATTTCAGAATATTGAAGTCCTATACTTAAATGAGTTGGCTCTACGTATATGGTTTTTGTGTCTATGTCACTTACCACATCAAATTTAGGAAGGTATGTTTTCAATCCTTTTGAATGCACATGATTAATGATAAAGACTACCTGCGGATTCTGCTATTTTCTCTCATTATGTTTCTAATTACTCTAGGAGCACTAGTACTCCCGATAATTGCTGGCCCTGATGCTGAGGGTTTAATCTCTACGCTCATGTTTTTTCTAACCTTCATACTTTTTTGGGTAACTGTAGCAATTTTCCTTTCCTGGGAAGGTAAAGGTGAATCCATCGAGAAATTGGGACTTGAATGGGATAACAAAACTATTCCCCATATCATGATTGGTGCTATTGTAGGCATCTTAGCTAGTGGTCTTGTTTTCATATTTGCAGCCTTTTTTGGCGGTGACCTTCGACCCGTTGCAGAAATTACAGGTGACTTAATCGTGGCTGAGGTAATAATCACAGCACCTGTTGCATTTTTCGAAGAATTGACATATCGCGGCTATTTAATGACTAGAATGGAGGGTCTATTTGGAAAAGAGTTGGCTATCGTATCAAGTGCAATTATTTTTTCATTGCTTCATTTTGCATGGTGGACCAGATTATCAGGATCTGAATTATACTTGATTCTCATTTTTACTTTCAATATGTTCCTCGGTGGAGTTGTCTTGGGTTATGGGTATTACCTTTCTGGAAGAAAACTCTGGGTTCCAATCGCATTTCATTTCACATGGAATATTATTGCATACATCCTCTTTCCTTCTTTCACTAGAGACCCTGTCACAAATCCCGGGATATTTCAGATAGAATGGGGGGTTACAACAATTCCAGGGTTCCTGTTTGGATTATCCCTTTTTTATCTACTACTAAATGAAATTAAACGTAGAAAAAAATGAATGGTCGGAATTCTTCTGACCTATTCAATTCACTGTGATGGGGACTCATCACCTGAGGAAACATAGCTGGCATCTTCCTTGGTGACAATCATAGTGAGTCCTGTTATCCCGATTATTGACACGGTTTCTCCTTTAGATATGGGTGGTCCTGATGTCTTTGCCCACCATATCTCTGCACCCACTTTGATCTTTCCTTTTGGATCGATGTCAGTAAGCGCCACAAGATCACTCATTTTGCCATATTGATATTCCGGCCATTTCTCGTAGTCACGCAGGAATGCAAAGTATATACCCATGAGACAGAGAATAGATCCCGCCATGATGTATATTGGTAATCTTCCTGAGGGATCAATTAAGACTGCAAGAAATATTGCAATCCCATAAAATGGAAAGAGCTTCAACGATACTTTTGCATCAATAAAGCCGCCTTCTATGACTCCACCACCACCAGTGAATATGGCAAACATCATGTAGAGGATTCCACCAATTATGATGATTAACCACCATTGATTATTGATGTCCCACCCAGTCAACCAAATCTGAAATACGAAAAGAATGACTACCAAGGGAACAACTACTTGAGCCATCGCTTTCCCTGTTGCAGGCTCTACTGTGAGAACCAACAGAGTAAGTACGATTGACATTAGTATGAGTCCGAATAATGGGTCGACAAGGAAGTAAGTCATGCTGACACTTAGAACTGATAGCATTAGCATGACTACAACAATCTTTATCCAAGCATCCAATCCAAGCACCTCAAATCAAAAGAGTATGTATCAATCCTCCACAGTACCCTTATCCTTGGGCAATCGTAGTCCTCCAGTTCCAACTGACATTGCTGCTGCTGTTCCTGCAGTTACTCCTACTTCAGGTATGTTTGTAGGTACCATGATGATTAGATTCGCGTTCTTGGATATCTCTTGCATAATGTTCCATGTTCTGAGAACGAACCCAACTGAAGATTTCTCATACATCTTCGCTGCTTTGAGCATGTTTTCAGCAGCTTCGAGCTCAGCTGTAGCTAGTGTGATTCTTGCTCGGCGCTCTCTCTCTGCTTGAGCTTCACGACTCATTGCATCTTGAAGTGCTGCTGGAATCACAACATCTCGTATCTCTACAGATGTGACTTTGACACCCCAATGTTCTGTCTTTTCGTCAATTAATTCTTGCAGGTGACCTGCAATTTGATCACGCTCAGATAGTAGCTGATCAAGTGTTACTTTACCTGTGGTTTCTCTCAATGTTGTCTGTGCTGCAAGTTCCACTGCTACCGCATAACGTTCTACTGTCAGGATTGCTTTCTCTACATCTATAATGCGGAAATACATGACAGCGTCTACAACAACGGGTACATTATCCTTAGTCAATGACCTCTCTGTCTTGAACGCGTATGTCAGAAGCCTGAGGGAAACTTTCATAGCTATTTTATCTAGCAGTGGAAATACCCACACGATTCCAGGTCCCTTAATATTGCGGAATTTTCCCAATCTTAGTATTGCAATTCTCTCCCATTCCTTGAGAACTTTGATTCCTGATGCTACAAACATGAGGATAAATATCGCAATGAATGTGATGAGAAGCATAATCATAAATCCTAAATCAAACGTTTGCAATTCTTATTTACTCCTCGCACTCACACGTTTCTCTACGCGTGGTAAACGGTACAACTGTCCGTTTCTGTATGTATATCTACCTGAATGGTATATGAAGCTTCGTCTCTAATTATTGACGACCAAGTTGTTCAGTTTTTTCCTTACTAGCTTATGTATCTTCCATATCAAGAAGTAGCTCCTCTCTCTGAGCTGAACTGAATGGCATGGATGGAAGCGGAAATACATTCAGGATGGTTCGACTTATGGCAACTAGCAGTCCGGTAGTGAATATTGACGCTACTGTTCTCTCTATTGGATACAGAAACATGACTGCTGACCACCACCCCCAAATCGTGTTAACATCTAATCCAAAGGTGTAAAATAAATAGTAAACTCCAATTGCAGATCCTAAAGCTTGGTCAACCATAACCGCAAGGAATGCCAATATCCAAAATGCAAACAAGCTTTCAGCAAACAAATTCGAAAGAAGCATTCCTAGAATGATTAATACGAGAACACCACCTCCAAAGAGGATTATCGCTAATAGATGAAAGTCAGGTAAATAGAATAACCCGAATCCTGAAATTAGCAGCAAAGTGGGTACCAGAAGCAGGAATTTGTTTGGATTCTCAAGTTTTCTGAATATTATTTTTCCTGACTTAAAATTCAGATAATCTAAGAATTTAGTTGAAATCATTGGTACAGCAATGATCAATGCTAATACTAACCCGAAAAGGTGGAACCAAAGAAAACCAATTCCAAGTATTCCGATTGGACTAAGAATGTATAATACAACCGCCATGAGGTAAATAACCAATACTCCTATTGGTTTACGAATACGAATAAATCCTGCCGCGAGCGCTCCAGCAGCTGTTGCTATAGGTGTGAATAGGCCGAGGACCATTAGTTCTGCATTAGCAAACATTGCAACATAGGAACCAATAAGGACTGAAATTGTACCTACGATTGGTCCTAAAAGGAAACCTGAAACTGCAGCGCTTACCATTCCTAGGGAAATGATCCCTCCTGTTCCAGCTGCAGGAACTGCTGGTATCATTGTAAGAGTAAAATGAAGTGCAGCAAACATACTCGTTAATGCAATTCTATATGATGGGGAATCAATTTCATAGGTCATCTACTACCCTCCGATTGTAGTGTAGTATAGTAAACTACATAGGTAAGTATGTACATAGAGTCGACAAGAAAACAACTATTTGAACCTAACGGGAGCAAGTAAAAGATGAAAAAACCCGTCGAACTCTGGCCCTATCTTCTTTTCCTGCCTATTGATATGGAGAAAAGAAACAAATTCATCAGGTCTATTTTGTCTTCAAAGGTTGCATCATCTATTTTCTCGAGCTTTGGAACCGAAGGCCGAGTACTTCAGAGAGACCTAGTTGAGGAACTTCCACATTCAAATAAGACCATAATCTCGTTTCTAGAAAAATTACGAAAATATGGCCTTATCATTTCAGGTTCAGAGGTCTCTGGGGGAAAACGTGTTGTTGTTCATGAGTTAACGAAGACTGGGTGGGAATTTTCAAGATTCTTTTTCGAGGGACTGCCTTCAGATATTGGAGATTTGACTACATCTCTTTTGGAGGAATACTTGCTACGCCTCGTAATGCTGCATCGTGAGCAACAGCTTCCTGATACGATGGTTTTTGACGCCTTTACTAGAGCTCGAACAAAGGCATTCATCCATAACTCTCCCAAATACAACAAATCAGATGTGACAATTATTGCACCCATTATTGTTGATACAATCCTGAAATGTAGAGATTTTCCATCTCCTGGTGAAACTGTTGAATACCAACCTTTGATGCGTATTCCAAGAGGAACTGGTTTCGATGTAGCAAAACAAATTGCAGACCATCAGGTTCGTGTCGCATATATCAGTGAGGTCGGTAATGATCAAAAGGGATGGAATGCTCTTTCAGAGCTAATACGACAAAATGTAGACGTCACAGGTGTTAAAATATCTGAGACCTTACATACCCCTGAATCATTCACCCTTACGAATGAGAAAGACGAGAGAAAGCTAATTGACCGTAGTGAAAAAATAGCTTTCAATATCCATTCGCCCTCAGACGTTCCATGGAGTACCTTAGAGTCCACAAGGGTGGTTTTTCTTGATGATATCTCTCCTGAGGTTGGGATTACAATTGCTGTATTTTCACGGTCAAGGGGCATACCTGTTGTGATCAGTTGTCCACCACTATGTACTAAAGATCGATTTGAAGATTATATTCCATTTCTCTCCCAAGTAGATGTAATCCTAATGTCCAATGAATCATGGAGTGCGATCAAGAAAGTGATGGATAATAATCCTGTAAAACAGATGCGTCTTCATACTCAAGCTAGCATAATTGCCAGAGTTACAAAAAGAAGCTATAAACTCTATCTACCTGAAAAGGGAATCACAAGTCAGACATCCAATCAAAGTAATGACATTACGACGAAATATATCTCGGGATTTCTGAAAGGTATGTTACAGGCATATAGCATTCAAGAGGCTCACAATATGGGCTTGGAGTATGAAGAATCAAGCTAGTTACTTGATGAGGCTAGTATCCAGAAAAACAATCCACCTAGAATCCAAACAAAGAGACCTGCTCCCAGTACAACTCCAAGAGTAGCTCCCATTCCGGAAGAGCCTAAGTTTACATGCATATTACTAAATTTCTTGAAACCACCAATATACTTGGTTTCATATTCGCAGTGAAACTCCTTCTCTGTTACCGCTCCACATATCTCACAGACGAATTTGTTTTGAACCATCGCACCAATTAGGCTGTCCAGATTGCAACCAATGAATGCAGTAAGAATGCCTAGAGGAATGATGAATGCTAGATGCTCCAATCCCCCTGTAACCGCCAAGTTGATTGGGATTGATCCCGGAGCAACAATTGCAAAAAACACTGCAATGAATCCTAGACCTATTCCAGCTCCTACAGCTGCAAGCTCACCAAGGAGAGATACTGCACCAATTGTCCCTCGTGGAACTCTTCTTCTCAGATTCGTTATCAATCTGGGTTTGCTTTTACTGAAAACTCCAATCTCGCTTGCTAGTGTATCTGCAGTAGTCGTAGCGACTGCCCCTATGAATCCACCAAACATCCAATATGGTAACGTGCTGGTACCATTAGCGATAACATCAATTCCAAGCGCTGAGTATTGGGCACCCCAAGGTGCAAATCCAGTTAGCCACATTCCGATTGAAAAGAACATCGGAATCAGTCCACTAGCCATTACATTTCTCCAGGATCTCTTGCCCTTACTTTCTTGTGCAAGTCCCTGCTTTGCTTTTGCCTTATACTTGAATTTTGTAGCAATACCCGCACTAGTAAAGAAGAATAACAGAAGAACGAATGCTGCAGGACCTCCTGTGTACCATGTCGTAAATCCAATTATGAACGCACCAATCAAACCTGAAATGTCAACAAATCCTATTTTGTAAACTAGAAAACCAATCATGCACATCATCAATAACCCTGAAACTACAGGGTGGTCTAGTATTGTTATCATTTCACACACATCCATGTATCATTACCTGCACAGCAGGTGCAATCACTGTAATCGGTGTTCTATCATCATATAATAACTGATATTTTGATTGTCTATTAGTTTATGAGGCGCGTTTTTTGACCTATTATACCTTTGCTCTTGGTCTTATATACTGTCGAAGGTTGAATGCGTCAATGCCGAAGTTGCGCAAAATATGCATAGTTTAATAGGCTCTTATTGGACAAAATAAGGATTTTTAGGTTCGATTTAAGATACTTTCCTGATTATAGCTCTTTAATGGTTCTAAAAAAAGCTCTAATAGACAGTAAACTTCGAAGGAGTGTATTCAATTGCGCGACTTGGCAAAGGTTGGTTCATATGTAGTATCCTAACTTCCAAATAGTATCCAGTAACAACATCAATTGGGGGCGTGATCCATTGACTATTGACTATGATCTCGCCATTATCGTCCAAGATCAGTGGATGGATAAATTCCTTGACGATATCTTTTTTTGAAAGAATTCGGATGGATACTTCGAGATTATCAAGATTTTTAATGTCACTCTTAATCTTGGTTTCTATATCAATCATAGTTACTCGTTGAATAAACCCGGACAATCTTTCCCCTTTTCTATCCCTGAGTGCTGTTTCGACCCAAAATCTTGGACCTTCAAGCGCTTTTATTTTCATTTTATGAGTGTGCTCAATTTCTCTACCAGCGACTTTCAACTTTACATTGACATAGGCAGTACTCATCTCAATACTTAGAGGAATTTTAATTGTAATTGGAACAAGCTTTTGCTCAATGCTCTCTAACTCGAGTGGTTTGTTATAGACTAGTTGCTTCCCAAGTCTTGAATCAAACACAACCTCAAGTATCCCTTCAATTATTCCCTTACTTGTATTTTCTAATTGAATGATAGAGTTAATAACCTCGTTCGGATTCGCGAATCTGGGTACTCCGAGAATTTGGATATCAACTGGCAAACCCTTGCTCCCTTTATCAATCGAGATATCAACTGTCTTTTCATCAACAATACGACCATCGTAGATTAATACAGCAAGCAATTTTACATAATCGCTTGGTGTTTCAAAATCAGGTATCTGAAGCGGTCCGAAAGAAACGGATAGGTCTCTACTTGATTTCAATCTCTGTTCAGTTAGCATTTTCCTTTGATTATCGGGTCCTATAATGTAAATTCGAATTGACGCCTTCCCACTATCATTAGCACTTCTTCTTATCCTCAACCATCCTCGAAAGCTCTCACCAATTTGGACAATTCCTGGAGCTCTGAGGGATTCGATCCTCAGTACAACAGGTCGCGTATCTATTCGTATATGTTCAGATTCAACAATCGAGATTGAACTTTCATTATCACTCATCTCAGCTTGGATGACTCCAGATATCAGATCCTGTGTAAATGGTATGCTCCACTGAAAACCGAATTCTTCATTTATCAGGTTCGTAACATGAATCTGAGTTATGTCGTGGAAATCACCATCATCATTCTTGAACCGTATTCTTAGAATGGTGTCCTCCAGATCCATTCTATCCCTGTTTACTATCGAAATGCGTCCGTGGATTGCTTCTCCCGGTACTTTTCTCTTTGGCATCTCAATATCCAGTTTTAGTGAAGGTCCGCGATGTGAATAACCTACATAGAACGGCTTTGACGCAATATTCAAAATTTGCTGACCTGTGATATCTTGAAGTACTAGATGCAGATAACATCGTGCAACTCCCTCCTCATTCTTATGTGGGATAACGAGCTTTGGGTACTGCTCTTGATTAAAGATAATGAGTTCTCCACTCTCCAATGTAAACTCTTTGGAAACCTGAACGAGTACTTTTTCTTGTTTTGGTGCAACTACTGAAATGATTGTCTTCAATTCGGTATCCGATGGATAATTTGTTTCAATCTCTCCGGAGAATTGAAGAGTAGAGATGCCATCAGCAAACTGTGTGGTGCTTGCTGTTCTGATTCCTGCCTTAATCCAGTAAGTTCTGATTGTTTCTGAGAGGTTGATTTGTCGACCTGCAATATCTGCAATTGCTAGTATGTTGTACGCAGTCTCAGGTCCTTCGGTTGGGAACGATACTCTTACTTCTTCAATTTCACCTACTTCTAACTCAGTAAGAGTGATTACGTCGTTTTGCACCCGCATTCGATTCGAGTTTTCAACATTGTATCGGATAACAAGATCTGTGATTACTCGATCAGATACATTTTGTAAAGTAATTGCGAATGAGGCTTTCTGACCAGCGAATATGAACTCCCCTTCAGGAATTATCTCTATCGCTAAGCCTTTCCACCATGAAAGCCAAGTTGGGAGATTGGGTCTCCCTCCAAGGGGATCAAATAACCAATTTGTGCAGCATTCTCTAGTAATGCCATAAAGACTTCTAAGCAGCACGACCATGTTCATATCAGATTCAGCATAAACTTTTAACTGGATATCTGCACCAGTCGTTTTTGGTTCAACAAATTCACTACCAAAAATCGAAGTCAATAGCGGTTGCATGAATGGATTCTCTGCAAGACCTAATTCCTCAAATTCATCTCTGATAATTCTAAGCATTGATATGATTCCGTCTGAAAGAAATCTATTCTTCTTATTGGAAATTGTACCATCATCGTTGATAGTGGAGTTGTAGAAACCTACGAACTCGCTCTCTGATGATGTGCTGGGTTTGAATGGTGCCCACAAACCTGCAGACACCGCAGATTCTCTATTGGTTGCAAGGCTACCTGCACCAACATCCGGTATCCTCTCCCCATTTTCAATCATCCTTTTCGCTTTCAATGCAAGTGACTGGAGCAATAAGGCTAATCCAATCCGTCTCGGAATTGAGAGTTGTGTATCAAAAACTCTGACCTCTATTGTCCCATAATCTGTGAATGGATAGATATCTACCATTCTAGCAAAACTTCGATTTACATGCTTGGAGAAATATTCTCTATCAGCATTGATCATAAACGGTATGAACTCGAATTCACTCGTTGGGCCCATTTGTGTTGTGTTCTTTAACAATCTAATAGAACGCTTACATTTTGGTGCTCTAAGGTTGCCTTGCTCATCAATAATAACATTATCAGTCGGGATTTTATTTTCAAACGGTGAATTTACTGAAAGTGCAATAAGATGCGGAATAAAATTCCGAAACATGTTATACACACCAAGTCGAACTTCAATGTCAACATCGGGTCCAAGGATATGATGATGTTCTCCAAATGATAGATTCTTCACGTATTCCTGTGTAGGATTCAAACCTGTTGAAACTAAAATTACACGCTCATCTTTTGGCAACGATTCCTGTGAGATTGCCAAAAGGGTTTGAATCCACCATGCTAGTTCTTCAAGTGTTGTGCATGGTGGTGTGGCAATCTCTAATATCCACGTAAGACTTGTGACATTGGGATCATGTCCAATGAGTGTATATTCTTTATAATTTCCCTGAGGGTCTTCATAATTTGCTATGATTCTGGACCCACGTTCACCTTCTTCAGTTTGTGCCGTGAACTTGCACTTGTTCGCTACTGATTTTATCTTCGTTGAACGGATTCGTTGGTCAAGAAGTCCTTTTGCTCTTGAAATTAATTTATCGAAGATATCAACTACTTCTTCTCCTCTAATCCAGCTACCATCTTTTCGTATTAGTTGTAGTTCTGCCTCTATACCATGTGCAAAATGTAGAACCGTTTCTGCGTCATTGTCTATAGAGGTCATGATCTCACATCTGATGAAGGCATTCTGCGTTCAATTACTTTCGGGTGTTCCTCAAAACAAATTGGACCGGATTAGTTATTATCTTTGCTTGGGTCTCAGGATTCAGATACTAATTCAAATATCTCCTTGACCTTTTCACTGAGTTCCTTCATTCTGTACCAGACTGATTCTCGACCCTTGCGTTCAGCTAATAGGTCAATTAGTATATTATAATCGAAATCTATAATGTCCTTCAAAAGAATCAATGCTCGCTCATCCTCGAAATATGAGTCATCAACTCTTCCATCACGAATTCTCTTTGCTAGTGGTTCCAGAGATCTTTTAGCTGAGTCAAGTTTAACCAATGCAGATCGATACTTATCTTTCTCATCAGACATAGCATATCCTCCGACTAATGGTGTCATACCTGCTCCTACTGACCCCATCCCAATCGAATCAAGTGCATCCATTGCATCATTGAAATGTTCATACGCATCTGACAGACACGTTTTGATTGCCTTGACAACTCTTGGCCTATCGCTATAATCTGACAACATATCACCTCATTGTGAGAAAGAATATTAAGAAACAGAAAGTGTCGGGTGTAGACCCCGACACAAATCGTTCGGTTATTGTTTTATAGGGGTCCATCGCCCAGTTCGCCTGCAAAGTGACAGGCCACCACATGATCATTATCCATATCCCTATCCTCTGGAATCTCTCTAACACAGATTTCCTGTGCGTATGGGCATCTCGGGTGAAATCTGCAACCTGGTGGAACATTAATTGGACTTGGTGGTTCGCCCTTTAGTGATTCAACTCGTTTCTTCACCGTTGGATCACCAGATGGTACTGCAGATATCAATGCTCGAGTATAGGGGTGCAATGGATTGAATGCAACCTCATGCGCGGGTCCAATCTCCATAATCTTACCAAGATACATGATTCCGATTCTATCGGCGATGTATGTAGCGATAGCAAGGTCGTGAGTAATGAACAGATAAGTGAGTCCTAGCTCTTCACGTAGCTGAAGCAACAAGTTAAGAATCTCTGCACGAATTGATACATCGAGCATTGAAACTGGCTCATCGGCAACCATGAATTCCGGATGCAATATGAGTGCTCTGGCTACTGATATACGCTGGCGTTGACCACCTGAGAGTTCATGTGGATAACGATCGATGTAATCCCCTGCAGGTGTAATTGCTACACTCTCAAGTGCCTCAAGAACACGTTTTCTTCTCTGACTTGGTGTTAATGGAAGTTTATGAACCGTCAGCGGTTCTGCAACAATACTGAAAATACTCTGTTTCGGATTGAGGGATTCGTATGGATCCTGAAAGGTAATCTGCATTTTCTTACGTAATTCTTTCATCTCTTGTCTGTCCAAAGTAGATAGGTCCTGTCCCGCGTACACAACCTGACCATCAGTTGGTAATTCAAGATATAGAACACATCGACCTGTTGTAGTCTTCCCGCATCCAGATTCGCCTGCAAGTACTAACACTTCACCTTTCTTGATATCGAAGCTCACTCCATCAACTGCTCTCACGAAAAGTTCTTGTTTGTAGAGTAGCGATGATAGGAAGCCAGTGTTTACAGGAAACCACTTTCTCATATTGCGGACCTGAATAAGTGCATCACCTTCAGTAACTGTTGATTGTGCGATTACACCTCTATCGTCAATTGTCATTTCTTCGCCTCCTTACTCCAAATCCACTGTTAGCTCGCCTCTGAGTTTCTCGGCGAAGTGACATGCTACCCATCTGTCTGGCTCAATCTCGTCGAATGATGGTTCTTCTCTGGAACAGATATCTTGAGCGTATGGACATCTCGGATGGAATCTGCACCCTGTAGGTGGCTCAATCAAGTCAGGTGGTGAACCGGGGATTGAGGTAAGTTTTTTCTTTTCAGCTTTCACCATGCTTGGGATTGCTCCTACAAGTCCTGCTGCATACGGGTGAATTGGTTCTTTGAATACAGATACTACATCCGCAAGCTCTGCAATACGACCCGCATACATGATTGCCGTCTTATCGCATGTTTCTGCAATAACACTCAAGTCGTGAGTAATCAAAATCAGCGACAGACCCAAGTCTTTCTGAAGTTTTTGCATTAGCTTCAGTATTTGGGCCTGAATTGTAACATCCAGGGCAGTTGTTGGCTCGTCTGCAATAACCAAGTCTGGATTACAGGCAAGAGCCATGGCAATCATTGCACGTTGGCGCATTCCACCAGAGAACTCATGGGGGTAGTTATGAATACGACCTGGATCAAGACCAACCATTTCGAAGAGTTTAGCGCATCTATCCAGTGCTTCTTCCTCTGTCACGTTTTCGTGCATAAGAATAGCTTCTGCAATTTGCTCGCCGATTTCAAAGACCGGATTGAGCGCATTCATCGCACCTTGAAAGACAATTGCAACATTCTTCCATCGAATATCACGCATCTCTTTCGCACTCTTCCTAATCAAGTCGTCACCCTTGAAGTAGACGTTTCCACCTACTATATTTGCTGCGGGGGGCAAAAGTTGCATTATTGAGTATGCAAGACTACTCTTTCCACAACCACTTTCTCCGGCTAGACCGACTGATTCTCCTGATTCAAGTTGGAGGGACACATTATCCACGGCTTTGACCAAGCCTTTCATTGTCTGGTAATACATGCGCAGATTTCTAATATCAAGCAATGGCATGTTTCTTTTCTCCGCGGGAGCTATAAGATGGATTTGGTTTCTTAACAACCATTCCAAGCGAGGCTTGCCCCTTGGTTGGCTTAAATATGTTGCTTTCAGCTCAATGAACAAAATGGGTTTTTCATTAATTGTATATCCGGCAATTGGGAACTGCAAGTGTTGCCATGCCTAGTGCGAAACTAGTAAAAGGCACTACCCTCATATCTGCTATGTGTAACTATGACAGTTCGTGCCTTTCCTCGTACTCGGGATTCTCCTCAAAAGAAGATACTTTTGATTCCGGTTATCTTGATTTTTGGCGGCTTGATTATGATGTATATTCCATATCTAGGATTCATTGGAGCCATTGTATCTCTGACAGGAGCTCTTAGTGTGTTTCTTGTTGGAATGGTCTATGCAGATTTATGGGCTGCACATAGAAGAACTCGTTCGATAATAAAAGCACGTGAGGAACGTGGAATCAAAGAGGACGATGATGCTGACGACGATTATGATCCATTTGTTGATGAAATTGGGACCGTAGAAGATGATTGACAAAATATGTACAATCAACTTCCCTGAGAGGTAGCTTTTAATATTCAAAAAACCCGGACGGTATTGAATGTGTCAACAAGAGCGGCAAAGAGAAACTTTGAGTTTTGCCGTTTTCTCATCGGAGGATATTAAATGTCTGAAGAAACCAAACAGGCTGGATGGAAAGACCGCAACTTGTACGTTAGCATCACTGGATTCTGGGGTGAATACAAGAAACACAGAATCGGACTAATTGGTCTATTCGTACTTATAATGTACTTTGGAATCGCAATCTTTGCTCCTGTAATATCACAAGGAGTAGATCCCTCACCAACCAATAAGGTTGCACCACCATTCCTCGCACCTAGCTGGATGGCTGTGTTTGATCCAACCGGTGTCGTGACAGGGGAATTATCCCCCGATCCATATCTTAATGTGAATCCTAATGCAACATCAGACCCCGTTCTTTCAAAAATCAACATTGTAAGGAAAAATGGTACTAATACGGATCCATTCGATTATGCGTATGGGGATGGCTATGTCAATCTGACCTGGACGCACACTGCTGGAACTGAATATTGGTGGAAACCTGAGCTTGATAATCTGCCGTTGGGTCAGATTCTTCCCAGAACTGAGCCGCAGGTCAATGATTTCATTATGTTTGAGCAAGAGCTCCCGTGGTTATACCAGACCATGCCTTCTGATGTAAATATGACTTTTGAATTGGGTGTGAAGCTGAATGGAGATTTCACGAGAACATATGGAGGACTAATGTTCAAGATTTATATATATCTCATTGATTCTGCAGGTAATTGGTGGCAAGTTTATGAATCAGTTCCACCTTATGAATCACTTGTTGTAAATCGCCGAATTGACCTGAGTGGTTTTGACGTTGTTGAGGGCTGGGAAGGTATAACCGGAAGTAACGAAACAGGTTCCGATTTTGTCAAAGACCCTGAACCTTGGGTTAAAGTTGGAGTTGTACTCTCACCAACCCGTAACTTTCGTGAGAGACTAAGTCCTAGTAATCCAGATGATTTTCCATACCTTGTTTATAATGGAAGTGTAGAAGTCCATGTCACTACTCTGAGTACCATTGCCTATGGTCCTTATTATGGAATTTTAGGCACAACAGATAAGGGTGGAGACGCGTGGTCTCAACTTATCTATGGGACTCGTATCTCATTGATTATCGGAATCTTGGCAACTGGGTTGTCCACCGCCGTGGGAGTCATTGTAGGGCTCGTAGCGGGATATTTCGGTGGAAAAATAGACGAAGCGCTCATGAGGGTCGTTGACTTCCTGCTTGTCATACCTGGGCTGCCGCTTATGATGGTTCTCGCGGCTTTTCTGGGGCCGACAATAGGAAACATCATCCTCGTCATCTCGATTCTGGGATGGACGGGGACATCTCGGTTGATACGGTCACAGGTGATGGCCGAGAAGAACAAAGCATACGTTGAGAGTGCGAAGGCCATTGGAGCCTCCGATACATACATCATCTTCAGACACATTCTCCCGAATGTGACTCCAATCCTGTTCGCAAACATTACCCTGGGTGTCGTCGGAGCCATCCTCTCAGAATCTGGTCTTGCGTTCCTTGGTCTCACTGACCCAAGTGAGCCAAGCTGGGGCAGAATGCTTGCTGATGCCCAGACCGCTGGTGGATTCAGCAACGGTGCATGGTGGGTCGTAGTCTTTCCAGGACTGATGATCACAGCATTATCTCTATCATTCACCTTTATTGGTCATACACTTGACCAAGTACTTAATCCAAGGCTCAGAGAACGTTAAACTCTCTCTGAATGTAAGTCTGGGTCCCTCGAGACCCCGACTTCTCTTCTTTTTTTAAGAATCATTTAATCGAATCCCAGATTTCTGGGTTAGTCTATCACTCGAGATCTATATGAATCATCAGTGTTCCCTCGAATTCAGAGAGCCTACAATCAGTGACATCGTTTCCACGAGAATCTTGGATATCAACGGGTGTAATTGTATATAGCTGCCACTTTCGTACATAGTAGTACCATGAACACTATGTTTATTAATTGCAAAACAACTTACTACCTTGGCTCGCAGTACTTAGTGTCCCTAGGTATTGTATGATAATAACAAGGAGCGTTAAAAATGGGTCTACGAGAGTACGTTATCAGACGTGGTATCTACATGTTCTTACTTGTAGTTGCTGTAGTCTGTTTCAACTTTTTCCTATTCAGACTTCCGACGCTTGTACTTGGTATCAGCCCTGTTGACCTTATGATCAGTGAGGAACTTCGGCGAAACCTCACCCAAGATGCATTGCAGCAGATCTATGTCCAATTCGGTCTTGTTCCAGACCCAGACATTTTCGACTGGATCTACATGTTCTGGAGATATCTTGTCAACATGTTCACAGGTAACTTTGGACGCTCATTTGTATCCAAGACCCCAGTAATGGCTGAGATTGCATCAAGATTACCCAACACACTCTTGTTGATGGGTACATCTTCAATTGTTTCAATCATTATCGGTATCTGGACTGGTGTCAAAGTTGCTGCTGATCCCGGTTCACGTAAAGACGTTGGTGCAGTTACTGTCGCGTTGTTCATCTATGCACTCCCAATCTTTTGGTTCGGAATGCTATTACTGATGGTTTTCGCATTCTATATGCGAACGGCGACGGGTGGCTTATTCTACTTCCCGCTTGGTGGAACAATCGATTATGCCCTTTGGGGAATCGCAAAGGAGAGCCCCTATGGGGCTTTGATGTTGGCCGGTAATATATTGCACCACCTGTTCCTTCCAATGATTACCCTTGGTGTCGGTGGCTATGGTGGTTACTTCTTGTACATGAGGAACAATCTAAATCCGGATTACATTGCGAATTCGGAAGAGAATAGACGTCATGACAGAAGACTACATACTGACCGCACGAGCAAAGGGATTGGACGAGAACCAGGTACTGTACAAGCACGGTCTGAAAAATGCGCTACTACCAATGGTAACAATAATAGCCATGAATTTTGGCTTCCTAATCAATGGAGCGACGCTTACAGAAACGGTGTTCAACTGGTACGGGATGGGTCGGTATATATTCACCAGCCTGTTCCAGTTAGACTATCCTGTGGTCCAAGCGATATTTATGGTAATCGCGATAACAGCGATACTTGCGAATTTCGTGGCAGACCTTCTGTATGGAGTCCTTGACCCGCGAATCAAGTACGGGTAGGGCCGCATCAGAAATGCGGATGGGACTGAAATCCATCCGCTGTTTGTTCTTTTTTTCATTCCTTTTTACCTTTCAATACAATTCTTATAATTATTAACCACATCCGTCAGTATCGTGTTCACATTCTTTCACCAATTGTTCGTGATAGGAGGAGAGCGGATGAAATAAAGGTCCACCTACCTCTCGATAATTATTGATTGTTTGCTTGAACCCACACTGTTACATTCATTCGCATGTTAGGATATTGACGGTGCAAATTCATTCCTAAGTCAAAATCTTGATAAGTGGAATGCCATTCGCACCGACCACGACTTCGGGATTTGGTAAACTCACGCTATTTTTCCGAGCTCGTATTTTCGACGAGGAACGAAAGATGTCTGATGAATCCCCACAAATTGACTGGCGCGACTCAAACTGGTACACATCAATCGCTGATTTTGTAAGTAAATTTAGACGTCATAGGATGGGACTCATTGGGATAACAATCCTAATTTTTTACATCGTAATCGCGATTGCTGCTCCATTTATCGTTCCTTACGATCCTTCTCCCGCAAATAAGATTGCACCTCCCTTTCTTGCACCTGCTTGGATGCAAGTCTTTGATCCTCTGGGGGTTGTTACATCAGAACAAATCGACAATCAATATCTCGAATCATCACCCAACGTTACTATAGTTGGTGCCCATCAAGATAGATTCTCTTCAGTTCATTATCCAAGTTCACAAAATAAGAGCCATTTCAATATGACTTGGACGCATGTTGCCGGACAAGAATTGGATTTCCACGAAACACTGGATAATACAGTTCATCCTGATTGTATGGATTTCATCTATATGACTCATACATTCGAGTGGGGATTTCAAAGCATGCCCAGTGATGTAAACATGACCTTCGATTATGGTGTAACTCGTACTGGTACCTTTGCTACTCAAGAATATAGTGGACTTATGTTTAAGGTTTTCATCTATCTGATAGATTCTTCAGGTAACTGGTGGAAAGTCTACGAGTCTTTCCCACCATATTATGAATTGATCCAAAATAGACGTATTGATTTAAGCTACTTCGATGTAGTCGAAGGTTGGGAGGGTATGACTTCACACCTAAATCAGACCGAAGATCCAACAAAACAATTGACAGTTGCTGTCGTTTTATCACCTACGGATAATTTCAGAAAATCTAGAAGTCCTAGCAATCCGATTGACTATCCGATCCTCAATTATACTGGGTCAGTTACTGTGCAGATAAAACGTTTGAGTATGATTGCATATGGAGATTACTTTGGTATTCTTGGTACCACTGATAAAGGTGCAGATGCATATAGCCAGTTAATATGGGGAACTCGAATATCATTAACAATTGGAATTCTAGCAACAGGCATCTCAACAGCAGTTGGTGTGGTTGTTGGAATGACCGCAGGATATTTCGGTGGAAAACTAGACGAGATATTAATGAGGGTTGTTGACTTCCTCCTCGTGATACCAGGACTGCCGCTTATGATGGTCCTTGCGGCCTTCCTAGGGCCGACTATAGAAAATATAATTGTGGTCATATCTATACTTGGTTGGACGGGGACGTCTCGTCTGATCCGGTCACAGGTGATGGCTGAAAAGAACAAGGCATACGTCGAGAGTGCGAAGGCAATTGGAGCCTCCGATACTTACATTATATATCGTCACATTCTCCCTAATGTAACACCAATCTTGTTCGCTGACATAACATTGGGTGTCGTTGGTGCCATCCTTTCGGAATCTGGTCTTGCGTTCCTTGGTCTTACTGACCCAAGCGAACCAAGCTGGGGTAGAATGCTTGCTGACGCACAGGCCGCTGGTGGATTCAGCAATGGTGCATGGTGGGTTGTAGTCTTCCCGGGACTGATGATTACTATATTGTCACTCGCTTTCACCTTTGTTGGTCATACGCTTGATCAAGTACTTAATCCGCGTTTGCGTGAGAGATAGAGTGTATCCAATAATCCTCAGTCTAAAAAGAAAAGATGGCCGATACAGATTTCGATATAATGGCCATTTTCCGACATACCTATGTGTATTAATGCCCAGCATAAGGCTTTTATTGACATTTGTGGAACGTCAGCATCAATCCGATTCCGACTCGGAAGGAGATAGAGAGAATATGCTTAAAGACCGTCGACGAGTTCTTGCATTAACACTCGTTGCCGCTTTTGCGTTTATGGCAATTTCACCTATATTTGCCACAGCACAATTTACAGTTCCAGGTGGACTTAAAAATGGTCCATATGTGGACAAAATTGTGTATAACGTAATTGAAGGTGACGACCAGCAGGTCCTCGCTCTACAGAATGACGAGATCGATCTTATCGGTGATATGGTCGATCCAACTCACCTAGCCACTTTACAGGCAGCTGAGAATATTGAGGTAGCAAACGTACTCCGAAACGGGTACGGTTATGTTACCATTAACACAGCAAAGAACCCATTCAACTACACAGACTTCAGACGAGCAATTGCCTTTGCTCTTGACAAGCAGGCAATCTCAGACGATGCTTGGGATGGTTTATCAGAACCTCAAGACTCAATGGTAGCTAAAGTCAACCCGTTCACAAGTGAAGGCCTTCTACCTTACACTTACTATGAGGCACAGGTTGCTCTTGGAAATCAGATGCTGGATGACCTCGGAATGGAAATTGATCCCCTCACAACCTTCAGACTCACACCAAATGGTGATGCATTTGACGTGCTAGTTGAGTGCGCACAGTCATCCAACATTGCTATTGAAGTTGGTGAGAAGGTTGCTGAAGCACTTCGTGCTCTACACGTTGATGCAGTATCAGAACCAACTGACTTCTATGAGTATCTGAACAGGCTCTACTTCCACGGTGACTATGACATCGTATTCCTTGGTTCAAGCTTCACCACCTTTGATGTTGACTGGATTGCCTATGAGTACTGGTCAGAGTTTGCTGATGAGCCATACTACAACTTCCCCAACTGGCAGAACGCAACCTACGACAGCTGGAGAGACCAACTCCTCCATGCGACTCAGTTTGAAGATGTCTACGAGGCAGCCTTCAAGATGCAGGAGATATGGGTCCATGCATGTCCAATGATCATCTGTTATGAGAACACTCTCTTGTCAGCCTATAGGACCGATAAGTTCGAGGGTCTCATTAACAGTGTGATTGATGGTGTACCTGGATGGTGGACAAACTACAAAGTTCACCTCAAGCCAGGTCAGTCTGGTGCTCCTTGGAGTGGTACATTCCGCTGGAGTAATCCACTCGACCTTGACACCTTCAACTTCATGACGGGCAGCTCTGCGTACACCAATAATGTCCTCATGAATCTCTACGACAGTCTCATGACCATTGATTACAATGGTAACGACATATTGTGGTTGGCGGAGAATTATTTCGCTGAAACCCACGCTGATAATCCATCAGTGCCAGATGGCTATACCAGATTTACATTCGATATGATTCAGAATGCAACCTGGACTGATGGTACTCCACTGACTGCTGAGGATGTTGCATACTCGCTCAACTATTTCCGTGATTCGCCAGCTAACCCATACGGTCCTGACCTTTTGGAGATGACTGCAGCGTATGCTCCAACAACATACAGGGTTGTAATAGAATTCAGTACTGAGTCATATTGGCATCTACATACTGTTGCATACAAGACCATTATTCCGAAGCACTTCTTCTTGACTATTGGTCTTGATGGATGGAACACTTGGGATCCACAGCCTCCAACAGAGGGTATGGTCACATCAGGTCCATTCAATGTGTCTGACTACGTTGCTGGTGAGTTCTGTGAAGTGACTTGGAATCCAGACTACTTCTATGGTATGGATCGTGATGAGATTTGGCAAACAACAACACCTGGTCCAACCACATCCACATCCACAACCACGACTCCAATTACAACGACTGAGCCTGGAACAACCACTGAAACAACCACAACCACTGAAGAACCAACCACTCCTGTAGCACCTGTACAAGACTTCACCATGGCAATTGTTGCCGGTGCAGTTGGTGCGGCAGTTGTGATTCTCGTTGGTGGATATGTACTGCTTAGGCAGAAGTAGTTTCAATTTGGGGACTAAGTCCCCAAATCCCTTTCTTTTTTTTCAAACTCATTTCAAGACTAGTTAGTACCGTATTCATTGATTGCGTGTACCTCATTGTCTTTTAATAGATTTACAGGAAAAAGGAAGAAGTGAATTCAATGAAGTTCGACAGAGACCGTATAACACTCATCATTATCTCACTACTACCTGTTTTCATTGGTTCCTTATTATCTGCTAGCGTTATTTCATCAACGGCCATTGGAGAGATTATCTCTGACTCGCGCGCTTTCACTCCAAGTGAGTTGATTATCCAAGCTGTTGTTTCAACGCTGATGGGCGTCTTTGTTGTTCTTTCGTTGTTCTATTTGATGTCCCGAAAAGGACGTGGCGTCCAGAAAATAGCTGTTGCATTCATTGTTTCTCCAATACTTTACTTGGTTTCATTGTTCCTGGGACAGTCCATACTAATTTTAATTTTCACAGGCTCAAATGATGCGTTTCAAGGAATATTGCTTGTAGTATCATTAGGAATTTCTATGTTATCCATCGTATTGATAATGATCGATGCTATTCCTCCAATGATTCGAAATTTATTCGTTGCTTTCTATGGTAGCACATTTGGAACATTTCTCGGTTTAACAACCGTTACAGCAAGCATGTCGATTTTGATTCTCTCGTTAATAGTAGAGGATTTCTTCCTGACCAAATATAATCCAATTGCTGATGAGGAGTATATGGACTCAAAGATAGGAAGTGATCCATTTGATTACACTCGCATTCAATCTGAAAGTGTCGCAGTGGGTGTTGGTGATTTTGTAGCTTTCTCACTTATAGCTGCTCATTCTATAGCATATTTCCCAATTTTTGTTGCAGCCTCGTCAATGCTAATGTTGTGTGTTGGTATTATAATCAATATAGCAATTCTTGCTAAAGTGGGTGAGATATTACCTGCTATTCCATTACCTGCTATACTTGCTGTCGTACCTTGGTTTCTTCATATTGCCTCTTACATTGCCTTAGGAGGGTGAGTTAGCTGAATGCATTGAGCGGAAAGAAGATATTCATCAATGTCAGTACAAAATGTCGTGAATGACAATGATATCGGATGACAGACCTCAGAACATGATTATTGGATGCTAGTACAACTACATATTATACAGGTACTATCTACATGGTCCGATATATGGATATTAATTTAGAAGAGATTAGTATCAGTGGTTTGGATATCAATAACAAAAGCACAGACATACTTATGCGTCTTGTTTTTAATTTCCAAATCCCCGACACAAGCACAGGAAGTGTTCGTCTCACATATATTGCTGCTCAAGTGATTGTAATTATAGATGACGTTGCAGATGAATTGAGCTATACTGTTTTTAGAAGAGATATATCACGACAGGATGGTCAGTTGACACCTAACTTCAATAGAAACTTTACAATTTATGGACCAATTACAGATTCTACTGACAGAAATACATTGTATAACGCATCTGTTGCAGATAGCTGGAATTTCTCAATCGAACTCAGATATTTCTATCAATCATTTGGTTCAACAGCAGATGATGTGAACATAAGATTGTATTTAATTGATCAAGTACGCCTCACTTAATTATCACCAGAAAGCATCCCTTTCAGTCGAGCGATAACCTCTATAGAAGCCGGGTTGACATCCTTTTGTCTAGCTAATTTAACTGAGAGAACATCTAGGAAGTGTATTTGAGCTAGAGTTTCATCTATCAGGGAATCAGTCTTGAATTTCAATTGATGAACAGGTATATCGTAAGACTTGTAGATTTCAATCGTTGCTTCAAGCCGCCTATGCAGCTGGACTGATTCAAAGCAGCTTCGAAGAAATATCGGTATGATTGCAAATTCCTTAAAACCCACTATAGATTCAATTTCATTGTGATTTACTTCGGGTATCTCAGATGAGAAAGCGACACTCTTACTATTCTCATTGATTTGACATTTAGCTCTATATGCAACTGGAGCGAGATTGTTTGCACCTATGAAAAGGAGTATTGAATTTGTTAATTCATTTATTATCTGAAAATTCCATTGTTTCCTGAGCGCTTGAATTTTCTTTGACGCTAACTGAAACTCTGTTCTTTCGAACCCAAGAATTATTTCCAACTCATTCATGAGTACGGAGAACAGAATAGGGAATGCTGCTCTTGGCTGAAATCCAGGTGGAATGACTTGATATGGAACTCCTAGATTTTTCAAGATATCTCCAATCTTACCTCCAGAAGTAATTGCAGTAACTCTGCAGTTCTTCATTATCGCTTGTTCAAGGCTAGAAATAGTTTCTGCAGTATTCCCTGAATAACTGATTGCGATGACAATCCACTTCGTATCGATGTAATGTGGTATGTCATAGTTCCTGATTACTTCAATTGGAATGTTGGATTTTGATAATAAAAGTCCCTTACAGATAGATCCTGCAATCGAACTTCCTCCCATTCCGATGACACAGATCCCAGCAATCTCTTCCCTTGATATATTTTCTAGATATTTTACTATTCCTAAATCTAGGTGCACCAAGGACAAGAGTTCTGGAAATCCATCAGCCATACTTTCCATATCATCTAGGTCAATGCTTTGGATATCTTTCAAGATTCTCAACAAATCTTGTATCTCGTTTTTCATTTAATAGTGATTCGTTATTTCTCTGAAAGAATAACACTAATGAGAGGCTTTTTGAACAAGTTGTATAGTTTGAATTCGAGGTGGACAAATGGGTATTATGAAAACCGCAGCAATTAAGGGTCTAATTCCTGCTGGAAACAAAGTCGCGGAGCTTCGACACAACATATACAACATTATGGTGAAGACTCCCCTGGTTTTAGAAGAACAGTTAGGGCAAGACGGTCTAACCGCACTTGCTGAGGTTTTTCGCAGATTAGGACGTGAGGATGCAAAAGGGATGAAGGACCGACTTGGGTTTGGTGAAACTTTGAAAGATTCTGTTGATGCATGGAAGGTCATTGGCCATGTCTTAGGATCAAAAATGAGTGATACTTGGATATCAGAAACCCGTGTGGAATTTCATCACCAATATTGCCCTCAGCATGAAGCTTTCCAGAAAGAGGGAAAATTCTATTGTGAAACTATATGTTTACCCTACATGGAATCAATCGCATCTGGTATAGCACCATCAGTAAAGATGGATGTTGTTAGAGCATCTGATGAGAACCAACCTTGCATCAAAGGTTTGACTACTGATTGAACTAGTTGAATGATGTTACAGCTTCGTTATCTTCAGAGTCATCATAATGTAAATCCCCTAGGATTATGCTTAAGTGTGGGAGGGTTCGGAATCAATTGGGAATTCTCTTGCTAAAAGCTGTAGTTTTTGATCTCGATGGTACAATTACAAAATTGATTCTACCATTAGAAGATATGAGACAGGACACCAAGACCTTTTTCATTACAAAGGGACTTCCTCCCCATCTAATT
>Ga0315553_10000910_pt1 | contig 25551 bp, 22 predicted proteins | sample SalMarSW160140MG_FD_203099 | JGI IMG/M metagenome (GOLD analysis project Ga0315553, IMG submission 203099) | Salt marsh sediment microbial communities from the Plum Island Ecosystem LTER, Massachusetts, United States - Salt Marsh Sediment SW1601-40 ... | reverse complement strand
CCTGTAACTCCGTGCCCCGTTCTACGAATCCCCGCAGCATCTCCCGCAGCGAATATCTCACGAAATCCAGGTCTTTGTAGACCACCTTGATGCCGCCGGCTTTCTGCTTGTGGGCGACCTGGTCGGAGATGACCTTGAGCACGATTCTCTCTGTGGAGAACACGGCCAGGGTGCTGTGGGTGATGTCTATCTCATCCCGGGCGATGATGTAGGTCGGAGTGGGGATGCGCAGCTCCGTCAGGATTTCGTATACCTCGTATTCGTAAAGCTGCTGCCGCCCGTCCGCAGCGGCTTTCTCCAGAATCGTCTCCACGGTACGCATCCACGGCTGGTTTTGCTCTATCCGACCTCGAATCAGGCGTTCGCTCATCCTCTTCTACACTCTACAGGAAAAAAAAGCTCCAGTCAAGATTGAACAAATAATCCTCGCTTTTTTACTGTTTTATAGTATATTTATTCGCCATTATCATGAACATACCGGTATTTTTATGGTAGAATGGCGAACGAAGCCTGGATTGACCGTTTGACGGGTCGTTTGTACACTGAAGGGGCGGAAATCACGCGGGATTCGCACCCAAAACAACAATACGGAGGAAACCATGGCAAAAAAAGGAAGACTCGATTTTATGAAGATGAAGCAGGCAGGGGAGAAGGTGACCTGGATTACCGCCTACGACTACCCGATCGCCCATTTCGCCGAGAAGGTGGGCATGGACATGCTCCTGGTGGGGGACTCCCTGGGCATGGTGGTCTACGGGTACGACGGCACCATTCCCGTGACCATGGAGGAGTGCCTGATCCACTGCCGGGCGGTGCGCCGGGGTGCGCCGAACACCTTCGTGATCGGGGACATGCCCTTCCTCTCCTACCAGGTCTCTATTCCCGAGGCGGTACGAAATGCGGGACGCTTCCTCAAGGAAGCGGGCATGGACGCGGTCAAGTTGGAGGGCGGCCGCCGGGTGATCGGGCAGATCAGGGGAATCGTGGACGCGGGCATCCTGGTGATGGGGCACATCGGGCTGACTCCCCAGTCCAGCGGACAGCTCGGGGGATTCAAGGCCCAGGGGCGAACCGCGGATAGCGCAGAGGAGCTCATCAAGGACGCCCTGGCCATCGAAGAGGCGGGGGCCTTCGCCCTGCTGCTGGAGGCAATTCCCCCGGAGCTGGCCAGGGCGATCACGGAGCTTTTAAACATCCCCGTGCACGGAATCGGCGCCGGACCATTTACCGATGGACAGGTCCTGATCAATGGAGACATGCTCGGCTACTTCGAAGCCTTCACCCCCAAGTTCGTCAAGAAATACGCCAACCTGGCCGAGGTCATCACCAAGGCGCTGGAGGAGTACGTGGATGACGTGCATCAGGGACGCTTTCCCGGCCCGGAGCACTCCTACAACGTGCTGAAGGAGGAGCTGGAGGCGTTCAACAAGGTCGTGGAGCGCTACAAGAGTCCCCGCCCAAAGTCATGAAGCGATCTTTTCGGATCGACCCTGATTCTTTGGAAACGATAAATGATTTTCTCAGGCAAAGCCCCAACCCTGTGCTGGACCCGCTGCTCGAGGTTGTGGACAAATACGGAGGGGTCGATCGCATCAACCAGCAGGCCCGTGAAAACGGGGCTCTACCCTCTCTTCTCGGCCGATTAAGAGAGAAAAACGGCGCGTACGCAGAGCAGCTGGACTGGCTCGCAGAACAGCGGGATGGCGAGCGCTTCGTCTCCATGGCGGACTACGCAGCGAAAAGCGGCGCCGGCCGGATGCCAAAGCTCGATTCCGGCCATCAGGTCACCCTGGAGATCTCCGCCCTCCAGTACTTCCCCTGGCTGATCAGCCAGGCCCGCCAGGCTGTCGACAGGCAGGAGCTGATGCCCGGGCGCTTCATCCGGGTGCGGGCCATGAAGGAGCAGGAGACCGACGGCGACCTGTTGGCCGTTGCCGCGGCCATGAAGATCCTGGGAGCTTCCTGGGTGGAGAGCCTCGATACCAAGGGAACGGACGGCTCCAACGTGCACCTGGGCGGACCCGACACGATCACCGGCTACTTCGGCGGTATCGGCCAACCGAACCGCTACCCATACCGCTGGATCGACGAGTATCTGTACTACTACACCAACTACGGAGTCAGGCAGGTTTTAAACATCAACGGCGGCACCGTGCTGGCCGGCTACCTGTTGTACAAACTGGGCGTAGACATCGAGTTCAAGATCTCCGTGTTCATGGGAAACGACAATCCCCTCAACGTGTTATGGACCCTGCTCACCGCCAAGCTCTTCGCCCGGGAGGACGGCACCACCCCCCTGATCGGCTTCAACCTCTCCAACGCGGTGGACAACTGGACCCTGGAGCTGACCGGCGATATCCGGCAGGCGCTGGGTTTCGAGCAAAATGTCCGCATCGAGCATCACATCCTGGAAAGCTACAGGCACATCGTGCGACAGCCCTACGACCGGCTCGAGGAGTTGCTGGAGATCGCCAAAAAGGTCAGGAACATCTCGGCCAAGCACGAGGGCGGCGTTCCCAAAACAGAGGAGAGCCGGGAGCACCCCTCAGACATCCTCGAGTACTTCCTGCCCAAGGAGGAGATCGAAAAGCAGGGTCTGATGACGGCCCTTGAGGGCAACTACCTGGACAAGCACGCCGCGGTCCAGCGTACCGCCACGGCGCTGCTCCAGGCGGGCATCCCCGTGCTGGCCGCCCCGCTGCTTCACCGGCGGGATTGATCGGGTCTTCTCTCGACCGGCGGGGAGGCGAACGTCCTGTGAAGAAGCAGGCCCCTACCGTTTAACCCTGGCGTTACCCCGCCAGATGCTCCAGATCTGTTCCTCATCCGCCGGTTGGCAGTAGTCGGTCAGCAGGGTGGTGACTAAGGCGCCGCTGGCCCAGCCGAACTGCACCCACTTCTCCGCCTCCCAGCCTCTGAGGATGGCGTAGAGCAAGCCTCCGACAAAACCATCCCCCCCGCCGATGCGGTCCAGAACGGTGATTTCACGGGGCTCTACCACGTGCCAGTCATCCCCCGCCGCCATGATCGCACCCCACAGGTGGTTGTTGGCGCTGAGCACTTCCCGCAAGGTGGTGGCGAAAACAGTGGCGTTGGGGAAGGCTTTCTTTACCCGGTCGATCATCCCTTTGAAGCTTTCGATCTTGTCCACCAGGCCCTTGCCCCCGGCCTCCGGTCCTTCGACGCCCAGGCAGAGTTGGAAATCCTCCTCGTTGCCGACCAGGATGTCCGCAACTCCGGCGATCTCCGCGAAGATCCTGCCCAGTTCCGCCTCCCGGCCCTTCCAGAACGAGGCGCGATGGTTGAGATCGAAGGAAATCCGCGTACCGTGTTTCTTCGCCACTCTGGAGAGCTCCTGGCAGAATGTCCCGGTCTCCGGAGAAAGCGCAGCCACCAGTCCCGACATATGTATGATCTGGGCACCCTCTTTGCCGAAGATCCGGTCCAGGTCGAAATCCTTCACGTCAAGGGTCCGACCCACCTCCCCGGCACGATCGTTTTGCACGCGGGGACCGCGAGATCCGTAGCCGCCGTCGGCGATGTTCATCTGGTGACGATAGCCCCAGGGACCGCCCTGATCCACCTCGACACCTTCGTAGTCCATGTGCCGGCTGGCCAAATTGTCCTTGATGAAGCGGGCGATCGGGCTGCCCTTGACAAAGGTCGTGAGGATCTTGACCGGCAGTCCGAGGTATGAGGAAACGCTGCCCACGTTGGACTCAGCGCTGGTTGCCTGCATGACATAGGTGTCGCTGCAGTGTACAGGTTGTGCGTTGACAGGGGTTATCCGCACGCCCATGCTGGTGGGGATAACCAGGGCATATTTGCAGTTCTCACGAAACTCGATCGGCATTTGACACTCCTTTCCTCTTTTCTGGCACATCCATCCGGATTGTCTATCCGGGATGCGAGCTTTCCTGCCGGTGCCACGACCTGACGGATCCGGCGACTCAGGGTCGGTTCACTATATCAAAATAGAGGGGTTTTTGTCTAAAACTAGATTTGATGGCCGCATCCGGACAGCCATCGGATTCGCGATGGTTGAGCGAACACGGCGATTTATCGCTCGAGGATACTACCTCTTGACCCGCCCCGAGACCTCGCCAGCCATCAGAGCCAGGATCTCCTCTTTCGTAGAGAAGTTGAAATCTCCCTCGATGGACTGGCACAGACAGCCTGCCGCGACGGCGAAAGCCACCGCATCAGCCGGCTCCTGTATCGTCGAGTCGTTCAGGGCGTGGATCAGGGCGGCGGCGAATGCATCTCCGCCTCCCACCCGGTCCACGATGCTGTGGATCTGGTAGGGGGCGTACTCCCCGTCGCGTAGCGGCGCAAAGCGGGTTTTTTGGCTCTTTGCTTCGTACAGCATACCGCCCCAGTTATTGTGGGTGGCGGAAACACTCTCCCTCAGAGTCACCGCCACGTGCGAGATATTCGGGAAGGCGTCGATGATTTTAGCTGCAACCTCCGGATACCGTTCAATTTCCAGTTTACCTGCCGACACATCGGTATCTCCAGCGCGGATGCCCAGCACATCGTCGGCATCTTCCTCATTACCTATCACCAGGTCAGCGTGGGGGATGATCTCCCGCATGACCCTGCGGGCCAGCTGTTTCGGCTCCATGCCCGCCTCCCACCTCCACAATTTCTTCCGGAAATTCAAGTCACAGGAGACGGTCAGCCCGGCGTCCTTAGCCCCTCGGACCGCCTGTAGCGCCGCCTGCGCGGCGTTGCGGGAAACCGCCGGCGTAATACCGGAAATATGGAACCAGACCGAGCCGGCGAAGATTTCCGACCATTGGTAACATCCCGGATCCGCCAGGGAAAACGCCGATCGATCCCGGTCGTAGATCACCCGGCTGGGCCTCTGGTTCGCACCGGTTTCCAGGAAGAACAGCCCCAGCCGCCCCTCGGCCGTCCTCACGATCTTCGAGGTGTCCACCCCGAGGTTTTTAAGGTTGCCAATGCAGGCCTCTGCCAGGCTGTTGTCCGGCAGCGCGGTCACGAAGGCCGCCTCCTCACCGAGATATGCCAGGGAGGCGGCCACGTTCGCCTCCGAACCGGCAAAGGTAACCTGCAGCGTGCCGGGCAGAGCCTGGCGGAGTCTCCCGTATCCGGGCGGCTGCAGACGGGCCATGATCTCACCGAAGGTGACGAACTTAGCCATGCCCCTGCCCCCTGACCTCTTTGAAAATTGAGTGCGCCCGCTCAGCCCTTCGGCTTATCTCGCCCCAGTTCTGCGCGGCGATCAGCTCTTTGTCGGCGATCCAGGATCCGCCGACGGCTATAACAAAGTTCTGCTGCAGCCAGTCACGCAGGTTGTCCTGATTCACACCACCGAGAGGTATGTACTGTAAACCGAGATAGCCGTAGGGGCCATTCAAGCTCTTGAGGAAGGGAATACCCCCTGTGGGCTCTGCGGGAAAAAACTTCAGAATCCGGCATCCCTGCTCGAAGGCCCATTCCAATTCCGTGGCCGTGGCCACCCCCGGCGCAAAGGGAAGACCCGCCGACTTGGCGGCATCCACGACCCTGGGATTGTATCCCGGAGCTACCCCGAACTCCGCGCCGGCGGCGGAGACCGCTTTGACCTGATCCGTGTTCAGGATCGTCCCGACCCCGGCCAGCATCTGTGGTACATCGCTCCTGATTCGCTTGAGCGCCTCCAGTGCCGCCGGGGTTCTAAGAGTGAGCTCCATGGCGCTGATCCCGCCTTCCAGCAGATTCCGGGCAACCGGAACTGCCTCCTCGGCGTTCTCTATGACCAGCACGGCGATTACGCCGCTGTTGCGAATACGGCTTTTCAACTCCTCTGAAAACAGTACTTGCATCTGCAACCTCTCTCCTTGGTTTAGCCGGCAGGCTCTACCAGTCCACGATGGTGCCGTCGTCCTCGGCATAAAGCCGTGGAGAATCCCAATCCCCCGGGTACGAGCGCTCCAGCACCGCCGCCTCGTCGACCTCGATACCCAGCCCGGGTGAGTCCGGCACGGATAGATAGCCGCCAGCGATTTCGAAGGGCTTTCGCAGATAGCCCTCGCCAAGGTCCCAGCGCTCCTTCATCCCGAAGTGTTCGGCAATGAGGAAGTTAGGCAGGCAGGCGCCCAGCTGGACGCTTACCGCCAGGGCGATCGGTCCGAGGGGATTGTGAGGCGCGATCTTGCAATAGTAGGTCTCCGCCATGGCGGCGATCTTCTGGACTTCCAGGATGCCGCCGGCATGACAGGGATCCGGTTGAATCACGGCCACGGCACCGGCTTCCAGCAGCCGCCTGAAACCGTGGCGGGTCACCAGCCTTTCCCCCGTGGCCAGCGCCACACCACCCGCCTGGGCGATGCGCACCATGGCATCGAGGTTCTCCGGTAGACAGGCTTCCTCCACGAACAATGGACAGTGCTCCCGGATTCCCCGGATCACCTGGAGCGCCATATCGGGGCCGAGTCTGCCGTGAAAATCTATGGCGATATCCATATCGTCTCCCAGGGCCTCCCGTATCTCTGCGAATCGCCGCACCTGGGCATCCACGTAGGACTTGACCCCCCGGTTGGCCGTGTATGGTTCCAGGAGGATCTTGATGGCTGTAAAGCCGCTGGCTTTGCGCTCCGCAGCCCGGCGGATGATCTTATCCGTTGTCGCTCCCCAGCAGTGGCCGTAAATCCGAATCCTGTCGCGATACAACCCGCCGAGCATCTGGTACACCGGTATTCCGAAATGTTTGCCCTTGATGTCCCAGAGGGCCTGTTCGATACCACTGAGGGCGCTTGTCAGGATCACCCCTCCCCGGTAGTAGGTGTTGCGGTACAGGGACTGCCACAGGTACTCGATGCGCAGCGGATCCTGCCCGACGAGAAAGGGCTTATGTTCCAGAACAGCGGTTTCAACGGTACGGGCACGTCCCTCAACGATGGCCTCGCCCCAACCGACGATCCCCTCATCTGTCGAAATTTTCAAAAAACACCACCGTGGTTTGACGTGAAACAGCTCCACAGCCGTGATCTTCAATTTTCCCTCCTATTCGAACTCCTATTCAAACTGAGCGGATGACCAGCTGGAGTCCAGATCGTTCTCCGTGACTATGGGCAGAAGTGCCCCGCCATCGATGTCCAGGCAGGAACCGGTCATGTAGCCGAACTCATCGGATGCCAACCTCCGGATGACCCGGGCTATCTCCTCTGGCGTGGCAAAACGCTTCATCGGAATCTTGTCCTTCGCCTCATGCACCGGATCTCCTTCGGGCCAGCCCACGTCGGTATACCCGGGGGCAAGGGCAACGACCCTGACCCCGTAGCGAGCAAGCTCGAAGGCCGCGTGCCGGGTGAATTTGGCGACCGCCATTTTCGTCGGTCCGTACACACTCGCCGTGGGCCAACATCCATCTTTCTGATTGGAAGACATATTGATGATCACCCCGCCCCGGCCGCTCTCCGCCATATCCCGGGCCGCACGCTGGGCACAGAAGTAGGTACCCTTCCAGTCCACGTTGGTAACCGTGTCCCACAGTTCTTCGCTGGTCTGGAGAAAGGGCTTGAACATGCTGACTCCGGCGTTGTTGACCATAAGATCGATGTGGCCGAACTCGGCAAAAAAACGATCAAACATACGATCGATCTCCGCCTTCTTGCCGACATCAGCCTGCAAAACCAGGGCCCGTCGCTGCTTTTTTCGAATGGCCCTGGCCACTTCTTCGGCTCCCTCACGATGCCGGCAGTAGTTGATGCCCAGATCATATCCAACTTCGGCCAGCTCGAGGGCGGCAGCCCTGCCGATCCCCCTGCTCGCCCCGGTGATCAACGCCGTTCTATTCATACGCGTGCTCCTCTCCAGCAAAGGATTCAGGTTAAAAAACGATACGGCTCTGAACCCCGCCCGGCGCGGTCGCAGGCAAACAGCGCACCATCCAATGTCCCGGGATTGGTCAGCTCGTGGGGAAGGAGTTCTCCCGTATCCGGGTCCAGGGTATACAGACGTTTTCCTAAAATGTCGGTCCAGAGCAACCGCCGGGCCGAGACAACCCACAGCGGTCCCTCCCCAAGGATATTTTCCGCCGGTACCAGGGGTTCCGCTGCCAATAGCCTGGAAGCTGCGCTCATGTCGGTTTGCCGCTCCGATGTTGCTTGATCTGATCTATCATTACGGCGATTAAGAGAATTACGCCCCGGACCACGTATTGATAGAAGGTGGGGATGTTTAGGAGACTCATGGCATCCTGGACGGTTCCCATGATCAGCACCCCTACAATGGCACCGTGGATCGGAGCGACACCACCGGTAAGGGAAACCCCGCCGAGCACGCAGGAGGAGATCACGTTGAGCTCGAATCCTTGAGCCGCGTTGGGCTGACCCGAGGTCATCCGCGAGGCCAGGATCACCCCGGCAAAACCGGCCATGAGCCCCTGCATGGAGAAGATGATGATCTTGATTCGATCCACATTGATGCCCGCCAGCCTGGCCGCTTCGATATTGCCGCCGATGGCGAGGGTATTGCGGCCGTACGTCGTGTAGTTTATCAAAACGGCGAATACGGCAAAACAGGCGATCGTTATCCAGATCGGGCTCGGCACGCCGAGAAAAATGTCGTTGCCAAGCCCGAAAAATCCCGTGTTGCCGATGCTCATGGCCTGGCCGCCGGATACGATATAGGCAAAACCGCGGGCGATGTGCATCATGGCCAGGGTGGTGATAAGAGCGTTGATGTGGGCTTTGGCGATGATGACCCCGTTCAGCAGTCCGAAAATCCCTCCGGCCAGGATACCGGCGAATATACCCAGGATCACGCTACCCGTGCCGTTGATCGCCACACCGGCAACAACCCCGGAGAAGGCCACGATCGAAGAAACCGACAGATCGAAATGACCCGACGCCAGACAGAACAGCATGGTGCAGGCCACCATCCCGAGCATGGAAATGGACAGAGCAAGGGCGATCATGTTTCGCCAGGTAAAGAAGAAGGGCACGAAAATCGACAGCAATATAAACAGTACGATATAGACCACGATCATGCCGGAGTTTTCCCAGAGACGGGAAAACACCCTGCCGACGGAGATGGACTGCTGCCCCGCTACCTTTAACGTATTGCCATTCATTTCGCTTCTCCTGTAGTGGTCTGTCCATTCCCATGCCCGGACAGGGCGTAGTGAAGAATGGTTTCTTCCGTCGCCTGGGCTCTGGGAACCTCGGCGACGATTGCGCCTTTGCTCATGACGATGATGCGGTCGCAGATCCCAATGATTTCCGGGAGTTCCGAAGAAACAACGACCACGGCCATGCCCCTCTCGCCAAGGCTGTAGATCAGGCGGTAGATCTCACTCTTGGTACCGACGTCGATCCCACGGGTGGGCTCATCCAGTATGATCACCGCTGTTCTTATCGAGAGATTCCTGGCCAGAATGATCTTCTGCTGATTACCCCCGGAAAGATTTCCCGCCAACTGCTCCATACTGGGGGTCTTGATCTGCAGCTTCTCGATGAAATCAGCGGCATTCTCCCTCTCCCTGGCCTTGTTGAGGAAAAACCCCGCCCGGACGAACTGCTTCCTGACCGAAATATTGATGTTCTCTTTTACGTCCCGAACGGGAATGATGCCCTCCAGCTTGCGATCCTCCGGGCAAAGGGCGATTCCCACGTTCAATGCCTTTGCGGGGCTGTCGATCAGTACCTGTTTGCCGTTCAGCAGGACCTTCCCTGCGATTGCCTTTTCCACCCCATATATAATCCGCATGAGCTCTGAACGCCCCGCACCCACCAGACCGAAGAATCCGACGATCTCACCCTTCCTGACCGAGAAACTCGCGGGTTCGGAAACACCGGGCCCGGATACCGCCTGCACATCGAGCACGGTCTCTCCGGTCTCCCGGGAGCGGTATCCGTAGATATCTTCGATAGAGCGACCGACCATCCGGCTTACCACCATATCATGGGTTACCGAGCTCATCCTTTCGAAGGTCTCGATGAGCCGGCCGTCGCGAAAAACAGTCAGAGCATCGCATATCTCGAATATCTCATTGATCCGGTGGGAAACGTAGATGATCGCGCAACCCTCGGCCCTCAGCGCTTCTATGATTCTGAACAGCTGCTTGGTCTCCATCCCCGAGAGACTCGAGGTAGGTTCGTCGAAGGCAATCACTTTAGCATTATGCAGCAGGGCTTTCCCTATCTCGATCATCTGGCGCTGGGCTATGGGAAGGCGCTTGACCTTTACATTCAGATCGATGTTCTCAGTAAGGTAGTCCAACATACCCCTTGCGGTCTGGAAGAGCTTCTCCCTGCGGATGAATCCCCTACGCTGGGGCAGATGGCCTAAAAGAAGATTCTCGGCAACGCTCATGTCGGGAACGAGATTCAATTCCTGGTAAATGACCGCGATACCTGCATCCAGGGCGTCCCTAGGCGAGGAAAATCCGACCTCCTGCCCACTCAGTAACACCGAGCCGCTGGTGGGAGGATGCGCGCCGCTGAGGATCTTCAAGAGGGTGGATTTTCCTGCCCCGTTTTCTCCCACCAGCCCGTGTACCGATCCCTCCCGAACCCCGAAGGACACTCCGTCGAGGGCTTGTACGCCGGGAAAGTGCTTGGAGATGTTGCGAAACTCCAGGAAACTTGTCATATCCATCATCAGAAGCCGGAAGCGGGAGTCAGACCCCCGACTTCCGGCCGAATTGCTGCATGTATGCGATAAGAAAGGGACTTATTCCAGACCCATCTCCTTGCGTACGTCGTGGTAGTTCGTCCTGTCCATCAGGACTCCAGCGGTATAGATCAGCTTGTCAGGCTCTTCCCCTTTGGCTATCCACTTGTACATATTCTCGGCGGTTTCGTAGCCGTGGCGTTTGGCGGCCAGAAGCACTGTTGCCACAAAACCCGTCATGTCGTCTTTCTGGAATTCGGCGATGGCCAAATCGTTGCCATTGATGCCGACCCCGATGATATTCCGGGCTTTGAATCCGTTGCCCTCGAGGGCGCGGATACCGCCGATGGTGGTATCATCGCACAGCGAAAACACCAGCCAATGCTCGATCTCCGGGTGCGCGGCCACCAGGATGTTGGTGGCATCGAAGCCGCCTTCGGTGGTGGAATCGGTGGCCGTAGGTCCTTCGAAGACACTCTCAGCCGGGAAGCCCATCTCCATAAGCATGTCGGTAGCCCCATCGGTGCGATCCTTGCTGGTCGGCAGCTCGTTGTAGGTCAGGCAAGCTGCACCTGTCTTGCTTAGGTCCCAACCGCGCTTCTGGGCCTCCTCCATCTCCGCCTTGCCCACGAGTCTGCCGATCTCGTATGCGGAGATCCCCATGTGGTGAACCTCCTCCATCGGATTCCCGTCGGGGCCCACGAAGCGGTCGTCCACGCTGATCAGCTTCATGCCGTACTGGTCAGCCTTCATCTTGATCGACGGGCCCAGCTTGACATCGGGGGTGCAGATAACAAAGCCCTGCGCGCCCTGCGCCGCCAGGTTGTCGATAGCGGAGAGCACCTTTTCCCCGTCGGGGGTGCTCATCTCGATGAGCTCAAAGCCGTATTCCTCAGCCGCCTGGCGGGCGAACTTCCATTCATCCTGGAACCACGAACATTCCGCCAACTTGACCAGGAATCCGATCTTGATGGATTCTTCCCCCGGACTCTCTTTCCCGGCCCCGGCGAATACGGATACCGAGAAAGCAAGCACGAAGACAGAGGTGAGAACCATGGTTAGAAAGCGTTTCATAGACACTCCTTCCTCTTGTTGTGATACAGGTGAATATGCAATCCTCAGGCCAAAACTTTGGTGAGGTGGAGTCGATTCCCTATTCTTATATATTGCGACAAATTAGTACATACCGCGACGTCATGACCTGTGGGGCCGGGGATCCCTTTCACCTGAAATGAGAATATTCTCGCACGTTTTCATAATAGAAATGGGAATTTTTTTTCTCAAACCCAGCAACCGGGTAGCAAATGTTGAACGCCGCAACCGCATTGCCTATAATCTAGGCATGTCCAGCTCGATTCTGATCGTTGATGATGAAAAACACATGTGCGTATCCCTGGCCAAGCTGCTGGAAGCACACGGATTCCAGAGCGCCTACGAAACCAACGCCGCGCAGGCACTGGAGACGCTGCGAAAACGCGCAGTCGATCTGGTGATCACAGACCTGAAAATGCCGGGGATGGATGGAATCCGCTTCATCGACGCTGTAAAATCGATGAAGCTTCCCGTACCGCTGATCATGATATCCGGTTACGCGACAGTCGAAAACGTCGTCGAGGCGATGCGCTTTGGAGCCCTGAACTTCTATCCCAAACCCATCAACTTTCCCAAGCTGCTGGAAGAGATCAAGCAGGTGCTGCAGGCACGAAAGGCTCCAGCCCAACAGGGCGGATTCATTGTTTCGGAAAATCCGAAGATACACGAGCTTCTCGTTGTGGCCAACACAGCCGCCCCAACCGACGCACCGGTGATCATCACCGGAGAAAGTGGAACGGGCAAGGAGTTGTTCGCCGCACACATCCATGCCATGAGCCACAGGAAGGAAAAGCCCTACGTCAAGCTGAACTGTGCGGCAATTCCCGACACCCTGTTGGAGAGTGAGCTCTTTGGTCACGTCAAAGGCGCCTTTACCGACGCAAGGGAAGAGCGCCAGGGACGTTTCGAGATCGCCGAGGGCGGCACACTGTTTTTCGACGAAATCGGGGAAATGAGCATTAAGACGCAGGCAAAACTCCTGCGCGCGCTGCAGGAAAAGGAGTTCGAACGGGTCGGATCAAGCGAGGCCCGGCGCATAAACGTGCGCTTCATAGCCGCCTCGAACAAGGATCTTTCCGCCCTGATTCTACAGGGCGATTTCCGGGAGGACCTCTACTACCGGCTCAGTGTGATCACCATCGAGATCCCGCCCCTTCGTGAGCGCAAGGAGGATATCCTGCCCCTGGCCCGCTATTTCCTCAAAGAGTTCAGCGGGGTGTACAACAAGCAGATTCAGGATTTCTCTCAGGAGGTCAGCTCGATCTTTCTGCATCATGATTGGCCGGGAAACGTGCGGGAGCTTAAAAACACGGTCGAACGAGCGGTCATCTTCTGCACCAGCAAGATCCTGAACGCCGATCACCTGCCACAGCAGTACAGATCCGCCATCCGTGGCGAAGAAAATACCCTGCAGACCCTTTACGACAAGGTGACCCGGGAGGTCATCCTGGACGCCCTGGAAAAAACAAACGGCTCCAGGCAGAAAGCAGCGGAGCTGCTGAACATCAACAGGCGTACGCTGTACAATAAAATGAAGCAGCTGAATTTGGACTGAATTGGATAAGATCCTCGAACTTTCCAATATCCATTTCTCGTACGGCAGCAACCAGGCTCTAAGCGGCATCAACTTCGATCTCTACCGGCAGGAGATCCACGCCCTGGCCGGAGATCATCGCTCAGGCAAATCCACGCTGGCCAAGATCCTCGGCGGCTCACTCAGGAATCAGGACGGGGAGATCCGGCTCAACGGAATCAGGCATGCCTTTTTTACCCCCAAGAGTTCGATCGACAACAGGATCGGAGTGGTATATCAGGACCCCGAGATCGTTCCCAACATGTCGGCCGTTGAAAACATCTACGTCGGGCGTATGCCCCACTTCTTCGTCCTGAAACGGGACAGGAGAGGAATGCGGCGCAACTGCGGAAAGCTCTTCCAGAGCCTGGATATCGATATCGACATGGATACGCCGCTGAAAAAACTCTCCAAGGGCAATCAGCAGATCATCAGTATCGCCAGGGTGCTTTCACTTGGAGCGGAGGTTCTGATCCTCGATGAGATCGCCCAGCGCCTGACTCCTTCGGAGATGAACAACATCTACAGCATTTGCCGTACGATCAAATCCCAGGGCAAATCGATAGTCTACATCACCTCCAACATCGACGAGGTATTCAAAATCGCCGATCGGGTAACGGTGATCCGCGACGGTTACCGTACGGGAACCGAAAAGGTAGAGGATATAGAACCGTCCAAGCTGCTCAACCTGGCCTACAACATGGCCTACTTCTCGGACACGGAAAGCATTGTGGAAAAACCCCGTCTGCTGTTCACGAAACAGGAAGAGGCGATCATCAAGAGTCTACCCATCGGCATGATCGTCCTGGATCCGGTTCACCGGGTACGTATCATGAACACCAGCGCGGAGAAGATCTTCGGGCTGCGGGACAACACAGAAAAGCATCAACACATCCGAGCCATCCTCTCCAGGCTCGAGTTGGAAGAGATCGATCAGATCCTCGAAGCCATCGAACAAAAGCGCAATCAGGTGAGGGAAAAACTCATGACGGAGGATAAGCGGGTTTTGAGCCTGCGCACCATGCCCCTGTTCGATATTTCTTCCGTCTTCCTGGGCACCAATGTTTTCGTCGAGGATGTCTCTGTTGAGTACGACACCAAGGAGTATCTGCTACGGGCCGAACAGATCGCCTCCAGCGGGGAGCTGGCCGCTGGGGTGGCACATGAGATCAACAATCCGCTGGGAATCATCCAGAACTACGTGCAGCTAATCGAGCTTCAGATCCAGGACAGGGAAATCAAGGAAACCCTGATGCAGATCCAGGTGGAACTGAACAGGATCGTCGAGATCGTGCAGAGCCTGCTGTCCTTCTCCAGAGTACGACAGAATCCCTACAAGCCTCTGCCGCTGAACGATCTGCTGGATGAGGTCCTGCTGCTGGTGAGCCACAAGCTAAAAGACAAGAACATAGTCGTGGCCAGGCACTACCCGGCCAATCCCGTGGTCATCATGGGTTACGAAAATAAGCTCAAGCAGCTTTTTATGAACCTTATTATGAACTCGATCGACGCGGTGCTGACCGGGGGGCACATCGAGGTGACGGTCGATGAATCCCTGGAGCATGTGGAGGTCACCGTCCGCGACAACGGCTACGGCATCCCCGACACCATCCAGGAGGAAATCTTCAAGCCTTTCTTCAGCACGAAGATGACCAAGACCAACAGCGGCCTGGGCCTGTCGATCTGTCAACATATCGTCGAATCCCACAAGGGCATTATCACCTTCACCAGCGATCCGGGAAAATCGACCCGCTTCACGGTCAGGCTACCGATGGAACGTAAACCCGGTCCCACACCCCCTGCGGCCGTGCAACCATCCCCGGCCCGGAATTAAAGCGGCCCACCTCGAGGTTGCTCACCCTGCCGCACGGTGAGGGTGAGCCACCACTGCCTGGCCTCACCCCTGTTGAGAACGCTGCTCATTCCCCATGCCTTGGAAAAATCCACCCGATCCATGGCCGCCGTTGCCGGTTCCGGCGCAATATTGTACTGGTCGAACCACCCCCCCTCGTTGACCCACACGCCCAGGTAGGGAACCTCCTCGGGGGGCCAGGCCATGCCGATGGTCTTTTCGATGCGGTAGGGGAAACGCACCCCCTCTACCCACAGCAGCAGGTGTTCACCTTCCAGCTGGTACGCCCAAGGAAGGCTCCACACCTCTCCATGATCGGGCATCTCCACCCCCGCCCACGGCTCCCGCTCGTAGAAACAGCGGCTTATGGTGGGGAACATTTCGTCAAAGCCCGAGGCTTCACCCAGTTCGTACGGATCTGCAAAGGAGCTGGCCCTGTACGCCTTGGCGGGATTTTGCCACAGCAGCTCGCCTCCAACCGGTTTGTAGATCAGAGAGGCCAGTTTTGATCCCCACCGTGGGAGTATGGTGGCTTTCAGCGCCTCGCTTTCCAATATGATGGCCTCCTGATTCTTGAATCGCCCTCTTTTAATTTTGCTCGTGCTCACCGAAACCTCCAGATCACCAACATGCCGGCAGGGTTTGAAGATATCACCATAATAAGACCAATCGGTTGAAGTGTCTCTACAACGCGAAAGGCGGCGGCGCCTCAGCGGTTCAGCTGACTCCATGCCTATTCACCGGCCATCTGCGGTATTCACTCCAGGTCATCGATGAGGGTAGGTTTTTCTGCACAGAAGCGGTATTGTAAGATAAACGATACATACCGTACAACTTCAGCTCGACTTGGGAGAAAGGGATATGGAACGAGTAACGAAAAACGTCTACGCCGAGACCAGGGTCCGAGGCTGCAACCCGGCCTACGTGGTCACCTCCGCCGGAGTGGTGGTCATCGATACACCCCAATTGCCCACCCACGCGGTACGGATGCGTAAAGAAGCTGAGAGTCATGGTGAGATCAGGTATCTGATCAACACCGAGTATCACGTGGATCACATCTTCGGCAACTACTACTTTAGGGGCGCCGGCATCGTGATTGCCCATGCCGAGACCGCTAAGAACTTCATGGTGGTGACACCCGAGATCAATCCGTATGAATATGCCCACGAGGCGATCCCCAGCGATGACCCGGAGGGGGAGAAGATCTGGCCGAATGAGAAAACCTACTTCGCGGATCCCAACAGGCCAACCATCGTGTTCAATGGGGATCTCACGATCCATGTCGGCGATCACACCTTCCAGCTCATCCACACACCCGGGCACACCCCGGGCCAACTGGCCGTGCACATCCCGGAGGAACGACTGGCGGTGGTCGGCGACACGATCTTCAACGGCGTTCAGACCTGGCTGTACGCCTCGGACGTCGACAGGTGGATCGAATCCCTGGACCGACTCAAGAAGCTTGACGTGGACAAGATCGTTCCGGGGCATGGCCCGGTCTGCACCAAGCACGAGTTGGACGTGCAGAAGGCCTTCCTGCTGGAATGGATCGCCGCGGTCCAGTCCGCCATCGGTCGGGGAATGAACCAGGAGCAGTGCGTCAAGCACATCAAGGACTCCGAGTTCACCAAGCGATTTCCCGTGGATATCGGCCAGGAGTACATGCTCGACCACGTGATCGAGCACAACGCCTCGGCTCTCTACGACAAGCTCAAGGCGAAATAGAACACAGCCGCTTCAACCTCAGTCCGGAAGCGGCGGACGGTTCAGCGCGGTCCAGATCCGCTCCGGCGTGAGCGGCAGATCCCGTATCCTCACACCGATGGCCTCTTCCACCGCACCGCCGATGGCCGGGGCGGTGGCCAGGATGCCTCCCTCAGCCACACCCTTGGCGCCGTACGGCCCCGGACCGTCGGCATTTTCTATATGGATCGAGCGCAGCTCCCGCGGGACATCCTTGGTCGTGGGAATTCGATAATCCAGAGCCCCCAGATTCCGGATCCGGCCGGCGGCATCGAGGATGTACTGCTCCATCAGCGAATGTCCCAGTCCCTGCACCGCCGCCCCTTCATCCTGCATGGAAACGGCCTGCGGATTGATCGCCCTGCCCACGTCCCCGGCTACGATCAGCTTGAGAATCTCCGTCTCCCCGGTTTCCCGATCCACCTCCACCTCGGCGGCGATGGCCACCACCTCGTAGAAGGCCGGAGGGCCGCCCAGGGGATGTTCCTTTACGTACTCGTTGCGAGCCGAGCCCACGCCGATCACCTCTCCCTTGACCCGGCCGAAGCGATCCTGAAGCACCTCGACAAACGAATGATCCCCCTCCGGCAGATGAACCATCCCCGGAGCAACGCGGATCCTGTCCACGGCCACGCCGTAGCACTCCGCCGCCAATTCTGCCATCTGCCTCTTGATATCCCCGCAGGCTTTGATGATCGCATTTCCCATCACCACCGTGGACCTGCTGGCCGAAGTCTGAAGATCAAAGGGTACGACGCTGGTGTCGCCCATGACTACGGCGATCTGCTCCAGCGCCACACCCAGCTCCTCCGCGACGATCTGGGAGAACACTGTACGGGCTCCCTGTCCCATATCCGAGGTGCCAGAGTAGAGGGTTGCGCTGCCGTCCAGATGCAACCGCACGATCGTGTAGGAGGCGGCCGTGGTAGGACCAGCCTTCAGCCCCATGGCGATCCCCCGCCCGCGACCTTCAGGCAGGGGTTGGCCCCAGCCAACGGCCTCCGCCGCCTTCTCCAGGCACTCGGCCCAATCGCCGTCGGCCGGCGGATCGTGGGGCATGAAAACCTCCCCCGGCCCGGGCAGGTTCTTCCTGCGGATATCCACCCGATCGAGTCGGAGCTTTTTGGCCGCTGCATCGAGCTGTGACTCCACGGCCCAGTTCTCCTGGGGCGCGCCGAATCCCCGGAACGCCGTGCTGGGAGGGGTGTGGGACAACAGTGCCCGGGCCAGAATGCGTACGTTGGGCACCCGGTAGGGTCCGGCGGCCACATAGCTGGCCTTGCTTACCACCCGGGCGGCGATGTCCGCGTAGGCGCCGATCAGGTAGTTGGACTCGATGTCCTGGAAAACCAGTGTGCCGTCAGAGTTGAAACCACTGCGCACCCGCACCTCCGCGGCAGCCCTCCGGGCCTGCTGGAAGGATTCGGCCAGGGTGAGCTCCAGGCGCAGGGGTCTGCCCAAACGAAGGGCGAAGTAGGCCAGAAGCGGCTCGAGCTTGGGGTGCTGCTTGCCGCCGAAGGCACCCCCCGGATCCGGGGCGATGATGCGGACCCGGGACAGGGGCAGGTTCAGGACCGCTGCCAGGATCCGTTGCAGCCCGTAGGGGATCTGGATGGCGGAGTACACCGTGATTCCATCCGCAGTTGGTTCGGCCAGAAAGGTGAAAGGTTCTATTGCGAACTGAGTCACTATAGGGAAAGTGTAAGTGTTCTCGATGACGGTGTCGGCCCGACAGTTCTCCACATCCCCCCAACCGAAGCTCCACTCATCCAGGATATTGGTGTTCTTAAACGGACCCTGCCCACGGATCGCCGGATCTTGTACCAGCTCAGCCGAGGGGTCCAGGGCTTGGGTAACCATGCAGATCGCTGGAAGCTCTTGGTAGTCCACCTTCACGCGGGAGGCAGCAACCTCGGCAGCGTGCTCGCTCTCCGCCGCCACGATCGCCACCGGCTCACCGTGGAATAGGGTAGTCTCCTCCGCAAGGATGGGTCGATCCTGGTAGGTCGGTCCGAAACGGGGGATGGGCCTGGGCAGATCAGCGGCGCTCAGCACCGCTCGAACACCCTCGACCTTCAGCGCTTCCCTGCAGTCGATGGACCGGACCCGCGCGTGGGCACAGTCCAGATGTACCAGCTTGGCATGAAGCATGTTCGGCAGCTTCACGTCCGCCACGTACATCTGAGTGCCCAACACCCTGGCGAGGCCGCCGACCCGGTTGATGGAGCTACCCACGATCCCCTGTTTCATCTGCGGTTCTTTGAAGCCGGCTCCGCCGCCGATTCCGCAGCCGCCTGCACTGCCTCGACGATTTTTCCGTATCCGGTGCAGCGGCACAGATTGCCCGACAGACCCTCCCGTATCTCCTCCTCCGTCGGGTGAGGATTGTTCAGAAGCAGATAATGGGCTGCCATGATCATGCCGGGAGTACAGAATCCGCATTGCACGGCTCCGGAATCCAGGAAAGCCTGCTGCAGGGAATTCGGTCTTCCCTCTGCTGCCAAACCTTCGATGGTCAACACCTCGCTGCCGTCGGCCTCCGCTGCAAGAACGATGCAGGAGTTCACGGCGCGGCCGTCCATGATTACGGTACAGGCCCCGCACTCCCCCTCGCCGCAGCACTTCTTGGTCCCGGTCAGATCCAGGCGACCCCGCAGCATCTCCAGCAGCGTCTCGCAGGGTTCGACCTCCACCTCACGGCGCTGCTGGTTCACGGTGACCGAAATCCGGATCGTCCGGTCGCTCATCGTCCTCCTCTTCCCCGGGCTATCCGGCGCTGTTGGGCTTGAAGAAGCATCCGGCCTCCGATGGTCAGCAGCATGGCCCGCCGGTATTCCTCCCCGGATCGCACATCCGAGATGGGATTTGTTTTTGCGACGAGTGATTGCAGAAGCTCATCCCGCCGCGATCGCGGGAGGTCCGGCCGAGCCAGCTCCCCGGATTCGTCCCTTGCGACTACGGCCGTGGGACCGGCGGCGCCGAACACGAAGGTGGTGATCCCCGAAGAATCGATGGCGCAGGCCATGTTGATGACGGCCAGGTCCACGCCCCTTCGACGGGTGAGCCGGCCGAAGGCTGAACCGAAGGGCTGCTGCGGAAGGGGGAGGTGCACCGCCACCACCAGCTCCGAGGAAGCGCAAACGGTTTCCCTCGGGCCGAGGAAGAAATCTTCAAGGGGAATGTCACGTCGGAGGACAGTACCTCGGGTCGCCGCAGCGCCACCCCCAAGCCCGACCAACGTGAGCGAAGCGTCGTAGGCGATCAGGGGCGGGACCGTGTCCGCCGCGGGGGAGGCGTTGCAGATGTTGCCCACCAACGTGGCCCGGTTACGAATCTGGATCGAGCCCACAATAGAAGCCGCCTCCACCAGAGCGGGATAGTGGGTTTGTATGAGATCGCTCCGGACCAGATCGGAGAGCGCGACCCTGGCGCCCACGGTGACCGTGTCGCCCTCCGCGTCGATGGAAGCGCCGATCTCGCCCACCCGCTTCAGGTCCACCACGGCGTCCGGATCCAATTGACCTTTCTGGATGCGGACCGTGAGGTCCGTTCCCCCCAGAAGCGGCTTGGCTCCGCCGCCGAAGCGCTCCAGCAGATCCAGAGCCTCGGCCAGATTACCCGGCCGCAGGTATTCGAAGCTCTTCATTGATCGTGGTTTCCCCGTCGCTGCCGCCGCTGCTAATCTTTGAGTCCCTTGATCTTCCGGCTCTGCAGGACGAACAGCTCTCCGTTTTCATAGGCCCATTCGATATCCTGCGGATAACCGAAGAGCTCCTCAATTCTCGGTCCGATCTCGGCCAGCTCCAGAAGCTGCTCATCGGTCAGGGTACAATCTGTGACCATTGACCCGCTCAGCTCATATTTTTTCCGCCCGATCCCCTTCTCTCTGTCAATGGTCACCATGATATTTTTATTCTGGACCCTCTTCTCCTTGATCCTGGGCGGTGTACCCCTGATGAGCACAAAATAGTCAACAATGGCTTCTCCGGAAACCAGGGATTCCCCGAGACCCCAGTTCGCTTCGATCACGATTTCATCCCGGGCGCTGGTGATCGGGTTGGCGGTGAACATCACTCCCGCCACGTCGGCGTCGACCATCTTCTGCACGATCGGGGCGATAACACCGCTGTCCTGGGGGATGTTCTGCTGATGCCGTCGATAAACCGCCCGGGCGGTAAATAAAGAAGCCCAGCAGCGACGGATGTGCTCGATGATCTGGCCTTCCCCCTTGATGAAGTGATAAGTGTCCATCATTCCCGGGAACGAGGAGATGGTGCTGCCCTTTACCGCCACGGATGATCGCACGGCTACGAAGGGCTCTTCTCCGGTCGGAGATTTCAGGCCGTTGATCCGTTGCTTGATTTCCTCAAGGAGGTCCTCCGGTATCGGCGCATCGGCAATCGTTCCGCGTATCCGAGCGGATTTGCTTTCGATGTCGCCGTAGTCGTCGAAGTTCATGGTGCTGGCGATCTCCACGATCCCGGACTCAAGTCCGCCGCTTTCCAACAGGTAGTCCAGCGATTTTCCTGTGACACAGAATCCGCCGGGCACCGGAAAGCCGTTCCGGATCAACTCTCCCAGGTTGGCCGCTTTGCCTCCGGTTTCCTGATACTCTTCTTTGGTCATTTCATCCAGGCGCTTGATGTACTGCATGGTGTCAGTCCAGGATGGTTACGATGCCATGATCCCCGTCGACCCGGATCCGATCCCCGCTTTTGATCTCCTTGGTGGCGTTGCCGGTTCCCACGACCGCGGGAATCATAAACTCCCGGGCTACGACAGCTGAGTGGGCCAGCACTCCTCCCGCATCGGTGACGATCCCGGAGATCTTGCTGAATACCACCACCCAGGCCGGATTGGTCATGATGCAGACCATGATATCCCCCTGCTCGACCAGATCGAACTCATCGGGGCTCTTCACGATCCGGGCGGTTCCTTCGACAGCACCGGGAGAAGCGGCCAGACCCCTGACCTCGCCCTTGACCGTCTTGCCCTCCTGTTCGCGTTCGAACTTCTCCGGATAGCCCCACAGGGTGTGGTAGGGTTCCTCATACATATTGGCCTGCGTCACGGTTCCAACCCAGTCTCGGGGTTTTATCTTGAAGGCCTTTTCCCGGGCCGCCTTGGCCGCCTTGATTAGCTTGCCTCCGGGATAGTTCTCTGGATCCCCGACGTAGCGGCGCAGCTGTTCGTATTCCAGGAACATGATGTCCTCCGGAACATCGAGAAGCCCCTCCTTGACCATTCGCCGGGCGATGTGCAGCAGCACCAGACGCATCCGGGCATAGGTGCCCTGATCGAAGTAGAAATGATGGTCCGGGGTAAGGGGCAGCATCCGCAGATTCAGATCCAGGGCCTCTTCGAAGCGCTTTTTCTCCTCTTCCGATTTTCCGGCTATCTGCTTACGCAGGAGTGCGATCGCCTCCTCCTGCTCACGGATGCATCTCTGGTACACCCCGTCGTAGTCGAAATCCGAACCCAAGTAGCTCTTGATCTGTTCGTAGATCGGAGTCTGATCCTCCACGTAGAGAGGATAGATGTACTCGTGCGTGTAGATCGCCTTGTAGCCGAATTCCTCCGAGTAGGCACCCACATCCTTGACCAGGGCTTTGCCCTTGGCGGAGGACTCCAGCTTTGAAACGATATCGGCCACTTTGTCCGTTTGAGTGAACACGGCTTTCAGTTCGGCATCGGCTTTGACCTTTTCCTTGAGTCGCCACAGGGCCTTCAGGCTGTCCCAGTTCCGATCCGTCCTGGAAACATTCACCTTTCCGAGGACATCCGGATCCACTTCCCCGATCAGCTCTTTGGCCGTCTGAACGAAACGCATCGACGCGCTGAACTGGGCGTTGTTCAGGATCCAGTGCAGCCGGAAGTGACGCTCCTGGATGTCGTAGGTTTCCTCCAGGTAGACCATCAGCTCGGGGAGAGTCGCATTTTCGGCATCGAAGTTGTCCACGTACTCGAAGTTCTTCATCACTTCCGGCAGGTAGCGGTTCTGCCACCAGTTGAGAAAATTGCTAGCGTAGGTCGGCATGATCCAGTTGTAGTACTTGCCCGCCTCAGCGGCGTCCCTGGGCTCACGGGCTTCAATTGCCGTATACAGATAGCCGTTGATCACCTTGCCGTGCCAGTGCACGCCTGAATCCACGTCGAAGCGCCTGTAGAGGTAATCGCAGGTGGGTCCCCACCAACCGTGCATGCTGAAGTACATGGGAGAAATCGGAAAGGGAACGTGGTTGTCATCCAGAAACCAAAAGAGCTTCCTTTCCTCTTGATTTTTCCATTCTACGGGAAAATCCTTGTCCCCGTAAAACGTGGCCAAAACCTTTGACGAATCCATAGGACCTCCAAAAGGTAATCGTAACTTTCTACTGTCTTGCGGTGATCCCGCCGTCCATGTAGATGATCTGCCCGGTCACGAAATCCGAAATCGGGGCGGCCAGATACAACGCCAGCCCGGCGACGTCCCGGGTCTCGGCGACCCTGCCCAGAGGAATACGGGCCACCAGGGGCTCATAGAAGGCCGGGTCATCCAGATACTTGGCCACCAGGGCTGTGCGCGTGAATGTGGGGGAGATGCCGTTCACGTTGATCTTGTATTTGCCCCACTCCGAGGCCAGCTGCGTGATCATCATGTTCATCCCGCCCTTGCTCGTGCAGTAGCTGACGTATCCCCGGGTGATCCCCAGCCCGCCCCGCACCGAGCTGACATGGATGTGTTTCCCGCCTCCGTTCGGTATCTGTCGCCTGGCCGCTTCCTTGGAGAGGAAGAAGGCGGTTTTGAGATTCACATTCATGATGTGATCCCAATCCTCCTCCCTGTACTCCTCCGCGGGGTTCTCGATATGGGTGCCGATGCAGTTCACCAGGACATCGAGTTTCTTGTACTCCTTATGCAGGCAGTCCATGAACTGCTGTACCGCGGCAGCATCTGCCACCTTGAAGAGCCTGGCCTCCGCCTGTCCTCCGGCACTCCGAATCGCCTCCGCCGCGGTTTCTGCCTTTTCCTGGCTGCGGCCGGTGAGAAGGATCCTGCAACCGTAGGCGCTCAAAGCCTCTCCGATCGCCTGACCGATTTCCCCGGCTCCGCCGGCCACCAGGGCCACCTTGCCCTCCAGGGACATCGATCCGCGGAACATTTCCAGTCTGTTCATCCTCAACTTCTCCTCATTCCTTCATTCACGTATACCAGGACTCTACAACAGTTTCTCCACTTCATCAAACAGGATTTGGGGCGTCTTCGCCCGAATCATGAAGTACGGCTTGTTGTCCGCGAATCTTCGTACGAAGTCGCCCCTCTTGCGTCTCAACTCATCGGTGTCCACGACCGGCATGACGATGCCTCCGGGGGAGAGCAGCTGATTCAAACCGAAGTAGTTCATCACCGAGTGAAAGGTCTGGTACTCCCTTTCGAAGCGGTTCATCTCTGCAATCTTCGTGTCGAAGTGCCCGTCAATTCCGGGCATGATCACCAGATCCACAGGTGAGGGTTCCTCGAAGTTGATGAACTCCGGCTCCTCTGCGAAGAATTTGGCAACCCCCTCGTCCTGCTTGGGGATGTCGGCCCTTTCGGTGCCCTTGACGCGCATGCGCAGGTACACACTCTTCGAGCCCATGACCACGATCCCCTCATCGTCGGTGACCGTGGTTTCCGTGGAGATCACCTTGCCGCCCCGCCGACATCCCTCGATCTGGCTCATGCTCTTTCCATGATTGCTCTCCCCACCGAGAAACAGGATCGTCTTCTCCCGGTAGCGCACCGCGGAGCTGTGAAAGGGATGCAGACCGGCTGCGTCCATCTGGAAGGCCAGCATGGTGACGATGATCTTATTCATCTCTCCCTGTTCCCACTCACCGTCAACGAACAACTGCTGCCTCTCATAGCGGATCTCCTTTGCCTCTTTCTCCCGGTCCCAAATGATATCCGCTTCGGCTTTGAGGATCTCCTTGCGGGACTGTACAGAAGCCAGCCGATAGTTTAGGAAGCTCATCTCCTCCAGGACGTGCTCTTCCTTGCCGGCTCCGATCACATCGATTCTCAAGCTCGCCTCGCCGCTCGCCATCTCTTCTCGTAGAATATCCATATAGATAGGCTCTCCCCCTTCAGTGATAATTTCGCTTGCGACCCAACCTTTGTTGGATGAAAGCACGAAGGCTGCACCTCCTGGTACAGCCTTCGTGTTTTAGTCTCTGTGGGATCGAGGGTGCACCGATCAGACACCCCGATCCGTTTTAAAGCTTGTAGCTTTGGATTACCAGCGGTCTCGGGATCCGCCACCGCCGCGGGGGCGGTCTGCACGAGGCCTGCTCATGTTTACTGTCAAGGTGCGCCCTCCGAGTTCCGAGCCATTGAGCGCGTCAATGGCCGCCTGGCACTCTTCCGGGGTGCTCATCTCGACGAAACCGAAGCCCCGTGAGCGGTCCGTGTACCTGTCCGTGATCACTTTGGCGGATTCAACAGTGCCATGAGCTGCGAACAGCTCATTCAACTGATCGTCCGTCACCGAGTACGGCAGGCCGCCTACGTAGAGTTTCTTATTCATCCTCTCCTCCTAGTGAGTGTTTCTCATCATCGCCCTTCGATACTCACCGTGAGAGAGACAATTTTCGGCATGTAATTGATACCACTGTCTGATCGGTCGTTTCCTACGGTGCAATATGCGGG
>Ga0315553_10000909_pt1 | contig 25551 bp, 25 predicted proteins | sample SalMarSW160140MG_FD_203099 | JGI IMG/M metagenome (GOLD analysis project Ga0315553, IMG submission 203099) | Salt marsh sediment microbial communities from the Plum Island Ecosystem LTER, Massachusetts, United States - Salt Marsh Sediment SW1601-40 ... | reverse complement strand
CGATGTTGAACCCGGAGATGGCGATGATGTGGGTGGTGCTGGTGGCGTTGAAGTCCTCCACCAACTCACCGGGTATTCCCCTCTCTATGCCCAGCAGGATTCCGGTGAGCAACGAGGCGCTGGGCTTGGGGAAGAGGCGGGCGATAGTCTCTTGGAGGTGTGCTTTCAGGGCATAGATGGTCCGATGAAAGGGATCTCCATGGCCGCGACTGAGGAGGGTGATCCGGCCATAGTCCACCATGGAGTGGATGCCCTGGCGGGCCAGGTACTCCTTGTAGGAGAAGTCCTCTGATTCAGGGGGCGTCTGGAGCTTGCCTACGATCTCCAGTTCGTCACCGTAGCTGTAGGAGGGATACCGGCCGGTGCGCACCAGGGCCAGCCCTTCGGCGTCGTGCCTTTCCCCGCCGATCTCCAGGAGGCGGGCCGAGACTCTGAGATTGACATAACGGTCTCGCACGTCCGGGGCTTCCACCACCACGCCGGTGATGGTGGCGGTTCCCTGGTCGTTGTAGTACGCGACGTGCCCTTGGTCGAACGTCGGTACGGCTGCGGTGTAGCGGAGGGCGCCCAACAGGAGGAAGAGGCAGCAGCAGGCGCCGAGGCGTACCCGCCACTCGCGCCACCACAGCAGAGCCACGCCGAGGAAGAGGGGCAACGCCAGCCAGAGCAGCCAGGCTGGCCCTTGGAGAAGCGATTGCAGATAGATGCCGCCCAGCCAGGCGACGACTAAGCAGGGAAGGGTCATTCCATCACGGCCCAGGGAAAGTCACCGTCCAGGAGGGACGAGGAGATTGCTCTCCCTCCGCACTCGGTGCTCTACGCCATCGCTCAGCAACTACTGTAGCACACTGTGGGGGGCATGACAAGGCGAGATCATGCACGTCACGTCGGCGCCCTGGTCACAGAAGGGAGGAGTTTGCGCCGAGTAGAACTGATGTGCTATAATGGGCGAATGAGTGGTACGATAGGCGGTATCGGGTCACCTCTGGATTGCAGCGTGCGAAGCCAGCCAGCGCTTGAACGTGGGCTCGACCCTGCGATGTCACAACCGTGGTGGTAGTATAGATTGACATAAGCGCATCCAGTGACCAGCCGAGAAGGCATAGACAGGACATGCGACAAGAAAGCAACGACCAAACACCCGATGGTGATCTCGGTGAGTTGCTAGGCCGACTCCGCGGGAGAGGTGTCGATGGGTCAACCTGCTTCTTGTGCGCTCGGCGCCTAAGTGAGGTTGAGCCGACTTCAGAGCATGTCATGCCCAGATGGGCGCAACGGCGGTACAACCTATGGAATCAAAGGCTGACTCTGTTGAACGGCACCAGCATGCGCTATCGACAACTGACTGTTCCGTGCTGTGCGGAATGCAACAAGGACCGGCTAAAGCCCATCGAGGATGCCGTGGCAAGCGCGGTGGCGGCAGGTTCCGAGTGTGTCCGAGGGCTTGGTAACAAGCTCATGTTCTTGTGGCTCGGCAAGATACTATATGGAGTGCTGTGCAAAGAGGCTTCACTGCTTTTGGACAGAAGGACTGCGAACGGCGTGACTATAGTGACCCCGGAGCTCCTGAGAGCGTACGATGTCCACCTTATGCTACTACAGCAGGCGCGTGAGAAGATCGAGTTGGTCGACTTCTGCCCCGGCTCGATCTTTGTCTTCAGGGCGCAGAAGACACAAGAGCGTAGGCTGGACTGGGACCTGTGTGACAACATCGATACGTTTTTCATCGCCGTTCGTATGGGAGAGGTGGCTGTGATAGGCGTGCTCGGTGACGGAGGGGCGCAGCAGGGGTACGAAGAGTTGTACAGCGATCTGCTGGATCTGCCGCTTCACCCTCTTCAGTTTCGGGAACTCTGCGCGCAGTTCTCGTATCGCTCCACGCTCGCGACCAGGGTCCCGAAGTACATCACAATCGAGGGTCAGCCACACCAGACCGTTCAGCTCCCGCTGGGTGGCTTCAGTCTGAAGCCCCTCTTCGACGAGTGGGATCCCGTCACGTATGCTCACTACGTGGCCTACTACACAGGGCGACCCTACGCAGAGGTTTTCCAGGCCCCCGACCGGGTCATAACGTGGCTCCACGACGACTCGGGCAAGCCAGTGTACCTTGACTTCGAGCGTTATCCCTACTTGCCAGGCGCGCAAGAGCCTTAGGCAGGTAGTCCCGGCGCGGGCGCGCGAGATGTACCCGCCCCTCGCACCACCACACCACAGCCACGGCTACGGGGATGGGAAGCGCCAGACGGAGGATCCGGGCAGGCGCTTGGAGCAACGATTGCAGATAGATGCCACCCATCCAGGCGACAACCAGAGAAGGAAGGGTTATTCCATCACGGCCCAGGGAGAGTCACGGTCCACCATGGACCAGGAGATCTCTCCGCCGCAGTACTCTCTCACCCGGGAGACCAGTTCTTCCATGGCTGCCTCGACCGCAGTACGCGTGATGTCGTTCACGCCTTCGATGGTCAAGAGCGCATTGCGCGTGTCAGGGGTGGACTTGGCCCGGCCGGACTGGCGCCAGGTCCAGCGACGGGAGAGAGCACCCTCGTCGTCTGTGAACACCACCTCCCCCGGCTTGGGGTATTCGACCTCTTCCCCGTACAAGGGCAGGAAAGGCTCGTCCCCCTTGGCCAACCGAACCAGCACAGGGCCCGAGATGTGGTCCAGATCGTATGCGGCCACGGGAAGGACGTGTTTCATGGAGATGTAGTTGCAGAGGTCCACGAGCTTGTTGATGTGGGGCACGCTTCCCTTCTTGGTGACGTGGCGCAGGAGGGCCTCGATGGCAGAGCGGTATTGGGTGGGCTTGACGCCGAAGGAGGAGAAGGCGGAGCGCCACGACGAGATATGGGGATGGCTGGAGAGGGGTGTGGAGGCGAAGCTGGCCCTCACCACCTCTTCCTGAGCCCGTAGCAGGCCCTCGGCCGCGGTTTCGTCAGACGTGTTGTCGATGTCCAGGGCAAAGGCCGCGCCGCCGACGACGGTGGGGAACTTGGCGAGGAAATCGTCGGGGTAACCGAAACGATATTGATCCGTCACGGACTTCCTCCCTTGGTGGCGGGGGCGCAGTAGGGCCCTCGGCGCCAAGAGGCTGCGGCTCTGCTTGGTTCAGATCACCTGGGCATGCAGAGCCTTCCTGGGCACACGTAACTGGGTGTCAAGTCTCGCGCTCCAGAGTCTCGAGAAACTCGTCGAATACGGCGAGCCGCTCTGACAGTCTCTCATAGGTCGCTGGCAGGTCAACCAACAACTCGCGGCAGCGCTCCCACTCCAGGTCAAAGCCGTAGCTATGGCGGAAGAGGTGCCGGAAGCGGAGGTATCGATCAAGTTGTCGTGCGGTCTCCTCATCAAGCACGGCTGGCCGCATCCCCTCGACATCTGTAGCCATACGCTGCAATAGCTGAACGTGCCAGTCGGGACCGCTAGGCAAATCCTCGTCTACGCGAGTGGCAATGTGGCGGAAGATGCGTTCTACCCCAGAGTAGAAGTCATGCAGGATTCCGCCTGCTGTGCGTTTTCTCACCGCCTCCGGCCAATCGGCGAGCCGAGGCTGCCATTCCGCAGCTTCGGCCGCCAAGCGGTCCACATTATCCAGCTCTCGGCCAAGGTCGGCCCGCAAGACGGCGAATCTATGCCGCGGCATCCAGCAGTACCCCCTCAGTCCTCACCCGCCCTGCTAACCCCAGTCGCGCCTGCTCCAGAGGCACCAGATCCAATTCGATCCCTGGGGGCAACAGTCTGCACGCGTCCCGCAAGGCCGTGAAGTACAGCTTGCCCTCCAAACCCTCCACGGCCAGGTCGATGTCGGATCGGTCATGTACGAGATCCTGATCGAGGAGCGAGCCAAACAGGTAGACCTTCCTTGCGCCAAAACCCTGTACCAACAGGCGGGCACAAGAACGGGCAACTTCTCGCAGTCGCTGCGCCCGCAAGTGCTGTTCGCTCTGCTGTCTCGCCAGACGTTCTCGCCAAGCGTCGACGTACTGGTCGAAGTCCCGGTGCTCGTCAGTTCGCATCTTGGCCACCAATTATGTGGTGCTTTTCAGAAGTAGCTGTTGATCAGCCTGCAGGGATTGTACCCCTGCTTCGGGCATTCCGCAACGCATTCGATGCGCGGGGTTGAGCATGCATCAGCGGGTGATCCCACGATGATGATTGCTGCGATGCAACTCCTCACGCCAAGCGCCCGTTTTCTTGTCGCTCTCCCCGCTTCTGATCAATCCGATACGCCATCAGTGCCCTCGGCCAGTTCCACCTTGACCTTTTCCCAGGGCGTGGTCTCTCCCGCCTCATAGGCCTCCAGCGCCTCGTGGGCGGCTAACGCGTCCTCTAGCTCCTCGAGTCGGCGCAAGTCCTCGATGCTGATCACGGCGGCCTTGGGCTTGCCTCTGCTGGCAACGATGATGCGCTCCCTCCCGTATGCTGCGCGGTTCAGAAACTCTGACAGGGAGCTCTTCAGTTCGCTGATGCTGGTTGTGGTCATCCTACGGCGCTCCTACCCTTTGTGTCCTTTAAGGCTATTATACTGTCTTGGGCCTGATAGGTCAACGGTGCAATCGGTGGTGCGTGCCCCAGTCGCGCCACTGCGAGGCGACCTGACCTGTGGTATACTCGCGTTCGGCCATCCGGTGGTGGTGTCCAGAGCAGACGCGCTTGGACGTGAAGCGCGCGCCCTTGAGAGCAGTGGGGCGGTAAGTGGTAGAGCTTGGCCTAGTCGCCAAGCAGATGTAACTCAGTGAGAAGGAGGTCTTGACGTGTTCCATCCCGAACTTTGCACGCTCTGCGGCGATTGCCTCGTGAACTGCATGTTCAATGAGTATACTCGCGAGGAGGCCATCGCGGAGCGTCAGGCGCTCATGGAGGGCAAGTGGGCGCCCATCCTACACAACTGTGCGTCCTGCCATGCGTGTAATGAGGTATGTCCTCAAGGGGCCAACCCTTGGGACCTTGTCGGCAAACTCCAAGGCGTCCACGGCGAGGTCGATACTGGAAACGTTTGGGGAGAACGAGCCCGCAGGGTAGACGAGGAGCGCCCCAGAGTGCTGGCCGCACCTCAGCCGGAGGTCAGCGCTACCGTTCTGGTGACCTGCACCGTAGGGACCGGGGCGCCCGAAGTCTTCGACAGCCTGCTATATGCCGACCTGACCAAGCTGTTCGGTCCGGCTTACTACTGCTGCAACGCGCTCGAGTACTTCGGCGACGAAGATGGGCAGAAGGCGAGGGCTCAAGGCTTCGTGGATGTCATTGCCCGCCATCAGCCCCATGAGGTGGTGTGCTACCACGACGAGTGCTACTTCATGCTTACGTACCGCATGCCTGAGTATGGCATCGAGGTTCCCTTCCGCCCGGTGCATCTGTTTGAGCACCTGGTGCGGATCCTGCGCCAACATGAGGAGCGGATTCGGCCTCTGAATCTGAAGGTAGCCTACCACCGGCCTTGCTCATCGCGCAATGCGCAGGACAAGGAGCATTTCCTGGACGAGTTGCTGGACCTCCTCGGTTGTGAGCGAGTGCCCAGGCAGTATGACCGGGACAATGCTCTGTGTTGCGGTGATTTGTACGGCTACAGAGGGCTGCTGGACAGAGCGCACAAGGCGGTTTTGACCAACGTAGAGGATTCGCTGGAGCATGGAGCGGAGGCCTTGCTCTATCTCTGCCCCAGTTGCTTGAGGAACTATGCCAAGCTAGCGCCGGATCGTGGTCTACCGGTCTATCACGTGTCGGAGCTTTGCCAGATCGCGCTGGGTGAGGAATTGGTTTACCGTGCCGAGGATCCGCTGCCCTACGGAGCCTACATGGCGAAGGCGCCCCTTGCCTGAGGAGGCACAAGCTAGGCGATGTAACGGCGCCAGATTCCTCTCAGCTTTGGGGAGAACCGTCATGCCCACACGTGATGTGAGGAGGCGGTGAAATGACGCTGCTCTACGATGGTGACCTCATCGGGTCGTTCTTGTATCGTCTGGTTGTACAACGTTCTGGAGTAGCTACATGCCAAGCGTCAACATCCTGAACTGGCTCCTCGCCCTGTCACCCATCGTGGCGGTACTGATCTTGATGGTCGGGCTACGCTGGGGTGGTTCCAAGGCAGGTCCCATCGGGTGGCTGGTGGCCCTGGTGGTGGGGCTTCTGTTCTTCGGGGCCACGCCGGAGGTGCTCTTCTACTCCCAGGTGAGAGGAGTGCTGCTCAGTCTCTATGTCCTGTACATTATCTGGATGGCTCTGGTGCTGTATCACGTGGTGAACGAGGCGGGGGCCATCAGCGTCATTGGCAGGAGCATCGCTCGCCTGACGGGGGACAGGACACTCCAGTTGCTGATCCTGAGCTGGGCTTTCAGCTCCTTCCTCCAGGGTGTGGCCGGATTCGGGGTGCCCATCGCAGTGGTTGCTCCGCTGTTGATCGGTATAGGCTTCAGTCCCGTGGTCTCCGTGGCGGCAGTGGCTATCGGCCACTCCTGGTCGGTGACCTTCGGCGGCATCGCCTCCTCGTTCCAGGCGCTGATCGCGGCCACCGGCCTGGAAGGGTACGCCCTGGCCCCCTGGTCCAGTCTCTTCTTGGGACTGGCTTGCTTCGGCTGCGGCGCGGCGGCGGTCCACGCCTACGACGGTCTCCGGGGGCTGCGGCGAGCACTGGTGGCCATCCTGATCATGGGCGCAGCGATGAGTCTCACCCAGTACGCACTGGCAGTCAATGGTCTATGGAACGTAGCTGGCTTCGTGGCTGGACTCGCGGGCCTGGTGGCCGGGGGCCTGGTTGCCAGATTGCCTTTGTATCGACACCCAGACAAGAGCGCAGGCGACATGGATCAGAGCGCCGATGGGGAGGGGGGACCCCACCCGCTCCTTGCGGTCTCGGCCTACCTGATCTTGGTAGTCATTGTGAGTGCCGCGGAACTGGTAGGGCCTCTTCACGATCTGCTGAACCAGGTGGTGATCATGGTTAGTCTGCCTGAGGTGAGCACGACCTACGGTTGGGTCACAGAGGCCGGTCCCGGCAGGACGATCAGTCTGTTCGGGCACGCTGGTGCGCTGTTGGGCTACACGTGCCTGATCTCCTTCTTGATCTACAGAGCTACGGGCCACTACCGCCCCGGCGTGCTGGGCCGCATCGGGCGTGGGACCCTGTCCAGCGCCGTGCCCTCCACCGTCGGCATCGCCTGCATGGTGGGCATGGCCATGATCATGGATCACTGTGGCCTGGTCCATCTGCTAGCCAGGGGCATCAGCGAGAGCGTGGGTGGTGCGTTTCCTCTCTTCTCGCCGCTCATCGGCACGTTGGGAGCGTTCATGACGGGCAGTAACACCAACTCCAACGTGATCTTCGCTCCCCTTCAGCAGACCACGGCGCAGTTGATCGGGGTCAGCGCACTGGTGGTGCTCGGCGCCCAAACCACCGGCGGCGCCCTCGGCAGCATGTTGGCCCCGGCCAAGGTCATCGTAGGGTGCAGCACAGCGGGTCTGGCGGGCCGAGAGGGCGAGGTGATGAAGAAGACCCTGCCCTACGGTGTGCTGATCGCTGTGTCCATCGGTTGTATCGCGTGGCTGGTCCTCAACCTGGGGTAGAGCCGGCTTCGTCCCCCGCGCTGGCCCACCAAGCGCCGCTTCGGTGCGCACTCCTCGGCAGGTGGCGCGCAACTCCCTCCCTAGGCGAGTGTTGTCATACGAAAGCACGGGCTGCGCGTTGAAGCATCCGCGCGGAGCGCTGTGACGGCCAGCGGGGCCACGGAGAATTGACCTGGGGGCCTGGAGAGGCTATAATCCGATTCGACTAGTACCCGGCTGAGGGCCATGGTCCTGGGACCAGCCCCTCAGGAGACAGGGATTGGCAGTTGACGGTCCGGACCGCATCTCCGCCCATGGCGCGAAATGCGGTCCTTCGTAAACCGGGCCGGCATGCTCCGCTTGGAGAGGATGGCAGTGTGGCAGATGGCATGGTGAGAGTCCCGAAGTGTATGAGCACCCAGCACCCGGACAACGTCAATTCGCCCTTTTTCGCCGAGAACGCGGAACTCGGGGGCGAGGACGAGATCGAGGAGGCCTACTACGCCTTCTCGCACCTGGGTTGCGACGAGCAGATGTGGGACTGCGAGGGTAAGGAAGTCGATGCGTTCGTGGTCAAGAAACTGCTGACCAAGTACGACTCATTCTTCTCGCAGACCAGGTTGGGCAGAGATGCTTTCATCACTTTGAGGGTCCCAAATCCAACCATCGAGAGAACCGAGGCCAAGGTGGTGCTGGAGACCTTGGAGAGCATACCGCGCTCGTTCGACGCCGCCAGGCTGTTCTATGGGGACGACACCCCCCCCGGTGTTCGAGGTCATCCTGCCCATGACGGACTCGGCCCTGTCCATGGACCGCATCTACCGGTACTATCGCGATTTCGTGGCCGGCAAACAGAACAAGACCTTCGCCAACGGCGGGGCCACCATCGCGGAGTGGATTGGGGAGTTCCATCCTTCGAAGATCAACGTCATACCTCTCTTCGAAACCATGGAGCACATGCTGGGGGCACACGACGTGGTGAGGGAGTACCTGAAGGACAAGGACCTTGAACACCAGAGGGTCTTTCTGGCCAGGTCGGATCCTGCGATGAACTATGGTCAGGTCAGCGCGGTTCTGCTGAACAAGATCGCCCTTCAGAGACTGTACCGGTTGTCCCAGGAGATCGGTGTCAAGCTGTATCCCATCGTTGGCGTCGGCTCCGCCCCCTTCCGGGGCAACATGCGCCCTGACAACGTGGATGACATGATCCACGAATACCCCAGCACTCACACCTTCACCATCCAGTCGGCATTCAAGTATGACAACCCGCCCCAGCAGGTACAGGAGGCCATACGCAGGCTGCGTGATAGGGAGACGGGCATACCGCCGCAAGTAGACGAGGAGAGGTGCCTCCAGGTCATCGAGAGGTACTCAGCAGAGTATGCACGGCAGGTGGAGACCCTGGCGCTACTGATCAATCACCTGGCGCGGTACGTCCCCAACAGGCGGAAGAGGAAGCTGCACATCGGACTCTTCGGGTACTCGCGAAACATGGGAAAGACCACCCTGCCGCGGGCCATCAAGTTCACTGCTGCGCTCTATTCCATAGGCCTGCCGCCGGAGTTGCTCGGGCTGAGCGCCCTGACGAGGGAGGACATCCAGTTCGTCAATGAAGCATACGTGAACTTCGAGGAGGACTTGCGGGATGCGGTCAGGTACCTCAACCTGGACACGGGACTGGTGCCGGAGGAGCTGGCGCGCAAAGTCAAGGAGTGTCCGGGCATCGTCCCGCTGGACGAGGAGCACAAGGAGATCACGAGCCGCATAGCGGCCTTGGTGAAGGAGAATACCATCGAGGGACTCAGTGAGTCTGTGTTGAGAGCGGCGAGTCTCAGAAGGTTCCTGGGCTGAGGGTCATGCGGGGACGCTCGAGGTCCCTGTGGAGGACGAGTAGCTGGTAGTCAGCGAGGAGGGCAAAGGGATGGCCGGGGAGATCATCGGTGCGTTCCAGGAAGAGAGAGAAAGACTCAACGAGATCGTGATGCGCTACGCCGGGCTGAGCACCAAGCGCTTCTACAGTCTCGACGCGCAGGTCTACCGCGAGGGCGCCCTCCCGGCCCGGACCAAGGAGCTATTGGGCCTGGTGGCCTCCTTCGTGCTGAGGTGCGACGACTGCATCAAGTACCATCTGGTGCGCTGCCAGGAAGAGGGGGTGACTAGCGAGGAGCTGGAGGAGGCCCTGGGTGTTGGCCTCGTCGTGGGAGGCTCGATCACCATTCCCCATCTCAGGCGTGCCTTCGAGGCCTGGACCGATCTTCAGGTTCCGGGTGGCGTCCAGGAGGGGACGTGATCCAGTACGACCGGATCGCCCTGGAGTATGCCCGCCATCGTAAAGTGCATCCCGAGGTCCTGCGCAGCCTGGTCTCCCACAGCGGCATCGACGGTGATTCCAGGGTTCTGGAGGTGGGGTGCGGGACGGGCAACTACATCGCTGCCATTGGGGCCGCCGTGGGTTGTTCGTGCTGGGCCATTGACCCCTCGGAGGAGATGCTGGCCGCTGCTCGCATCAGATCGGCCCACGTAACCTTCCGGGCTGGCAGAGCGGAACAACTCAAGTTCGAGACTGGCTCCTTCGACCTGGTATTCTCGGTGGACGTGATCCACCATCTGGAGAACTACGCGGCCTACCTTGGGGAGGTTTTTCGCGTGCTGGAGCCAGGCGGCCTGGTGTGCACCGTCACCGACTCCGAGTGGATCATCAGGCATCGAGAGCCCCTCGCCGTCTACTTCCCCGAGACCGTAGAGGTCGATCTTCGCCGCTATCCGCGTTTGACCGATCTGCGAGCTTTCATGCAACGGGCAGGTCTCGGTGACATCGAGGAGAACCTGGTGGAGTTCCCCTACGAGGCGGCCGATTCCTCGCCCTACGCTGAGAAGGCGTTCTCGGCCCTGCACCTGATCTCAGAAGACGCGTTCGAGCAGGGACTGGAGCGGATGGAGAGCGACCTGCGAGCCGGGCCGGTTCCCTGGGTCTCCCGGTACGTGCTCCTCTGGGGCAGGAAAGGCTCGCCTCTGCCGAGGGGAGAGTGACGCATCAGGGTAGGTCGCTGCTGGACGGTCCCCCTCGCCCGCCTGCTATGGAGATGCTATAATGGCTTCGATTGAATGTCACCAGTTGGAGTCACGACGTGGGAGGTCGAGCATCGCGGAAGGACACGGTTCTGGTCGCCATGAGCGGTGGGGTGGACAGCTCCGTGGCCGCTGTTCTGCTACACGAGCGGGGCTACGACGTGATCGGCGGCATGATGCGCCTGTGGGCCGAGGAAGGTGGCCCCGCCAACCGGTGTTGCTCTGCCCAAGCCGTGGAGGGCGCGCGGGGGGTGTGCCGTACGCTAGGTGTACCCTTCCACGTCTTCGATTTCGAGGCCGATTTCAAGCGTCTTGTCGTGGACTACTTCGTCGCGGAATATGCACGAGGAAGGACACCCAATCCCTGCCTGGCCTGCAACCGGCACATCAAGTTCGACCTGCTGCTGGAGAAAGCGGCGCAGCTCGGTGCAGAGTACCTGGCTACGGGCCACTACGCCCGTATCAGGCGTGTGGATGGGGAATACCAGCTGCTCAAGGCGATCGATTCCGCCAAAGACCAGTCCTACGTGCTGTTTATGCTGGGTCAGGAGGAGCTGGCACGCCTGCTGCTCCCGTTGGGTGAGTACACCAAGGAGCAGGTGAGGGCCCTGGCCCGGGAGAGGGGCCTTTCCGTCGCCGACCGGGAGGAGAGCCAGGAGATCTGCTTCACCATGGGGGACTATCGGAGCTTCCTGGGCGCGCAACCGAACGTGGTCTTCGAGCCTGGTCCGATAGTGGACGTGGAGGGCAGAGTCCTTGGGCAGCACAAGGGTCTCCCGGCCTACACGATCGGGCAGCGTGAAGGCCTGGGCATTGCCGCACCGGAGCCTCTCTACGTGCTCCAGATAGAGATGGATCGCAACGCTTTGGTGGTGGGGCCGCGCAGCCAACTGGAGCGAAGAGAACTGAGGGCGACTGGAGTGGTTTTCGTATCCGGGCAGTCCCCGGCGGAGCCCATGGAGGTCACCGCCAAGATTCGATACCGTGCGCCGGCGGTCAGGGCGACTCTCACCCCTGCGAGTCGAGGCGACGTGAGACTGCGGTTCGCTAGGCCGCAGCCGGCCATGACACCGGGACAGGGCGTCGTTTTCTATGCTGGAGAGCGGGTCCTCGGTGGGGGGATCATAGAGGAGGTCGCGTAAGGGTGGACTTCTTGCTATCACCTTCTTTCGTCTTTTCGTTCTTGCTGGCCACTCTGTACGGGGCAGTGTTCCACTTCATCTGGGGAAAACGCTGGCGAGACCTGGCTGTGTACTGGATTGTGGCCCTGCTGGGTTTCGCCATAGGCCAGATCGTCTTCGATCTGTTGGGTTTCTCGACATACGTGATCGGCGAGGTGCGGGTGGTGGAGAGCACCGTCGTATGCTGGGTTTGTCTGTTTGTTGCCAGATGGCTCAATGTCTGATATAATGAGGATTGCACCCTGTTGTCGAGTCCCCGCAGGAGGTTTTCGGTGGATGCCGTGGTCGTGATACGTGACATAGCCATCATCGTCCTGGCCATCGAGTCCCTGGTGATCGGGGGATTGCTCATCGTGTTGCTCCTTCAGATCCGGGGTCTGACCAGGATGCTCCAAGAGGAAATCTGGCCAATCCTGGAATCCACCAGCGAGACGGCGAGCACCGTGCGGGGGACTACGGTGTTTCTGAGCGATACTCTGATCAAGCCGCTCATCAACGCGGTGGGCTACGCCTCGGCTGCCAACAGGGTGATGAGCGTGCTGGCGCGTGGAAAGCGGCGGAGCGGTCGGTGATCGGGCGGGGGAGAACCGCTACTGGCTCCGGATAGAGTTCCTAGCTCCAGAAGAAGCGGGAAAGGAGAGTGGGAAGCGATGGATGACGTCAAGGCAATGTTAGGTTTCTTGACTGGGCTAGTCGTGGGTTGCATCACCGGACTGGTGTTGGGCATCCTCCTCGCGCCACAGTCCGGCGAGGAGACCAGAGAGCTACTGAGGGAGAAGGGTATCGAGCTGAAGAGCAGGGCCGATGATCTCTCGGAAGAGGGAAGAGCCCGTCTCCAAGAAGCTATCGAAGAGGGCAAGTCGGCCGCCGTCAAGAAGAAGGAGGAGCTCACCCAGGCTCTGGAGGCCGAGCAGGAAGCGAAGAAGTCTCAGAAGGGCAAGGCGAAGGCCTAGCACGGGCACTTCGCACACGAGGCGATCTGAACGGCAAGAACGTATCTCTTGCCGTTCTTTGCTTCTGGCTCAGTGGCCCGCGCGCAGCTCCTTGAGGACCCGGGGCAGCAGCGGCAAGAGATCGCTGGCCACAGTCCCGGCGTTGCCAAGGGTAGCTGTCGCTAGATCTCCGGCTGCCCCGTGCAGGTAGACGCCAGCGATGGCGGCCTCGTAAGGCGCCAACCCCTGGGCCAGGAAACCCACGATTGAACCTGCGAGCACGTCACCCGTGCCCGCCGTAGCCAGGCCCGGATTGGCGAAGGGGCTGATAGCGACGCGCTTGTCGGGGGCAGCGATGACGGAGTGTGCGCCTTTGAGTACCACCACCTGTTGCCAGTCCCGAGCCGCCATCTGCGCGGTAGCCAAACGATCGGCCTCGACGTCTGCAATTGAGCAATCCAGCAAGCGAGACATCTCGCCCGGGTGAGGGGTCAATACGCTCTGGGCTGGGAGCGATTTCCACCAGCGCGCCAGGCCAGCGAGAGCGTTCAACCCGTCAGCATCTATGACCACCGGGGGGAACGACCTCCCATCTTCCGTCTCAGCGGTCCTCTCGTCCTCGGACGTCACAAAGCCGATGTGCCGTCGCGTATCGGGCGTCTGCGTCCCCAGGAGACGGTGGACGAACTCTACGGTGGGATCCTCGGTGCCGAGCCCGGGACCCACCAGGAGAGCGTCGTAGTCCGAGAGCCTGTTCTCCAGGAGCCTCGCGGCCTGGGGAACCAGCACTCCCAGATCGTGGGGCAGCAGCACGAAGGTCACCTCCGTCAGCTTCGAGGCCAGGATAGGATGCAGGTTCTCAGCCAGGCAGAGCGTCACCAATCCCGCGCCGACCCTGGTCGCTGCGGCACTGGCCAGATACGCGGCCCCTGTGTAGTTGGGTGATCCGGCCACTATGAGGGCCTTGCCGAAGGTGCCCTTGTGTGCGTCCCTCGGTCGCTGGGGAAGAATACCTCTCATCCGACGGGGCTCCGCCAGCTCCAAACCCAATCCGGAGGTCAGGGCATCGGGGATGCCAATGTCCGACACCACCAACTCTCCCAGATAGTCCGAAGCGGGGAAGGAATAGAATCCTCTCTTGGGAAGCGCCAGGGTCACCGTGAGATCCGCTGCAACGGTGGCCGGATCCACAGCCCCTGAGTCACAGTCCACCCCGGTGGGCACGTCGACGGCCACTACGGAGGGGCGGACATGGTTGGACCGGCTTCTGACGGCTCTGAACGCGTCTAGCACCTCCTTTAGTGTGCCTTCAATGGGGCGAGAAACGCCGGTGCCCAGGAGGGCATCGACCACGATGTCCGCGCTGGAGAGCATTCCTCTCAGGCCTTCGAGTTGTTTGTCATCCTCAGCGGTGAGATAAGGGATAGCCCTTTCCTGCGTCAGTCGAAAGTTCTCGTCGTTCCCTCGCTTTCGCTTCCATAAGTACAGGCGCACCTCCGCGCCGCCGTCGTAGAGATGGCGCGCGGCCACCAGACCGTCTCCACCGTTATTGCCCGGCCCCACCAACACGAGGACCGTCTTGCCCTCAGTGGCCAGACGGTCCTGAATCTCCTGCGCGACAGCTCGGCCAGCGTTCTCCATCATGGTGGCGTAGGTCAGACCCTGAGCGTCGGCTGCTCTCTCTATCTCTCTCATCTGCTCGGTCGTGGTGATCTTCATGCCAGACCCTTCCGCATCATCGAGTGTTTGTACGCACGGCATTATACCATCCGCATGGGGTGAAGCCAAACAGTACCATTTGGCCATTGACACAATCTCCTTAAGTCTCCTATAATCCATTTGGCTTTGTCGTAGCACAGGGAACACCTGTTTTGGGGCCACGCTACTCGGACTCAGTGCAAGCCACGCAGGTCCCCTGGGGTGAACAGTCGAGTTGCAGGCCGTGAAAGCGGGCGGCGCTCGAGTCGATCTGGGTAGGTGGGGTCGCTGACGGCCTGGTAGCTCACGACGTGTGGCGCGAGGAGGTCCGGTGTCCACCGATAGTGAACAGCCGACTATGATGACTGTTCGAGAGGTAGCTGGCTATCTCAGGATGCACGAGATGACCATCTACCGCATGGCCAGGCAAGGCGAGATCCCGGCCTACAAGGTTGGCAACCGTTGGCGCTTCAACAAGAACCGCTTGCAGGAATGGCTTGGCGAGCATGAGGCGGGACGTGGAGATGAATAGCCCATGCGCATAGTGGGGGCTTTGCGCCGCCTCCCGTGGATTGGGTTCGGGGAGTAGCGATGGGGCTCTGCGTTTCCCTGGGGCAGATGGACATCGCCCTGGGTCAGCCGGAGAAGAACCTGGACAAAGTCAGGGCCATGACGGCCGAGGCCCGGCGCAGGGGCTCTGAGTTGGTGGTCTTCCCTGAGTTGTGGTCCACCGGCTACGTCCTCGAACGGGCTGAAGAGTACGCCACGCCGGTTGATGCAGGGGTCTTTGCCGAGACAGCTCGGATAGCGAGGGAGCACACCATCCACATCCTCGGCTCGCTCCTGGAGGCCTTTGAGGACGGGTTTCGCAACACAGCGGTGATCTTCTCTCCTGACGGCCAACTGCTGGGTCAGTACTCCAAGGTGCACCTCTTCAGGCCCATGGAGGAGGACAAATACCTCATTCCAGGTGACGAAGCCCCGGTATTCGACCTTCCCTGGGGAAGGAGCGCCCTGGCTATCTGCTACGACTTACGATTCCCAGAGTTGTTCAGGAAGTACGCGCTGAGCGGGGCCAGCATAGTGTTCCTCGTGGCTGAATGGCCCTACCCACGCCTCTTGCATTGGGAGACACTGCTCAGAGCGAGGGCGATAGAGAATCAGTCTTTTGTCGTGGCCTGCAACCGGGTGGGAGAGTCGGGAGAATGGTCCTTCTTTGGGCACTCGGCGATGTATGATCCATCTGGTGAACTGATAGCCGGTGCGGCCGATGAGGAGGCCTTGATCACAGCCGAACTCGATCTGGACTACAGGGATGAGGTCAGGCGATCCATGGCGGTGTTCGAGGATCGCCAGGAAGATGTCTACAGCCCACCATGAAGTGCGAATCCGCAACAGGTTTGGGGAACGGTGAGCAACTGGTTTGAGGTGACACATTTGGCTCAGGGCTTGCATGCCATCTCGGAGCCGTACCATGCGGAGTTCGTCATCTCGTACCTGATCGGTGGACAGGAGGCTGCCGTCCTGCTGGATACCGGGATGGGTATCGGCAACATCCAGGCCGTGGCCAGCCAACTCACTGACCAGCCGATCATGGTGGTCAACTCCCACCACCATTACGACCACGTAGGTGACAACCACCGCTTCGAGCACGTAGCGATCCACGAGGCCGAGGCTGGCTTTCTGGAGCAGGAGGCGCCTGAGGAGCTGTTGCTGGATGCTATGCGGCCAGAGAACGTCTTGGGTGCTCTGCCCGACGGTTTCGACCCGGCACGATACAAGATTGTGCCCTCGAGAGCTGATCGCCTTCTGCACGAAGGGGACGCGCTGGAGCTTGGAGGACGGTGCCTCAGGGTGTTGCATACGCCGGGCCACTCTCCGGGAAGCATCTGTCTCTTGAATGAGGAGGAGGGCCTGCTGTTCACCGGCGATACTGTGTACGCGGGCCCTCTCTATGTACAGTTTGACCATTCGGACTTCGAGGTCTATCGGCAAACCATGGACCGGCTCCGTGATCTGGCGCAGGACCTGCAACTCGTGCTGCCGAGTCACAATCAGACGCCTCTGGACCCCCACATTCTAGTGGAAATGTCCGAGGGGTTCGAGCAGATCGCGATGGGTGCAGCACGATGGCAGCCCATACAGTCGGTGTGGGGGCCGCTGCGCAGGTATGACTTCGCGCGCTTTGGCGTTTTGCTGCCGCAGTAGCGAAAAATGAGGCTCCGTGGGCGGCTGGAGCGCCAACAACACACTGTCGGGCGTGGGCCACGGCCGGCATACATACACCGAGGGAGGAACAGGTGGCGGAGCAGGGTGAGTACAAGGTCGAGTTGAAGGTCATCGAACAGAAGGGGACCTGTGGCTTCGGACACAAAGTGGGAGACGTGATCGTCTTCGGCGAACGCGGCGTTGAGGGAGAGATCTGTTTCCATGCCCTCTACAGTGTGCTACCCAAAGTCATGGCTTTGCGGTACGGAGCAGAGTTCCCGTGGCTGGAGGACAAGGACGTCGCTACCCATGCCTGTCCCGATGCCTACAACCCTTTGGTTTTCGAGGTGAGGCGCATCAGGGACGAAGGCTAAGGCGAGGGATAGACCTCCAGCATCTGAGCCAACTCGTAAAGGGAAAGGTCAACTTCTCTCTTGCTGCTGGTGACCTTGTCCAGGTCGGTGGCGACTACCTGATTCCCGATGAGTCCTACCATCTTGCCTGCTTCTCCCTGGACCAGGTGCCGGACTGCCTGGGCCCCCAGGCGTGTGCCCAGCAGGCGGTCGAATGCTGTGGGTGAGCCACCGCGCTGGATGTATCCCAGGATGCTAACGCGCACTCCGAATCCCAGCTCCTTCTCCCGGTCTCTCAGATACTGATCTATGGTCAAACAATCGGGTTTCGCTCCCTCGGCGACGACGGCGATGAAGTGAGCTTTGCCCTTGCTGTAGTCTTGCTTGATCTTCTCCAGTATCTTCTCGCAACTGGTGGGCACTTCCGGAATGATGATGGCCTCGGCGGCACTGGCCATGCCTACCATGAGGGCCAGGTAGCCGGAATCGCGGCCCATGGTCTGCACCAGGAAGGCGCGGCGGTGTGAGGTGGCGGTGTCCTTGATCCGGTCTATGGCTCTGAGGGCTGTGTTCATCGCCGTGTCCACCCCGAGGGCCATGTCTGTGAAAGCGACGTCGTTGTCGATGGTCGCCGGAACGCCCGCCACGGGGAAGCCGGCCTCATGGAGGCGGAGAGCGCCGTTCAGGGATCCATCTCCACCGACGATGACCAGCACGTCCACTCCGTGCTTTCTCAAGTTCTCCAGTGCCTGCCGTTGACCCTCTTCCGTCTTGAACCTCTCGGTGCGAGCCGTCTTCAGGATGGTTCCGCCCTTATGAGCGATCCCCCCCACGAAACGTCCATCCAACTCCTCGAAATCGCCCTCCATGAGCCCCACGTAGCCACGACGTATGCCCACGACCTCCAGGTTGTGACCCAGGCCGGTCCTCACCACGGCCCTGATACACGCATTCGTGCCGGGTGCGTCGCCGCCACTGGTCAAAACCCCAAGTCTCTTCATCCTCAACCTCCTTGGTTCGACTCTTGGCCTGTGACCAGGCTGGGTTACTAGCCCGGGCTCTACACGATCTAGACGTTCTCCACCCTCAGGCAGCCTTCTCCCAGCAGTCCGGCAACGGCACTGTCGAGCTCGGGAGAGTAGTTGGTGGTCTCGTTGGGGAAGATGAGCTGCACCACTCGCTCATGGCGCTGGACGTAGAGGTTGAACAGGTCTTCACCACGATTACTGGTCAGCAGAGAATGGACCTCGCCCAGGAGTCGCACATCCTGCTCAGGGTCTCCGCTGCGCGGGATGCTCACATGCAGGCGGCGGCGAGTGCTGGGCACGGTCGGCTCCTCGAGCGGTGGTTCCTCTTCCCCGCCGCCGTTCTGCGTCCAGGAGTGGTAGTCCACCGCTGACTCACAGATCACCTTCGCCTCATCGTCTCTGAACTGGACCTTCCCCCTGGCCAGGATGATGGTGTCTGGCTTCCACAGATCGCGTGTCTTCTCGAAGACCTCGGGGAAGATGACCACCTCCACGCTGCCTTGTAGGTCCTCTAGTTCTGCAAAGGCCATCAGTCTATCGTTTCTGGTGGTGATGCGGCGCACTGTGGATACCATGCCGGCGATGACCACTGTCTGCCTGTGTAGGCTTCTGTCTATCTGTCCACAGAAGGCACTTGTGTGCTTGTCCAGGTCGGGCGCCAGGCGCTCCAGGGGATGCTCCGAGATATACAGGCCGAGCAGCTCCTTCTCCCAGGCTAGCTGCCTCCGGCGAGGGATGTCCGGCCCTCCAGATAGCTCCAGCGAGAGGGCAGGTTCCTCTCCCTCATCGAACAAGCTCAACTGTCCGATCTCCTGTGCGTGGTGCGCGCGCTGGCTGATGGCCATCATGGTGTCTACGCTGTGCAACAGGCCCCCCCGGGGTCCGAAGTCGTCCAGTGCACCGCTGCGTATGAGGCTATCCAATGCGCGTCGGTTCACCTGCCGCAGATCCACCCGGCGGCAGAAATCACCGATGTCCGAGAAAGGTTCGTCGCCGCGGCCTTGAAGGATGGCCTGGATGGGACCCTGGCCTACGTTCTTGACCGCTCCCAGACCGAAGTGTATCCCTTGGACCCGTCCTCCTCGGCGATCATCGTCTCCGGCGTCTGCGAGCCTTTCCTCGATGGTGAAATCCAGGTCACCATAGTTGACGTTGGGTGGCCAGACGGATATGCTCATCCGGCGGCAGTCGGCCACCTCCAGCGCGACCCGGTCACCATTGTCTCTATCCACAGTGAGCAGAGCGGCCATGTACTCCACAGGAAAGTGGGCTTTCAGGTAAGCGGTCTGGCAGGTGATGACCGCGTAGGCAGCCGCATGGGCTTTGTTGAACCCGTAGCGGGCGAAGTACTCGATCATCTTGAAGATCTCTTCCGCGGTCTTCTGAGCGATGCCGTTGGTGACGAGTCCGTGGATGAACTTGTCGCGTTGGGCCTCCAGTTCTGCGACCTTCTTCTTGCCGATAGCGTGCCGGAACATGTCCGCTTCGCTGGTCGTGAAACCGGCCATTTCGCGAGCCATGCGTATGATCTGCTCCTGATAGACGATGACACCATAGGTCTCCTCGAGGATGGGCTCCAACTCGGGTACCAGGTACTCGATTGCCATTTCGCCGTGCTTTCTCTTGATGAACTCTGGGATGTACTCCATGGGGCCGGGGCGGTAGAGGGCGATGGAGGCCATGACGTCGGCGAAGCAGCTCGGCCTCAGCTCACGCAGGACGCGCCGCATGCCAGCACTCTCCACTTGAAAGACACCAGCGACTTCTCCGTCGGAGAGCAGGCGAAAGATCTCCGGGTCCTCTAGGTCGAGGTCTTCCAGTTTCAGCTCGGCTCCGTGCTGTTGGATGAGGTCCATAGCCTTCTGGATCACCGTCAGTGTGGACAGGCCCAGGAAATCCATCTTGAGCAGGCCGATACTCTCCAAGTCCCCCATGGCGTATTGAGTGATGAGGCCGTCGCCCTTGATCGCTCTCTGTAGAGGAACGTACCGGGTGAGAGGTTCGTCGGTGATGACCACGCCGGCCGCATGCGTGGAAGCGTGTCGCACTGCACCCTCCAAGCTTTTGGCTGCCTCAACGAGATCGTGTATGTAGCCGTGCTCTTCATATAGCTGTTGTAGCTCCGGCACTGCCTCCAGCGCCCTGTCGATAGAGGATCCGAAGGGAATAAGCTTGGCCGTCTTGTCTACCTCGCCTGGGGGAAGATCGAGCGCACGTCCTGCGTCCCGGATGGCCGCTCGGGCAGCCATGGTACCGAAGGTGATGATCTGTGCCACGTGGTCATTGCCGTACTTCTCCACCGCGTAGGCCATAACCTCCGCCCGCCGATCCTCGGGGAAGTCCATGTCTATGTCGGGCATGGTGCGCCTTCCGGGGTTCAAGAAGCGCTCGAAAAAGAGCCCGTGCTCGAGAGGATCCAGATCAGTGATGCCCAGACAATAGGAGACGATGCTGCCTGCTGCCGATCCTCTACCTGGACCCACAAGGATCTCTCTGGTCTTGGAGAAGCGGATCAGGTCCCACACGATGAGGAAATAGCCGGCAAAGCCCATCTCACGAACTAGGTTGAGTTCGTGTTCAAGTCGAGCCTCGACCTCCGGCGTGATGTTCTCGTATCGTTCGTGCAACCCCTTCCTGCATAGACAAGCGAGGTAGCTCTCGGTGGTATGGCCCTCCGGGACGTCGAACGGCGGCAGACGCAGGACGTCGAATTCCAGGCTGAGGTTGCAGCGCTCGTCGATCTCCAACGTGTTGGTGAGGGCCTCTGGCACCTCCCCGAACAGGGCTTTCATCTCCTCCGCGCTTCTCAAGTGGTAGCCCGTACCCTGCATCTTCATTCGATTGGGATCGTTGACTGTAGTGTTGGTTTGGATACAAAGCAGGAGTTCCTGGGCCTGGCAGTCTTCCTCGCGCACGTAGTGTACGTCGTTGGTGGCCACCAAGGGGATCTCGAGTTCGCGAGCGAGCGGAATCAGTTGTTTGTTGACCTCCGTCAGTTCCGGTATGTCATGTTCCTGAAGCTCGAGATAGAACCTATCAGGGGCGAAGAGGTCTCGGTACCACGCCGCAGCACGTCGGGCACCATCCCCATCACCCTGGGCGAGTAGTTGGGGAACCTCGCCCCTAAGACACGCGGAGAGGGCTATGAGGCCTGCGCTGTGCTGAGAGAGGAGCTCCTTGTCGATCCTGGGTTTGTAGTAGAAGCCGTCCAGGTGACTTCTGGTCGTCAACTGGATGAGGTTTTGGTAACCCGTCTCGTTCTCAGCGAGGAGAACCAGGTGATAGGGCCTGGCATCCACTCGAGGGCGGCGGCTCTGCATGCTCTTGGCGGCGACATACATCTCGCACCCGATGATGGGCTTGATGCCTCGTTGCCTGGCCTGCTGATAGAAGCTGAGGACAGCATACATCACACCGTGGTCGGTAATGGCTAGAGAGTCCATGCCCAGCTCCCTGGCCCTCTGAACGAGATCGTCTATACGGCTCAAGCCGTCTAATAAGGAGTACTCGGTGTGGACATGGAGGTGGGCAAACTCGGCCATTTGCTTCGACCTTTCTGAAGCTCATACGTCCGGGGACCTACCCGCTCTTATTATAGCACAGAAGCCCTGGCCGAGAGGAGTGAGTTCGGCTCTTGGGGGCACATTTTAAGATTCGCGGGTTCACGGCTTTGCTGGGCTTGCCTGTGGCGTGCCCGCTATGGTAGCATACTTCAGGTGATGTGGCTTGTTAGGAGGTGGAAGTGTGAACTGGAAGAGCGTGGGCACCAAGATCGGGCTGATGGCCGCGCTGCTGGTCACGCTGGTAGGTTGTTTCGAGGCGACCAGCCCGACACCGACAGCCACCAAAGCGGTCTCCTTGCCCAGCGTTACACCGCAGCCCAGCCCGGAAGCGACCAGCCCGGCGAGCACCCCGGTGGAGTCGTCATCACCCACGCCAGTGCCACAGCCCTCCTCAACGCCGATCCCATCTCCGACGCCTAGCCCAGCGGTGCCGCCCACCACGCCGGTTGACGGGGTTGTGGTCCGGGAGACGACCCTCTCCATCGCTACGTACGTATATGAGCCGTTTCTCCGCGATGATTTCGATATCGAGCATGGGGTGCCTCACGTCTGGCTGGATCGAAACGCCTACGGAGAGCCATCGCCGGACTCCACGGTCCTCATGCCGTTCCGTGCGGTTGTCATGGAGAACGAGTATCTACGATTGACCATCCTGCCGGAGCTAGGGGGCCGGCTGTACGAGTGTTTCTTCAAGCCCACGGGACAGGACCTCTTCTACCGTAACCCAGTCTTGAAGCCCACTCGGTGGGGGCCTCTAGCTCGTGAGCACAACTGGTGGCTCGCTGCGGGCGGCATGGAATGGGCTTTTCCAGTGAACGAGCACGGGTACGAGTCGGGCATCCCCTGGAGTTACTCCGTGGAGCGTTCGGCCAGCGAGACAAAGATCGTGGTCAGGGATATGAGTGATGCTCGACCTCGAGTGTCTGTAGAGATCGGCCTGGCTCCCGACACGGCGTACTTCACCATCAGCCCGCACGTCGAGAACCCCACGGACTCTCCTGTCAGCTATCAGTACTGGACCAGCGCTTTGCTCACGCTCGGTGCTCCCTCGATGTCGCCGAACACGGAGTTCGTCTATCCCACAGAGGAGATACTGGTCCACAGCGCAGGCCCCGAGAGCGGCCTGCCAGGGGAGAGAGCGGTCATCTCCTGGCCAGCGTGGGAGGGGAGGGACCTCTCCTGGTACCGTAGTTGGGAAGACTGGCTAGGGTTCTTCATACCCGAGCCCAGCGAGGACTTCGTGGGAGCGTACAACCACGACACTGGCCTGGGGGTCGTCCGCGTCTTCGACCGGCGAGAGGCTCCAGGAGTCAAGCTGTTCGCTTGGGGACAGGACTCGCTGTATACCTCGGAGTACAGCGACGATGGCAGCCAGTACTTCGAGATGTGGGGCGGGCCGAACCGGACCTTCTGGTCGGAGGACGACAACACCCTCGGGCCTGGCGAGAGCAAGTCCTGGACCGAGTACTGGTATCCGTTTCAGGGCATAGACGGGCTGGTCTTCGCCAACAGGGATGTGGCGCTGAGTCTCACGGTCTCAGAGGATGCGGTCTCGCTGGGCCTGGCCTCGACCTCTCTCCAGGAAGGCACAGTCGTTCTTGAGGTAGCGGGGAGTGAGGTCTATCGGAGAGAGGTAGCCGTCAGCCCAGAAAGCCCTCACGTCGATTCCGTATCGTTACCCTCCGACCTGGTCCCTGGCAGCAGTCTCTCCTTCACCTACATCAGCCCGCTGGGTGAGGTCCTAGTCAGCTACGTCACTGAGATGCCACGTCAGTAGGGTTCTGCGGGACTCAACAGGCAGGGCTAGTGCTTCCTCTTCTTGCCGTCGTCGTCCTTGATCACCAGGCTGATGGCCAGGCTAACCACACTGATCACCAGAGCACCCCAGAAGGCCGGCCAGAAACCGCCCTCAATGCTAAACCCAAGGTCCAGGCTTCCCGCCACCCAGGCAGTGAGCCACAGCATCACGGCATTGATCACGAAGATGAATAGACCGAGCGTGAAGAGGATCATGGGACAGGTGAAGAAAGCCACCACTGGCCGCAGGATGGCGTTGACCACGCCGAAGATGAGGGCCACGATGATGATGGTGAGGGGCTTGTCCGCGTGTATACCCGGCACAATCTGCACCGCCACCCAGAGTGCTATGGCGTTGATCAGCAAACGTAGCAGGATCCTTCGCACCATGACAAAACACCTCCCTATCTCGTCGTTCGGCCCTCAGTATATGTGCACGGATGTGGTGAAGTCAACCTACTCCACGTAGACTTCAACTCTCTCGCCATCTTCTGGATCTTCCACGTCGATGATTTTCCCCTCAGCCCCCTCCTTGATGGCCCTCACGATCCCCTCAATGTCGATGTCCGTGGGCGCTGCGAACTTGGCGCCTATCTTGGCGCCGAGATCGAGAAGTCTGAGCGGTATGTTGACGTTCACCTTGTGCTTGCCGGTGTTGATGTCGGTCACGCGGACACGGAACCAGCGCGGCGAGCCGCCGGTTCTCTCACCGTGGGAAGGCTCTTCCAGGGCATCGAGGAGCTTGGCCCCCTCCTCAGCCGTGACTTGACCTTCCTGAATCATCTTGAGGATCTGTAGTCTCTCTTCTTCAGTAGCCATCTCTATTCCTCCTCAAATCCAATAGAAACTTGGCGTTATCCAGGTTCAGTTCTCCTGGTTCCACGAAAGCGAGCTGCGATCAGTTGACATCTCTCAGGCGCCATCGAACGTCTATGTTGGCCTTCCTGGCCAACCTCGCGCCCAACTCCAGGGTCTTCACAAGCACGTTGGCGCTCGCCGTGGTCTGTCCGGCGTTCGTGTCATCTGCTGGCACGGGGGACGGATCAGGGCGACCGTGGCGCTCTCTTGGGTGCGCAGGCTCCTCCAGGGCATCCAGAAGCTCGGCCGCTTCGTCTGTGCTGATCTGCCCGCCGTGTAGCATTCTCAGAATCTGGAGTCTCTCCTTATCGGCGGCCATAGACACTCCTCCTTACTCGTGGTCAAGCTCCAGAGTGAACAGGTCTAGGGTCTCTTTCTCTGTGAAGCCGTATCTCTTGCAGACATCTACTATGTGGCCGTATGAAGGCCGGATCTTCGCCTGCAAAGCGCGGGAATCGTCCCTTCGTAGTATGGAGAGAGCATTCGTGAGTAGTATCTCCTCCACCTGTGTCCGATGCTTTGGATGAACCACCAGAGCTATGGAGTGGGGAAAGCCAAAACCGCCCGTGCGCAGGACCGCGAATCCCGCCAACGTGCCTTCCCTGCGCGCGACGAGGCGATGTGTGAAGCGTCCTTTCAGCACGTCGCCTATTCCAGCGAGGAGGCGTTGAGGGAGCGACAGCCCGTAGTCCTGTTCCCGCACCGGCATGATCTCTCTTGCCTCTTTGGACAGTGTGCCCTCGGCGAATCGACAAAGTTCTCCGTCTTCTCTTGCTGAGGCGACCTCAAGGCTGTATGCCCTCGAGCGTAGGGGCCTCGCTGAGTGCAGCGGGTGCATGTTCATTCTGGTGGTCGAGTCCACCTGCCGGAAGCCCAGTTCGTCGTACAGCCGTCGCGCAGGGGCGTTGTCTGCTCTGACCTCCAGGCTGATCCGTCGGGCTCCCCGCGCTTGAGCCGATTCCGCGCCCGCCAACAGGAGACGACGAGCCACGCCTCTTCTGCGGTGATCTGGGTGCACGGCGAGATTGCTGATGAACCATCCCCTCTTTCCATTGCGCTGACGGTGCACGGTGACGTTGCCGACGATCTTTCCCTCTTCGACCCACACGTATCCACCAAACATGTAGGCCAGGTGCGATTGGGTCGCGCTGAGCACCCAGAGTATTGGTCCGAGCAGCCAGGCCAGGGCTCGCATCTCCTGAAGCATCTCCCCGCTCGAGCGGTCTAAGGCGTCCCCGAAAGCGAGGATTATGAGTTCAGCAACTGGTTTGAGGTCCGACAGTGGGTTGAACGGACGGAGCCCACGCAGACTGTCGGTTCTCTCG
>Ga0315553_10000905_pt1 | contig 25626 bp, 21 predicted proteins | sample SalMarSW160140MG_FD_203099 | JGI IMG/M metagenome (GOLD analysis project Ga0315553, IMG submission 203099) | Salt marsh sediment microbial communities from the Plum Island Ecosystem LTER, Massachusetts, United States - Salt Marsh Sediment SW1601-40 ... | reverse complement strand
GATTAAATACAAGATGCAGATAAATGTGTGAAATTTCTTTTGGAGTTGCAAAGGATCGTCAGGTTCCAACTGGATCTCTTAGTCTTTTATCGGGAACAAAGACAGACAGAGGGAATAGTATTGGCCAAGGTACTTTTGTTAGCACGTTCTGAGAACACGTGGATATCTTTCTTAAATCAAACAATAGAAGTTCCTCAGTTGCGTCAGAAGTTGGGAGAGGCGACGAGGTAAAATCTACTCCACATAAAGTTAAGGAATCAAAAGGCCGCCAATCATCTCTCTGCCTGGATCCTTAAGCCAAGTAGATCAGTAATTTTGTTTTGGTCACAGCATAGAATCTAATGAATTGCAATCAAAGTTCTTACTAGCATCAAAATTAGGCCTTATCCTAATGCCTATTGCGTTTCTCATGCCGGTATCGATCTATCCCCTCTAAGGATTCCAGACCTGTTGTTACGATAACAGGTTCACACAGGAATTTATCATTATTTGGAGCTATCAGCCTTAAGGGAAAGCAGTTGTTCAGAATATTTGAAAGGTTTAACGAGGATACATTTTATGAATTCCTAAAACAGGTACATTACAAATTCCCAAAATGCTATTTATTCTTAGACAAGGCACCTCAGCACTATAAATCTCGCAAGATAAGAAGGTACTTTGAAAAGCATAAAGATACCCTGAAACCTGTCTTTTTTCCAACAGCGTCACCAGAGTTCATGGTTTTGGAAGAATGCTGGAACATATCCAAAGATGATCTACTAGTATTAACATACTACAAGTCATTCATGGAATTCAGAACAAGAATAGGAGAGTACTTCAGAACCAAACATTTCAACCTGAATATGAGGAATTATCTTGCAAAGAATGTGTCAGGGGACTTATATTAATTGGTCTAGATTGAATCATAACAAGCTTCAACAACCTACATAACAAATTCATAATTATGCAGACAAACTAAAGTAGGAGATCAGGATGAACGTCATACACCATTTTTGTTGGCACTCACCGATGTCGACGAAAGCCACTTGCTTAGGTTATGGTGTTATATGAGCAGCAGCTTCTATCTAATTTACATGCTCGCGATATAAAAATACAAAATTCCAAACAACTTTTGCAGCGTCAGCTCGTGGCATCAGGCAAAGCGGAAAACTTTACGAGTGTGATTGATGCGAATATGTTTGGGATCCTTGGTATGGAACAGATGCCTTTTTTTCTGGTAGCCCTAATTAAAGTCGTTTTGACATGTTAAGAATTCTTCATATCCATTCTGGTACAAAGAAGAATGATGATACCAAGAAATCTAGAATGCAGATTGTATTATTTTGGACCGGGCTTGTCAGCTATATTCACCATTGTTACAAGAATCCTATTTGCTCTCCTCTCTAGATGTGGACGAAGGCTGAGGAGCCCGATTACTTTCTTTCATATATGATTTCTTGAGCCAAATTGGTGTAATTACGGTAGTGAGAGCAACCATGATTATAACTGTAGTATATATGTCAGAAGTCAATGCTCCAGTTGACACCCCTACTCCTGCCACAATCAATCCGACTTCTCCTCGTGACACCATTCCAATTCCTACTCGTAGTGCCTTAGTCTTGTCTTTTAGAAATATGATAGAGGGAAGCCCGCATCCAACAATTTTTGTTGCTACAGCTATGGCAATTACAATGCCTGAGAGATACAACACATTTAGATTTACTCCGCGCAAGTCTACCTGTGCTCCGATAATGGCAAAAAAAAGAGGACCAAATATTATCAACAGTTTTTCTGCATATTCGTCAACTTGTTTGATGAGTCGTGTACTAGCGACTGCCATCCCTACCGCAAACGCACCCACGATTGGCGATAGCCCCACAAACGCGGCTATACCTGCAGCTCCAAAGAAAGATGCTGTTACAATTCCTTCTATACTTCCCTTTGATTTCCACAACCTCTCGACATGAAGCAATTTTGGTATCAGAAATATAGACCCAATTAATAACGCTGCAAAGAGTCCCAATATCTGGAGGATAAGGAATATTACATCCATTATTTCCGGAGAAGTATCACCTGTTTGAACCATGGTAGTCACTACAGATAATACAGCAATAGCAAGTATGTCATCTACGATCGCCGCACCTAGTATCAATCTGGCTTCTTTTGTCTGCATCTTTCCCAATTCAGTCAAAACCTGGACCGAAATTGCAATACTCGTTGCTGTAAGTGCTGTAGCTACCAGCATAGACTCTAACGCCTCTAACCCAAATAATGTTAATACGAAAAATCCCACAAAAAATGGAAGAATAACCCCAAGCGATCCTATTGTAAAAGAAGCAGCTCCACCCTTCAAGAATTCTCGTGGTGTAATCTCAAGTCCTGCCACAAACAAGATGACAATGGCTGATATCTCCCCAATATCACGTACAGTTTCATCAAGCTCCACTAGCGATTCACCATCAAACAGAATCAAACCGCCTATGGCAAAGGGACCAACTATTATTCCAGCCAAGAGTTCGCCGAGCACCACTGGCAATTTCAGTTTGTGAAATAACTCTGCAAATAATTTTGCAGCAAATAAGAGGATTGCAAGTGAAATTATTACATGAACAAATTGAATACTATTTGCTTCCAGCGCCATCGTACTATCCAACTGTGTTCATAATGCCTTTAAATTCTATTCTAATTTTTGTGGCAAGCAATTATTCTGGACCGTACCTGCCATTCATTTTCATTTATCAATTTTGATGGATTTTTTACACACATTCTGTTATCCCAGCATACAACACATTCTGGTATCAATGTCTTAACAGAAATACATGAAAGTAACTTGTGAAAGGAGTTATAATCGCAAGTAATACGTATTCTACATTCACAAGAATATTTTTATAGAACAATTTCTCAGATTAGTCACACGACAATCAATACTCAAGACTTATCAAGTCTTCGAATAATTAATAATCTCAGTCATAGATTCACCAACATATTTCACTTACCTACTTTTGAATTATGTATTGATAGTCCAATTTTAGCAGCTAAATGATCCCTAATGTTATTTCCAAAGACAACATTACGTTCCCCTTTTTTGGCAATAAATCCTATTATCATTGCCCTAAAGTTATGTCTTCGCAATTCATCGAGGATTAAATTTGAAATATCTTTGCTTGCGACAATCGTATGACACCCATTCACAGCAGCTGTTGGGTTCATTACAAGAGCTTCACTTGAGGCTAGTCTTGCAATTTCCTCAAACATCATTGGAATGTCATTGATTACGATATGACAATTACTTATTCGGGCAAGATTCCATAAGCCAAGTATGCCGTCACTAGCTAAAGGATGAACGGCTATCAGGTTCTCGTCCTTCTGGAGTGGAACACCAAAGCCAGGACAATACTTTGAGACTATTTTTCCAAGTGAAAAATGTGGTTCACAGAGATTCCTCATGCATTCATCTTTTGCAGATACGAGATTTTGATTGTTGATGCCTTTGTTTTCTAAAGTAGAAATAATCTTCTGATCTATTTGTGCTAGCGAATAGAGACTTAAGGCCATCAATGAGCCGAGAGGATTAGTGATAATAATCTGCATGGTCTCTTCGATCCGATCATAATTTGTAGGTAGTTCTTTGAAGGTGTTGGCCATACCAGTTGCTCCAAAGAAGAGCCTTCCTATTTTAAGTGAGCTGTAATCATCCATCTTGAGATTATATCTGGAAGTGAATGCATCAAGATTTTTTCCGATGGTATCAAGTGAAGATTCTTTAGGAGAATCGTATATGGGATAGAGGTCAAATCCTGAAGTGCAACCAAGTAGATTCAAACGATCGATGCATCGTGTCATGGGTATGTCTGTATGGAGCTCAGAATCGAGTTCTAGTGTAGGATCAATGACATCCGCAGTGGCGTTATCAGCGGCGGTAAAACCTACCTTATCTCCTCTGTGCAAACCAATGTAATCAAGTAATGCAAATTGAGCATCCCTGTGTTCTGTAACTGCAAATACACTCTTATTGATGGAAACTTTACATTTGAAATTTCTGAAGAAATTATTTAGAATCCCCGCAAATAACGGAGAATCATTCTCTATCTCCTTATGTACCCGGAACATCGCAATAGCGTGTTTAAGATCAACCTCGTTTTCAACTGCAGGATCACGGACGGAAAAGACCCTTCTTGTAAGGTCCGGTGTCTTTCCGTCTGAATAATGAAATGCGTCAAACCAATTTGTATCCAACTTTATAGAGCTACGTTTCATTTCATTTACCGCTTGTTCAAGTTTCCATTTATCAACTTCATTAGAACCAGTAGCAATCCACCTCAAAGGGTCGAACCCCAATTGTCGATATTCCTCTATCCGTTGCCAAAATTCTTCAGTCAATCACAGACATCCTCCTGCATCTCTAACAAATGCGTACATGTATCACCATATATTTAAAAAACACTATTTAGTAAAGAAATCCTTTGATGTTCATGATTGCATATCAACAAGAATTATTCATAATTCCTATCTATGAACAGAATCCTAGTGAGAAAACCATGCACTCACATGCTGTCGTGATCCATATTCAATATATTGATAGCGACATCATAATGCAGCTATATAACGAGACCAAATTAACTCAATTTGAAATTAGAGCATGAGGTATAAAATATTAATATACATGATTTACATTCGAGGAAGTTAACATGAAGGCCAAAAGGTAAGTATCTACATTGATGGACTCCAATGCTGGAAATTGTGATCCAAAGGAGGAGCTTTTTGAGATTAATACAAGAGTGACTGTGTGTCAGATATGCCCAAGGTTATCGGAATATATAAAATTAATTTCATTAAGCATACCAAAACGGTTCAGAAATGATCTTTACTGGGCAAGACCAGTCCCCAGCTTTGGAGATGCTAATGCAAGGTTACTAATTATCGGACTAGCACCGGCTGCTCATGGTGGAAATAGAACAGGACGTATGTTTACAGGTGATAGCTCGGGAGAGTGGGTCGCCAAAGCATTATTCCAAACGGGGTTTGCTAACTCTTCTGTCAGTCGGTTCATGAATGACGGATTTGCATTAAAAGATGCCTATATTACAGCAGTCGTACGCTGCGCACCACCTCACAATCGGCCCACTTCATTTGAAATAGCAAGTTGTGCCAACTATCTAAGGTCTGAATTGGATTTGCTTGATAAAACAGTCAAGGTCATCGTCACTCTCGGACAAATTGCATTTCAAACATATTGCAAACTTGTAGGCAAGACTGATATAGAGTTTCAACACGGCGGTAAGTTCAATATCAAAAATGAGAAGGTTCTTTTATCGTCATATCATCCAAGTAGGCAGAATACTAATACAGGAAGATTAACGTGGAAAATGTGGATACAAATCTTTGAAAGTGCTAGGATGATTCTAGATTCTCAGCATTACCATTCAAATAACCAATGAGGTCCTGATCAAATTTATAAAATACTATTTCAAGTTGACCTCCTCCCCCCCCAGAGATTAACAAATACAGAAAGTATGGAAATCGTAACAAAAACGACTCTCTTATTAGTAACGATATCCACTCGTGTTGAATCCATGGTTCCCCTCCCCGAAATCTTTATGCCATTAAATATATTACAAATGGGTCGGAAGGTCACGGACAATGATACCAATCATGGCACGCGACGCCATAGAATATGAGCGCAATTAAAAGGCAATGCTAAGTATAACGCTGCATTTTTACTCTAATGGTAGAAATAGTGTTTTAAATTTTAAGTAGAGATATATCTATTCCTTGGTATCACCAGATGGATGTCAACGCACATATGTAATTGCTTTGTTATAATTCTGTCCCAGCTGACTATTTTCTCTTTGTTATTCGAATCACACTTACATCTCCTAATATGATACTTACATCTTCTAATATGCAAAGGTTTTTTGAACTCATTCTTCCTACAGTTTTACTTTGGGGTGCACTAAGCATATGACACCGTATCCGTAGAATTTTTTGGATGAGATATTACTACTCCTTGCACTTTCTTTCGCAAAATTCCTCCGTATCAGATAAATTACGGAATTTGTGCATGCCGCATAGTCAGACAAACTGGCAAGTCACGTATATCATCTACATTTTAATTCTTATATTTTCATTATTAATATCTCTATGATATGCCTTGCTACCCACAAAAATGATGAAATACACTAAAATAAACATGAAAAATCTCTAATACGCGATGTTTATATCATGCCATTGGGTACTAATGACTGCATATTCTAAAAATTGGACGACAGTAATACGGGTGCTTCTGACGACGATCTAAGTGATAGTGGTGTTAAGGGTTTGTCTCGAGGTCGGGATAAAGGGTTGAACCTCGAAGGTAAGAAATCAAACAACCTTGGAGAATCAAATAGAAATCGAGAGTTTTCCGAACATAACAACCTAGTAAGCGAAGGAATCCTGGCGGGGCAAAGAATCGCAAAAATATCTGTTATTACTCTCGTAAGCATTGGAATTGTAGAAATTCTTACGGGTTACTTTAGTGGTAGTGTCGTAGCAACGGCAGATGGGCTAGATTCTGTATCGGATGCAGTTATATCATTTATCGTTCTGTTGGGTCTCCGTCTGGCACATAGACCAGCTGACAAGAAATTCCATTTTGGTTATCATAAAGTAGAAAGCTTTGCTGCATTGATAGCTGCTATTGGAATGGTAGCGATAGGGATTGTAATTTTTTACAATTCATATCAGGCTGTGTTGCAGCCCCACGAAATAAGACAGCCCGTTCTCACGATGGTTGTTTTGGCTGCAGCTGGTGGAGTTTCATTACATAGGGCTTTCCAGATGAGGATTATTGCAAACAGGTACAATTTGTTATCATTAAGAACTGATGCTAGGAATTCGATAAAAGATGGTTCAGCATCAATCATTGGATTTCTAAGTGTCTTAATAGCTTCACAATTTGGATTTTTGCAAATGGACGCTATAGGTGGGATGATAATAGCAGGCTACATTTTCTCAGTCTCATATATCTCAATGAAAAAGTCATCCTTGATACTCGTAGATTCCTGGCAGAACCCCAAACTCACTGAACTAATAAAGCAGCACATCGAGCAAAAGCTGTTTAGAATTGGCCAAGGATCGGAGCAAATGCAGACTAAAGTCAAAGTTCGCTCAGTGTTGCTTAGACCAGCGGGAATGGTCTCCCAAGCTGAAGTGCATATTGAAGTAGATGGTGATAAGCCGCTCAAGGACGTCGAGATGATATGTCTTCAGGTTGAAATGGAAATTCGTTCTAAATTTCGTGATCTAGAAAGAATCTCAATAATTCCGCATTCATCGATCGCTAAGCCAATTACAACACAATCTACCTCATTCAGGAGATGGATTTCGGTTTCTGATATATTGCATCAGCATCGCCAACAGCAACAACAACGAAACCAAAAGCACGGACATAGAAAAGTAAACACTTAAACGCATCGTGACGAATAATCTAATCTCACTTTTTATGTGTTTATTATTGATTAAATTACCTAACATGTTTGCGTAAGTAGCAAATAAATTAATTTATTGATTTGTGCTAAATTCGTAGTACAAGTGAACAGTTTTTAAGGATGTAAAAAGATAACTCAGTTGATGACAAACTCAATCATCAAAGTGTTAATTCCTGTATTGACTGCAATGACGATCTTTACGACTGCTGAGGTATTAGCACAAGAACAACCAAACACTGTTTTCTTAGAGACTTCACAAGTCGAATTAATAGCAGGTCCTACAAATAATGTAGAACTGGAAGGACAAGTTGTGAACAATTCGACTGCGGGTGTAGATGATGTAACGGTGAACGCGCAGTTCTACAATTCGAACGGACAACTTTTACTTGAGACCAATAAATTCATCACTCATCCGTCCCAGATACTCCAACCAGGTGAATCATTGCCGTTTACCGTTTTGGAGACACTTGGTCACGATCAAGTCGACAAATATGAGGTAATTGCAGAAGCGAACGCAGCTACCTAAGACATAACTACTAAAGTGACTCAGAGCTTCACAATATATTCTTTATCGTAGATATTTTTTAACTAATCAATTTCTATAAACACCACATGAATGTACTAGTCCTAGATTAGGAAACGAAGACTTTAGTGCCAATACTGGGAATCGTCTTTGCGATAATCAAAAATAATCGTTCAGAATAGACTCTCAAATCCGAAAAGTATCGATACTTGTAGAAAATTCCAAAATGTCATTCGTAATATATACTAACACTTCATACAAGAATAGATTCTCGCTTTAGTGGAGGGTGATGTGTACAAACTTAGTCAGAATAAGACAGTCAAAAATTACCTAGTAATATCTGCTTATGGCATGGTCTTGCTCTTCACAGCCAATCAACCAGTTAGCCTGGACTTTAAGCAATTTCTATGCATGGACCTTAAGCAATTTCTATGCATGGATTGAAGATCTATTGGTTGCATGTTCATGTCCTGCAATAATGAGATTCATGCACGAAGTAATGGCACCTGAAGATGTTGAAACAGTTCTTGACTTTATTGCGTATTGCCTCTGGCGTGGTTTTCCCTTCCACAGATATCTCTTGTTTAACGGTTCAGGTAGAAACGGAAAAGGTGTTATGCTTGAAATCATCAAATGCTTTCTTGGACACAATAATGTATCGGGTGAAAGTCTGCACCGATTACTGGACACAAGATTTGCCACAGCTGAGCTTTATGGCAAGCTTGCAAATATCGATGCCGACCTTTCCAAAGCAGCTCTGAAAAATACTGGAGTTCAGGAGGTGATTATATACCTGCAGAGAGGCTTCTTCCACCTTTCAAATTTGTTAATCATACTAAGCTATTTTTTTCTGCAAATGAGATCCCAAAAACAGAGGATGAAACTGATGCTTTTTTTCACGTCTAATTATAATCAATTTTCCGAAGCAGTTCCTAGGAAATAAGGCCGATCCTGATCTGATTCGAAAACTAACAACCAAAGAGGAGCTATCAGGATTACTCCGAATGGTATTAAGAAGGCTACCAAGGGTTCTAAAAGAAGGGATATCGACAGCCTCCAGCTCCATAGATGAAAATTATGAAAAGCATATTCTGAGTTCAAATCCCGTGAGGGCATTTTTTGAGGCAGCAATAGAGTATGATAATAATAGAGCACCTTAGAAATTAGAAGTTTATCAATCGTATATAATGTTCTGTAATGCCAAGAAGCTTGCTCCCGAATCAGAGCAATCTTTTAGCAGGAAATTAAAGAAAGAATTTGGTTTAAAGGACGCACAAATGAGAGATGAGAAAAACAATAGGGCATATTACTGGATTGGTATTAGAATAAAAGATTCTACCTCCCTGCCCAGGATGGCATCCAGAATGCTTCTCATTATGAAAGTTAGTCTCAGTATCTTGCTGAAAATAGAGTTCACTCACCGACGTCAAGTTATTACGAACAACAAGTGTTTACCTCAAAGGTAGCATACACATTAACGCCTTCTGTACATGTAGCCTATTTTCAGCTTGGTCCCACACAACAGATGCCTTACCGTCAATTACTTCGGAAGTGACTTCTCGACCTCTAGAAGCTGGAAGACAGTGCATAAAAATGCAATCTTGCTTCGCAGACCTTAACAGATTAGAATTAACTTGATACTTAGGTAAGAATAGCTCTTCTCTTCGCTGTCTTTCCTCATCTTTTCCAATGGATATGAATGTGTCTGTTGCCAATACATCAGCATTTTGAACGGCTTTTAAAGGATCATCTGTAATCGATATTTCTGTAGAACTTTTGGAAGCTTCTTGTCTTGCTACGTATAGTACACCTTCATTCGGTTCAAAACCAGGAGGACAAGCTATCGAAAGATTCATACCTATTTTCGAACACCCAAGTAATAGATCATTGCAAACATTATTACCATCTCCTATCCATACAACTTTCAATCCATTGAATGTATTTTTATGCTCATGAATCGTGAGGAGATCAGCCAGAATCTGGCAAGGATGAAAAGTGTCTGAGAGCCCGTTTATGACGGGAACAGAAGAGTATGCTGCAAGTTTCTCAATATCCGAATGCGCGTATACACGCGCCATAATCAAGTCAACGTAGAGCGAAAGAGTTCGAGCTGTATCTTCGATTGATTCTCCTCTAGCCAGCTGAAGGTCGTTTGAACTCAGATAGATCGCAGTGCCGCCTAATTGTACTATTCCCGTTTCAAAACTTAGTCTGGTTCTAGTAGAGGGTTTCTGAAAGATCATGGCAAGCGTTCTTCCCTTCAACAATTGGGAAGATTTTCCATTCTTCAAGTCCCGTTTTAGATCCGTTGATAACTCTAAGATTGATAAGATTTCCTCTTTAACTAGGTCATTAAGACTCAAAAAATTTTTCTTATTTAAGGAAGTCTTCAATGTCCTCATCCGTCAGATAAACTGTTTCTTCTTCTCCGTCTTTCCTCTGACTTTTGGTTTTTTTCTCGTTGTTTTTGACTAAATCCTTAGTTTTTGACTGCCCTTCAGATTCCACGGCTGAGGCGAGATTTGTTTCATTAAAACTCTTTATAGTACTTTTATCCGTTGTAGAATCCATTTCCGGATCTTGTGTCTTGTATTTGTTTTTCTTGCCGAATAGACCTCTAAGAAACCCACCAGACTCTTTTTTCTCCGATGTTGACCCAAGTTTCTTATCAGATGTGCTACTAATAGTCGGGGGTTGCTGTTCCTGGTAACCTTGCTGCTGTTTTTGTTCTAGTTGCTGTGGGTGCACTTGATCTTGCGGTTGTTCTGAATGGTATGATTGCTCTAAATGTCTCTCTTGCTGATCTGTCTGCTGTTGCTGGGTAGTAAGCTCTTCAGAACTGACTTTGGTTAGTGAATCATAATTGCTAGAACTAGAGCTAGAATCATCCGAATCTGGAGGCAATTCTGCGGGAGTTCCATCTATTTTCTGTTTTAGTCTCTCAGAAGTATCATCATTACTGACAGTTCTCAAAGTTACCTCCCTATACGCTAGTTCTATATCCGTTTCTACTTTTTCATTCCTGTTTGTATCCTGTTGAATGATACTGTTGGAAGGTAGCGCCTTTTCACTAATCAGAGGGGAATTTGCAAAGACTGAATCGAGAAATTTCTCAGAGCTAAAAGGCGTGATGTCGTCATAACCTTGTCCCATTCCTAAGAGTACAATTGGCTTTGAAGTGGCATGCACAATCGATATGGCTGAACCTCCTTTGGCATCTGCATCCGTCTTGGTTAGTATCGCACCATCAAATTTGGTATACTCAAAAAATTCACGTGCTTGGTTAATGGTATCATTTCCTGTCAATGAATCACCAATAAACAATTTAATATCTGGTTTTACAACCCTAACTATCTTGTTAATTTCGTCCATCAGATTCTTTGCTGTCTGCATTCTGCCAGCAGTATCAATTAGTACCGTATCTACGCGGTGTTTAGTGGCATAATCCACAGCGTCACGTCCAACCGCAGATGGATCAGCTCCGTATCGCTGCGAAATGACTTTGATAGACAAATTTTCTCCGTGCTGCGATAGCTGCTCAATTGCACCTGCTCTATGGGTATCTGCGGCTGCAAGTACAGTTGAAATTCCATTTTTCTTAAACAGGCGAGCAATTTTTGCGATAGTCGTTGTTTTACCAGTACCATTAATTCCAAGTAGAAGTATAACAAATGGTCCCTTTCCCGCTTCCTTCTTAGATGTGATTTGTTGGACAAGATTCATATTTCCAGATTTGTTGAACATGTCAGCTATCCGCATTCTGAGCTTGAGCCTGATCACATCTTCTGCATTTTGTCCTTTTTCAAGTTCTAAACCAAGTAATTCGGTCCGCAGGCTTCCGACAAGATCGTCTACAACCTCTGGGGCAACATCACTTTCAAGAAGAGAAAGTTCAAGTTCAGATAATTGATTATCTAAAACTTTTTCAGAAATTTCCTTGTGAGACGATAAGTTTCTCGCTGCGTCAGAAAACGCCCTTTTGAGCTGTTCAAACATTTGCGTCTCTAATCTTAATGCGACTACTTATTATTGCTACTGGGTTTACCCAAGTTGATCCTGCCAGAGGAAGCTCGCTGCACCATTTCGTTGACCTGAACTTGGATTTGCTCCATCCGAAGAGATACCTGTTGCTTTTGCCCCGTTAGCTGTTTCAAGGCAATCTCAAACTCCTTCAACCTCGATTCTATGTAGTTGATTGTATCCTCTCTACTCTTTTCCACCGCTACTCCTGCACCTATATTAATAAGCAATTTCTTCATAGGGGGCACTGATACCTTCATATGAACCCCAACACCGACAGGGACATACGATTCAACTTCTGTTTCAGATTGAACCTCTTGCACCGCACTAGATGCTAATTTGGCCTCTTCTAGCAATCTATTGACAGCTGCCTCCCGAGCAATAATCTCATTCAAATGAGCTTCAAGCACCCTTGCTTGCTGCATCATTTCATTAACCTTTTGTTCGAGGGCGGCTTGTTCGCCACTAACTCCGCTGCTCATTCATCTTTTAATCCTCGGGCTTTCATATATTTGTGACTAGGAGTATGTGTAAGTGCTCAGTAAGGCCAGTGCTCAGTAAGATTAGATTCTTCGGACGCTTGGTTGTAGTTATTATTATGCTGCTAGAATTTTGAATCTCTGTCATAAAAGTGAAGTAAATTCCAGAAATCATCATAGTGGTCACTTCCTCACACCTGAGCAACAAGTATCGTTGTTTATCAAAGACAATATTTGGGGCAATAAGAATCATACTAAAATACAGACTGACTCTTAAACAAAAAATGAAAAAAAGAAAGATTTTTCCATAAAGCGTATTCGATTAGAACGACCACAGGCTCTATGGATTCAAATTCTAATGATTCATCTGTCAGACGATTTCTCCCGGTACTTTATTTAGCAAATGAAGTAGGGTCGAAGTAATCTGAATAGCCAAGAACTTACATCATATTTTTGAGATCTTTAGCATATTCTTCATTTCAACATTCATTCCATATCTCTTTTCATTCATCTTCATGTGAGTATAGATTCTCAACAAGTCGGGGGAATTCTTTAGTATGCTAAATCTGCCTGAGATTTTCATTTTGATAAATTTATGAACCAAAGCGTAGATGTCAAACTTCCTTAATACTGCTTTTCTGTATTGTTTCAAATTATTAAGATGTTCTACAAATAACTGTGCACACCAAGTAGATGGGACGATACCTTCACCCAATAATGCATAAACGGTACCAATCGATTCACCTACCCCGATTGTTTTTCTGCCATCCGAAAATGGTTCACATAGAGAAGGAGGGCTTATTCTAACTGGTCTACCTACCTTGTGAATAATTTCGCATTTATGCCTGTTCAAAAAAACATCTAGGAATCCAATCGTGTACTTTCGTCCGAAATCACCAGCTCCTATATGAGCATATCCATTACCAAGAGGGAAATACCAAAAGTAACCTGACATACTAGAAAATGCCTTCAAGTAAAAGTCATCATATGGATTTTTATTCCGATCATATTTCACTTTGTATTGTACGCACGGAATCCAAGTCTCGTTGCTAACCTTAGGCAAATAATTCCTGTGAAATCCTGTAGCATCTACAATAAGATCAAAATCAGATTCTAGGTTCTCCTTCCTTGGCACCTTTCCAAACTCAATGTCTGTACCACATATCATATCTTTAATGAGCTGTAATTTATCGTAGGCAATCATGCCTCTTAACTTGATATCAATACAATCATCTATCAATTCGACCTTCATATTTTTACCTTTGTGGAGAACGTACATACTGAAATCCAAACCGCATTCCTTTACTAAAGGACCCATTACGTTTTCACATGTTGCCCAAGCACACACCGCATCATGCTTTGACTCCGGCATTCTTTCAAAGCCCTTTACTGTGTTGTCCCCATCTTGACTGAGTTTGTTCATGATATATGCACCCGCAACACCAATCCCAACTACAGCAATCTTCATTCTTTATGGGTGATTCACAAGTGACTAATAAAAAGATTGACTAGATCCCCCTAAAAACACGAGTTTTTTATAGATACTCGAAGGAAATAGGGTTAAGAAATAGAATGAAAAAATTTGTAACACTTAATGATAAACTGCAAAGAATAGCTAGAATGTGAATAGGTATGATGTAGAAGAAAATGTCATTAACATTAAACGGGAATACAGTGGTTGGATCCTCAATACTGAATGTTTATCGTATTGTTGAAAGCTCAGGCGCATATCAGCAGAAATCGGCGACTATTAATATGCTTTAAAATTCTTGCCCAAGCTTTGTGAGCCAATTTTGAGTGCCAGTACCTCATTTGCGCCTTCGTAGATCATGATTGCACGGGAATCCAAAAAGTGTCTTGCAACCCTAGATTTTTTGGTGTATCCGGCTGAACCATATATTTGAACCGAACGATTAGCAGCATCGAACGCACAATTGCTAGCATAGAACTTGGATATAGCAGAAATTCTATCTGCATCGTTTCTTAATCGGATATACTTCTCATTTGATTTTTTCAATTTTGATTGCCAGTCAGTATTATTTTTCTTAAAAGTCTCGATATAATCTTGCAAATGCTGTCTAATGATAGCCGCACGATAAACTAGCCACCTGGAGCTCTCTAGACTTACCACCATCTTTGCAAGATGGTCTTGAATTAGTTGCTTTTTACCTAGAAGGTCTCCGTGCTGAGTTCTGTGTTTGGAATAACGGATTGATTCTGCCAAACAATCTTTAATGACACCTATAGCTCCTGCTGCGACGCTCAGACGACCATCAATAAGTGCGCTGTATGCTATGCTTAGACCCTGTCCTTTCAGCCCTAAGAGGTTTTTCTTGGGAATAATGCAATTTCTAAAAAGAAGTTCAGCGTTCTTTACTGTGAGGAGACCCATTTTGTTCTTGATCTCTTTTCGCCTAATACCATGACAATTGTTATCTACTATAAATGCGGAAATTCTTCCGTTTCCACGTCCGTCTTTACTGTTCCGTTCCTTAGCGTATGTAGTTAACAGGTCGGCAAACGTTCCATTACCAACCCACTGTTTTCTTCCATTGAGGACGTAATGGTCGCTTTTCTCTTCAAATGCCATTTCCATAGAAGATGGGTCGCTTCCAGCGTTAGGTTCAGTAAGGGCGAATGCCATTATGCTTTTCCCTCTTGTAGTATGCGGAAGGTATTCCCTTTTCTGTGCTTCATTAGCCCACCCTTGAAGGACCAGCTGACCAATTGAAATGTGAGCGGATAGGAATGTTCTAATAGAACTTCCTTCTTCTCCAATCCTTTCCAGTGCAAGACTGTAAGTGAGAAAGTCGTACCCCAGACCTCCATATTTTGTAGAAATTGGACAGCCTAGCATTCCAATATTTTTGAAAACTGGTACAATCCTGTCGTTAATTCTTCCTTTAAGGTAACATTCTTCTTCATATTCCCGTAATAATTTGGATGCATTATCAACTTTTGATAAGAAATTTTTCTGTCTCCTAGAAATATTAAAATTCATTTCCGATAGATCGTGATAACGCATATCTGAACAATTATCATAGCTGATATTAAAGCCGATTAGTCTACTGTAATTCGTAGTTATAACAAAAGTCGTGGTAATATCGCTAGTGATATTTTAATACTTTCACGCTCAGGGTAATCTATAACTAGTAACTGGAGTGAAAAATAATAGGGATAGTCCAACTATCTGCAGATGCATTAAACACTAGAAATATGTTTTGGATGTATAGAACATCTAGAAAATCAAGGAATAATTGATAGTGATCTATCTGCGGCAGCCAAGCATAGCAAACTGAAAGTACTACTTGCTCCTATGACCCTGGACAATCCACTAATAGAGGTAGAATATAGAGGAAGACAAAGCAATGTTATTCTCACTAGTCAGGGGGAAAGTACATTAAAAATTTTTGGCTAGAGAACTGAAAGGTACTACGAGGTAAATAAGATTCATCAAGATGAGTCGTAGAGGCCTAGAGCAGAGCGTGATATTCTTGATTCTAGATGATATAATAACTATGATAAAGTATTTGTTCCAGACTTAATCTATCTTCATTATTTCAATAATTACCAATTATCTTTAATAAAAGTAAAGACATACTGTCATGGATGCACAATATCATACCGTCTGACTCAAGTAACTCAAGTATTATTGATAATCGGCGAGTAAAATTTCATGATATATTCAAAGAATATTGTAAAGATACAAGTAGGTTAAAAATAGCTTCTGGATATTTCTATGCAAGTGGGTTTGACATAGTCAAGAATAGTCTAAAAGATATTCCTAAAATACAGATTGTCATGGGGAATGAAACAGATCTCGAAACTGTTACGCAAATGGACATGGGTTATAGTGAGAGTGAAAACGATATTTGTCAATGATTTACACAAAATTACCAAACCTGACAGTGAACAGATCGCAGCACTTAAAGATCTGCATGATTATATAAAGACGGAAAAGATCGAGGTCAGAATATATACTGATGCAAGATTTCATGCCAAGGCATACATTTTCGAAAGTGATAGGTACAGAAGTGGAGACGCTGCAATAGTAGGCTCATCAAATTTTTCTAGGTCAGGTATGGGAGTGGATAAGAGTAGCAATACCGAACTAAATTCTATCCATAGAAATAGTCCAGATACAACAATTCTAAGGAACTGGTTCGATCAGATTTGGGAAGAGGCTAAGCCTTTTCAAAAGGATCTACTTAAAATCATAGAATCGTCACAACCATATATACAATTTGTTGTTGCAGGACTATTGCTCTGGTGGTTCGATACCTAAGACTCTTTCCACACACTCTATTACTTGCTGAATGATTTCCTCAGGAATTCCAGCACTTCCTAAGCTATTATCTAACTGCTCTAGACTAATACCTCCCGTGGCTCCTATGAGATTGCATGCAAATTCAAGGTCACCTGGTCCTCCTGGCGCATGCAACAAGAATTCCTGGATTTGAGTTTCAGTAAGGAATCTAGTGAAGCACTCTTCGCATGTCTGTGGTTCTGGTTCTGGTTCTGGTTCTGGTTCTGGTGGTGGTGTTTTAGGTGGATGACTAGCCTAGTTGTACCAAGCAAAAGGGCTACTTGGCTTAAGTCTTGACTACTTACCGATCTCAATAAGGAACATAGTGTACTAGTTAGAGCCACGGGTACTAGCCTTCGGTACCAGTCTCATATATTATAGATACAGACCCTTGTACAGGTACCAACCTCGGTACCAACCTCGGTACCAACCTCTCAACAACCTATCATTACATCCATCTTAATTCAACATGATCGTCTTCATCCATCTTAACCTAGCCCATATCGTGAGATATGAAATCAACCTTGAATTCGGGTACCAACCTCTTAACCCAGTATCATTCAGTTAATCATGACCTGAATCGATCCTTCGTACTAGAAGTAATTTTATACTGATAATGATTACTTTATAATCAAGTAGTTAGTACGGGTACCTCTAATAATATTTCGTTTCGGATAGACCAGGATTCAGACCGTTATACAGTGTAGTTAGTTATACGGTATAGCAAGTTACATCATGCGGGTCTCTATATCAGAACAAATTTGGTTCATACTTCATATGAGATGATGCCGAATCCGTCTTGTTGGGTGTAATGGAAGTAAGAGGAGATTCAATGAATATCTGCGAGCACATGAGGAAGTATTTAAACTATTATGAGCTCCTAGTAGCACATCATACTTTAAATATTAGTGGTTCCGTCTATCTGAACTGAAATTACGGACTCAAATGTAAGGCCAAGCGGTATATTTTGTATTCATTATGGTTTCTATCATTGAATTGAACTCCAGATCGAGATATAAATTCTTCTAATTAAGCAGAGTAGATGCATTTCAAACATTTTCACAAGTGATAAACTGGAACTACATTACATTACAACATTGTATACAGTGTGTGATAAACGTACTTGGGAGCTTATTCCTTTTTCAAGATTAATAATATGCAATATACTTTGTTACATACAGTCTATCACACTATTATGAAGGTCATTTACCGGATTAACTGCATCTGAATTTGATTATATCTATGAAGAAATAGAATCAAAGTATGAGGAATATGAAAGAGCAAGAAGAAGACAATGCTTTTCTGAAGAAGGGAAGAAGAGGAACATAAGGGAGAGAGACGTTGGTGCTGGTAGACCGTTTAAGCTGAAAGCAAGAGAAAGATTTCTAATGCTCTTGGTATATTATCGATTGTATATTACATATACATTATCGGGATTTCTATTCGACCTTGACCAGAGCAATGTATGTAGAGATTTATCTATTTTAGAACCGTTAGTAATGCAGTGTGTTCCATTACCAAGGAAATTGTATAAACGTACAAGAATAATAACAAGAAGAAGAAGAAGAAGGCTACGAACCATTGAAGAAGTAGAACAGTACTTTCCAGGTTTAAAAGCCATTATAGATTCTACAGAACAAGAGATTCCAAGACCTAAGAACAAGAGAAGAAGCAAGAGTCACTATTCAGGTAGAAAGAAGAAACATACTGTCAAGACACAACTGATGGTTAATACTGAAGGTATGATACTGCATAAGACAGCTCATAAAGGTGGAAGAAAACATGATTACGATGTTTACAAACACAATCATCCTATTACTCCATCACAAGTTGAAAATGTAGTTGATCTTGGTTATCTTGGCATCGAAAATGACTTTCCCACAGTAAAGTCTGTACTTCCCATTAGAAAGAAAAAGAATACCTTGCTTTCCAGTGACGATATAATGTACAACAAGAATCACTCAAGACTCAGGATCATAGTAGAACATACCATATGCAAGATCAAGAAGTTTGGAATAATGGGTACTAAGTTCAGAAACAAACTAAGAAGGTACAATATCATCTCTGATATAATATCTGGCCTACTGAACTTCAGAGTTATGTAGTCTAACAGGATTTCAATCTAAGAATACAGTCAAGATAGGCAGCATTGATAGATCATAACTGCTAATTACGCAAGAGATCTACTGTATGTAACTACAATGAATAGGAGCATATTAGTGCCAATGTTAGGCCTTCAAAATGAAGTGGATCAGAAATTAGTCTAAACTGAACCCTTCCAGAGTCCTTTGCCAATTCAACAAGGTTTAAAATATCTACATCTTTACCCCATCCGAAGCGCTCTATAAATTGTTGTTGCGGAATAGGTGCAAGGCCTATGATGGTAGAGCCGTAGATTGGTATTTTCGACCAAATATTGCCGGGATGGCTTATCGATACAGGATTATTGAGTTTAAGAAATCTTGTCTCTGATGGATATCTTATTTCAGCCGTATTTCTAAGGTCACTAAAGTATTTACTGGCCTCTTCCTTTTCTCTATTCGAATAATCAATCAATCTTTCACGTTGGATCTCATTTCTCACCCTTCAGGGGATTATGTTATCAGTTGATATCATATCTTTATTAATATTGACATATAACGGATCAGATCAAATATGAAGAGGTAGGTACGAGCGCGTTCTTAAAAGTCCTGACTTCAGAGCCAAGTCGTATGTTTCCCAATTTGTAATCTTCAAGAACTCTTTTGTTATTCCTTGTAAACCCTTAGCCACTGAGACGGAGTAATTAACAAGAGTCTGAGATCAGGTACATCGTAGGCAGGTGTCTTAATTTGGTCCTCATGACTTAAAATGAAGTCATCCAATGACAATGATGAAAAAATATTCGTACCGTCATTAACATCAGCTCCTGCTGGTCCGACAGGTCCAATAGGTCCTTGTGGTCCTTGTGCTCCATCAGCTCCTGCTGGTCCGACAGGTCCAATAGGTCCTTCTGGACCGGGTGGGTTAGGATCATCGATACAAAAGTAAACATTTTCATTCTTTCTTAGGTTGTATGTTTTGATGTTGATGTCCATCGTTAGCGAGAACATAGCCCTTAACATTAAAAGAGACAGGACTTCCCATTAAACTTCCTATATATTCTATTCTCCAAGCGTCTCCTTTACCAGCGATAGAAGTTGGCTGGCTCTTAGAAACATCAAATTATCGAGGTTAGTCTGCTTGTCTACTAATGAGGTAGAACGGCTTGGCAGAAAGAAAGCAGCCGGTAATTCTTTTTCCTCAGAAGTACACAGAAGAGCCTCCATTAGCAAAGATCACCGGATCCTGGGAGGTAGGAACTCATGAACAAGCAAAGGCATTCAAGGATTAATACGACCGACTTCAAAAAGAAAATAGCAAGGAAAAGGCCTAAGTGAGAGATGAGTCATAGCGCAAGAGGTTTAAGGGATCTAAAACCCAGTAGTCCAACACATGACGCAATGCAGTTATGGTTAAGTTCCAAGTGAAAGTTGCACTAGAGATCGCAAAAAAAATTGTTCGAGAACCAGACGATGAAAGTACAAAATATTCTGGATTTAGACTATGTCATACGCCTAGATATGATCAATGCTCGGCAGGTAGCAACTACAACTGGATTACAGCAAATTTCTTGCTGTCTTCCAACTCCGATCGATAGCCCGATCCGATATATTTCATCTTTGCGATCTATTATGTACAATGAGTTGAGTTTCACATTCGTTGCCATTTCGACCTCTTCCCTTAGAGACCCCTCTTTCTTCGATAATCTTAGCTAATTTGTTAAGTTTGTGCATGAATCAATCAATGTCTGCTCGGGATATAATTAGTGAAATACGAAAAGCCGGGGGAGAGTGTATCGACCGGTAGTTATAGTCTGCTATTATAGTTGATTCTGTCATAGTCTATGTTGAGAAACTAAGTGAAGAATATCTTCAGATAGCCACAGTTGTTACAAATATATATTTTGTAGAAATGATATTTTTTCATGATTTCCGGCATATAATCAGCCGGAACTATTTTTTGGAATGATGATGATAACGGCATTTCATTGGGAATGGCTTGAAGTTCTCCCTCCATCATTCCATCACGGCATTCTGTACATTTTCTAGTTAATCTCTTCGGGGTCACCACGAATTTGGCTTACGTATGACAATAATTTATCTTGTGTAGTCATTAAACCCAGAATAATGCTGGAAATAGAGTTTTAGGGAGATGCTATTTTCACAGAAAATGATAAAATGACGACTATGCAAACAACAGAAAATATGACTGGAACTAATTCGACCAGTTAAAGTTATTGCAAAAGCGATAGCCTTCAGTATTCATGAGCAGAAGAGATGAGCTAGCGACGTTAAATTCAACTATTTTTTCACCAAACGGCTTGAACCCATAGTATAGCACATAAATATTTGTGCGATCTTCTCTATAAAATGAACTTAAAAGTAATTGGCATGATGTTGATAGTAGCAGCAGCTGCGTCTATCGGATTGGTTACAATTGGATTTCAGAGTACCATGGCGTCAAACGACGTATTAATGCCTACGATGCTTTCAGATAGAAATGTGTCGTATTACTGATCCTCTAAATGAGTATCATTATTAACCATACATCTAGCCAGATCAAAACGGAGAGAGACCTGGGGGTACCAGGTCTAAGGCACGTGAGAACTACTAAAGAAAGGCAACAAGGCCACGAGAAGGCCTCATTCCTTAAGTTTCTGAAAGGTATTCATGTATTATATGAAATTCAATCTAATGGCGAAATCATATGGGATCACGTATTACCAGGTTGGGTTAACATGAATACTTTCAACTGTTCCTGAAACTTTTCACCTGTAACAAAGATTGCGCGAATACGCCTTTCCTTGACTACAATATGATGCGCGCAGAATTTCTATCTGAAACAAATTAAATACGCAAATACGCCCTCTTCTATATGTTAAAGATCCTTAATGGAAGTCCAGGATTTGGCGCGCCGCTAAACGAACAAGAAACAGTACACTTCTTAACGACAGGTAAACTAAATGTCCATCTTGGAACCGTAGACGAGAAAGGCCATCCAAATGTTCATCCTACATGGTACTATTACGATACTGGAAATAACAGGATATATGTTGAAACATCAAAAGAGGCCAAGAAGACACACAACATTAGAAAGAATGAGAATGTTTACTTTTGTATAGACGATCCTAATCCACCTTACAAGGGAGTACGTGGAAAAGGAAGTGTAAAGATTCATGAAGATATCAACTTTAATGTTCCTATTGCGGAGAAGATGATGGTCAAGTATCTGGGGAATGTAGAACATCCGATGGCACGGGCACTACTGAATATGCAAAAGGGAGGTCAGTCGGTTATTCTGGAAATATTTCCAAAGTATTACTCGACTTGGGATGATAGTAAACAGTAAACAGATTTGCGAGCAGAGAAGATTAGTAACGATTAACATATGATATCTGAATGCAGTAGAGGTCACATATGTTTTGGTAAAGGGGATCTTTCATCGTGCGGGATGAAGGATTGTGGAAGACCAACCGTAATTATAAGTCCAATAGATATACAATAATTTTACAAAATAAATGAGTCAGGCCTTTGCATTAATAGAGAGGACTTGCACATGATAAGGTCCTCATTTAGAGTGAAGAAAGTGTTGATAAAAGTCTACTCAAATATCAACAATTGGATGAACTGAATAATTGGGATTTTTTCGCGTGGAGAAATACTACATGAATTGTCCGATATTTCCCTGGAAAATTATTGCCACAAACCGGTAGTTACTTTTGGATTGAGCCAAAAATAGAACAAAGAAGGTATTGACGACCAGGTTTCCTAGGTTAGACGAAGTTATGATCGCCAGTACCTTTGGTTTTAGGGTGCATCATGGTAATGCAACATTGTATATGAAAGTTTCACGTTCTTTGACGTTAACCATTATGTTGCTGTATCATCTTCTCCAGGAACTAGGTTCTGTTGTTGGTATGCTATTGCCTTCATCTATATTCTCCATTCAGAAACAGAAATATCCCACATGTATATTTGGCTAGTGAGTTGCTAGTTTTCTTCACTAGTACATTATCTCTGTCTCTGTATATGCGTGTGTTACTCCAATCATCTGTATGAGATATTATACCTAAAGATTGTTTCAGTTTATAGAACCATTTTGATTTTAGTGCTTTTTTGGTCTATACCTACCATGCTATTAATGGCTACAATAGGCATAAGAGAAGACTATTAATTTCTTGTTAAAGATGCAAGCCATTTAAACATATCCTGTAAAACATAATCTTCTATTGGCCCACTTTGGGTTATCCATTCGCTGGAGGGAGAAAGTGAATGTCCAGAGAGACCATCACAAACCAGTACCACCACCTGAAGTTGGATGTCCAGATGATTACGTATGGGATCTGACGCTCAATCAACCGCTACCAGGCGTCCCCGAGGGCACTGTACTATGTGCGTTTAGCTGAGTGGGCACGACGAAGTTGTCCAAATAGAAAGTACAGAAGAAGAACTCCCTTATCAGGTAGTTATAGCGCAGAGAGAATCCAATGGTATATGTAGTGCCGGATCTTCGGATGCAACTGCGTCATCAGGAAATCCACCTACCCCACTAGAAATCGGAGATGCAGTCTGTGTGACGCCCCAGCAATGATCATCTAATGCAACGGCACGCAGCCTGTGCATGATATCCCCATTTTTTGGGTTTCAGTTAGTAGTAGTAGTTCATCATTCATTTGGTTCTGAGAATAGTTAATCTTATTTATACGACAGAGCAGGCAAGTGAAGATGGAGGCTAGTTTTAATTGGTAAATATATACGGGATAAACAGATCTCATCTAAGGTTTTTTACTGATGCGGTATTTGGAGTCGCGATTACGTTACTCGCCGTAGATTTTGCAATTCCACACATAGGACCAGACGGCTCTTTCGATGAAGGCGAGCTCGAGGATTTGGTACTGAATATTATCTTGTTTGTTATCAGTTTTATGATTATCGGATTGTACTGGATTACATATCAGTCAGTAGTTAGTATGACTGCTAGAACTACAGATTTAATGATTTGGTTAAACATCATTTTCCTGATGTTTATAACAATGATACCGTTCACGTTTAAGCTAACAAATGTATATGATACAAATACTTATGCGTACGGGTTTTATTGCATAGTACAGATTTTCGCAGGATCTATGCTATTTAGTATATGGATCCATATACTAAAGAGGAAGCTATATTCGCCTGACAAGACTATTACGAATGAAATTAAGAGGTTGACGTATTTCCGTACCATTATGACCCCAGTAGTCTTTATGATTTCACTAGGAACCTTGATTTATTCTCTCGAGCTCGCCGTGGGAATCACGTTCCTCATCGTTCCAGCCTCGTTGGTAATGAGATTCATCTATAGAGGAAAAAAAGATCTTTATCTGACTGACTAATCGACACTTTTCTACCATTTGTGAAGACCCGATTGATGGCGCAATTGAGTATAAGGCCGATTATTACTCTGTACTTACAATTCTTTCTGTACTTACAGTTGTTACAATTCTTTCTGGTCTGTTTGAAAATAAAATAGTGCTGTCTGATACGTCAACATCAGCCATAGCCTGAAGTTCTAAACAAATACAGCCTGCCTGCAGCCAATTAACCCCATCTTGTCCCTCTATTAAATCATAGTTTCTAGTACAAGACTACTAAAGGCCGCCATTAATTTAAGCGACCTACCTATAGGTATTGTATGCCGTGGGTTGTAGTTTCACGACTAGTATGAAAGTTGTAGAAAATACAAACCGCGCTACGCTCACACATCCTGCAATTGCGGTATCCTGAACTCAAACAATTAATATTTAATTTTTGAAGTCTACATAATACGGTGGACATGATATTGCATTCCAAATGAATTTGTACACCTCTCATGATCCTCAACTGGGATTACCTCAATGTTATCTGACCTACATCTCGGATATTTGGAAAATGTGTGGGAATCCATTAGTAGAGAGGCTGACCATTGACAACTATTACAAATAACAAGATCACGATATTCTTTTCTCATCATACATCTTGACGTTGGCAATAACAGAATATATTAATATTGTATCTATTATGGGCTCTGTAGAAACCATTCATTTTCTGAGATAAAGCTATGTAATAGCACTATTCCATAGATCTGGTGAAAGAATCAAGATATGTTAGGTTGGCACGTACTATATTCCACATTCTAAGATATGCAAGGATACCGCTATTCCGTTATAGGAAAAGCAATCACATTTTCACAATCTGGCAACATCTGTCGTGCTTACTATTAGACAGTACGAGGGTAAGAGTTACCGTATGTTCACTGAATGGCTGGTAGAAGCTCACTATCTTAGAATGTTCCTCCAAATATCTAGAATACCTCATTTCACGACACTACAAAAGTTTAGCGATAGAATCAGGGTACGCTGCTGCGGAAACCTCGACGTGACGGAAACATGGACCTATTGGACCATACAGAGACCCGATGGCACACCATACGGAGAAGGCAAAGGTGTGATAATGACCAAAGATGGTGGTGAAGTGGCAACGGCAACTGGACATGGAGAAGGAAGGATGACTGACCCAGAAAAAATGAAGTACTTAGGCGCAGTTGGGAAATTCGAAAAATAAACTTGCGTTCCTCAATCACCTCATTGGTGTAAATGAATACAAGGTAGACGAATCAGGTAACTAGACTTAATAACATTAATTCGCTAACTCACACTCCGCGATAGATACTTGAGGATGTCTAGTTTGAAACGTCTTGTTCTATAGTAGTTAGCTATAGCACATGTTAGATCTTGAAATCTGGGATAAT
>Ga0315553_10000904_pt1 | contig 25629 bp, 20 predicted proteins | sample SalMarSW160140MG_FD_203099 | JGI IMG/M metagenome (GOLD analysis project Ga0315553, IMG submission 203099) | Salt marsh sediment microbial communities from the Plum Island Ecosystem LTER, Massachusetts, United States - Salt Marsh Sediment SW1601-40 ... | reverse complement strand
CGCTAATGCTGCCGGTGCTGTGGGTCGTGTTGCTGGGGCTGTTCCTGACGTTCGGCAGCACATCGCTGACCGATTACCGGCCCATCCCCAAGCAGGTTCGGTTCCTGCCCATGTTGACGGCCTTGCTGTTCGTCGCCTTCGGAGGTCTATGGGAATACATCTGGCGGGCAGCCGGCGGCGTTCGAGTGTGCCTCGGAGTGCTGCTGGCGGGCATCGTCGGCGGGGGAATTCTCGCTGCCGGTGCCAACGGCAAACCGTTGTACTGGGGCGACTTTCCGCTTGCGGTCGAGCGGGCGGTTGCTCTTCGGCGCACGGGTGAGTGCCCGGCCTTGCTGATCCCCGAGATGGTCTACGGCAAGCTGCGCTTCGAGCATGCCAGGATGGTCGCCGACCTGCCCCGCATCAACCTCCGGCAGAAGAACGTGAAGCTCGCAGCCATGTTGTGGCCGGCGTGGCATAAGGCGCTGGTGATCCCCGCTTCGCTGCCGGAATTGTGGACGCCTGCCATGAGACTTCAACAGTCGGACGTACCGGATCTGGCCGGGTACCTCGATAGCAGCGCCAAGGCCATACCGCTGTACCGCCCCCCACGATTGCTGGACCGGCTGCTGACCAGACTCGGCGTGACCGAGCCGGACGGACCACCACTGCTCGGGAACCTGTATATCCTGGGGCGCAGGTAGACCGACATTCAGACAGGTGCACCCCGCCATCCTGGTGCCCAAAGACACCACCGCCCTGTCGGGCCAAGATAGCACAAACGAACTGGCGGAGGCGCTTTACAAATCTCTCGGCGCCAAGACAATGGTGGGTTGGCTGGACGGATGGCTGTGTTTGAGAAGCCGTGCAGCCGGTGCGAGAAGTGAGCATGACCGTAATGGGCTCGGCGATTCTCGTGGTGGGCATCCTCGGGGCATTCGAGGCGGAAAAGGGAGGGGTCCGCATCCGCGCCGATGTCCAGTCGAGCATCTACACCTGGCAAGTCACCAATGTCAGCGCCCCGCCGGTCACCCGCTTCGAGATCGGGCAACACCACGGCTACTACTTTGTCGGGCCCGAAGGCTGGCAGGTGGATGCGGATGATCGCATCTTTCGCGCCTGGACGAGTGATCGGCTTCGGGCCCTCTATCCCAGCCGAACGGGCACATTTTCGCTGCGTATGAGCAGCGGCGGGGCGGTTCTCGGGCCGGTGCGGGCCGAGTTGGGCTTTGCGTCGACCGAGCCGCTGGTCTTCGACGGAGTGTGGGGCACGGCCCCCGAGCCGGGCCGTGTGGTGTTCCTGGTCGCCCTGATCCTGTTGGTCCTGATGCTGGCGCACGTGCTACTGTTGGCTCGTCGCGACCGGGTCGACGCCACATCACCGACAGCTACCGACGTTCCAGATCCTCCTTCGCAGGATAGTACTGCTGCATGAGGACCGGCAGCGCCTCGCGCAAGAGTTGCTTGCACCGCGCCAGCGACGGGCCGGGGTCGGCCTTGGCAGGATAGTAGGCGACGGCCTCGATCTTACTGAAGTAGACGTGACGTGGGCCCGGCCAGGCCACAGCCAATCGCACCTGTTCGCGATTGTCGTAAAAGCGGCCGTTCGCACAAAAAACGTAGACGAGTACCACATGATCCCTTGGCTGCTCCATTCGCAGCAGGCGAGCCGGGATTCGCGGATGCTCCGGCGCCAACTCCGGCGTGTCGAGCGTGATGGTGGAGACGTCCTTCACGATGGTTTCGCCCTGACGCCAGCACACCTCCGGTGTATGGGGCACCCTATCATCGGGGTCACTGTAATAGGTTACGAAAAGCGCCTCTTTTCTGCCCGGATCGACGGACCCTTTCTTTTGCAGGAAAAGAACCGTGTACTCGTCGGTACCAATCGCCTCGAAGGGCGCGCTGACGGCCGGGCTGCCGGAAAGCCTGCGAAACGATTTGAGGGCCGAAACGTCAAAATCCGTCAGCGAGCGCCGCAAATCGATGGGCTCTTTACGGTAGTAGTCCGCCAGGGCAGCCATTCCGGGTCGCAGGCCCGTCGCGGCCGCGATCGCGATCATGGCAGACACCACAAAAACCGGTGACAGCAGCCCCCGCCATAGCGGACGTACCGACCGACTCATTGGCTCACCCCCGCATGCGGGTCCACGCCCTGATGCTCCCAGTCTTCAGGTTTGCCGCTTTCGTCGCTGACGCGTCGGCCCAGAGCGGCACAACAAAGGGCGAACGCGCCGTAGGCGGCCAGGAGAGACACCACGGCCGATACGTTCCGCGGCATCGAGCTGAGCGGAGGCGCATGGGTGTAGATCGTGGCGGCACCCCAGGTGAAGGCGCGCAGAAAGTTGCAGAACAAGGCAACCGGACCAGCCGCAATGGCCATTATGGCGACCTGCCAGAACGGTCTGATGCGAGCGAAAACCACGAATACACCGATGAAGACAGATGCCCACAGCAGCGAGGCTCCACGGCGTGCTTCGGCCAGGGCGATGGTTCCGCTGGCTTCGCCCCGAGTGTACGACAGGTCGGGCCCGATAAGCCTGACCTGGACACCAGGTAGTTGATCGAGGGCCAATCGAGTTGCCGACAGCGTGCGGGTCTCCACGGGGATGATCAGGCTGGCGTAGATGCGTGATCCGACCGGTAGCGACAAGGCTATCAACAGCAACATCGGCCCGGACCGCTTCAAGACGTGCCAACCGCCCGCCGCCAGTACCGCCCCGGCCAACACGGGCACAAGGCTGATGTCCTGAAGATACCCGAACGGCACGGGCCAGATGGCTGCCGCGTGGAGAGCAAAGCCAGCCACCAAAAGCACGATGCCCCAGACCGAGCCGGACGTCAGGCCCTCGGCGAGCTGCCGCCTGCGACGGTACACCAGCAGCAGGATAGCAACCGGTCCCACCAGGGCGTGCGCCCAGTCCCGATTGCTCAGGGCCGTCGAAACGACGAACGTGAGTCTCGGCCAGAACGCCCAGACGCACAAACCCACCAGAACCGCCGTTTTCAGAAGCGCTTCCCGCGCCGATACGCCAAGTTGGCGTCGATCCATAGGGGCGGAAGTCTCTTGCTGAATGCTCATTCGTTTCATCCGCAGCCGCCGCCGGCTGAGACGGTCAGGGGACGTAATAGGTCCAACTCAATCGGCCCGAGCTGAACGTCCGCCAATGGTCGAACAGGAAACGCTGCCGGAATCGACGAGGGTGGATGACGAACTGCGACCGCTGCTGCCACTCGATCAACTCGGACACAACGCGGTCCTTTTCGATCCCGCTGACCCGCAAGGGCGATTGCTCGTTCGGATCGACCCTTAAATCGTATTCTACGACGCTGTCGCGGTAGGGCCAATAGAGCCGTTTATGCGATCCCTCGATGAAGCCGAGTGGACTGCCCGCAAACCACGAGGAAAAATACAGGCGACGCTGTGGATCGTTGTAGGTGAAGGCGTTCTCACCTTCGAAGCCGGCCTCGGAAATGTCACATCCCAACAGGTTCAGGATGGTCGGCGTCACGTCGAGCTGCGAGCACGGTGAGTCGATGCGAATACCCGGTTCCACGTGCCCCGGCCAGCGAATGATCCATGGCACGTGTAGGACCTCTTCATAGGGCACCCAGCGGCTGGGTCGGCCGTGGGTCCGCATCGTTTCTCCGTGGTCGCCCATCACACACAGGATGGTGTTGTCGTAGATGCCGCGGCGCTGAAGTTGCTTGCATACCTCCTGCACAAGACCATCGGTGTAGCGCAAGGCCTGATGCAAATTGTCCGCCGGCGCCGTTTGGGGTGCGCCGAACCAGGCGGGAACCAGGTAGGGCTCGTGTGTGACCGACGTGATCATCATCAGCACAAATGGACTCGCCGCATCGTCCACCCATTCGAAAGCCGGTTCGATCATGCGGAAATCATCGCCGCTGAAAATCCCCAGTCGGGCCGATGGGTCTTCGAGATTCTCCAGAAACCACGCCCAGTCAAAGCCCAGATTGTCGAACAGCGCGGGTGCGCACTCGAACCTGCCCTGCGACACCTGGAAGAATGCGGAGCGATAGCCATGGCGAGCCAGGATCGAAATCAGTCCCTCATAGGGCTCGTCGGCCAGAACGGCTTCGACGTAGTCCGACTGGACGTCCGGCATCGTTCCCGTCAACGCCGCCCAAAACGCCTTGGTCGTCTGGGACACGGGAACACGGGTCAGCGAAAAGCTGGCGCCCTCCGATGCCAGTTCCGTGAGCGTGGGAGTAGGTCGACTCGGGTCGGCCAGCGACGTGTGGCGGTACGCCACGCTCTCCAGCATCAGCAGAACGATATTGGGCAGATCTTTGGATGGAATCGCCGGTGGACCGACCTTGCGCTGCCCGGCACGAGGCAGAGGGCGGATCTGGCGTTCGATCTCCGCAAATCGCGCGTGGCCGAACGTCATCGCTTCCAGCGCGCCCCAATGACTGCTGAATCCCAGCACCTCACTGGTAAAGCCCAGGCCCGACGCCTGCCTACAGAGCGGCTGGAGCAGCAGCGAACCCGCCAGCACCACAGACGCGACCGAGGCCTTGATCGCCAGGCGTCTGCGTGTCGAACCTACCGGAGCCGGTCGGATGAACCGCCACCCAAACCAGACAGCGAATCCCACGACCGTCAGACCAATCAGAATCGAATAATGCAAGTTGCGGCCCAGGTACGACTGCACGACGGGCCAGAACTGGAGTGGGTCGTGAGCCAGGGCCCCCAGCACGCCCGGCTGAAGCTGAACGCCGGTTGCGATCAGCCATGCCGCGTTCAGAACGCTCCACAGCAGCGCCGCTCCAGCCACCGCCAGAGCTATACGAGCAAAGAGCGCGCGCGGTTTGTAGGCATACAGCAGCCAGGTGATCAGCGCGATCGCAGCGAAAAACGCCAAGTCATAGAGAGCTATGTCGGCCCATGAGATCAGGACGTTGGCCGGTTGATGATGATTGATAACGACCCTTTTGGCCGCAAGTGTCCACGCCAGAGCCACCGCGAGGATGGTCGTCTCGGGCCTGGGCAGCCGCCGTCGCAGCTTCGCCCAGCGTCCAACATGATCCGAGTCTTTCCCCAGGCCGGGTGCCACGGGCGGTTGCTGCTCATCGGTCGCCACACCCATCAGGTTCCTACTCCGCCGCGAGCAGCGATGCCTGCCCGGTCCTGCCTCTTTCGCGCAAAGCCACAAATGACGTGAGCCGTTCGCACAGCCCCTGGTGAGAATCCAAGGGCCGGACAAGCCGACCGGGCCAACCGCCTGACGAATACGTAAGCCCTCACAACGCCCAGTATAGGATTCGCGCTTCTTTGCGGCAATGCTGCTTGCGGCGTCCCCCAGCTACTTTGACCCGGCACGACCTGGCCGACTACACTAATGACAGGCTGAGAGGCAAACTGCGAACAGGGTCCTAGCCGATGTGGTTACGAGACAGCACGCGACGGGTGTCGGTCGGGGGCGTGCCGATCGGCGGCGGGGCCCCCGTCAGCATCCAGTCGATGACCAACACACCCACTCGCGACGTCCAGGCAACGCTCGCGCAAATCCACGAGCTGGCTGCGGCCGGCTGTGATCTAATCCGCGTAGCGGTACCCACCAAGCACGACACCGCTGCCCTCGGGCAAATCGTGCGAGATTCACCCGTGCCCGTTATCGCCGACGTGCATTTCCACTTCCGCCGAGCGATGGAGGCCGTTGAAGCCGGGGCGGCGAAGATCCGCCTGAACCCCGGGAATATTTCCGATCGCCAACATGTGCTCGAGGTGGTCGAGGCCTGTAAACGCCGCAACGTGCCGATACGTATCGGCGTCAACGAGGCAAGCATCGTCGAGCGGCGCGATTCGGGTGCTCGCTCGGCCGAGTTGAAGCAACTGGCCGGCAACTATCGACGCACGATGGCTGACTTGATGCTCCGCAAACTGACCGACTATGTGGAGATTTTCCGACAGGCCTGCTTCGACCAACTCGTGGTCAGTGTCAAGAGCAGCGACGCGCGCCTACTGATCGCCGCCTGCCTGGCGGTCGGCGAGCAATTCGATTACCCGCTGCACTTGGGTCTCACGCACGCCGGCCCGCCGGAGACGGGGCGCATCCGGTCGGTGGCGGCCTTGGGAGCGCTGCTTTCGCAAGGGATCGGCGACACAATCCGCATCTCCTATGCTTCGCATCCGATCGAGGAAGTGCTCGACGCGAAGGAGCTGCTCTGTAGCCTCGGGCTGCGCGCGCGAACCGAACCGGAACTTATCGCCTGCCCCACGTGCGGACGCATCCAGGTCGACCTGGTCGATCTGGTGCAGCGCGTTCGTCGCAAACTGGCAGGCATCAAGGTGCCGATCAAGGTGGCGGTGATGGGCTGCGTCGTGAACGGACCTGGCGAGGCCGAGGGGGCCGACGTGGCCCTGTCGGCGGGCAACAGGCAGGGCATCATCACGGTGCAAGGCCGTCACGTCTGCACCGTCGCCGAGTGTGACATGCTTGACGCCCTGTACGAGCAGTGCATCGAGTTTGCCGAGCGCGTCCGTAGCGGTCAGGCGGAGCTCTCCGAAGCGTTGCGCTACGGAGCGAACTCCACCGGTCCGTCTCCCTCCCAACGAGGCTAGCCGCGCCCGACGGCCTGAGCCAACAGCCGATCGGAATCCTGCGAACCAATAGGGAATATCGAATCGTGAAGCTGCGCGCGATGGAAATCCTGTTCCCCGAGCATCTGTCCGGCCGTGGAGCCGGTATCCATCAGTTCGGTCGGATCGTCCGTGTGGTTCAGACCCAGTAGATGCCCCAATTCGTGGCTGGCAACATTGGCCAGCACCTCACCCATACCCGATGCACCGGGGTTGTACGGCATGAACAGCGAGAAGGTCTCGATGTACACCATGGCCTTCTGCTCTCGGTTCAAGTTATGGTAATCGACGTAATCGGACAAGCCGAGATAGTATGCACTGAGTCCTCCAAAGTAGATGGAGGTGTATGGCTCGTCCGGCAGGTCGCCCTCGGCCGTGCTGTAGATATCCACATCGTAGTCGGCGAAGTCGGAGCGGACCTCGGCCTCAACCCGGTCGATGATTTCGGTGGTATCGTCGGACAGACTGCTGTGGATGTCGCCGGCATCGAACGCGCCGAAGCTGATGGGTGTCGTGCCGCCGATACTGATGTTCTCCCCACCGTCGAAGTCCAGCACCACCACTTGCTTCTGGACACTAGGTACGTAGTTGCCCGACTCGACCTCGATCCAAAGCCCGTACCCGCCGGTCCCCGACGTGCCGTCCGAAGCTGCGATGGCCACGTAGCACGCCGGACTGTCTTCCCACATCACCACGTTGACGTAGGGCTTGGTGTCGATGTTCCAGATGCGGTCGTCGTTGGCATAGAGCAGACAGTCCTGCGAGTCGAAGACGGCGGCCGTGGCGTCAAGTGACCCGTTCACCATCGACGTGACGATGATACGATCGCCCCGAAACACCGGGCCGATGTCGTACACGTCGATATCGTCGCGGTACGTAATCTCGCCGGCAACAGCGGCCTCGCCGTGTGACAGATCAGCCGGAGTGGCGGCATCGAACAGGTCGTTGACCTCGTTTTCGGTGACCTTCGGCCAGTCACCACCGGCCAGACCAAATTCCTGAAGCAGACGCGCCAAATCGGCTTGAGATGGCGGCGGCCCCTCGATCGGATCGGGACCCGCAGAGTCGATTCCGCAGCCAGGGATCAACAGCAACACAACGGTAACGGCAAAAGCCGGGCGCCAGGCCCAAAGGACCGGTGCTAGCATCGCATGCCCCTTTCATGACGAGCAACGTGTCACCCGCCTCCAGGGGCGTGCGTGTCAGCCTGTCTACAACCTACGCAGACTTCCGCTGCCGAATCCGTCTGCCTATATGTGCAAGGCCGGCGCACTCGGAGGCGCCACGGCCAAACCCAGGAAACGGGGGAACTGCCCACCCTTCCCGGTTTGCCCAAATATACAATTGCCGGAACGTCCAATAACCCTGGGATGCGAACAAATCAGTCGGAAACCTTCACGTGATCCGTGTCGGCGAGGAGGGATCGACTATGGGACCAAGTTGGGCGTGTACCGCAATAGCAGAACGGTGATGTCATCTGGCTGCTTGCCGCCGTGGCGATACACCCGTATCTCCGTGGTCAGCTCGTCCAACATGGACACCACCGGCTGGCTGCAACTACCTGCAAGGCTGTCCAACAGGCGCTGGCGGCCGTAGTTTTGCCCCGACGCGTTCGTCAGCGAGTCAGCCCCCCCGGTGAACAGCACCAGGGTTTCACCGACGTCAAGCTGCTCGGGGCGCGTATCGTAAGCGACCGTCTGTTCGACACCGATGGGTGATTTCGGCACGCCGACCAAGCCTCTCGCCCTGCCGCCCTGATCGAGGATGCACGCTCCGGGCGTGCCGGCTGTGCAGTACCGAACCAGGCCGGTCGCCGGATCGGCCAGCACCGCACAGCAACAGACGCTGTGTCCGGTCTGTCCGTCGTAGACCAACCAGTTAAGCTCGTGCATCAGGACATGCGGAGAGTCGGCATGGACGGCGGAGACGCGGAACGCCGCTCGGGCCTCGGCCATTAGTAGGGCAGGTTCTGAACCGGTGGCCGCTGCACTGGCCACCACGACCGCAGCAAGATTGCTGCCGGGCAACTGGACGACGTCGTACACGTCGCTGGCCCGGGCCGTACCCGGCGAACGTGCCGCAGCGATCTCCAACTCCGGCCAGGTCGGCATGATCTTGGGCGTCAAGCGATCCTGCATCTCATGCGTTGTCACCAGCTCACTTGTTTCGGCTGGGCGGTGTCGGTTGACCTGCTGTGAAGCGGCCATTCCGGCAAACGGGGTCAACTGTGTGCAGAGGAGCCGCAAAGCGTCGAGGTCGGCCGAGTCGAAACGCGGCTGGGACGAACTCCGGTCAAGGTAGATCATGCCCGCAGGCTTGCCTGCCGAAAGAAGCGGGCCGGCGAGCAGCGAGCGGGCGGCATCGTGCGAGCAGGCAGGCAGGCACAAGTACTGCTTCCGATCGATGCAACGGTTGTAAAGCTGCCGGCAAAGCGCGGGCGCGTTGACGGTCTGGCCGGTCGCCGAAAGACCCAGTGAAAAAGCAAAAGCTCCTTGCCCATCCGGCGCCAGACCCATCCAGGCGACACGGCTGGGAAGGCGTTGTGTGAGGACCGTCAGCGCCCGGCGCATGAAGTCGTCGATGTCTCCGCAGCGGGACGCCTGGAAGCATACCTGCGCCAGACCCTCCAATCGCCCGCCCGGCACGCTCAACGGCTCGTCCTGATGCTTCACCACCGCATCGGCGGGCAGCTGGAACGTACCGACCTTCTGTCGCACACCCACAGGTTCAGCCTTGTCGGTGGCAGGCCGCTCTGCCGCATCGGGGTATACCGTCAGGACATAATCGGCCAGTGCAATCTGGTCACCGGTCCGCAACAGATGGTCGCCGGTCAGATTCGACTGGTTGATGGTTGCCAGAATGCCCGACGCGTCGAGCTGCCGCAGCAGCCAGCCCTCTCGCGTGCGTGTGATCAACAGGTGTCGCTCGGCCACGCGCATATCCTGGAGATACACCTCGCAATGCCGACTCGATCCCACCAACAAGGAGTCACCGCGCACCGTCATCTGGCTGACCATAGCGCGACCCTGATGAAGCACGAGGCGCATCGACCACCCCCAATCAGCCTGCTCGTCCCGACCCGAGACAGGCGGGTGTCAGATGTGACGCTAATACAGTATAGCACGGCCGCAACGGATCAGGGAACCTCAAGCTCGCGGGAGCACCAGCCAGATAGCGAGTCAAACCGCCGACATCACAAAGCAGCGCCCCCCACAGGGACCCGAGCGGCCCAACCTCAAGCCTCTACGTATCGGACTTCCTGCGCACCGCCTTCTGAACACACGGATGGGTCTTGTCCGTGCCGTGGCACTTGCGGATCTGTTCGGGTGAGCAGTCCTGCGGGCGGCCCTTGAGGTTCTCGGGCTTCTGACACTCGGCGTTCTTGCTGGTCATGGCTGGCTCTCCTCGGGCAAGCAGTGACGGTGTTGACAAGCCCGGCTCGCCGGCGAGTCAGGTCCGGGCTCCTCGGTCAAGTCCGCCAGACAGGCCTGACAGTCGCGCAAGGCCTGCTTGTCGAGCCGGTAGTGGACGTAGTACCCGCTCTTGTGCGCTGCGACCAGACCGGCCTGCCGCAACACGCGTAGATGCTGAGAGACTGCTGGCTGCGACACGGCCAGATCAGCCGCTATCATTTTCACGCACAGCGACTTGCGCGCGAGCATCCCAATAATGCGCAGGCGTACGGGCGAGGCCAGGGCCTGCATCAGCAACGCCAGACGCTCACACCCAAATGTAGGATGCACCAGCTTCATAAGTACCTGCTTAATACCTTAATTAGATTCGCGATCCTGTCAAGTCGTAGCCGTGCCCGTTTCGTCCGCACCCAGGCCACGGCTGGGCGCGCCGCGACGCTCCAGAATGGGTCGCCATCCAGCCAAGCCGGCCCCAGTTGGCTGGTAAGCGGCTCCGCGGCAGCGAGTAAACTACTGTCTGCGATACGCTTACGTCTCTGGCCGTCGAAACGTAATCGGCGCGGAGCTTCGGGCGCATCAGGCGTCCGAGGAGTTCGGGGGGCTTCCGCCGGCTGGAGACTCCCGCCCCTGCACGGGCGAATGAGCTGGGTTGGTGCGTGAGGAAATGATGCGCGGCTGAGGGGGTTGCCTCTCGACGGCGCGGTCCAACTCAACCAGCCAGCCTACGACCGTGTCGTCGAAATCGGAGCCGGCCGGTGACGGCGGGGCAGCCACCTGGAACGAGTTTTTACACATCGTGCAGCGCAAGCGCTTATCCTGATACTTGGCGCTGATTCTGTAAGTCGTCTGGCATGTGGGACACTTCACGACAATGTGCCCGGCCATAAGCCCGCCTCCCGGCAACTGGCGTACACTGCAACCCGCCACCACACGCCAAGCCCATGGCTGCGGCGGCGCAAGAACCCCTTAGCTTGAAAACAGACGTTTCAGATGAAGACGATATGACTCATATAAATGCCGGGCACGATAGTGCCTCGATGCGCACATGGTAACGCAAGTGTTTGTTCGGCTCAATAGGCTGGCAGCTTAACGTACACCTTGGTGGATGAATTGGGCCATTCACCCGCACATCGATGGGCTAGATGAATTGCCTCAGGAAGGGGTTGGTCCGCCTTTCCCCGCCGATGGTCGTCTCCGGGCCGTGCCCGGGCAGCACCCGCGTTTCGTCGGGCAGGGACAGGAGGTGCTGCTGGATGTTGGCCACGAGCTTCGCGCCATCGCTGGCGAGCAGGTCGGTCCGCCCGATGCTGCCGGCAAAGAGAGCATCGCCGACGATCACCAGGTTCTGAGCCGGGCAGTGGAGGCTGCGGCTGCCGGGCGAGTGGCCCGAGGTGTCGAGCACCTCCCACGAAAGAGCCGCCAACGTCATCTCCTGCCGGGGCTCCAGAGCGACCGCGTCGGCAACGCCGGTCATAAGGGGCACGCCAAACCCCGCGGAAAGGTTCTTCTGAGGGTCGTTGAGCATGCTTTGGTCGGGACGTCCGATATATACGGGCACATCCGGCCAGCACCTCCTCAGCGGGCCCACCCCGGCGATGTGATCGGCGTGGCCGTGGGTGAGCAGGATCGCCGCCGGCCGCAGCGATAGGTGGCTCACACAATCCACAATCTGGTCCGGCTGGGGCGGCAGGCCCGGGTCGACGATCCAGCACTCGCCTGCCTTGACCGACCACAACAGGTACGCATTCTCATAGAAACTGGGTTCTACGAACGTCTCCACGTGCAGTTGAGGAGTCTCCATACGGCTGTCTCGGCCCGTTGCCGGGTCGCTGGAAAAAAGGCGACAGGACCATCGCCTGATGGTCCTGTCGTAGTATACCGCTATAGATGAGCAAACAGCAGGCGTGTCGGGACACCGGTTTACGGCTTGGCCGGCCTGCGGTTGCCAATGTGGCTCTTGACGACACTGTAGTCGGCCGTCGTCACGCGACCCGAGCCGTTCAAGTCAGCCCGGCCGTCGGTGTGCTCGGTCATGTGGCTCTTGACCTCGCTGTAGTCGGCGGTGGTCACCCGACCGCTGTTGTTAGCGTCCCCGAAGAGGGTGCATAGGTCCAGCGCAAAGGGCGGCACGGCAAAACCCGCTGCCGGCGTGATCTGATACCACGTCCGGTCGGTCAGCATCGGACCTTCCTCGACGGCCTTGAGCGTCACACCGCCTGGTTCGATCGAGTAGGTAAACGCATCGCCTTCCTCCCAGCCGCCGCCGAAGATGCTCAGCGCCGGCGCCCCGCCGTCGGGCAGCACGATAGGCGCATCGAACGTCAGCAGGATTACATTGTTCTGCGTCTTGCACAGCGTACCATCCGCCGGCGGATCGCTGGCAACCAGTTGTCGACGGCGCTGGGCCCCGGCGTTGACGAGCGGCACGTTTTCGAAGGTCAGACCGAAATCGGTACCATACCCGTAAAGATTCATGTACAGCGGGAAGCCGCTGGCATTGACCAGGCCGTCGCCGTATTCACGCGCCTCCTGCTCCATGTGGGCCACCGCCAGTGCAACCTTGCCGGGCTTAAACCCAAGGTAGCGGTTGTCGTTCTGGCCGCGTCCGCCCACGTAGACCATGCCGCCGTAGCCGTCGAACTCCATGTCGCTTGCGTTCTGCCACATGTCAAAGGGCATAAAGCCGATGTCCTTGTAGTCGCCTTGATGGAAGGTACCGACCGGTGTTTCGTTGTCGTCGATACCGCCCTTGAAGCGCGCTGCAACGACGGTGTTGTCGACGCCGAACTCCACGTCGACCACGATGATGCCCATGCCGTCGTAAGTCGCCGAGCTGCCGTCGCCCCCGGCGCCGCAGATCCACAGTCGAGTCACGTAGTCGCCGGGCGGGTCGATGGCACCTCCGCCCAAGTCCGGCCAGGGCACGCCGTAAACAATACCCGGGTCGACCTCCACATCGCCTTTGACCACAAAGCCGTCGATCTCGCTACTGGCACCATAGGCGAACAGTTCCCCGATCTGCCCGACTCCGTTATGCATGGTCAAGGCGTTCAGGTCGATGCTGGCATCGAGCGAGCCATCGGGCTGGTATACGTCGACAAACGCCTCACTGGTCCACGTTCCTGCGGTTCGTCCCTGCGGATCGGCGTTGCCGGCCGGATAGACCCTGTAACTGACATCGGCCACGCCGCCGGAGTCGCCCGGGTCGGTGTCCAACTGGGCGATGGTTGCCCCGGCAACGGCCACAATTTGGTAAATCTGGGTCGGGTCGTTGATGCCGCTTCCGCTGATAAGGATGATCTTGTCGCCCACGTTGTCCTGGCCGAACGGGGCAGCCTGCGTGTCGGTAAGCGTGTAGCCAGGCAGGTTGGGATCGGGGGCATTCGGGTCGGCGTTGGCGACCACGCCGGTACTGCCGGCAAACAGCGCCTCGATTGGCTCGCCGCTGCCCGTGTCGACGATACGTTCGCTGACGGCGAAGACACGCCCGCCAGCGTCGACGGCCAGGCCCATGTAGTGCCGATCCGGCACAACCGGATCCCCGCTACCTGGATTGTTCGGATCCTCGTTGAACTGCTCGGTCACGCTGACGCCGGGCCCGTACGGCCCGCTCGGATCGTCGCCGATCGTGGGCAACCCGCTGTCGAAATCCGTCACATAGACGGCGCCGCTCGGCGCGACGATCGGTTCGGCCCAGTTGTGTCCGGCGATGGCGCCGCCGGCAGCCGGCTGGCCTGCTTTTCGACGGTAGCCCAGGTTCTTGGCGCCGACCATCTTGTAGATGCGGCCCTCGAACTGCGTGGTATAGATGATGTTTTCAGTCTCGCCGTAGAACACCGCCAAATCGATGGCCGAACTGTCCGCCCAGTATCCCGGATCCCGCTCCGTCCGGTACACCGTGCTCTGATAGAATGTGCCGGTACCTGTTGTGCCGCCGTAGCCGTCGTCGACATATTTGAAGTTCTCATCTATATCAAAGGTCTGGTACGCCCGCAATGGCTCGCTGGGGTCATCGTTCCACCGCCAGAGCTTGGAGATCTTCGTCGAGTCGGCGATCTGCAGCCTACCGGTCACGCCTCCGCCGGTCCAAGTCCAGTCACCCACGGTATAGGACAGGTTGGGATCAGGCTCGGGGCCCCACTGGTAGTACTGACCGTCCCAACCGAACGGCGCACAGGCGGCGCGAAGCTGGTAATTGACCTGGTCCATGTAGTTGATGACGTATTGCTCGTCGGTCGCTTCGTCGGCCCGGTACTCCAGTTGCATAAGCGACGGCGGGCGAGCGCCGTTGGCGTTGACTGTCCTTCCCCTTTGCGTGCTGAGAAGCAAAAACGAATCGTTATCGTAGCGGGCGACGCCGCGCGTGCGATAGCAGGGATCATCTCCGTGGCCGGCTCGCCAGTGCCCGAACCGCTCGTACCCATCGTCAGGGAAGTTCGGATCGAACGGATCCCAGCGCTGATTGCGCAACGCCACGGCTGCCACGTTGGGGTCGTACCGACTGCCCCCGGCGGTGTTGGTCTGGTCGTCCCAGTTGATGATGCCGTAGCTGAGTCCGATAACCGTATCGGCACACCGCGTGGTGTTGTGCCAGTCGTCGGGGGGTTCCCAGAAAATGAACAAGTCGGTGGCGCCGGTATACATGCCCGCGGCAAAGAGCATACCGCTCTCGGGCGGGTCGTTCGGGTCGGCCAAGGCCGGCGCCCCCGCGACAGCAACCACCCATGCCGATAGCGCAAAGAGCAGCAAGACCCGCGCACGCAGCAGTTGAAGAGACATACGTCACCCTCCGGACTTCAATACTCCACCGGCCCATTGGGGTGCGCTATAGGGCACACCCCGCTGCCGCCGCCGATGGCGGCTCGAAAACTGCGTATCCCCCTGACAGGTGAAACCGGCGGCGAGACCCTGGAAGCCGGGCCTCGCCGCCGCTAACTTCGCATCACGCGCGGCACCACCGTGCCTCACCGAATCCCACAGTCCGCCCACGCATGGGCGGAACCACGGTCAAGGCGCGGCGCGAACATTCCCTCGCCACGCGCACCGATCACGCATGACCAACTACTACTTACGACGTCGAATCGCCAGCAACCCACCGACCAACAGCAACGCCGTCATCGGTTCGGGAATGTAGCGTTCGTCCGGCGCCAGGTTGATCATCGCGCTGCCGGTGAACGGCTGGCTGAAGTCATCCGGATCGATGTCCAGCATGAACATGATCGAACTGGTCGAGCCACCTCCGGACGGCCAGTCTTCCTCAGTCACCAGCAGCCCGCCCGTGGTAACCAGCGCGCCCACACCGATCAACACGCCCGGCATATCCTGCGACTCGGCCACGCGGTACCACGTCACGTCACCGGCCACCAGATCGTCGCCGCCATAGGCCAAGGCCCACGAGCCGTTCGTGAAATAGCCATCGGCCAGGTCGCCGCTCGACCAGTCGTTCGCCAGGATCGTGTCCAGGTCGAAGTCGGCACTAAAGCTGGTCGAGTTGGGATCACCACCGTAGTAGATGGTCGTCAGACCCGTGTGGGCATCCAGCGCCAGCGTGCTGCCGCCCCCGCCGGGTCCGAAGGTTACATCCGCGCTGCCCACCGTGATCGTGTCGATCGGTAGGCCCAGGTAACCGGGCGGCAGACCCGCCTGAGCAACACCGGCCAACCCAATTACCAACAGACATACAATTCCAGCACGAAACATCGCCTCCTCCTTCCAAAGCGTGCCTTTACATGCTTTGCTTTCCGGCCGGTGAAAACGCGACACCGGCCAAAACCCAGGGGAACTCCATATTCCGAACGCGAAAACCTCGGCTGCCTACAGCCGTCAGCACACGTTCGATCACACCTCCGATTGGCCCCGCCCGCAGCATTCGGCGAGGCCCTTTACCTCCTGCGACGCAGCATCGCCATCGCCCCCAGACCCAACAAGACGCAGCTTGCCGGCTCGGGCGTACTCAATGTGATACTCCCGGCGAAGTACATATCCTGGGCGAAATTATCCACCGGACTCGGCGCGGTTACTGTCAGGTTGAACGCAATGGTGCCGACCGGGCCGAATTCGTCGGCCAGCGTTCCGCCGGAAATGGAGATCGGGATGTTCCCCCCAAACAAGGTCTGGCCGAACCAGAACATTTCATCCAGCACAAAGTTTTCGTCGGTAGACCCTTCGAGCAGCACGGCATCGCCGTTGTCACGGTCCGTCAAGGTGAAGGACGCGACCCCGAACAAGCCTTTGGCAATGTCGCCCAGGGGGGGGACGGGGACGCTCCTATCTTCCAGCAGGAGCGATTCAAGCGCGAAGTCAAAGGTGTACGGGCCTGGGTAAGACGCTGAAGGCTCGATCCCCCCGCCATTCGTCGCGCCCGGCATGGGAACCAGCGCACCCAGCGAGCCGATGTCCCTGTCGAAACCGAGGACGGCGTTGCCCAGGGCGAACACGACGTCTCTATCGATGGGACCGTTGGGCAACACCGGCACGGCCTGGGTCGCCGAAGCCAGCACTGTCACCACCAAACCACATACCCCTATCGCAACGATACGCCGCACAGCACTCATTGGCTAATCCCCTTCTCCATTGGCCGACAGCAATGCGCGATGGAAATGCCTGGCAACGAGTATCGCTGGCCAAGATTTCCGGTTCGCTTGCTCATCCTTCCACTCACCTGGCGCCGCCGCTACGACTGGCCGCACGGCGACTGCCACGAATAACCGAAATTCCTCATCCATAACTCATAGTCCGACATATCGACCACGCCGTCCTCATCGAAGTCGGCCCGGTCGTCATAGCCCTCGTCGCCAACCGTCGTCCCGTTGGCGCGACTCCAAATCCAGTAGTCGGCGAACGTCACGCGACCGTCCCAGTCGGCGTCACCAGGCACCACGGGCGGGCCGATCCCCGGACCGCTGCCGGGGTTGCGGACGAGCCGCATGAGCGGATCGCCCACCACGACGCCGGCCCAACTGACAAAAGGCATGGCCGTATACGCTGCCTCGACAAACGTCAGATCACCGCAGCCGTCGCCGTCGCGATCCCGCAGGTAGTTGTACAGCAACAAATCGACATCAACGGCCGAGGAGGAGAGCGGCTCGAAGGCATACCCGATCGCGCCGCTGCCGCCAATCGTCATCCAGTCGACCACCTTCGCCTGCGAGGTGGCTGTGTCGGTAAAGAACGTGATAGCGCTGAAGCTTTCGTGGGAATGAAACAACGACCCGTACACCGGACTTACCAGGCGAGAGCCATCCGGCCCGCCAGCCAGCAAGTAGTCGCTATCCCTGTTGTCGGCGGCGTTCACACCGAACGTAGCCAGAGCAACGATCCCCGTGCAGGGCGGCAGGTACGCACCCAGACTCGTCTCGGAGAGGATCATCAAAGTCGGGTCGAACACAGCCCAGCCGCCAAGCAAATCGTCGCCCATCTGGGCCAACAGCGGCTGCTCAATATCCAGACTCGGCAAGAAATCGACCAATGAGCGATACGCATACCGCAGGTCATCGCGGTAGCCGCCGTTGCTATACACGTTGGGCGGCGTGGGGTAGTCGGCGGCCTGCAAGTACCTCTCAGGCGTGTACCTTACGGAGATCGCACCGCCGGCGTTCAGCCACTGGTTCTGATCCAGATTGGCTGGGTCGTCGTCCAACGCCACCGCCGACCACGCCGGGTCGTAGCCGTGAAAGGCACTGCTGCCCGCGTCGCCCACACGCGCCGCAGCCTCCAGCATGCGCCGAATGGCACCCAACGGCAGCACGTCATGGGTTCTAGGCCCATCCAAGCGGGCTACCAGGTAAAGGTCGCCCGCGCAGAAGCTTCGCCCGTTGACCGGCCGCGACAGATACCATTCGGTCCCTTCGAAGACCACCGACAGATCCGCGAGAGGAACATCAAAGTAGAACTGGCCTCGCCGGCTGACCACGCTTCGCTGTTGCTCCGAGGCAAACTCCTCAAACGGACTGATGTACCCGTGATAGGGGTTGACGATCCTGCCGGCCGTCGGCGCACGCTGAGGCCGATCCAGCGCCGGGTCAATCTGGAACAGGACGCTGAGCTCGGATTCCACCGAGGCCGCATCAACCAAATGACAAACTGCACCGACGGTGGCAGCGTCTGACGCGGCGGGCGATACCACTTGATTTAGATTCGTATCGGCGACGCGATACGGCATACCTGCCGTCGTAATGAGCACCCAAACCGCATCGGCCAACTCGTGCTCAATCAGGTGTTGACGAATCGGCTCGGCGATGAAGGCTTCGAAATCAGTGCGCGAGATAATCTCGTCGGCAGGAGCCTGAACATCAGGCAGGCCGCTCAGGTAAACAACTTGGTCATCGGAAACCCCGGGGTGGTATTGACGGTACATCCGGGCCACTTGCTGGCTGACGGGCGAGGAAGCGTTAACGATCAGGAGGACATGGTCCTCGCTGATCGCGGCGAATGCCTGCGCTCCAAAAAGACTCGAGAGAGCGATCATCTGTAGCAGGTGCCTAAACATTCCAACTCGGGCCGATGCCCAGCAAACTAATGCCGTCAAGGCTCGAAGCCTGGCACGCTCCGCTCTCTCTCCCAACTAACTATCTGCCAGCCTCTCCTTTACGGGCCGTCCTCTAAACCACCGCTTCGCAAGCGCGCGGACCGCAGGGTCCCAGCGCACAAACCACCGGCGTACCCCACGCCGCAAACCCCATGCCATGGAGCACCAAAACGCCGCTGGCACAGAGTCCTAATATAACTCCCTGCAAAAAAAGAGCTTATGCTAAAAGCCGAACCCGCCGCCCGCGCATGGCCTATGCCTTAAGCCCGATATGTTGCCGTGGATCACCAAGCCGCGATGCAGCCAACGTCCTGGGTGGCACAACCCATTTACCTGCAACGTCTTAAGACGCGTTGCATTGCTGCAACGGACACATCCAGCTTTTTTGCAATGTAAGTGTTTGTTGAAGAAACGGTTAGGGCAATTGGACGCCGGAGTGGCCATCGCGGGCCGACCGGTCGCTGCGCCGGCCGCCAACGCCCGCAAGCACCTCAGATGCTCAACGCGATTGGGAGGCAAACCGTTCGAGATCAATCGAACGGGTGAATTTCACTCCGACGTTGTGCAGATCGCCTTTGGCTGCCCGGCAGTGAGCGACGACGGCGTCGACATGTTCTTCCTGCCCCTCGGCGTCTACCAGCCGTACGCGGCACGCCGTGCCTTCTGGAAGGGGCTCGGCGAGGAGGAATCCCAGCCCGTCGGCACTCAGATTCCTGCCGGAGACGATCAAGGTGGCGTCCTGACCGTTTTGGGTCAGAACCATGGAGATGGCCGAAGCCCGGTACGGGTGGCGTTTCTGCCGGCGACTGCTCGGCAGCAGACGTTCCTGACACTGGCTCTGGAACTCGAGCTGGTCGATGAGTCGGTCGACCTCGGCTCGGTCGAGATTGCCTTTGATGCGGAGTGCTTTGCTGAAGGGCCAAGCCATTGCTGATTACCTTACGCGGGGGCAAGGTCACCCCATGAGGTATATCGACGCCGGGATTGGCCGACTTTCCCCGAGATAGCGCCAACAGCCCGGTCAAACGGCACGTTATCGGTACCATCCAATGTTATTGTAGGCCGCACGGGGCAAGTGGAGGTCAGGCGGGGGCAACTTTGATGCTTTGGCCCGATTCGGCCGACCGAGCGGCGGCGGCGGCGACTGCTGTGGCGGCGATGCCGTCGTCAATGCCCACTGGTACGTCCCGGCCGTCCCTGATGCAGTCGATGAAACCGGCCATTTGGCGGGACCAGCCCTGCGGCCCTGGCGGGGGCGGCAGGTGTTGCCGTTGGGTGCGATCCACGCCGTCGGGCCCTACCGAGCCGAGAATGAGTTCGACGGGTTTGGCATAGTCGATGACGATAGTGCCGTTGTCGCCATAGATCTCCAGTCCGGTAAACCCCGGGCAACTGGTCCATCCCACCTCGATGTACCCGAACGCTTGTTTCGGGGCGAAATCGAGGCTCAGCACGGCGTTGTCGTCCACTTCGATGTCCTTGCGGAGTGTGCCGACCAGAGCCGACACCGACGCGACAGGTCCAAGCATGTAGCGGCAAATGTCCATGGCGTGAATGCCCATATCGAGCAGAGCCCCTCCGCCGGACTTGGCGCGACGGTAGAACCAGTCGCTCATGGCCCACCCGGGCTGTGGACCTTTGTGGGCAAACCGTACGCGTATCATGAACGGCTCGCCGATTGCGCCGTCGTCGATCAGCTGCCTGGCCTGCTGGTTGCCGTGATAGAACCGGTGTGTAAAGCCCACCATACATTGCACGCCGGCGGCGCGCACGGCCTGCCGAATCGCCACCGCATCGCGCACGGACAGGGCCACCGGTTTCTCCAGCAGCAGATGGACCCCTCGTCGGGCCACGGTCTCGGCCATCTCATGATGCAGATAGTTCGGCGTGCAGATCGAGACCATATCCAGTTCCTCGCGCTCGAGCATTTGCCGGTAGTCCTGGTAGGTTTTGGGCACGCCGAAGCGCTCGGCCGCCTGGCCCGCACGCGATGGGTCGATTTCCGCCAGGGCAACCAATTGGCAGTCCGAATGCTGCTGGTAGCCGGGCAGGTGACAGTGGTGTGCGATGGCTCCTGCGCCGATGACCGCCGCCTTGAGAATGGCCATAGTCAGCACGCTCCCGAGTGGGCAAGTGTTTGCTTTTTGGACCCGCGTTTGCCGACGGGCATTGTACAACGACGGCCGTACCCATTGACAGAGCAAGGAGGATGGTAGAGCCTCTGACCTGAGCAACTACTGTCAGAGAGGACCGCCGCCGTGTCGCTGGCTTTCGACGTGATCAATATCGGTTGTCTGAGCCGCAACCGTTTCTGGAACGAGGAACAGGCCAAGCGTGCGGCGCACGCCACCTGCGTGCTGATTCGCGACGGAAGCAAGACGGTTCTGGTGGATCCGTCCTTGCCGGCTGAACTGCTGAATCATCGGCTCGACGAGCGGGCGGGGCTGACGGCGAACGATATTGATTGCGTGTTCCTGACGTGCTTTCGGCCCGTACATCGAAGGGGGTTGCCGCTGTTTGATCGGGCGGATTGGTTTATGGGCGGCGGCGAGATCGAGGCGATGCGCACTCACCTGGAGGCGTTGACGGAGTCGGCCCGTCAGCGCGGCGAGGCCGGCGACCCGCTCGTGCGCGAGGAGTTGGCGTTGCTACAGCGGATTCGGCCCGCGCCCGATCGCATCACCCGTTCGGTTCATCTGTTCCCGGCGGCAGGGGCGACTCCGGGCAATTGCTGCCTGCTCGTTGCACTGGCGACGGCAACGGTCGTGGTCGCCGGCGACGCGGTCGTCAGCCGCGACCACTACGAACACGGTCAGGTATTTGAGCAGTCTTTCGACCTGGCGCAAGCGCGCGGCTCTCTTGCCGAGTTGGCTGAGGTGGCCGATCAGTTGATTCCCGGTCACGATAATCTGTTCGTCCCGATTTCCGCTTACTGAGCGCCCCGGGGCGGGGCTCGGTATAATGGCATCGGACCGGGAGGGGGCTTTTGGCATGGCGGAGGGGTATCTGGAGTCGGCTCGTGCCTGATGCACTTTGGCTTTGGGTGCTACTGCTGTTGCTGCTGGTCGCGTCGGGTCTGGTATCGGGCAGCGAGACGGCGCTGTTCAGCCTTTCTCGGCACGAGTTGTATCAACTCAGCAGATCGTCACGCCCACTGCGGCGGCTGGCGGCGCGCCTGATGCATCACCCTCGCCGTGTGCTGCTGACTATCCTGATTGCCAACACATTGGTCAACGTGCTGATTTTCGCAGTCAGTTACGTATCGTTCGGTCGTGAGGGGGGCGAGCGCTCGACGTTGTGGGCCTCGCTGGGCAGCGTCGGATCGCTGGTGGCCGTGATCGTCTTCGGGGAGGTCGTTCCCAAGGGGGCGGCGATGGGTCGGGCGCGTCAACTTGCGCCGCTGGCCGCTCCGCTGGTCAGCGGCTTGAGCTATGTGCTGACCCCCCTTCGCGTTCTGCTGGACGGGATGATCGTCGAGCCTTTGACCCGGCTGCTGGCCCCCGCTCGGAGTGAGCCCGCGCTGATCACGACGCAGGAGTTACACCTGCTGGTCGAGGTCAGCCAGCGCCGTGGCGTGATCGACGACGATGAAAGCGCACTGCTGCAAGAGGTGTTGGAACTGGGCCAGCGCAAGGTGCGCGACGTGATGGTTCCCCGTGTCGACTTGAAGGCCTTCGATATCGACGGCAAGCCGGCGGACCTGCGGCGGTTCATGCAGGAACATCGGCTCAAGAAGGCGCCCGTGTACAGGGGCGACATCGACCACATTGAGGGCCTGATTTACGCCAAGAGCCTTTTCCTGCACGAGCAGCAGGATCTGAGGCGACTGTTGCGGCCGGTTCGCTACGTGCCGGAGCAAATGCGGCTGGACCAACTGCTCGAACACTTCCGGCACACGAAAACACAGATAGCGATTGTGGTCGACGAGTTCGGCGGGACGGCGGGGCTGGTCACGCTCGAAGACGCGTTGGAGAGCGTCGTCGGCGAGATCGAACCGCCGGAGCGGGCGCCCTCGGTGCCGTCGGTCGAGCAGATCGACGATCGAACGTTTCTGGTGGCCGGCGGCCTGAGCCTTCACGAGTGGGCGGACGCGTTTGGGCGACGGTTACGCGACCCGAGCGTCGCCACGCTGGCAGGCCTGGTATTGGCCGAACTGGGCAGGGTGCCTCAGCCGGGAGATGTGGTGCGGATCGGCAACGTGCAGTTGACGGTTCATCAGATGCGCAGACGGCGGATCGAGCGACTCAAGATCGAGTTGATCGACGTGTCGTCGGCATCCGGGCAGAGCGCAACATGATCGCATCGTGGATCATTCTGGCGGCCGTGTTTATCGTGGCCAGCGGCTTCTACTCCGGCTCGGAGACCGGCGCGTATTGCATCAACCGGATCCGTCTTCGCCTGCGGGCCGACACGGGCGATCGTCGCGCCGTCATGCTCCGCCGCCTGCTGGCCGATGAGCAAGGCCTGTTGGTGTCGGTGCTGATCGGCACGAATCTGTCGAACTATCTAACGACCGTATGCGTCGCCTACATCTTCACGACACACTACTTTGCCGAGGGCCGGGCCGAGTTGTACACAACGCTCATCGTGGCGCCGGTGATCTTCGTTTTTGGTGAGGTGCTTCCGAAGAACCTGTACCAGCGACATGCCGACCGCCTTGTGCGGGGCTCGATGTGGCCGCTGGTTGGAAGTTACTTCGTATGTCGGGCCCTGGGCTTGATCGGTCTGCTCAAGGGGATCAACCGTGTCCTCATTCGGGCTTTGAGCCCATCGGAGACGGACGAAAGCGAACTGGTGCATCCGCGGCAGGAGGTGGTGGCTCTGCTTCGCGAAGGCCTCGGCCACGGCGTGCTGTCGGAGCAGCAGTCGCTTTCGGTCGAGCGGGTAATGCGGCTGCAACACGTCCGGGTGGGGCACGCGATGATCCCGCGCTCGCGAACAGCCGTCGTGCAGCTCGACGCCGGCCGCGAGCGCCTGTTGGAATTGATCGGGCAGCACGACTTCTCGCGATTGCCGGTCTGCACGGCCGATCCGCGTCGGATCGTGGGGGTCGTCAACGTCTACGACGTGCTCCAGGCGGATGCTCAGGCTACGGTCGAGCAGTTAATGCACCCGCCGCTGCGCGCTCGCCCGGAGGAGTCGGTGATGGCCTGCCTGGTCCGCATGCAACGGGCTCGCCAGCCCATGGCCGTGGTCGAAACCGAGGGCGGTCGTGCCGTCGGCATAGTGACCATCAAGGACCTGGTGGAAGAGATCGTGGGCGAACTGGCCGCCTGGTAGTGCACTTCGCCGCCCCGCCAGGGCCCGAACCTAACGTGCCATCTCGTTTCGACCGATAACTACCGACAGGAGTACGTGCGCGCATGGCGGGCTTGCCGATCGTCTACAAACTATTGGCCGACAGCGAGGACGCCGCCGCCGACCACGCCTTGCTCGACGGTCTGGCTGCCGGCGAAGCCGAGTACGCACCCCTGATTGTGGAGGCCCTGTTGACCCGCGCCCGTCCCGAGGCCATGGCTTCGCTAATCGGTCTGTTTCACCAGTTGGACGAGCGGCTTCAGTTGCGCCTGATCGACGGGTCGGCGGGGATCTTCTCCTCCATGCGAGGCTGCATCCGCGCCGATCAGATCCAGACCCGCCTCAACACGATTGAGTTGATCCGCCGGGGGCGAAACGTCCGGGCGAGTTACCTTCTGTCGCTGGCGCTGCGTGATACCGCTTCGCGTGTTCGGCACGAAGCCGCCGCCGCCCTGGGCGACCTGGTGGCCGCGGCGCTGGAGGCGAGCGAGGAGTTGTCCGCCAGGTTGTCGGCCAACCCGGCGCGATCCCTCGAGTCGGCTCGCGACTATGCGCGGCAACTGACCGTGCTGGCCGAGGAACGCCGGTACCTGGTGGCCAGCGTACTCGAAGCCGCGGAGGCGTATGACGTACACAACCGTGCTGAAGTGACGGAGGTGGCAGCATGGCTGGCGGCAGATATGCCCGAGTCCTACTGGAGTCTGCTGAGCCAAAAGCCCGGCAAACTTGCCTACGCGACGTTCGAGCGTCTTGCCACGGGGACAGACCCTCGCATGGTGCCGTTCGTCTATCGAGCTTTGACGCATGCTGAACTGCGTCCCAAGGCAGCCAGCGCCATCACGAACAGTCGTAGCGAAGCGTTCATGAGCCGGCTCATCCAGGACGCCTGGCTGGTGCAGGACGTGCGCATTCGGCGGGGGCTGGCGTGGGTCAAGGAGTTGAAGTGGCTGGCGGAGGGCAGCACGCCGCTGTTGGAGTTGCCGCCGGACAGCTTTCCGCGGTTGGTGCAGTTCCTTGAGGCGTGTGGGGTGACTTCCGCGCGGAAGGCCGATCTGTACGGTGACCTGCTGCTGCTGGGCCCGCGGCCCGCCCAGCGGGCTGCTCTGTGGGCTCTGGTCAACATGCGAACCGAGCGGTCAGACCGTCTCCTGCGGACCGTGTTGGGCTGGGACGATCCGGAGTTGTCGCCGGTCGCCCGACATGAACTCACCGCCCGTCAGCCCGACACCATGCCTGTGACTGCACCGGTGCAAGACGCAGCGTCGGTCGGCTCGACGTCGGCTCCCGACACGGAAGACCCCGCCTTGCCGCATCCTGACCATGCCGAACCCGGCGCTGACGGACTTCCTTCGACGCCCACGACGGGCGTGCTCGCCCGCTTACGGGTAATCCTGTCGGCGGCACGCCCCTCAGGGCGGCTCCGCGGACTGAGGTTGGTCAGCTCACTGGGGTTGGCGCGTGAGCTTCAGGATGAGGTGGTCAGGCTGGCGGTCGACGCCGATCCGTTCGTGCGCTCGCTGGCGGTAAGCACGTTGAGTGATGTGGGCGGGCCTGCGGCTGAGCGGATTCTGCGGCATGCCCTGCAGGATGACGATCCGCGCGTGCAGGCCAACGCGATCGAGGCCCTGGATCAACTCGACGCCGCCGACGAGGCACCCGAGTTGCGGCACAAGCTTGATCACAGTGACAACCGTGTGCGGGCCAACGCCGTTCGGGCTTTGCTGAAGCTAAAGTTGCCCGAGGCGGCCCGCGCTCTGCTGGCTATGTTGAACCATCCGAACCGCATGCACCGCATCAGCGCGCTC
>Ga0315553_10000903_pt1 | contig 25636 bp, 20 predicted proteins | sample SalMarSW160140MG_FD_203099 | JGI IMG/M metagenome (GOLD analysis project Ga0315553, IMG submission 203099) | Salt marsh sediment microbial communities from the Plum Island Ecosystem LTER, Massachusetts, United States - Salt Marsh Sediment SW1601-40 ... | reverse complement strand
GTCCGCGCCGCCATCAAGAACTCCGGCCTGGCGTTCCCCGGCACGCGCCTCACCGTCAACCTGGCCCCCGCCGATCTCCGCAAGGAGGGACCCGCCTACGACCTGCCCATCGCCCTGGGCATCCTCCTGGCCAACGACCAGCTCTGGGCCGATGTGTCATCGTTTCTTTTCGTCGGTGAACTCTCCCTCGACGGCGCTGTGCGCCACACAGACGGCATCCTCCCCATGGCTAGCGTGGCCAAGGATGAGGGATTCGAGCGCGTCTTCGTGCCGGCCAGCGACGCCCCCGAGGCCTCTCTGATCCAGGGCTTGGAAGTGGTGCCCGTGGAGAGCCTGGGCCAGCTAGCCATGCAACTCCAGGGTCTCGAGGAGATGACGCCCTATCAGCCGGACTTCGACATCGAGGACGAACCCGCCCCCCTGTACGTCACCGACATGGCCCATGTCAAGGGGCAAGAACACGTCAAGAGGGCCCTGGAGGTGGCTGCCGCTGGCGGCCACAACGTGCTCATGACCGGTCCACCCGGCGCTGGAAAGACCCTCATGGCCCGCGCCATGCCTTCTATCCTGCCCAGCATGACCATCAATGAAGCCCTGGAGGTGACCAAGATCTACTCCGTCTCGGGCTTGCTGCCGCCGGAGACGCCTCTCATCCGCAACCGCCCCTTCCGCGCTCCCCACCACACCATCAGCCACGCCGGGCTGGTGGGCGGCGGGCAGTGGCCTCGACCGGGCGAGATCAGCCTGGCCCACCACGGCGTCCTCTTCCTGGACGAGGTCCCCGAGTTCGGCACACGGGTTCTGGAGGTCATGCGTCAGCCCATGGAGGACAAGGTGGTGACCATCAGCCGCGCCCAGGGCACTCTCACCTTCCCCGCCAACTTCACCCTGGTGGCGGCGATGAACCCATGTCCCTGCGGCTACTTTGGCGATCCCACCAGGGAATGCACCTGCCCTCTATCCATGGTCAGCCGCTACCAGAAGCGGCTCTCCGGACCACTGCTGGACCGCATCGACATCCACATCGATGTGCCCAGGGTGAACTACGAAAAACTGACCGACGAACGGCTGGGCGAGCCATCGGAGGCTATCCGCGCCCGTGTGGAGAAGGCCCGCCGCAGCCAGCGCCAGCGCTTCGCCAACGGGAAGCTGTCCTGCAACGCGGACATGGGACCCGCGGAGGTGCGGGAATACTGCCAGATCGACGATGCCGGGCGCAGCCTGTTACGGGCGGCCATGGAGCAGTTGCAGATGAGCGCCCGCGCGTTTCATCGCGTGCTCAAGCTGGGCCGGACCATCGCCGACCTGGCCGGCTCGGAGGGCATCGAGACTGCGCACCTGGCCGAGGCTCTTCAGTATAGACCGAGGACGCACCTCTGAGAAGACGGCACGCAGATTCTGCCGGAGAGAGGAGGTATGAGGCACAAGGACCCGCTTTGGCGCTGCCCGGGGGTGACCCCTCTCTGGGCGGTTTCCCCCGTGGAGGCTTGTGCGCCTGACCTTGAGCCAGCAAAGCCGTCGGCTTGAACAGAGGGAGGACTTCGATGACCATGACGCCCAAAGGTGCTCTGATACTCTGTCTAGTCCTGCTGATGATGCTCACCGCGTGTGGCCAGGAAGCAGCAGAGGAGGCTGCTCCGACCGTGCCACCTCAAGAGGTTCGCACCGTCGAGCCTGCGCCAACACCGACCCCCCAGCCAACGCCGACAGAAGCTCTGCCACCAACGCCGACAGAAGCAGCACCGCCCACGCCCACGCCAGTTCCACCTGCGGCACCGGAGGTGGAGGCGGAAGACTGGGCTGAGTTCTGCCAGCCGTCACCAGAGGAGGAGGGCGTACTGGTCGCCAACCTGGCCGTGGGCAGCACCGTCGAGCTCGATGCCTACCTTTACGTCAAGTCCTACTCCAACATCCGAAACAACGTGATGCCTTTCACCCTCCGTGGCATCCCATACCAGTCCGGCGATAGCGGTTGGATCGACGCCTGTCAGATCCATCTCCTCATCCCCATCGGGACCGGTCCCAACCACGTCAAGGAGCTTCCAGACAAGTTCCAGTTCGGCGACGTCGTGGTCTGGCACAACGCGGGGGGAGAGATACGCGGGTGGCAACGAAACCTGGATAGCTACCACGTAAGAGTGAGAGGCGTGGTCGTCGACGCCTACGGAGGCGATACCGGCCTCGACGGATCCAACACCGTCCGATTGGAGGAGATCGAGCTCCTGGAGGGGTAGGACTCGCACCTGGTCGAGGCACTATAGCACGAGCGGAGGACACACGTGTAGCTCTTCCACTCGCACATGACAAACTGAGAGAGCATTTGGGACATCGCCAACAACAAAGACAGGAGGTTCGGCATGAACACTGGAAAGCCGGGCATTGTGGCTCTGATCCTGAAGACAATCGTCGTCCACAACGTCACGTACTGGCTGATGGGTCTGCTTGCGTCCACCTTGCTGGGTTACGCGGAGGTGTACGCCAGGCCGTGGATGGCTTGTTGGATAAGACAGCTAGACGATCCACTACTCATCGCAGGGTCGCTCTTTCAACCTATCCGCGGTCTGATCTTCGCACTGGCCTTCTATCCCCTGCGAGAAACCCTGTTCGGAAAAAGGAACGGTTGGTTGATCATGTGGTGGCTGCTGGTGGCTCTGGGGATTCTCTCAGCCTTCGGGCCAACCCCTGGATCGGTCGAAGGTTTGATTTACACCGTGATTCCCATCTCGCAGCAGGTCACGGGTTGGCTGGAAATCGTACCTCAGGCGTTGTTGCTTTCCGTGATCCTCTTCTACTGGGTCAATCATCCAGAGAAGAGATGGCTGAACTGGGTGATGGGCGTGATCTTCGTGGTTATGCTCATTCTCCCGACCTTGGGGCTACTGGTCACTGCCATGGGCATAGGCTAGACGGTCCTCTCCTAGAGAATTCCTTTCCAGTTAGTCAACATCTACACGTGTGGCTTGACAAAGACGTCAGAATCAACTTAGAATAGCGTGAAACGGTAGGCACAGGCTGACTCGTCCACAGCCGGGATCTCCTCACGTGGGGCGAAGGAGGCGATAGCCATCGGTGCTTTGTGCCTACGGATGATCATTGTTGTGCGTCATTCATCGCTGCAGAAACCGTCAAGGAGGATTCGAAATGATGGACAGAGTAGCCAAGATTCTAGTCGTAGCAGGTCTGCTGGTCCTCGCCTGCGCTCCAACCCTGGCCGCAGCCCAGGCGGATCGCCCAGTGAAGACCTTACCCTGCACCTCTGCATCCCCGGTGATCAACGGCAAGATCGAGCCCTTGTGGGAGGAGTATGCCCACTGGGAGGACATAACCATAGACTTCGAGATGCTTCCCGTTGGGAGCCAGCAAGCCCATCCGTACGGTGTCGACCTCGCCATGATGCAGGACGAAGGCAAGCTGTACCTTCTGCTGACGGAATACTGGCAGGAGAGAGACCTCAGGCTTGCCCAAGAGGCGGACCTCTATTCGCTCTTCTGCATGGGCTTCGAGGACCAACAGCCGGCGTGGGCGTGGAACACCAAGAACCCGAACAGGAACTCCGGCGAAGGCTGGCTCTGTTTTGTGGGCGGTGAGGACTTCGACTTCGACGATGTGAGCGCGCAGCAGGATTGGGTCCGCCTCGAGAGCCTCGCCTTCTACATCGGCAGGATCGGAGGCGACCAGGAAGGTCCTGAGGATTGTTTCGATGGGCTGATGGTGGACTACGAGGGTATGTCCCCCAGCGCCCCGGAGCTGAATGGTGTAAAACACGCCTTCGCCGCCTACTACGAGGGTGGCGAGGGCCTGGATAGCCTGATGTGGGTCCACGAGGTGGCGATCAATCTCTCCACATCGCCACTGAGCCCAATTCCGGAAGGCAGCTTCCGGGCCTGGTTTGGGGCGCTGAGCATAGGCCCCGACCTGCTCGCCCCCGCAGAACTGGAGGGAGTAGAGGACTTCCGAGCTCTGGCAGAGGGTATCAGCCAGCCGCTTCCCGAGGATCTCCTGGTGGGCCTGTGGCCTGGTGGCAGGGGGATGGTTGACCCCACGGACGACCTTGAGCAGCAGATCGAGGACATGTTTGAGTTCGTCGTTTGCTGCGAGGAGTACGGCGACATAGGCCCCAGTTGCGACTGGTGCGTGCCCTGCTTCGGCAAGGTCGAGCTCCCGCCCTGCACAGTGGTGGAGGCGGTCGAAGAGTTCGTGCCTGAGCCCGGCACACTGCTGCTCCTGGGCAGCGGGCTGATCGGTCTCGGCGGATACGCCAGTCTGCGCTTTCGAAAGCGCTAGCTCCGCGAGCGGAAGGAAGAATGCCTGACTGAAGGTCCAGAAGCGCACCTCCACGAACGCCAGTCGGACCCTCAGTCATTGATGGTTCTCGGATCGTAAGAAGGCCATCGTGCCTCACACGGTGGCCTTTCCGCGTGTTGGCAGCAACCCTCATCCTACTCACGATGGAGAGGCGAAGGTCGAGGTCACTCTGCTGCACCGCAGGGCCCTCCTGGTACTGATGGACCAAGAAGGCAGGGATGTGCCCGACGCAATCACGGAACGGCAAGAGCTGCGCCTCTGTCTGGACCCATAGGGCAGAACGCGTGTACAATCGTGGCGTCTGGGGTGGTGTTGCCGCGCTGGGGCCGTCGCTTGCTGGCTGGCTCGGAGGAGATCGAGACTGCGCACCTGGCGGAGGCTCTTCAGTACAGACCCCGAACGCACACGTAGGGTGGACGATTGCCTAAAGGCAACACCCCCTCTCTTCGAGAGTGTCTACTTCCGGTGCTGGTCAGAGCCAGGCGCGGATGACGAACGGGGGGATGCAGGTGAAGTTGGAGAAGAAGCTGAGGGAGACTTCGCTCACACAGTTGGGACTGCCTCTGTCTGTCAATTGCAGGAGCCGACTGCTACCGCTCCACAGTATCGGTCAACACCCAATGCCCCCCGCTGTCAGGCCGCACGAAGGTGGCAGTGAACTCGCGGGTCAGACCCTCTGTGCTGAAGAGGATCATACCTTCCGGTTCGGCAGGCTGATCGGAGATGAAGGCTAGGTAGAGAACCGCTGGGTCGTTCAGACGCAGAAGCATCCCCTTCTCTATACACCGACAGAACTCATCCCCTGGGAAAGTGCGAACTACTTCGTAACAACCCAGTAAATGGCGGTCATACCTCCGGGGCCCTCAGCGGTTAGGTTGTACGTCGTCCATTCGGTAGGACATAGGTCCCTTGTCCCACTGGCGCTCACAGGCTCTCCATCAAGCTGTACTGTGGTAGCGCCTTGCACCTCCCATTTGAGCTCAACACACTCGTCCTCCAGCACCAGGACCTCATCGAGCTCCGGCTCCAACCCACCCAGCCAGATCGTGATCCGCGGGGGTCCGGTGGGCCCAGGCGGCACCGTCGGCTCCGGCGCCTCTGGCCACCTGCATTCGCTTTCGCCATCAGGGCAAATCTGTCCCTCCGGACAGGCCGTAAAAACCACCCCTTCCCCTGCGTCCGGGACAGGCGCTTCCACATAATACGGCGTTGTCTGCCCAGAACAGTCCTCGACCACTGGTTCCAGCCACTTGCCGGAGCCAGCGCACACCTCGAGAAATCGGGGGGTCTGAGGCCGTGGCGCCCGATCGTCGTCTACGTCAATCTGGAACCTCCACGTGGGTATCGTGAGCACACCCTGTTGACCATCAATGGTGACACACGGTGACAAACACGGTGATTCCGGTGATTCCTCTAACCGTGGCATTGTCTTCACCTCGACCGTAGGGGGATCGTCAAAGTCGCTCGCGACAATGCAATGCCAGACAAAAGGGCAACCACCAGCAGCAAGAGCGACGAGACATGCCGGAGTGCCGCCTCCGAGCGTGCCAGCCTCGATAAGACCACAGGTAGCGATGCCCACGCCGCAACCGGCAAGGCTGCCCACACCGGACGCCAAGAAGCGTCGGGTGCAATGGTCGAAATCGTCCCAGTGGCCACCTGTGCAACCCTGTTGTCGAGGAGCGCTCACGCCCAGTGCGCGTGAACCTCCTTGGAGCTCCGTGTCTCCGATCACGTTTCCGCCTGCGTCAAAGACTATCACCCCTTGCTCGGTTATCTCTGCCCGCCCCTCCCGATCGTACAGGACCACGGCTTCGTCTTCCAAGCGCGCCAGGAGGGAATTGCTGCGCTCGTCTCCCTTCAAACGAAAAACCGCTACAGTCTCACCCTCAGGCGAACTCAGGGGAAGAACTGCCAGCACCGACCCATCGCTCATTACAGCCTCGACCCCTGTTTCGGCCTCAGTGTATCCCTGCTCGGAGGCCAGGTCGTAGACCTCCGCGAACCGTTCGTCTCCCTCTACGGCCTGTAAGAACTCGTCTGGCGTGAGTTTCCTCTCAGATACGACCTCAACTGGTTCCGAGGCCTCAACCGCTTCCGAGGCAAAGACGTAGCCCACGCGATGGGTTTCAGCCTCTGCTACCCTCCACCCGCTCTCCGGGTCGTCGAAATCGTCCTCAAAGAGCGCAATGGAAGGCTCCGTCGCCGTAGAAACCCGCAGGTTGTCGAAGAAGACCCGCGTGGTAATGGGCGATTCGGCGAACACCTCGGCGCGGAGGCCGATCATGCCCTCGCTGATGGAACTGTCAGTGAAATCGGCCAGATGCTGGTCGTTAACGTAGATGCTGATCAAATCGGCCTCCGCAACTACTTTCAGGTTGTTGGTGGCGATGCCGGTACTGATGTGGGGGGAGGCGGTGGCAGGGATCAGGGTTTGCCACTCTCCGTCCAAGAACTTCTCCAGGGCGTAACGGCCGGTGTTTCGGATATTGAAGTAGTAGTAGCTAGGCTTGTCCTGATAACGCCAGACCAGGCCGCCTCGTACGGATTCGACTTCCGTTTCGAAGCGGACCTGGACCTCGGCGGCAAAGTCAGCGAAGATCTGCCCAGGATAGATCTCCCGCTGGCCCCTGTCGTTCTGTTCTATCAACTCGATGAAGTACTCGCCAGCCTCGTAATCGCGCCGTGGGGTCGCCAAGGAGGCCACGCCCGTGTCCAACAGCAGTGAGCCCACGACGAACACCGCGATGCAGATGCAGGCCAGGAGCACGAGGCCGCCTCCACCGACCAAGGTAAGCCACAGGCCACGCCTGGGAGTCTCTTTCGGGAGCGGGGCCGCAACGGCCTCCGTAGGCGCAGCGGCAACCGCGGTCCCGCAGGCGGGACAGAAGCGCTGCCCGGAAGCCAGTTCACTGCCGCAGTCGGCGCACATCTGGGGGCTCATGGTTCACCTCCATGTAGCATACTGTAACATATTCCTTGACTGGTGGCATCATCTGTGTTTTCTGCCCTTTGCCACGAAGTTACCATTCTTTCCCCACCGCCGTCCTTGTCTCCTCGCACGCCTGTGCCTTAGAATGATCTATTGCCTTGGAACGGCAACGCACGGTTGGGAGAGGTGTCGTTCTCCCAGACTATGAGTTCGTAGTCCTCGTCCCACTAACTGCTGGAGACGATGTCCAGATCTCCGTCGTTATCCAGGTCACCCAGGGCTACCGACCTGACGTCGTCCGCACTGGCCCCCGCATCGTTGCCAGCGCCAAACGAGATGGTCCCGCAGCCGGCGGAAGCTGTCGCTTCGGCATACCGAGCCGGCCCACCAGCGATTAGCACTGGGTAGAGCACGGCGCAACAGATGATCACCCCAAGGACCGGTCGCAACCTGGCCACGAATCTACTGCGATCCATTTCACCAGCTCCCGGATCGGATGCTGGCGTGTTCAAGCTGGTTCGCAACTGGAGAGCACTGGGCAATCGAGCCAAGACCCCGCTGTCACCAACGGGGGATGCCCTGGATCCCTGCTGTTTGTGCTGGCTGTGCGCGGCGAGGGTTGGACCGGATATGTACTAGGTGATCGGGTAGTTCGGTTGGAACGAATCACTAGGACAAGCGAACGGCTCGGTGAAAGTGTGCACACGGCTTGTGAGCAGCCAGACTGCCTTGCGCACAGTATAGGGTCACTTGGTACTCGTGTCAAGGTCTTCCACGGGAGTCGCGGTCAGGCGTCGGGGACAGTACGTCGATCAGAACTCACTCGTGGATCAGCCGCGAGACATGCGTGCAGCTCACAAGACCCCTCCCCAGTTGACAACCCCCTCTCGCTTTGCCACCCTAACGACTCTTCTGCTACAATGCCTGTAGAATGGTCCTAGTCAGCGGTACTCAGCGGATCGCTCCCTATCCGCCTCCCCAGGTCGTTGAGTAACGCTCAGAAAGGAGAGAGAGACGAGAAGACTTAGCAGACCGTGGATGGCAGTGGTAGTAGCAGTGCTCCTGCTGGGCAGCGGGCTGATCGGGCTTGGCGAATACGGCAGTCTACGGTTTCGAAAGCCCTAGCTCAGCGAGCGGAAGGAACAGTGCCTGACTGAAGGTCCAGAAGCGCACCTCCACGAACGCCAGTCGGGTTCTTGGTTGTTGATGGTTCTCGAATCGCAGGAAGGCCACCGTGCGAGGCACGATGGCCTTTGCGCGTGTGGGCAGTAGTCCTCAGCCCGCCCACGACGTAGAGGCGAAGGTCGAGGTCACCCTGTTGCACCGCAGGGCCTTCCTGGTACTGATGGACCAAGAAGGCAGGGATGTGCCCGACGCAATCACGGAACGGCAAGAGCTGCGCCTCTGTCTGGACCCATAGGGCGGAACGCGTGTACAATAGTGGCGTCTGTGGTGGTGTTGCCGCGCAGGGGCCGTCGCCTGCTTGGTCGGTTCCGCCGATACCGCCACCGCGCACCACCTGGTGGAGTCGTGCCAGGATAGCCCACCGGCACCCACGCGACCGAACCGCCAATCCGCGGACTGATTCCACAAGCATTCCGAGACCGTGCTCGAAGGAGGAAGACCTGTGATCGCTAGAGCTTGGCATGGGATGGTGCCGGAAAACCAGGCTGAGGAGTACCTGGACTACGTGAAGAGAACAGGGGTGCCCGGCCTGGGATCGACAGCAGGCAACCTGGGGGTGATGGTCTTCCGTCGCGTCGAGCAAGGCCAGGCCCACTTCTTGCTGATCTCCTTCTGGGAATCCTACGATGCCATCGCCAGATTCGCCGGTCCCGATATCGAACTGGCGCGCTACTATCCAGAAGATGAGAAGTACCTCATCGAACTGGAGCCTACGGTAACCCATTACGAGGTCGTCGTTGGCCAGGAGATCCTGGAGTAGCATAGACCGCCAATCCGTCGCCTCCACCTGGGTGCCAGCAATGGAACCCTCGTTGTGAGGACGCGACCGACTGCGGTGACTTGACACGCACTGCAAGAGACTGTACAACATAGTATCATCGGGCAGCCACGACGACCGCTGAAAGGAAAGGGCAGATGAACGGCCTTCTTGTCGTCCCCGCAGTACTTGTGGCTGCCAGCCTGATCACGTTTACCAGTCCCGTACCCCCTCTTCCGAGCCACGGAGTCTCTTTCACACGGACGCTTGACGACCCAACACCACCCGGCTGGGAACCCTCGCCACAAGTCCGTGTGCCGGACGGCTAAGCGTATCGGGTCCCGACCTGTCTTCAAGGAGAGAGGCGTACCATGAAGAGTAGCCGGCGTTCCGCGAAACGGGTACTAGTTGCTCTATCCTTGCTGTTCGTCTTCTTGTTGCTCGCTGCTTGTGGCATAGCCTTCCTCTATCAGCGCGGGGTGGACCAGGCCCGCCTGGAGTTCGCCGCGCCCGCAGTGTACGTAAGCCAGCCTCAGTCCGGCGGGTCGGCGCCGGCAGGAAGCCAGCTCCTGGTGTCGGCCGAGGCCTGGGGGCAGACGCCCATCACGCGCGCCGAGCTGTGGCTGAATGGCGAGTTGGTGGACAAGCAAGAGTCCGAGCCAGCGGAGGGAACGTCTCCCCTCTATGCCCACTTCAGTCTGGTCGTCTCCGAGGGACCGCAGCAGTTCTTCGTGCGAGCGGTCAACTCCCAGGGCATGATCGGCCAGAGCGTGCCGATCGGCGTCACGGGCGAGGCCGCTTCGAGTGAGAGCCTCGCAGCGGTCGTCGCAGACCCGGGCCAGACCCTCGAGGACATCGCTGCGGAGTATGAAGTCGAGCTAATCGCCTTGCGTGAACTGAACCCTGGTCTGGGCGACGAGCAGCCTGCTGAAGGCACCGAAGTGATCATCCCGTCCTCGCCACCAGGCCAAACGCCCTCCGTGGGCCCTACGATAGTCGCCACCCCAAGCCCACCAACATCCGTCGGCATCGTTCCTATCCCGCCGGGCGTCCCACCGCTGTTGCCGATCCAGCCGGGGGCGAACGTGACAGGCACCGTTCCGCTGCCGACCATCGTTCGATCTCTATTGCCAAAGCTGGCCATACCGGTCTTCATACCGCCAGCGGCGCCCACCGACTTGCAGGGGAGCGTGGAGAACTGTTTGGTGCGCCTGCGCTGGAACGACAACGCCACGGACGAGTTGCGATACGAGGTCTGGATGGCGCCTCTCACTGGCGCACCAGATCTCGTCGCTCAACTCACCCCGGCCAAGGGTGGGGCCGCGTGGGTCGAGTTCCCATCGCCGCGGACAGGTAGCCTGAGCTTCTGGGTGGAGGCGGTCAACCTGGTCGGCAAACAGCCCAGCAACATCGTCTGGCTGCAAGTCGACCCCCAATGCTCAATAGGTTCGCCCATTCGCCTGGAGGTGGAGGCGTTGGAGATGAACGTACGTGGAGCTTACGACAAGGTGTACTGCTACATATCGCTTGAGAATACGCCCGAGGAACGTCTTCCTCGAGATGACTCCGCTTTCATCCAGGTGCAGGAAGGCCGGGGGGACATCGCTTCCTGGGCAGCAGGAAGCAAGAAGTTTGTGGTCCCCGTCCCGGCGGACGGCACCCTGGAGATCACCGGAGAGTGCTGGGCTTGGTCCGGAAACGACCTCGACAAGCTGGGCTCCTTCAGCGATACCACAACGTCGAGCCAGTGGACCGGCACAAGGCGGCCCCTGGCAGGAGGGGGCTACGAGATCGGCTATACCGTGACATACGCTAGCGAGGCGGGCGGCACGGGCAAGGAAGTCACCTATGGATACGAAGACCCGACCCTGCCTGCGCCGTACAACCTGAGTATTGATGTGAGCGAGTACGGGATCGGCTTGATGACGGAATTCCTCCTCTGGTCCTGGTCCGGTGATCAGAAGACCATCACAGGCTTCGCCGTCTACCTGAACGGCGCTCCCTACCTTTCAGTGCCAGGTGCCGACAAGGTTGGCGTGGGGCTTCTCCAGCCCCTCACGTGCGGCCAGACCCTGCGCTGGCAGGTGGCGGCCGTGGCTGGTGAGACGAGATCTCCCTTGAGCGCGGTCTATGAGTACAAGACCGATCCGTGCCCCGCCTATGTGGAAGTGGAATTCGACAGGATTGAGGTCGACTGCGTGGACATCAACGCCTACTTCCCGGCTTGCCCCAGTTGCGAGACGGTCGAATGCTGGTTCATCGTCTATGCCAACAACCAGTCGGAGTCGCGGTTCAACAAGCAGTTCCCCATGAAGCTCTCGTGCGAGACCTGGGAGATCAACTTCGCCTGGTGGCCTGACCCCCCGAAGAACTCACTGCTGGTAGAGATTCCTCACTACAACACGTCTCTCCATTTCGGCTCCAGGTGGTTCTACATCAACCACTGGGGCGAACTGACGAAGTTCCAGCAGACCTCGAAGACCATCACCATGCCGCTAGACCAATGGAGAACCTACCAGGGAGAGCACCGTTTGTGCTACAACTTCGGCCCCGCCGGCGTCAAGTCGTGTCTGTACGTCAACGTGCGGGCGGTTAGTGCGCCCAGCCCTTAGGCAGGTCCACGACTCCTTTGCCCATTGGTGGATCGTCCGCCCGAAGCGCCGGGTACCGCGAATACGATTGTGGAGGGGGAGACAAAGCCAATCCCTTCGACTCATAGCTGGTGAGAAGCCCGGTCGCAGCCGTTGCGCCTACTCACGCTGGCCAGTACCTTCGAACGAAGGAGGGACCATATGAAGACGAGGATGGGAAAAACCCTGCTGTTGCCTGTGTTCCTGCTGGTGGTTCTTAGCGGGTGTAGTCTACTGCAGACGGGGGGGCCAACAGCGGCGCCCGAGACACCGACGGTGCCACCGCCACCAACGCCCACCGCAGCTCCTCCGCCGCCCCCCACTGCGACCGCCCCGCCTGTACCTACTGAGACGGTGCCTCCACCGACGGCCACGGCCACCGTCACCGCCGCCGCACCCACCGACACACCGGCGCCAACTCCCACCGTCACCCCAGCGCCTCTCGAGCCCACCGTGTTCGCAGACTGGGCCAACGGGGCAAACATGGACGTGTTCGTGCAGTACGGCAACGGTCCGGCGACCAATCTCACCAACCATCCGAGCGCGGACGCTTACCCCGACCTTTCTCCTGACGGCACGCGGATCGTCTTCGCCTCCAATCGGGAGGGGCCGACTCGCGTCTTCGTCATGAACGTCGATGGATCAGGCTTGACCAGGCTCACCGAAAGCCAGGCGGGAGACACCCGCCCCACGTGGTCCGTTGACGGCACACAGATCCTGTACGCGTCGCTCCTTCCCTACGGCGACTGGGAGGTCTACGTCATGAACGCCGACGGCTCAGAGAAGACCAACCTGAGCGACAATCCAGCCATCGATAGCTCGCAAGCCTGGTCGCCCGACGGGACGCTCATCGCCTTCGAGACTGATCGTGACGGTGACTTCGAGATCTACGTGATGAACGCCGACGGCTCGGGACAGACCAACCTCAGCAACAATCCAGCCGCGAATGACATCAGCCCCACCTGGTCGCCCGACGGCGCGCAGATCTACTTCAAGTCCGACCGCGGCGGCGAGAGGTTCGACTACCAACCCTACGTGATGAACGCAGACGGCTCCGACGTGACACCAGTGGAATAGACCGTACCAAGATAGCGGATCTCGTGTCTCGCGTCACAACTCATGGATCGAAGCGGTGCTGCGACGAGATACCAAGGCGGCTTCGTCCCTCATAGCTGGCGGTCTGCCGTGAGCATTGCTACAATGAAAAAGACGGCGCGCTAGTCGTCCCGGGGTCCTCACTGCGGTTGGTCTATCGTGGCAGGCGCGGCCGCAAGGACGAGGCCCATTGACCTCAAGGCCACTGTAGAGTCTCGCCGAGTTGTAGTCTGCCGAGTTCTCGAGGGAGGGGGTAGGTCGATGAGGCAAGCAAGCCGTGCGTGTCTGACCATCAGCATGGCGTCGTTGATGGTCCTCTTGGTCGTCTTCTCAGACGGGCCCGTGCACGGGGAAAGGGCTGGCGGTCGCGAGCTATCGATGAGCCAAGCCCCTGTCACCGAGTGGATCCGTATCACGAACAACTCCGTGGCGGAGACCGTGCCTGCTGTGGCCTATAACAATGTGCGCGACGAGTTCCTGGTTGTCTGGATGCAAGACACGGGCAGCGGCAACTATGGCATATATGGTCAGCGAGTCTCCAGCGCTGGGTCGCTGCTTGGCAGTGCCATCGCCATTGACACTGCCGGCTACAATGAGTGCCCGGACGTCGCCTACGACCCCTGGTCCGACCAGTACCTGGTCGTCTACGACTACCACTGGGCCAGCGACGATGCTGATATCTGGGGGCGGTTGGTGAAAGGAGATGGGACAGTGCCATACTCTGCCATGCCCATCGATCAATCCTCGGGTTTTCAACTGGCTGCCCATGTGGCCTACAACAGCCAGGATCACGAGTATCTCGTGGTCTACGCTAGCGAGACCGGAACGTCCACGTCGCAGTATACGGTCGCCGGCAGGCGGGTCGGCTCCAACGGGAGCGTTATCGGTCCGGGACCTACTCCCATCGCTGGCACTTACTCCACCTGGCCAGACTTGGCCTACAACGCAGCACTCAACCAGTACCTGGTCGCGTACCAACAACTGGAGAGCGGCGGAGGCGGCGGCTACGACATCCATGCACGAAGGATCTCCCACACCCTCGAGCTGATAGACAGCGAGTTCGGCGTATGTGTCCGTAGTGATGGCCAGTTGACTCCGGCCGTGGCGGCCGGCCCCAACGAATACCTGATCGCCTGGGAGGATACCAGATCAGGCACCGGGCTCTACGACACTTATGCCCGTCGTGTGCTCGGCAACGGGACTCCGGTCGGTCCCGCTGGAGGCTTCCTCCTGGGGGCGGCATCCGATGGCGTATACGATGCTTGGCCTGCTGTGGCCTATGGGCCGAACTACGCCTACCTGGTGGTCTGGACCTACATGGAAGGTTATGGGACTGTGGACTGGCACTGGGACACCTACGGGGCTTATGTGCTCCCGGCTACGGATCAGTTGGCAGGTAGCGCGTTCGGCATAGACACCACGACCGGGGACCAGAAATACGCCCAGGTGGCCTGTGCTTCCACTGGGGACTGCCTCACGGCCGAGTCCGACGGCTCCTTCGGTGACTATGGCGAAATCAGCGGATGGTTCACCAGGCTGAATCGAATCTGCTTGCCACTGGCGCTGACTGGCGGCCCGTAGTCTGCCTGGTCGCCCGATGGGAAGTGGCTGTGCTTCAAGTCTGGCCGCGTCGCCGATACCCTCGAAGACACACGCTACGCAATGCACCTCGGTGGCTGGGATGACAGGCCGGTGGAATAGGCGCTGACAGTCCGCCAGCTCTATAGAGCTGCCGTCAGAGACGAGGCCGGGGGTTTTGCACCTCTGTGGAGTCCCGTTGCGCCAGGGAGGAGAAGGGAGATGAGGAAAGGGAGATCGCTGCTTCTCATGGGTTCGCTGCTGGGTGTGTGTCTGTTGGCCGTGGTGCCCGCGCTGGCCCAGGGTCCCACAGCGGAGGAACAACTGGAGACAGTGCTCTCGCAAGTGGGGACGGCCCAGTTTGAGCTATGCGGGTTGGACTTCTGTTACTACGTCACCAACGAAGACAACCTGAACAACGCTCTGGTCGATACGGCCGACAACGACATGGGCTGGAACCGGCCGCTGTACGACACCATCTACCGCACCTGCCAGACCGACGCCAAGCACCCCATCGAGTACACCGTCGACGTGTCGGGCATACCCTTCCATGCCGATGCCATCCTCGCTCTCAACGCGCTGGACACCGGTATCCAGTGGTCGGACATCCGGCGAGTAGACATGAACGGGCAGAGTTGGTGGCCGGAGACGGAGGAGGTGTACACCAACCCTGATGGCCGCACGTGGGTCTCGTGGAAGGGCCACATCGACCCCTCTGCTGTGCAAATGGAGCCCAGCAAGAACCTGATCACGGTGTACCTGAAGAGTGGGCGATGTATCCGGCTGGGAGGGAGCTACATCCTGATGACCGACTACCCCATCGAGCTGGAAGAGGAAGAGTTCGTTCCCGAGCCGGGGACATTGGTTGTACTGGGGAGCGGGCTGGTTGCCCTGACGGGGTACGCAGCCTTGCGGTGGAAGAACAGCCCGTGAGCATGGTCCGTTCGTTTGGCGCACACGGTGGGCGGATCATGTCCGGAGGAAGCGCACAATGGTGGAGTGGATAGTCTTCCAGTTCCTGTCCTACCCTCTTCTATGTTGGCTACTGTTCGTGGGAGTCGCCTTGCTGGCCTCGTACTTCGGTGGGTACGTGGGCATAGTCGTGGGCTGCTTCCTCGTTGCCTTTGCGGTTCTTCTTCTGGATATCGGCTACGCCACAACGCACGAGTACATGGACATGGACATCGTGTTCACCATCGGTGTCGTGTTCCGGGCCGTGCTGATCAACGGTGTCCTCCTGCCGGTCAGCGCTCTGGGCTTCTTCCTGAAGAGAAGGAGGAAGAGCAGATCCAAGCGGATTGATGAGGCACATGCATCGGCTGAGCGATCCAACGGCGCCTGAGACCAGCCGTGCCCTGCCGCCCAACGGACTGCAGAGGTTCTCCAAGACCCACCGGTTCTGGCTACATGTTTGAGCAGAAGCCAAGGTGGCGAACTCAGGCAGCTCGGATGTCACGCCGGTCGAGTCGGCGTCAGCACACAACCTGGGGGCGCAGCCTGGCACGCGGCCCGAGGTGATTCAAAGGGGAGCGGCAATGAAGCAGATCCTCACTTCACGAACGATTCGAGATCGAGCTCGCGCAGTTTCTCTGGCGTGGGAATCCCATTCTGGTCCCATCCCATGGCCAAGTAGAAATCTCTCCTCAGGCGCTCGATGTCCACCGTCATGCCATGCGTCGGACCTGCATCAGGGACGCGGTCTTCCACGAAGTGATCCGGCAAGTCGTCGTCGGCAACGCCGGCGCCGAGACGTAAGTTGATCAGCCTCTCTGCGTTGACGATGCGCTCTCCGGCCAGTGCTAGCTCGTTTGCCGTTGTCTCCTGACCAGTCAGAGCTGTCGCCAAGGCTGCCTCGTCCCGCAGGCTGTAGTCGCACACTATAGACAGCACCGGCACCTTACACAGGCCGAGGGCATCGAGCGTCGCCGACACAGCCATCGACCGCTTGACTAGCTCACCCTTGCCCTCCACCGAGAGGCGATCCACAGCTTTCTCAGACCCGAACCACTCCCGGCCCTGTTCCGGTTCCCAGCGATACTCGGGCACGGCGTAGACGCTGGTGAAATCCCCGCCACGGGTCGACACCGCATAGCCCAGCGCGGTGCCCATCCCCCCTCGGGGGTCGTATCCGGTCAACTCCAACCCCTTGCTGTGGTAAGCGTATGCCTCCGCGCCTCTGCCGATCAGTTCCGCTGCCCGCCGCACACCTTCAGCCAGGACAGCGCCGAAGCCGTCCTTCAGGGCGATGGAATGCATCATCGTCGCCATGGCCTGTGCGTTTCCCCAGGTCAGCTCGACACCGCCAGTGTCCTCGACAGAGAGGATGCCTCGCTCGTAAAGGTCCATGGCGAAGGCCAGCACACCCGCGGTCGAGATCGCGTCGATGCCCAGTTCTCCCGCCAGGTTGAAGAGATAGAGAACCGCCTCGGGGTCATCCACGCCGCACTTGGACCCCAGATTGATGATGGGCTCCAGATCGGGCCGCTCACCCCTCGTGCCAGCGTAGGGCCCCTCGCGTATCTCGATCCCAGCCTTGCAGTGCACAGGGCACCGGTGGCAGGTTCGAGGACGGGTAACGTGCTGGATGAGGCGTGTCCCATCGATGCGGCCGGCACCTTCAAAGTGCACTTGGCGATAGTTGCGGGTGGCCAGAAGGCCGGCCTCATCAGCCCAGGTTACCAGGGAGGTATTGCTGAAGCGGGCCCAGGTGTCGTAGCGAGGAGAGGCTCGCACCTTGTCCACGTAGTCGCGCAGCAAGGCATCGGTGGCCTCGTCGTGCTGGACGCGCCGCTTCTGCCCCCGCACGGCGATGGCCTTGAGGTTCTTGGCCCCCATCACCGCGCCCATACCGGTCCGCCCTGCGGCGTGTCGCGTGCCAGTCATGATGCACGCGTATCGCACCCCGTTCTCTCCGCCAGGTCCGACGACCATGAGTCTCGGTGCCTTGCCCAACTCATCCTGAAGGGCCTCAGTCGCCGCACGGGTCTCCAGACCCCACAAGTGGGAGGCGTCCCGGAGTTCCACACGTTCCTCGTCTATGTGAAGTGTCACCGGCTGCGCAGCGCGGCCGCGGATGAGCAGCGTCTGAACTCCGGCGGCTCGCAACTCGGCGCCGAAGTAGCCCCCAACGTTCGAGCTGCCGAGAAGGCCGGTGAGAGGGGAGATGGCATTGACGTGGAGCCGCGAGGACGAAGCCGCTGCCGTTCCCGTGAGTAGCCCGCAACTTAGGACCAATCCGTTCCCGGGAGCGAGCGGGTCGGACTCAGGCTCGATGTGCTGAGCGAGCAGCCACGCGTTGATCCCCCTACCAGAGAGGAACTGCCGGGTGACGGCTTCCGGCAAGTCCTGCCGGAGAATCTCACCGCTCGACAAATCTACGCTGAGCATCTTGGCCACGAAGGGCATCTGATTTGGTTTCCTCTGCGGATTGCCGCGTCACGGGATGCACTACGGTACGGTCGTACTTGTGTTGCCTATTGTAGACGAAGCCGAGGCGACACGAAAGACATCAATCCATCGCATTCGTCTGGCTTCCACCATGGCCTCTGCTATGGCAATCGAGGCCACCGAGGGAAGCAGTGCGTGCCGGCCGGCACCCACAACCTCGACAGGCGCCCGAGCGGTCCTCATCCCGAGCAAGGTCAGGTCTGCCTCCAGATCCTCGTTTCTCCAGCCGCGAAGATGTACTGCCCCGCTTCCCCTTGGTCCCGCGGGACCGTGATGACATACCATCCGCTCTCGAGCAGCGTCACCCACGCAGAAGATACTTCGGCAACCTGGGAAGCAGCCACCTCAGATACCGCTGGTACGTCCACCGCCCCGTGGCGACCTTGGCGAAGTGGTCGATAACCTCCTGATTGCCCGCGAGTAGCTTGAAGAACACACCGGGGAAGCGATGCATCAGCCTCGCCAGAAGCAACGAGTAACTCAGATTCGAGCCGAATTCCTCACTGCAGGTCGCTTCATAGTCCCCCGGCAGCCTCTGTTGGCCGCCCTGCGAGAAGGCCCTGGAGATGTCTCCCACGGCGATCTGCCCCGACCTGATGGCGTTGGCGATGCCTTCCCCGGTGAAGGAGTCCAGGAACCCAGCGGCGTCCCCCACAAGCACGACCCTCGAACTCGCCAGTGTCCGCCGCATCCCGCCTACTGGGATCACGTGCCCCTTCAGACGGTGCCGTCCATCGAAGCCATTAACGCGGAGGAACTCAGTCAGAACCCCCCGCGGCCTGCGCAGGGAACTGGCCAGCCCCCCGAGACCCACGGAGTAGTACTCCCCATGGGGGAAGACCCAGCCGTAGCCCATGCCCCCTAACCCGAAGTGGATGTCTATGGCATCCTGGGAAAAGCGACGTGCAGTCTCCTTGCGATAGGGGACCTCCGTGACCAGGCACACGCCGTACTCGTCCTTCCCGTCTCCCCTCGGCACGTGGTGCTTCAGTGTCCCCTGTGCACCTTCGGCGACGATCACGAAAGCCGCTCCGTAGGTCCCCTGGTCGGTGAGGACCTGCACAGCCTCGTCCTTCTCTTCGAGATCGAGGACCCTCTCGCCCAGCGACACAAAGACGCCGGTTTCCCTCGCCTTGTCCAGCAGATAGGCATCGAAGACGCCTCTGCTCACCATGCTAGCGATGGAGTCTTCACTACGCGCCTCAATGGACCGCCCTCGTGCACCCGCGCCGCGAAGACGGTCGCCTCAAGCAGCTCCAGGGGGAGATCGAAACCGAGGTAGGACAGGGCCTGCTCGGTGACCGCGCCTCCGCAAGCCTTGTACCGGGGGAAGTTGTCCTTGTCGATCAGCAGGGTGTTCAAGCCCAGCGCCCCCGCCAGCCTGGCAGCCGATGAACCGGCGGGCCCGGCACCCACGACTATCAGGTCCAACATGCTCTCTTCTTCCTCTCGCCTGAGGTTGGCCAAGGAGCATCTCCACGTCAAGTGTCCATCAACCTCCGCGGGGCTTGCATTCCAGACCAGTGCAGCGTACATTGTAGCGGCATTGGAGGCGCCACCAGGACACACGTTAGGAGGTCCACATGCCAGACGAGAGGACCGAGCAACCAGCAAGGCCAAGCGTGAAAGAGGACCCCACCTACCTCGAGTTGCACGCCTACAGTGGCGCCACGAAGCACATGGGCGGCCTCAGCACCACCAAGGAGCTTCTCGAGCTGTGTGGCGTGGACCAGAAGAGGTACGTCCTGGAGGTGGGCTGCGGCGTCGGCGCCACCGCCCGCTACGTAGCCCAGAAGCTGGGGGCCCGCGTGATGGGAGTGGACATGCGCCCCAGCATGATCGATAGCGCCCGGGAGAGGATCGCCAGAGCAAAGCTGGAGGACAGGGTCGAGTTCAAAGTGGCGGACGCCGCAGATCTGCCTTTCGACGATGCCTCCTTCGACGTGGTCCTGGTGGAATCGGTGACCACCTTCATCGAGGACAAGGCGGCAGCTATCGGCGAGTACGCCCGGGTCCTCAAGCCCGGAGGCTGCGTGGGACTCAACGAGGAGATCTGGCACCAGAAGCCGGTTCCGCCAGAGATCGTGGAGTACACCGCTTTCACCTGGGACATCCAGGTCGAGATCCTCAAGTTGGAAGGCTGGGTGGAACTCCTGGAGAGCGCCGGGTTGACCGTCACCACTGCCAGCCCTCGGAAGTACGGCCCCTTGACCGACTTCAGCGAACTGGCCCGCTACGGTTGCCGCGACTTCCTCACCATGCTCGGGCGCAGCGTGAAGCTCTACTTCACCAGCCCCGCCTTCAGGAAGTACATGAAGGAGCGTCGGGGCCTGCCCAAGGGCATCTGGGAGTACCTGGGGTATGCTCTGCTGGTGGGTAGAAAGTAGCGGCTCCGCATCTTCCGTCTGCACAGGAGCCTCTCAGCCGGGCCGTACGGAAGGGCGCGCGGAGCGCACCAGCAGAAGCTCGCCTTGCACCGAACATCCTCCGGTGGTATACTGAACATCAGTTCTATTCCCTTGCCGCGAGGTCGTTCGTGAACCTGAGCCAGGTCCTGACACAGATGGAGGCCACCCCGGAGCTCCGGGATCAGGTCACCGCCTGGAAGGTGACTGAGGCTTCCGCCGGGTCGTTCGCCGACTTCCCCGCCGGCGTCGATCCCCGCCTGGTCAAGGTGCTCCACGAAAGGGGCATCGAGCGCCTCTTCACCCACCAGAGGGAGGCCATCGAGGCCGTGCAGAAGGGAGAGAACGTAGTCGTGGTCACCCCCACCGCCTCGGGCAAGACGGCGTGCTACAACGTCCCCATTCTCAATTCGTTGCTGGAGAACCCCGAGTCGCGGGCCGTCTACCTCTTTCCCACCAAAGCTCTGTCGCAGGATCAACTGGACGAGCTTCACGGCTTGATCACCGCCCTGAACGTGGATATCAAGACCTATACCTACGACGGCGACACCCCGGTCAACGCCAGGAAGGCCATCCGTGCCGCCGGACACGTGGTCATCTCCAACCCTGACATGCTGCACACCGGCATCCTGCCCCACCACACCAAGTGGGTCAAGCTCTTCGAGAACCTCCAATACGTGGTCATCGACGAGGTCCACCAGTACCGCGGGGTCTTCGGCAGTCACCTGGCTAACGTCATCCGCAGGTTGAAGCGTATCTGCCAGTGGTACGGTACCAAGCCGGCTTTCATCCTCTGCTCCGCCACCATCGCCAACCCCGAGGAACTGGCCAGCAAGCTCATCGAGGACGAGGTACACCTCATCGAGAACGATGGCTCGCCCAAGGGGGAGAAACACTTCGTCTTCTACAACCCTCCGGTGGTCAATAAGGAGCTGAGCATCCGCCGTTCGTCGGTCCACGAAGCCCGTTCCCTGGCCAGGAACTTCCTCCTCAACGACGTCCAGACCATCGTCTTCGCCCGCAGGAGGAAGACAGTGGAGCTCCTCCTCTCCTACCTTCAGGACGACGTGAAAGGCACCCGCAAGGGCCGCAGCCAGGTGCGCGGCTACCGTGGAGGATACCTGCCCAGAGAACGTCGTGAGATCGAGAAGGGGCTCCGCGAGGGCCAGGTGCGCGGCGTGGTGGCTACCAACGCCTTGGAGCTGGGCATAGACATCGGTGCGCTGGACGCCTGCGTCATCACCGGCTATCCAGGCACCATCACCTCCACCTGGCAGCAAGCTGGCCGCGCCGGCCGCCGGGCGGACGTCTCCTGCGCCGTCCTGGTGGCCAGTTCGTCACCGCTGGACCAGTACATCATCACCCACCCGCAGTACTTCTTCTCCCAGCCTCCCGAGCACGCCTTGATCAATCCCGACAACCTGCTCATCCTCCTGAGCCACATCAAGTGCGCCGCCTTCGAGCTACCCTTCCAGGAAGGAGAGCGCTACGGCGGCCAGTCTATCCAGGAGATCCTCCAATTCCTGGAGGAACAAGGCATCCTGCACAAGGCAAATGACACCTACCACTGGAGCGCAGACGCCTACCCCGCTGAGGAGATCAGCTTGCGCACGGCGGCCAGGGACAACTTCGTGATCGTGGACACCAGCTCACCTGAACCAAGAGTCATCGGCGAGGTGGACAGCTTCAGCGCGCCCACGACGGTGCACGAGGACGCCATCTACATCCACCAGGGGGAGCAATACCAGATCGACAGGCTCGACTGGGAGGGCAAGAAGGCCTATGCCACCCACGTGGACGTGGACTATTACACCCAGGCCAGCCTGGCCGTCGAGGTGAGAGTGCTGGATCAGTTCGCTGCGCAGCCTTCACCCAGGTGCAACAAGGCCCACGGAGAGGTCCTCGTCTCCGCCCTGGCCACCATCTACAAGAAGATCAAGCTGTGGACCCACGAGAACATCGGTTGGGGAGACGTCCGCCTCCCCGAACAGGACATGCAGACCACTGCCTACTGGCTCAGCTTCCCCGAGGCAGCCACGAGGACCTTCAAGGCCTCCGATCTGGAGAGCGCGCTAGTGGGACTCGCCAACGTGTTGGGCAACGTGGCACCGTTGTTTCTGATGTGCGACCCCGGCGACGTGGGAGTAAAGCCCGAGGTGCGCTCCCCTCACACCAGGGAGCCCACCATCTTCATCTACGACAAGATACCGGCGGGCATCGGCTTCGCCGAGAAGCTGTACCGCCTTCACGAACAGCTTCTGGACAGCGCTGAGCAACTGATCAGAGACTGCTCCTGTGCCACCGGGTGCCCATCCTGTGTGGGCCCCGAGGACGAGATCGGCGCCGGAGGTAGAAGAAACGCGCTGCGCCTGCTGGAAGAGGCGAGGTAGGGCAGATAACGCCTGGCGATCTCCAGGCGCGCCCGCGAGAGAAACCACACATGGTCGAAGACCTACGGCAGCAACTGGAGCGGCTGCTGTCGGGCCAGTTGGGGAGTAACCATCTCCAGCGACGCCCACGGCGCCCGTCCCTGCCCATCGAGGAGTTGGTGGACGGCACGATCACGGAGACCGAGCATGGCCCCTGCATCGTCGCGGATCGCGTGTACCCCGCTGGATATGAGCACGGCAGGGTGGACATCTCGACGGCGCTGAGCCACTCGCCGGAGACGGTGGCCGCCATCGGCCGCGATCCCAGCCTGGAGGCCCTCAACGTGCCCGAGAGCGCCTTCCTCGATGTGGAGACCACCGGGCTGGCGGGAGGCGCGGGCACCTGCGCCTTCCTGGTGGGCATCGGCTGGTTCGAGGGCCACGACTTCCACCTGCGGCAGGTGTTCATGCGCGACTATGGGGAGGAGCCAGCCCTCGTCGCCTTGCTGGAAGAGACCTTGGAACCCCTCTCGGGCATCGTCTCCTTCAACGGCAAGGCCTTCGACGTACCCCTGTTGGAGAGCCGCTTCATCCTGTCCAGGAGGCGCTTCCCCCTCGCTTCCGCGCCCCATCTGGACCTCCTGCACACGGCGCGACGTCTCTGGCGTCTGCGCTTGGAGAGTTGCCGGCTCTCCATCCTAGAGACAGAGATCCTGGGTCTGGAGAGGGAAGGAGACGTACCCAGCTATCTCGTGCCTCAGATCTACTTCGACTACCTCAGATACGGCCACGCGGAGCCGCTACGAGGCGTCTTCTACCACAACGCCCAGGATATCCTCTCCCTGGCCGCCTTGACCGCCCTCTCCTGCGAGCTCTTCGACGATCCCTTGTGTGCCGCGATCGACTGCGGCGAGGATCTCTACAGTCTGGGCAAGCTCTACGGGCAGGTGGGCCTGCGCCGGCGGGCGGAGCAAACACTGCGCGCCGCTCTCGATACGTCCGTGCCCGAGGATCTACGCAGACAGGCGGTCTACCACCTCTCCTTCCACCTCAAGCGCCAGGAGAGGTGGCCGGAAGCCCTCGAACTCTGGCAGTTGGCCATCGAGGAGCATCACGGTCGCCTCTATCCTTTCGTGGAGCTGGCCAAGTACTACGAGCACCGAGCCAAGGACCTGGGCAAGGCAGAGCAGCTCGTGTCGAGGGCCATAGACCTGGTGAGATCGTCGTCCGACGGCCGTGATGCGTGGTGGCGCGAACGACGCCTGGCCGAGCTAGAGCACAGGCTGCGCCGGGTGCAGTCCAAGATAGCCCGCCATCGGGATTCGGCAACGTGATCATCGCACGGGGGCCCAGCTCAAGATAGCACGCGGCAAGGCTGTCGGGGTAGAGACGCAGACAATGACGATAGGAGGAGACCGAAGCCAATGAACCAGGACACGTTATCGCTGTCGTTCGAAGAGATGACCGAGGATGATCTCCCCGAGCTCACAGAAGTGATGACCAGAGCCTTCGACGACGACGCCCAGAAGCACCGGGGGCTGGAGAAGGGAGGTCCCGAGGGATACGACAACGGGGACTTCTTCCGGACGTGGCTCCTTCCGTACGAGGAGAGCGTCGGCTACAAGATCCTCTGGGAGGACAAGCTAGTCGGCGGTATCATCGTCTGGATCCTGCCTGAAGGCCACAACATCCTGGGCACGATCTTCGTGGACCCGCCCTATCAGGACCGGGGGGTGGGAACTCAGACCTGGCAGTTCATCGAGGCCACCTATCCTGAGACCAAGAGTTGGCGGCTGGTCACACCGACCTGGGCCACCAAGAACCATCACTTCTATGAAGTGAAATGTGGCTTCAGCGAGGTGGAGTCGGATCCCGTCATCGGAGCTCAGCCAGAGGAAGGCTCCATCTACAGGAAGGAGACGGACGACACGGCCTAGCCGCCAGGGGTGTCCCAATCTGCCAACGAGCGCCTGGCAATCTGACCAGAGGCGCCACTGTTCCCGACTCTCTGCCTGCTCAGTTCACCGGCCGCGCGCTGCTGGTAGCCACGTTGACGCCGATGTCTTGGTCCATAGGGGAGCTCCCATCAGGAGCAAGGAGTGCTCATGCCTGAGAAGCTCAAGGACCTGTTCTTCACCACCTCCTCCATCGCCGAGCTGAGGGAAGCCATCGCCCAGGCCTACCCCGCCTTCGACAAAGAGCGATTCATGGCTCTGGTTCTCGACGCCACCTGGGAAGACAAAGAGCTGAAGCAGAAAATGCGCCACGTCACGGAGTGCCTGCACGAGACCCTACCGGCAGACTACCCCGAAGCGCTCGAGATCCTCAAACAGGTCGCCCCGTCCGCCAGCGGGTTCGAAGCTATGTGCTTCCCCGACTACGTGGAATGCTACGGAACGGACCACTGGGACCTGTCGCTGCCCGCCTTGGCCTTCTTCACCAGATTCTCCAGTTCCGAATTCGCCATTCGCCCGTTTCTGGCCCAGGATCCTGAGCGAGCCATGGAGTATCTGTACACCTGGGCAGAGGACGACAACCACCACGTGCGGCGACTGGCCAGCGAAGGCTGCCGGCCTAGCCTTCCCTGGGCCATGGCTCTGCCCCACTTCAAGAAGGATCCGTCCCTCATTCTGCCCGTCCTCGAAAAGCTCAAGAGGGACGAATCCGAATTCGTGCGCAAGAGCGTGGCCAACAATCTCAACGGCATCTCCAAGGATCATCCCGACCTGGTGCTGGACATCTGCGAGCGGTGGCATGGACACAACAGCAACACCGACTGGATCGTGAAACACGCCTGTCGCACCATGCTCAAAGCGGGCAACAAGCGTGCCATGCGGCTTTTCGGCTTCGCAGAGCCCAAGCACATCAGGGTGGTCAATCTGACGTTGGGCCAACAGGCGCTTCCCATCGGCGACGAACAGACCTTCACCTTC
>Ga0315553_10000902_pt1 | contig 25638 bp, 14 predicted proteins | sample SalMarSW160140MG_FD_203099 | JGI IMG/M metagenome (GOLD analysis project Ga0315553, IMG submission 203099) | Salt marsh sediment microbial communities from the Plum Island Ecosystem LTER, Massachusetts, United States - Salt Marsh Sediment SW1601-40 ... | reverse complement strand
GGGATCGCGCACGTCCCTCGTGTTGAGGAGCCCGAAGCTGTCGGCGGGGCGGGGAGAGTTGTTGAGCACGTACAGATCGAGATCGCCGTCCCGGTCGTAGTCGAAGAACGCGGCGTGGGTCGTGTAGCCCGGATCGGCGATCCCCCATTCGGCCGCCGACTCGGCGAACACCGGCACGCCGTGCTCGTCGACCCCCCGGTGGAGGTAGAGCTCGTTGGCGCGCTCCCCTTCTTCCGCGGCCCCCGCGTAGCCGACGTAGATGTCGAGCCACCCGTCGCCGTCCACGTCGGCGAACACGACCCCCGTCGCCCATCTCCCCTGGCCGCCCACTCCCGCCTGGCGGGTCACGTCGCGGAATCGGAACCCTCCCTCGTTCAGGTACAGGCGGTTCTCCTCGAGGTTCGAGGTCAGCATGAGCTCGGGGAGCCCATCACCCGTCAGGTCCCCGATGGCCACGCCCCCGCCGTTGTAGTAGTTGCGATACGAGAACACGTTGAACTCGGGTCGATCCTCGATGTGGTTCTCGAACCGGACGCCCGTGTACGAGGAGGGGAGACGGGTGAACAGTGCCTCACCGGTGACCGGTGGCTGCCCACCCCCCGGGCGGTCGCCACACGCGGCGGTCAGACCGGCCAGGGCGAGGAAGAGGCGAGGGCCGACACCGGAACGGGCCGGGTTCATCGGAGGAGGGCGTCATGGCCCGCCCCCGAGAGAGCGGGCCATGACGTCACGATTCGTGGACCGTGCGGATCACGACCGAATCAATACCCCGGATTCTGCGTAAGCTCCGGGTTCGTATCCAGCTGCGGCTGCGGAATCGGCATGAGCATCCGATACGGATCGGTGGGTCCCTTGAACTCCCACGTGTCGCTGTACTTCCCGTGCCGGATCAGATCCTGTCGCCGCTTGGCCTCGGCCGTGAGCTCGAACAGCCGCTCCAGGAGGATCTGATCACGGAACGTCGACTGCGTATAGTTGGCCGCGCTCAGCGGCTTGGCCGGATGGAACACACGCGCACGCACCATGTTGACGAGGTCCACCGCGGCGGCGGTGTTCCCGAGCTCGTTCATGGCCTCGGCCTTGATCAGGTACATCTCCGCGAGACGGAAGTAGGCCACGTCGTTGCTGTTGTTCTCCGCCACGTGGTCCGGGTCCAGCCGCCATTTGACGATCCGGGCGCCCTCCGCTTCGGTGGCCTGGTGAATGTCGCCGATCGTCGGGACGATGATGAGCGGAGCGCCCGAGCGATCGTTGATCGCCTGGCCGGTCTCGAGGTTCACCTGCGGACCGACGAGGAAGATCTCCGTCCGCTCGTCGTCCGGATCGAACGAGAAATAGGTGGATGCGAGGGTGGAGAAGCCGTTCCACGGGGTCGGGCTCCCGATGTGATTGTAGTGCAGCGCCCGCATCACGAAGTTGAGCCCCAGACCCGACTCGTGGAGGTGCTTGACGACCAGGATGTTCTCGGGCGACAGGTAGTTGTCCGGCGTGAAGTTCGAGATCCAGTCCGTCGCCAGGGTGTAGGCGCCGGAGTTGATCACCCGATCCGCCGCGTCGATCGCATCCTGCCAGCGGGCCTGGCCCTTCTGGAGACCCCCCGTGCCCACCGTGCCGGTGAACACCTCGGCGTTCAGGTACATGCTCGCGAGGATCGCGTCGGCCGCGCCCTGCGTGAACCGTCCGTTGTACTCGGCGGGCCAGCTCAACGGCAGGCTGCTCCGCACATCGAGGAGCTCCTGCTCGATGAAGTCGAACAGCTCGGCGCGCGTGGCCCGCGGGCGCGGCAGGATCTCGGTGTCGGTGGCGATCGGGACGCCCCCGAACATGTCCATGAGCAGATAGTAGTAGAACGCCCGCAGCGCCCGGAGCTCCGCGGTGAACACGTCCTGGTTTGCCACCGTGACGTTGCCCATCGCCTCCAGCACCACGTTCGACTTCGCCACCCCGGCGAACAGGTTGTTCCACGTCCCGTTGATGTCGTCGAGACCCGCCGGGCTGTTGGCGGACCAGTTCTGCTCGTGGATCTCGATCCAGCGCCCGTTGTCGAACCAGTCCTGCCCGCGCGTGGGCACGACCATCTCGTCGGTGCTGATCTCGCTCAGGTTGTAGTAGCCCCACAGCGTGTTCCTGAGCTCGGCGTACGCGGCGGTCACGCCGCCGAGGACCTCCTGTTCGTTCTGGTAGTAGTTGTCGGGCGTGATGGCGCTGACCGGGCTCTCATCCAGCGAGCACCCCTGTGTGGCGCCCAGCACCGGCAGGAGAAGCGCGAGCGGCAGAAGCCCCTCCCGCCGACGGGTCGAGAATCGCGAACCTGGTTTCCTCATACCTCCTCCTTGCTTCTACTGCGTTCGGCGTACGGATCGCGGCGACACGATACTCCCGGTGTCATGACCCGATCTGGAGGCCGAACGTGAACGTTCGCGAACGCGGATAGGCGAGATAATCGATCCCGCGCGAGGCCAGCCCCGATTCGACGTGGACCTCGGGGTCGTAGCCGCTGTAGCCGGTGAGCAGGAACAGGTTGTCGGCCGAGGCGTAGATGCGTGCCGACTTGATCCCGAACGAGGCCGGCAGGTCGAGCCGGTAGCCGAGTGTGAGGTTCTGGAGCCGCACGAACGACCCGCTTTCGATCCAGCGCGACGAGTAGATGGCCGGCTCGAAGATGCCGATCGGATCGCTGAGCGCCGAGCGCAGGAAGTTCTTGTCCTGGAGCGCGTTGCCCTTCGTGCTGTAGACGAGCGCCGTGTTGTTGAACACGTCCTGACCCACGTCGGCGCGGACGAACACGCTCGCGTCGAACCGGCCCATGTCCAGCTTGCTGGTGATACCCATCGAGAAATCGGGGTTCGCGTCCCCGAGGACCCGGAAGTCGTTGGCTTCCGGGGTGGTATGGGTCCCCGTGAGCTGGCCGTTGTCGTCGTAGTCGTTGAACAGCTGCCGGCCCTGGTCGTCGACGCCGGCGTACTCGGGTCCGTAGAAGGTGCCGAGCGGCTCGCCCGGGATGATCCGCTGCGACACCTGACCGCTCTGACCCTGACCGCTCACGCCGCCGGTCGCGATGAACGATCGACCGCCGAGATCGACGACCTCGTTGCGGTTCATGCCGAGCACGAATCCCGCCTGCCAGTTGAGACCGCTGCGGTTGATCAGCACCGCGTCGAGCGAGGCCTCGACCCCGGTATTGCGGACCTTGCCGATGTTCTCCAGCCGATCGGAGACGACGGCGGGCTGCGCCACCGGGACCGTGAGCAGCAGGTCGGACGTGTTCTTCCGGTAGTACTCGATCGAGCCCGAGAACAGGTTGTTGTCGAACCCGAAGTCGAGGCCGACGTTGATCTGCGTCGTCTGCTCCCACTTCAGGTTCGGGTTGGGGTTCCGCACGGGAGCCACGCCGGTGAAGGCGGAGTTCCCGAACACGTACCGTGCGCCGTCGTTGGTCTCGAGCACGATCAGCGAAGAGTACGGGGGAACGGCCTGGTTGCCCTGCTTACCCCACCCGACGCGCAGCCGGAGCTCGGAGAACGGGCCGCCGGCGAGGAAGTCCTCCTCGCTCAGACGCCATGCCCCGGAGATGCCCGGGAAGAAGGCCCACTTGTTCCCGGCTCCGAACCGTGAGGATCCATCGTAGCGCGCCACCGCCGTCAGGAAGTAGCGGTCCTTGTAGCTCCAGTTGGCGCGCGACAGGACGGAGACGAGCCGGCTGTCCTCCTCCCAAGAGAACGGACGCTGCGTGACACCCCCGGCGCCCAGGTTGCTGAACCCGAACGCGTCGGTGAGGAAGTCACGGGACTCCGCCCCGAACTCCCGGATCTGGTAGTCGGCGGCCTCGTAGCCCCCGACGATCTCGAGGGACTGCTGATCGGCGATCTGACCCTGCCACGTCAGGAGACCCTGGAAGGTGAGGTCCGTCTTGTCACGGCCCACCTGGCGCGCGAGCCCGTTGAACTGGGCCCCCACGGGGTTCGCCGCGGGGAAGTAGGTCCGTCGCGTTCCCTCGGAGCGGTCGACACCGAGGATCGCCTGCGCCGAAAGGCCGGAGCCGAGCTCGAACGTGGTCTTGAGGCTCCCCAGCGTCCGGGTCGTGCTGGCCTGGTCCTGGAGCTGCTCGGCCATCGCCACGGGATTGCGGACCGACTGGGCGCCGGTCCCGATCTCGAAGAAGCTTTGCAGCCCCGTCTCCGGGTCGGTGACCATGATCGGCTCGGTCGGGTTGAAGATGACCATGTTCTGGAACACGTCACCCTCGAACCCGCCCCCGTTCTGGGCCGACAGGTAATTGTTCTCGATGTGCGAGCTGGTGAGGTTGAGGTCCAGACGGAGTCGGTCGTCGAACGCGGTGTGCGTTCCGTTGAGCCGGCCCTGGTAGCGCTGGAATCCGTTGTTCAGCGCTATGCCCTCCTGGTTCATGTAGTTGAGCGAGGCCCGGAACCGGGTCGCCTGGGTCCCGCCCGTGAACGTCAGGTTGTGGTTGTGAGTCAGGGCCGAGCGCGTGACCGCCTGCTCCCAATTGGTGTTCGCGGCGCCCAGCCCGTCGAGTCGGCTCGCATCCAGCACACCGGCCGATACCTGGCTCTGGATGAACTGGCGGTACTCGCCGCCGTCAAGGACGTTGAGATGACTGGAAGGTGACGAGATCGACGCGTAGCCGTCGTACTCGATGCTCACCTGGCCCGGCTGACCGCCCTTGGTCTCGATCAGGATGACGCCGTTGGCGGCGCGCGACCCGTAGATGGCCGCCGCGGACGCGTCCTTGAGGACCGTGATCGACTTGATGTCCGACGGATTGAGCAGGTTGAGCGGGCTGCGCGGAAGCGACGGATCGCCGCCCACGCCGATTCCCGACGGCTCGGTCGCGACGTTCTGGATCGGGACGCCGTCGATGACGTACAGCGGCTCGTTGCTGGCGCTGATCGACGTCCCGCCCCGGATCCGGATCTGCGCGCCGGCCCCGGGCTCGCCGGTGTTCTGGGTCACGGTCAGACCCGGCACGCGGCCCTCGATCATCTGATTCACGTTCGAGATCACGCCGACATCCGCATCGTCCGCGTTCACGGTGGCGATCGACCCCGTGATCGCGAGGCGACGCTGCACTCCGTACCCGGTGGTGACGATCTCCTCCATCACGATCGCCTGGATCTGGAGCTCGAAGTCCGCCGTGACGGCCTGACCCGCCGTCACGGTCACTTCCTGGGCATCGGGGGCGTAGCCGATCAGCGTGGCGCGAACCTGGTGGGTCCCGGGGGGGGCGGCGAACTCGTAGGTGCCGCCCTCGCCCGTGAGAGTCCCGATGGGGAGCCCTTCGATCGACACGCTGGCGCCAACGATGGGCGCGAGGGTCATGGCGTCCACGACCCGGCCCCTGACGCTGCCGTCCTGTGCAGTGAGAGAGCCGGCCGTCACGAACAAGCTGGCGAGGAATCCGACAAGCAGCCTACGAGCCATCGACATAGGTACCCTCCAGCGGTCTGGGCTACGGACGTCACTCCGCTCCCCGACGCGGCTCCACCGCGTCGCCCCGCTCCCATCCCGACCGGGCGGAACCCGTCCGCGTTCCACGCACGACCGAGATCGCGCGTGACCTGACATCAAGGTCCTGAATCGAAAAAAAGGGGGCCCCGCACAGAACCCATGCAGCGCCCCGAACTGAACTCGTAGCTCTGTGGCCAATGACAGTAGGGGGGGGCTCGGACGAGCCGCAAGGCCCCCCGACAAACGAGCCGTTTTGTCCCGACGGGGCGCGCCGACCTCGGCGTGCGGGGGCGCTCAGGGATCGCGGGCGGCGCGCCCGATCTCCGCCGCGTTTCTGCCCACCTCGATGGCACCCAGCACCCCCGCATCCGGGCCGAGGCCGGGCGGCACGATGAACTCCCCCACCCGCTCCGCGAGCTCCTCGACCTCCAGGTAACCGCCCAGCAGGCGCTGCACCCCCGCCCGGATCGCCGGAAACAGCCCGAGGTTCGTCATCACGCCGCCCCCGAGGACGATCCCGCGCGGCGCGACGCACAGGACGATGTCGGTGACCAGGTGGGACAGGTAGTGGGCGATCAGCTCGTATGCGGGATGGTCCGGGTCAAGCTCTTCCAGCCGCCCGCCCCAGCGCGCGACGATGCTCGGGCCCGCGGCCAGCCCTTCGATGCAGTCACGATGGAACTCGCACCCGCCCGGATACGCATCCCCCGGGGCGCGCGGCGCGCGTAAATGCCCCGCCTCGGGGTGCAGGAGCCCGGTGATGGGCCGGCCGTGGACGAGAACGCCCGCCCCGATCCCCGTGCCCACGGTGATGTAGACGAACGGATCCCGACCTCGCCCCGCCCCCCAGGTCGCCTCGCCGATCGCCGCACCGATGACGTCGGTCTGGATGTCGACGGGGCCGCCGAACCGCGAGCCGAGCTCTTGGAGCACGTTCACGTCGCGCCAGGCCGTTTTCGGCGTGCGACCGATCGAGCCGTAGTCGCGGGCCGTGGGGTCGAGCCGCACCGGTCCGAAGGTGGCGATGCCGAGCCCGCGCGCGGGGCCGAAGCGTCCGGCCAGCTCATCGAGCCCCCGAGCGATCCCCCTGAGCGTCGTGTCCGGATCCAGGGTGCTCATCTGTCGACGGTCGAGGAGGGTGCCGTCGGCGTGGCCCACGCCGAACACGACGTTCGTCCCGCCCAGCTCGACCCCCGCGTACAGCGCCCGGCCGCCTTCGCTCATGGGTGGTCAGTCTCGAGGCGCGGAGGGCCGTTGTCCAGCGAGGTCAGGCGGGGCGCCGGCCTCTCAGCGATCGGCCGCGCATGCCCGGGAGCGGATCCAGGCCGAGCAGGTCGAGCGCCGTGGGCGCGAGGTCGAGCACCGTGGCGTCGGGCGGAAGCTCGCCGGCCTCGAACCCCGGGCCTCGAGCCACGGCGAACCCCTCCGGGCGGTGGTTGCCGCTCCGCCCGTCCGGGTACGCCCCGGGGGCGGGCCAGCGCACCGATCCGAAGGCCTCGGAGCGGACCTCGTCCCGCTCGCAGGCGGGATGGTCCTCCCACACGACGGTCAGATCCGGCAGGTCCGCCACGGGCCGACCGTCGGACGACAGCTCGTCGCGGCGAAGCACACGCGCCACCACCGGTCGGCCCGTGCGGACGTCGACGAACGTCGACAGGCCGTCGGTAAGCCGGCGGCACAGCTCGGCGTATTCGGCCCCCGGCTCGACGATGCCTCGCGCCTCGCGTCCGCGGACGTTCAGACGGATAAAGCCGTGCAGGTCTCCCGCGAGGCAGAACGCCCGCGTACGGGACCAGTCGAGCCGCGATGTGCGCCAGAACGAGCCCAGGCGGTCCTGGACGGCGAGCGGCATCTTCCGCTTCACCTCGTCACGCCAGCGGCGCGGCACCGCGCCGCGCGCGCGCCCGAGCCACGAGCTACGGCTCGCCGTTCCGCCTTCCGCACCGAGGACCGCCTCCACCATCTCCGGCAGGAGATCGACCAGGGAGCCGTTGGGGCCCATTCCGTGGAGGGCGAACACCAGGACCGTCGTGTCGGGGCCCGCGTGCTCGAGCACGCATCCCACTGCCCGGTCGAGCGCGACGTAGACATCGCGGAGCGCTCCGGCGAAGGCGACCCGTTCCGCCGCTGTGCCCCGGCCCGCGCTTCCCGCCTCGCTCCACAGCTTGTGCCCCGCGCGGTGCGCGGCGGACAGGCAGACGATCCCCAGGTCCCAGGGCTCGCTCCCCAGGAGCTCGGTGGCCAGGCCACCCGCCCGATCGGTCGCCTGAACGAGGACGTCCCGCTCCTCGAGCAGACGCTTCAGGTCGACCCGCGCATGCACCTCGGGGAGGAAGGGAGCAGCGCCGAAGCGGTGCTCGATGCGCCGCACGAGATCGGCGGGTGTCGCGCTGATGGGGCTGAAGCGCTCGTGCGTCGCCCACCCGCTCACCTCCACCCCTCCGAACGGCTCGGGGGCGTACACGAGGGGCACGTCCATCGCGACCACCCGGGGACCGTCGGGTCCGAGGTCACGCCAGAACGGGCGGAGCGGGAGCACCCGGGGGTCGGGCCGCAGCTCCGTCATGCGCTCCGGTGACCAGATCATGTACGTGTACAGGCCGTGCTCGGACGCCGACGTGCTCGTGTAGAAGGACGGCCAGGGAGGGCCCAGCCCCACCGCATCGAGCGGCTGGAGGCGTCCGTACATCCCCTCTGAACGCAGCTTCGCGAGCCGGGGCAGGAACCCATCGTCGGCCCACCGCTCGACGAGCTCGGGCTCGGCGGCGTCGAGCCCGAGCATGAGGACCCGGCGCTCACCGTTCATCGCGACTGCTGCCCTGCCCGGGCCGCGGCCTCGAGTCGGGCGAGCAGACTGTCGCACAGCGCGCGAAACTCGGGCACGTCGCTCAGGTCGTCGTGCTGCCCGGGATCGCGCCGCAGGTCGTACAGCTCGATCGAGCCGTCGCCGTTCAGGATCACCTGGAACCCATCGCGCACGAGCGTCCTCATGTCGCCCAGGATCGATCGGCTCCCGGGCTCGGTGAACTCGTACTTCTCGAGCTCCGCGTACAGCGGCGATACGGCCGGCCTCGCCGGATCGGCGCTCCCGCCCCAGAAGCGGGCGAGTGATTCGCCGGGGAGCCCGGCCCCGTCGATCCCCGCAAGGTCGAGGATGGTCGCGGGCAGGTCGCGCAGGGTCGCGTAGTCCGGGATCCGCAGGCCCGCGCGCGCCCCATCGGGCTCGAGGACGATCAGCGGGACGTGCAGCAGCGGCGTGTACAGTCCGTTCGCGTGGTTGAACAGCCCGTGCTCCCCGAACATCTCCCCGTGGTCGGACGCGATGATCACCACCGTGTGGTCGAGGACTCCCGACTCGGACAGCCGGGCGAACAGCCGACCGAGCTGGGCATCGATGTAGGCGATCGAGGCATCGTAGGCGTCCCGGAAGGGCCGCGTGGTCTCGAGCGAGATCGTGTCCGGCCACGGGGGGAGGGTGAGCGGCGCGCCGAACCGGCGGCGGTAGGCGGGGGGCGACACGTAGTCGTTGTGCGCATCCATGTAGTTCAGGAAGGCGAAGAACGGCCGATCCCGCCTCTCGACCCACGTCAGGAACTCGTCCGTGATGTACGGGGCCGTCTTCCGCTCGGGCTGGAGCCATCGCGACAGCCCCGTGCGGCTCACGAGCACTCCGGACAACCAGGACGTGCCCCACGACCATCCCGGGGTGCGCGGCTGGTCCTGGTACCACAGGAATCCCCGATCCAGACCCGATGTCTCGGTGGTATACATCAGGTTGGCGACGAAGCCGCCCGTGTCGTAGCCCTGGTCCCGGAGGACCTCGGCGAGGGTGGCGTATCGGTCGTCGAGGGTGTGCTGGAAGCCGGCCGGGGTCTCGAACGGGTACCGCCCGGTCAGGATGCCCACGTGCGAGGTGAGGGTCCACGGGGCCGTCGAGTACGCGTTGTCGAACACGATGCCGCGTCCGGCCCAATCGTCGAGGTTGGGCGTGGTCGGCCGGTCGTAGCCGTACACCCCGAGCTCCATGGCGCGCACCGTGTCGAGGATGATGAGGAGTACGTTGGGGTGGGGGCCGTCGGCCGTCAGCCGCTCGGCGCGCTGGCGTGCCAGCACCGCGGGCGTCTCGACGGTGGCGGCCAGGCAGGCGATGACCGCGAGGACCGCCAGCGGCGTCAGCCGCGAGCGCGCCGCGGTCATCGACCACCGCGGGCGGCTCGCCACCGCGCGGGCGGCCACGGCGCCCAGCCCCAGACCGAGCGCGACCTCCGCGCTCCAGTGGAGCGGGATGCCCCTCGACTGGATCGCGCCGTAGAACGCGAGCGCCCCGAGCCCGAACGTGAGCTTGCGCAGGGAGACCCTCGTGCCGGCCGCACGGGCGCTCACCGCCACGAGGATCCCGACCGCCGTGAACGCGATCGTCGCGGTGAGCGGAGCGAGCCACAGGATCTCGGATCGGTATCCGCTTGCGGGGTCCTGCACCACGGCCTGCCGCACCGTCAGGTAGCCGCCCTCGAGCAGGCCCGCGATGAGTCCCCACCCCGCGGCCAGTCGCACGACGGCCCACCCCTGGAGCTCTTCCCCTCCCCCGAGTGCCCACCCGAACAGCCGACGACGCCCATCGGGCTGGTAGAACCAGAAGTACCCCCCGGCGACGAGGCCGATGAGGGCCACCGTGGTCCGACGGGCCAGGCTCAGCCATGCGTCGATGTAGAACGCCTGCTCGTGGACGTCGCGTCCCCCCATCACCCGCGTGAGGAAGTCCCAGCCCTCTCCGCGGTACGCCTGGGCGATGAGACGCGGCGCCACGAGCTCGGATCCGATCACCCACACGGCGATTCCGAGCACGGCCAGGATACCGTAGGTACGCCTGCGAATCCTCATCGCGTCTCGCCCGGTCCCGAGGAGGGCTCACCATTCATCATCATCATCATCCACTCCTCATGAGCTGTCCGCGGACCCGATCGCGAGACTCGAACTACGGCCGGAGATGCGCTGTGGCGTCGAGTCGTGCGAGCAGGCTGTCGCGCAGCGCGTCGAATTCGGGCGCCTCGCCGAGGTCCTCGAGCTGTCCGGGATCCTGTCGGAGGTCGTAGAGCTCGACCGACCCGTCGCCGTTTCGAATCACCTGTACGCCGTCGGACACCAGCGCGCTCATGTCGCCGAGGTCCGATCGACTCCCGGGCTCGGTGAACTCGTACTTGTCGAGCTCCGCGTACAGCGGCGAGACCGACGGCGGGCCCTCGCCCCAGAAGCGGGCCAGCGATGCGCCGGGGAGCCCCGCCCCGTCGATCCCCGCGAGGTCGAGGATAGTGGAGGGGAGGTCGCGCAGGGTCACGTAGTCCGGGATCCGTATCCCGGCGTGGGCCCCATCGGGCTCGAGGATGATCAGCGGGACGTGCAGCAGCGGCGTATACAGGCTGCTCGTATGCTTTATCAGCCCGTGCTCCCCGAACATCTCCCCGTGGTCGGACGCGATGATCACCACCGTGTGGTGCAGGACCCCGGAGTCCGACAGGCGGGCGAAGAGTCGCCCGAGCTGGGCATCGATGTAGGCGATCGAGGCGTCGTAGGCGTCGTGGAAGGGGCGCATGGTCTCGGTCGAGATCGTGTCCGGCCACGGGGGAAGGGTGAGCGGCGCGCCGAACTGGCGGCGGTAGGCGACGGGGGACGGGTACTCGTCGTGCGCGTCCATGTAGTTCAGGAACGCGAAGAACGGCCTGTCCCGCCCTCCCCGGAGCCACGTCAGGAACTCGTCCGTGACGTACGCTGCGGTCTTTCTCCCGGTAGGGAGCCATCGCGACAGCCCCGTGCGGCTCACGAGCACGCCGGACAGCCAGGACGTGCCCCACGACCATCGCAGCGTGCGCGGCTGGTCGTGGTACCACAGGAATCCACGATCCAGACCCGACGTCTCGGTCGTGTACGAGAGGTTGGCCACGAAGCCGCCCGTGTCGTAGCCGTGGTCACGGAGGACCTCGGCCAGGGTGGCGTATCGGTCGTCGATGGCACGCTCGAAACCGGCCGGGGTCTCGAACGGGTAGCGTCCGGTCAATATGCTCACGTGCGACGGGAGGGTCCACGGGGCCGTCGAATACGCGTTGTCGAACACGACGCCGCGCCCGGCCCATTCGTCGAGGTTGGGCGTGGTCGGCCGCTCGTACCCGTACACCCCCAGCTCTGCGCCGCGGACCGTGTCGAGGATGATGAGCAAGACGTTGGGGTGGGGGCCGTCGGCCGCCACCACGCGCTGGGCGCGCCGACGCTCCAGAACGGGCGGCTCCTCGACGACCGCGACGAGGCAGGCGATGACCGCCAGCACCGCGAGCGGCGTCGCCCGCGAGCGCGCCGCGCTCACGGCCCACCGCGGCCGGGCGGCCACCGCGCGGGCGGCCACGGCCCCCAGCCCCAGGCCGAGCGCGACCTCCGCGCTCCAGTGGAGCGGGATGCCCCTCGACTGGATCGCGCCGTAGAACGCCAGCGCCCCGAGCCCGAACGTGAGCTTGCGCAGGGAGACCCTCGTGCCGGCCGCACGGGCGCTCACCGCCACGAGGATCCCGACCGCCGTGAACGCGATCGTCGCGGTGAGCGGAGCGAGCCACAGGATCTCGGATCGGTATCCGCTTGCGGGGTCCTGCACCACGGCCTGCCGCACCGTCAGGTAGCCGCCCTCGAGCAGGCCCGCGATGAGTCCCCACCCCGCGGCCAGTCGCACGACGGCCCACCCCTGGAGCTCTTCCCCTCCCCCGAGTGCCCACCCGAACAGCCGACGACGCCCATCGGGCTGGTAGAACCAGAAGTACCCCCCGGCGACGAGGCCGATGAGGGCCACCGTGGTCCGACGGGCCAGGCTCAGCCATGCGTCGATGTAGAACGCCTGCTCGTGGACGTCGCGTCCCCCCATCACCCGCGTGAGGAAGTCCCAGCCCTCTCCGCGGTACGCCTGGGCGATGAGACGCGGCGCCACGAGCTCGGATCCGATCACCCACACGGCGATTCCGAGCACGGCCAGGATCCAGTAGGTACGCCTGCGAACGGTCATTCGGATTCCCGATCGTGGTTCGTCCGATGGGGAGTCGCGCGGGAGCCGGGCGCTGCAACACCCATGCCCGACCCCTCCAGACGGGTGGCCCGGTCAACGGTGCAGGTCCACCTCGGCCGTGAGCGATGCATAGGTGTGGGGCTCACGTGTGGGTCCGATACTTTCGGCTCGAGGCGGTCGCCTCGTAGCCGATCTCGACCGGTCCGACCCGGAGGGCGAGTCGGGTGTGGCGGCGGAGGAGCAGTGGCCGCCGGTCCACGTGCGGGCTGCGATCGAACGTGCTCCCGTCGAGGAACAGGTCGTGCGCGACCGACTCGCCCCGACCCCGACGGTGCCGTACGGCGCGGCCACGCCACGCCGCCCGCCCCCGCGGGCCCAGGGGTGCGGGACATTCCACCCGATGCCGACGCCGGCGCGGGTATGGACGCTCTGGCCGATGCTCAGCTGCGAGCGCGCACACCGCTCCCGCTCGCCCGGCGCGCAGCGCGCGGCCTCGACACCGAGCATCCCTCATAGCAGGGGGCGGTGGGATCGAGCGTCTGGACCGCGGGGCGGCCCCTCGGTACGAATACCTCCGAACCGTTCCGCCGCAGGGAGGTGTGGGATGTCGTCGCGACCCGATCCGGACCTGTGGGGCCCGGGTGGCCGCGCGTGAAGGTCACGCGCGACGCGCTCCGCATCGACCGTACGGTGCTCCCGGCCCGCCTGGAGTACGGATCTCGCTTCAACGCCGCGACGTGGTTCGTGGATCGCCACGTCGCCGAGGGGCGGGGCTCGAAGCCGGCCATCCGCCAGGCCGGCGGCCAGGTCACCTACTCCGAGCTGGTGTCCCGGGTCGGGCGGGCGGGCAGCGCGCTCCTCGGCTTCGGCGTGGAACCGGGGGACCGTCTCCTCCTGGTGGTCAAGGACTGCCCGGAGTTCTTCTATCTGTTCTGGGGGGCGATCAAGGCCGGGGTCATCCCCGTTCCGGTCAGCTATCTACTGCGCGCGCGTGATCTCGGGTTCATGATCGCGGATTCGGAAAGCCGGGCCGTGGCCTACTCGCCCGAGTACGCCTCCGAGGTCGTGGCCGCGCTGGCCCTGGCGGGGACGGGGGCGCAGGGCCTCGTACTCGAGGGCGATGGCGGGTTCCTCGATGAGCTCGCGGCCGCCCCCGCGTCGCTCGATCCGGCGCCGGCCAAGCCGGAGGACGACGCCTTCTGGCTCTACTCCTCGGGGACTACCGGACGGCCCAAGGGCGTGCGGCACCGGCACCGTGACATTCCCGCGACCTGCGAGCACTACGCGGTCGGGATACTGGGTGTGGACGAGGCCGACAGCTGCTACTCGGCCGCCAAGCTGTTCTTCGCCTACGGTCTGGGGAACGCGATGACGTTCCCGCTGTGGGTCGGCGCGACCGCGATCCTCGACGAGCGCCGTCCCACGGCCGAGACGACCTTCGAGACGATCGAGACCCTCCAGCCGACACTGTTCTTCGGCGTACCCACCCTGTACGCCGCCCAGCTCCAGCTGCTCGAGAGCGGAGCGGCCGGCCGGCGGACCGGTGGCTCGGACGCGGGCGAGGGCGCGCGGCCCCCCGATCTCGGCTCGCTCCGCGCGTGCGTCTCCGCCGGCGAGGCGCTTCCCGCGGACCTCTACCGGCGCTGGAAGGCCGCGACCGGCGTCGAGATCCTCGACGGAATCGGCTCCACGGAAGCGCTCCACATCTTCATCTCGAACGCGCCGGGCGCGGTGAAGCCGGGCACGACGGGGCGCGTCGTCCCCGGCTACGACGCCCGTATCGTGGACGAGCGCGGGATCGAAGCCGGCCCCGACGAGTCCGGCCAGCTCGAGATCCGGGGGGACTCGACCACTCCCGGGTACTGGAACCGCCCGGAGCTCGACGCCCGGACCCTGGCGGACGGCTGGCTGCGCACCGGGGATCGGTACATCCGGGACGAGGAAGGCTTCTTCCGATACCAGGGCCGCGCCGATGACATGATCAAGGTGGGCGGCATCTGGTGCTCGCCGTTCGACATCGAGGCCCGCCTCATCGAGCACCCGATGGTGCTGGAGGCCGCCGTCGTGGGCCGCGAGGACGAGCACGGGCTCGTGAAGCCGGAGGCGCACATCGTCCTCCGGGAGCCGCTCCGCGAGACGGTGGGGGCCCCGTCGGCGGCGGACACGCTCGAGGCCGAGCTCGTGCGCCACTGCCGCGAGAGACTCCCCAAGTACATGTATCCGCGCCGGTTCCACTTCGTGCCCGAGCTCCCGAAGACCGCGACGGGGAAGATCCAGCGCTTCAAGCTCCGGCGAGGCTGACCCCACCGGGCGCCGTCGCTCCGCGACACCGTTGCAACCCTTGCGCGCCCGTTGGTGTCGATCTAACGGTATCTCGATACTGTCAACATGACACTATTTCTACCGCGCCCACGACGAGCATGACGCGATCGATGCCCCGACCACGACGGGCGGAGGACTTCCTTCCGCTGCACCCGCTCGAGTTCAGGATCCTGCTGGCGCTGCTCGATGGCGCGACCTTCGGCACGCGGATCGTCCAGGCGATCGAGGCCGCGGAGCCGGGACACAGCCGGCTCTACCCGGCGAACCTGTATCGTCGCATCCGGGACCTGATGAGCGATGGCCTCCTCGAGGCGACACCGGCGCCACGGGGCGCCGATCCGCGTCGCACCTACGTGAGGCTGACGCGCATGGGCCACGCGGTCGCCAGGGCCGAAGCCGGACGCCTTCGCGACCTGGTGGCGGACGCGACCCGCCATCGTCTCCTGAGAGCCGATCCATGAGCGAGTCCCGGGGACGCCGGGCGTATCGGCTCCTGCTTCGCGCGCTCCCGCCGGACATGCGCGACCGGTTCGGTGGGGAAATGGAGGAGTTGCTCGACCACCGGCTGCGGGAGGCCGGCGCGTCCAGCGTCCGGAGGGGGTTGGTGTGGCTGCGCGCGCTCGGCGACGTGGCGGTCCAGTCGATGGCGCTCAGGTTCGAGGAGCGCAGAGGAGGCACGATGAGGCTCGGGTCGATCGTCCAGGATGTCCGATACGCCCTGCGGGGGATCCGAACCTCACCGGGGCTCGCCGTCCTCGCCGTCATGACGCTGGGGCTGGGCATCGGCGCCTCCACGGCCACCTTCTCCGTCGTCCACGGGGTGTTGCTCGAGCGTCTGCCGTTCGAGGATCCCGGACGGCTGGTCGTGGTGTGGCCCGAGGTGAATGCCAACAAGGCGATGACCGTGATGGCCGCCGAGCGCATGCCCTCGCTCGAGGCCGTCTCCGGGCTGAGCGGCTGGACGCTGACCCTCACGGGCGTCGGGGAGCCCCGCGAGATCAGCGGGCTCAAGGTGTCCGCGAACTACTTCGACCTGATCGGCGTGCGGCCCGTGCTGGGGCGCGGATTCGCGCCCGGCGAGGACCTTCCCGGCGCCGGCGGCGTGGTGGTCCTGTCGCACGACTTCTGGGTGAGCGCGTTCGGCGCCGACCCGACGGTCGTGGATCGCATGGTCGACATGGGCGGGGCCGACTACGACCGGCGCCGGATCATCGGCGTCATGCCCCCGGGCGTCGCCGATTTCCCGGAGGACATCGACGTGTGGATCCCGCTCGAGGGCGACCCGGCGGTCACCCTCCAGGCGGACGACACGTGGTACGTGAACCTGCGGATCGCGCGGCTCGCGCCGGGTGCGACGCTCGAGCGGGCCAACGCCGAGGTCCGCGCCTACGCGGCCGCCGTCCAGGGCGAGCTCCCGGAGCACTTCGCGCGCGAGGATGTGGACCGGGCCACGGTGCGAGAGCTGCGCGAATACCGGACGAGCGACGTGCGCGCCTCGATGTGGATCGCCCTCGGGGCCGTCGGCCTCGTGCTGCTCATCGGCTGCTTCAACGTGGCGAACCTCCTCCTCGCACGCGGCGATCGACGCAGACAGGACCTCGCGATCCGCGCCGCGCTCGGAGCCGGGCGGGTCCGCATGACGCGCATGCTCCTGACGGAGGCCGGCGTCCTCGGGCTCTCGGGCGGGCTACTCGGCGTCGGGGCGGCCTACGGGCTCGTGCGAGTCATCGTCAGCCAGGCGCCCGAGGACATCCCCGGGATCGCCTCCGTCTCGGTGAGCCCCGCGGTGCTCGCGTTCGCCGTCGGCATCACGATCGTCTCGACGATCGTCGCCGGGCTCGTCCCTGCGGTCCGCGCGGCGCGCGTCGATGCGACGAGCTCGCTCGGGGGCGGGACGCGGGGCGCCGACCGACCGCGGACCGGCCGCCTGACGCCCGCGCTCGTGGGCGTCCAGATCGCTCTCGCGGTCGTCGTGACGATCGGATCGGGGCTCATGCTGCGGTCCCTCACGAGGCTCCTCGCTGTCGATCCGGGGATCGACGGAAGGAACGTGGTGACGTTCAACCCCGTGCCGCCGGCCGGCCGATATCCCGATGGCCCCTCGTTCCGGGACTACTACCGGCGGGTGATGGAGCGCGTCGCCGCGCTACCGTTCGTCGAGTCGGTCGGAGCCATCCACCTGCTGCCGGGAACGACGAACAACTGGAGCTTCCCCACGTACCCCGAAGGGTTCGCCGGCGAGGCCGGCGCCCCGACCCCGTTCGCCAACTTCCGCGCCGTCCGCGGCGACTACTTCGGCGTGACGCGCTTGCCGCTGCGCGCGGGGCGGGTGCTCACGGATGCCGACCGCGAGGACTCCGAGCCGGTGGTAGTGGTGAACGAGGCGTACGCGCACCGGTTCTGGCCGGACGAGGACCCGATCGGGAAGACCCTCCACATCTTTTCGCCGCAGGGGACCTCGTATCGCGTCGTCGGGGTGGTGGCCGACGTGCATCAGCACGGGCTCCAGTTGGAGCCGCTGCCGGAGATGTACTTCAGCCACGAGCAGGTCCCGTGGAATCAGATGTCGATGTGGATCGTGGCGCGTGTCCGGCCGGGGACCCCGGAACCCGCGAGGCTCGCCAGCCCGCTCAGGGACGCCGTGTGGTCCGTCGATCCGCAGGTGCCGGTGACCGGAATGGCGGTCCTGTCCGACGTCCTGTCGCGCTCGGCGCGCGGTACCCGGTTCCTGACCGTGCTCCTGTCCGCGTTCGGAGGGCTCGCCCTCACGCTCTCCGCGGTCGGCGTGTTCGGGGTGACCGCGTATTCGAGCGCGCGGCGTCGCGGCGAGTTCGGGGTTCGGCTGGCGCTCGGCTCCTCGCGCGTCTCGATTCTCCGCTCCGCCGTCACGAGGAGCCTCCTCCCCGTCTGCGTGGGCCTCATCGCGGGGCTCTTCGTCGCGAGCCTGAGCTCCGGGCTCCTCGAATCGGCCCTGTTCGGGGTGAGCGCGTCGGATCCGCTCACCTTCGTCGGCGTGACGGTCGTGATCGCGCTCACCGCGGTGGCCGCGTCGGCGATCCCCGCCTGGCGGGCGACGCGCGTGGACGCCGCGCGGGTGCTCGCGAGCGAGTAGGCGGGAGCGGGCCCCGTCACGTCGCGGGCCATGAAGCTCATCATCGTGTTGAGCGCGTTCTTCGAGCGCACGAGGCCGCCGTAGAACAGCGCCAGGGCGGGCGTCATGAGGAGCACGAGCGCTGTCGACACGAGCATCCACGCCGTGTCGGGGGCGGATATCGCGGCTGTGCCGGCGCCCTGGGCGAACGCGGCGGTCGGGCACTGGGCGATCGCCCCGGCGGCGAGGGGGAGCGGGGATCGGCGGCTCATGGCCCGCGACCCTGTCGCCCGTCACGAGAAGATGCCAACGCGAGATCCCCGGAAGCCGGTCTTCCCCACGCACCCGCGGCGTACGCGACAACCGAGACCGCCAGCGAGGTGATGTAGGGATACGGCAGGTCGAGCACGTACGCGCCGAGGATCCACGCCGCCATCCCCGCGAGCAGCGAGGCGATCGCGCTCGTCACCCCGCCGTAGCGGGTGAACAGCCCGAACACCGCCACGACGAGCAAGCCGGCGCTCCCGAACGCGGAGGCCTCCTCGACGAGGTTGTAGACGGCGTCCGCGCGCAGGGCCAGGACGTAGGACACGATGCCGAAGAACACCACGCCCACGCGCGCCAGGACCACCTTCGTCCGCTCGCTGATGTTCGGGGCGACGGGCACGATCAGGTTGTGCGACACGAGCCCGGAGGCGACGAGGAGCGCGCTGTCGACCGTGGACAGGATGGCGGACACGAGCGCCCCGGCGAACATGACGAACACGAACCCGGTCAGGTAGCGTTCCGCGAGCGCGGCCAGGACCTGCTCCGGGTGCTCGAGCCCGGGGACGAGGACCGCACCCATCAGCCCGAGGATCACGGGCAGAACGCCGATCAGGGTGTAGGCGCCCCCTGCCACGATCGTCGCGTTGCGCGCCACCGCCGGTGACCGCGCGGCCACGATGCGCGCCACCAGCTCGGCCGTGAGGACCGATCCGGCGATCGGAATCGTCCATTCCTCCACGACGGCGAGGAACGGGCGCGCCTCGGCGCCGAGCGGGTTCAGGCTCCCCCGTGGAAGGGCGGAGAGCGTGGCGAGGCCCTCGCCGTGGACGACCGTGATGAACAGGATCGCGAGGCCGATGATGAGGGCGATGCCCTGCACGAGGTCCGTCCACGCGTCCGCGAGCATCCCGCCGAAGGTCGTGTACACCACCACCACGCCCGCCGCGATCGTGATCGTGGCGCTCACCTCCAGGCCCGACGCCGAGGAGAGCACCTGGCCGAAGGCGCGGATCTGGGCGGCCGCCCACAGGATCGAGCCGGGCACGTACAGGATGACCGCCAGTCGCTCGACCGACAGCCCGAAGCGGCGCCGGTACAGGTCGCCGATCGTGGTCAGGCGAAGGCGCCACAAGGGGACCGCGAACACCAGCCCGGTGAGCAGGATGCAGATCCCGTATCCGAACGGGTCCGCGGACCCTCCGGCCATGCCACGGGTGTACACGGCGCCCGCCGCCCCGACCAGCGTCTCCGCCCCGAACCAGGTGGCGAACACCGTGAACGCCACGAGGACCGGGCCGAGGGACCTGCCCGCGACCAGGTAGTCGTCCTCGGTCTCGATCCGCCCCGAGACGATCACCCCGATCGCGAGTTGAACGACGATGTAGGCGGCGATCCCCAGGACGAGAGGGTTCAAGAAAGACCCCGCGGGGATGCCTGAAGCGAGTCGATCGACCGTCGCACTCGGTGCTCCTTGCTCGGAGGAAGCGCAAACCCCGAAGCAGTCAACCAGCTCCGGTCCGTTCGCACCAGCCCGGTGACGAGGTGGACCGCGGTAGGGCTTCGGCCGACCGGGAGATGCCCTCAGGGGAAGTGGGCGATAGTCACTCGGTGGGACCCTACGACCGCAGCTGTCTGTCCAGGCGGTCGACGGCCCTTCACCGTCCGGACATCGGACGCTACTCCGCGTCGAGCGCCTCGATCGGATCGACACTCGCCGCTCGGCGTGCCGGCAGGTAGCTGGCGGCCGCGGCGACGCCGAGGACGACGGCGGCGGTGCCCACCAATGGTCACGCGATCCCGCGTGCCGACCCCGTAGAGTCGGGTGCGTAGCAACCGGTGCGCCCCGACGGCGACCAGCCCGCCGATCACCAGACCCGGCGCGCCGCTGGTCAGCCCCACCTGGAGATCCAGTGCAGCGCCGAGCTCGGCGCGAGAACGCCCAGCCGCTGGCTCAGGGGTTCGATGAAGTCGGCGGGCTCCCCGCGCGTGGCGATGGCGATCGATGTGATGCGCGCCGGGTGCTCCGCCAGCGGTACGTAGATGTCGAAATCTGCGTCGCGGCGCCTCACCGGACCCTGAAAGAGCAGGTCCGAGACGACACCGACGACCGAGAACGACGAGCCGCCGTATTGAACCTCGCGCCCCAGGGATGGGAGCGCCCCGCCCATCATTTCCGCGACGGACCGGCTGACGATGGCGACTCCGTGCGCCTCCGCCGTCAGGTGCCACGTCCCGTTGCAGAACGGGTTCCGCCCGAGGTCCCCGGAGAGGTGTGGGATGCGCACGACAGTCTCGTGTGGATCCGGCCGCGCGCCTCGTGTAAGGCGTCGTGGATCGCTCGTTTCCCCGTCCAGAGCGTCCGGCAAGCAAAATGCGAGTATTGGGGTGGTCGATGTCCAGTCCGTCGTCAGCGACCGGCGTCCTCACAAAACCGGGGAGAGCCTGCGAATGGAGCGAGAACGGCTCGCGCGCGGGGATCGAGAGGCGGGGCTGCTCGCGCTGCTCGCGCTTTGCGCCCTTCTGCCGGTCCTCGCGGTCGTTCCATACAGGTTCTCCATCGAGCCGGACGTGGCGAGCGCGGCTGCCGCCGTGGGCTACAGCAATCAGGCGGCGTATCGCGGCGCCGTCCTGGTGTGTCTCCTCACGCTCGCCGTCGCGGCACTCCTGACCCGCCGCCGCCGACTGGCGGGCAGGTCCACGTCGGACGCCTTCATGCCGGACGCCGTCACCAATCTGGAGCTCGACACCGGCAGCGGGGTCCGTTACGGCGAGCTGCTCCTCGTCGTGGTCGCCGTAGTGCTGCTTTGTGCGCCGCCTCTCCTCGCCGGCCGAGGGCCCTTCCTCGAGGATCAGTACTTTCTCTCCATCCTGCACCGCATGCAGGGAGGGCAGCGGCCCTTCGTGGATTTCGAGTTCCTCTTCGGTCCCCTGATGATCTACCCCGCCCGCTGGTGGACCGAGGTCTTCGGGTTCCACCTGACATCCTACTACGCGTATCTGGCCCTGCTCGAGGCCGCGGTGTTCGCCGCGCTCCTGTTCGTCGTGGGCCGGTACGTTCCGAAGAGATCGACGAGGTGGGCGGGGTTCGCCTTGCTCGCGGTCTTCTTCCTGAACGTTCTGCTCGGGGTAAACCAGAACGGCGTCCGGAGGCTGTTGCCGCTTCTGGCGCTTCTCGTGCTGGCATCCGATCCACGACCGTCGCGGCGGATAGCGCTCGGAGCCGGAGGCATCGGACTCGGGCTGACCTATTCCCCGGAATACGGAGTGGCGGCGCTCCTGGCGGCCGCCGTGATGTACGCCTTCCTCGCGATCGACGGCCGCGACGCCGGGCTCGTGGGCCGAGGCGCCGCGATTGGCGGTGGGTCCGTGCTCGTGTGGCTCGCCGTCTCGTGGGCGCTCGTGGGCAACGGCTTCGGGACGTATGTGCGCGCGAGCCTGGAGCTCATGCGCCACATGTCGGCCGGGGAGGCGGCGTTTCCATTCCACTGGACGCTGAACGCGCTCGCCGCCTTCGGCCTGCTCGCGCTGTCATGCGTGATCGTCGGCCGCGGCCTGGGCGGCGCCCGGGGGAGCGATACCAGCCGCGGCGATTTCCTCCTGGTGGCGGTGCTCGCCTACGCCATCGTCACCCTGAAGAGCGGGCTGAGCCGATGCGACATGTGGCACCTGGATGTCCCGTTTGTCGCGCTCGGATTCGCGTTCGTGCTTCCCTGGAGAAGGGAGCGGTTCCGGATGTCGCCTGCCGTCCGACAGATCGGTCTGGCTCTCCTCGCCGTGATGGCGGTGACGTACCTGTGGGGCCTGGCTCCACCGGCCGGCCATGTGGCTGCGGGCTGGCCGAGCGCGGTTCGGGATCTCGTGGCCCCCTCCGGGTCGGACGCGACGCTGGCCGTCGAGACCGAGGCCCCGGCGCTCGAGCTGGAGCTGAGCCGGCCGGATCGCGGGACGATCGAGCTCGCCCGCTACCTCGCCGACCCGGCGCGGCGGGACCGGGCGGTCCTCTTCTACGCGGACACGTGGAGCCTGGACAAGATGGTCGGCAGGTACAAGCGATACTATTCGAACGACGACTTCCTGCATTCCGAGGAGCGCGGACGCGAGCTCGCCCGGTTCCTAGACGACCGACCCGACGCCCTCGTCCTGATGACACGCCCCACGTACGAACGCCTGTTCGATCTGGCCGACCGGAATGGGATCGCGGAGATCGAACGGAACTACCGGCAGGGCCCCTGGAAGCAGCTCGGGTCGTACCTCTCGACCGTCCACTACGAGGGCATGCGCCTCGAGCGGTCGGCGCTCGAGGCGCGTTGGACTCGCACCGTGGGACAGCGCGTGCGTGACGGGTACGAGCCGCTCGCCGAGTTCGGCGACGTGCTGGTTCTCGGGAGGAGATGAAATGGTGGAGAGTCCGGAGACGACTGCACCCGCCGGGTCCGGTTGAGGCTCGAGGTGTTTGTGACGCTCACGCCCTGGCTCTGGTCGAGGAGGTCCGGCCCTCGTTTGATGCGGCGCGGCCGCGGGGCCTTTCAGCCGAAGGGCTGGCCACGCTAGCTTTCCGGGTCGGGACCCCATCTCAGCGGACTCACAGCCATGACCACGTTCGGGAAGTACGAAGTCGTCGAGCAGATCGGCCAGGGCGGGTTCGGCAAGGTCTACAAGGGCTGGGACCCCGTCCTCAAGCGGCACGTCGCCATCAAGACCTGCACCTTCGACGACGCGGCGCTCCGGCGCCGGTTCGTCCGCGAGGCCGAGGTCGCGGGGGGGCTGCGGCACCCCAACATCGTCACTGTGCACGATTTCGGCGAGGAGAACGGCGAGCCGTACCTCGTGCAGGAGTTCCTCGAGGGCGAGGATCTCGACCAGCTCATCGAGCGCGGAGGCCCCCGCGATCCCGGCACCAAGTTCTCCTATCTGCGACAGATCGCGGCCGGGTTGGGCTACGCGCACGAGCACGGCGTGGTCCATCGGGACGTGAAGCCCTCCAACATCCGGGTAGGCCCCGAGGGTCACGTCTCGATCATGGACTTCGGCATCGCGAAGCTGCTGGGGTCGGAATCCCGTCTCACCCAGCTCACCCAGACGGGCATGCCCATCGGCACGGTCGGCTACATGTCGCCCGAGCAGGTGGAGGGAGGGGACGTGGACCGGCGGTCCGACATCTTCTCCTTCGGCGTGCTCGTCTACGAGCTGTTCGCCGGTCGCCTGCCATTCGATGGCAACACGGTGCCCAGCGTCTTCTATCAGATCGTCCACCTGGTGCCGCCGCGCCTGGACGAGATCCTGCCCGGCACTCCGCCCGGCCTGTCCGAGCTCATCGACCGCTGCCTCGCGAAGGCCCCGGACGCCCGGTATCAATCCTTCCCCGAGCTGCTCGAGGAGCTCGATGCGGTCGCGCGGCGAGCCGAGGCGAAGCGCGGGCGCGGCCGTCGCCGCGCGCGGGGTGCCGCCGCGGCGAACCGGCCGTCTCGTCGGAACTCGATGCGGGCCTATCTCGGGCTGATCGTGGCGGCCGCGGCCGTCGCCGTGTTCGGCATCCTCAACCTGGTTCGATCGAGCCGCTCGAGCCCGATCGAGTTCGACGAGCCCGACACGAGCGCCTTGCCGCAGACGGCGAGCGCCTTGCCGCAGACGGCGAACGCCGAGGACGAAGCCGGCGACGCGGACGGATCGGGCCCGACGCAGCTCTCGGACGCGAGCCGTCCTCCGACGACCGTCGGGCAACCGCCCCGGACCGAAGAGGATGCTTCGGTCTCCGGAGCGGACCCATCGAGGCCCGAGGCGGGTCCATCGGGCTCCGGTGCCAGTCCATCGGGCTCCGGTGCCAGTCCGTCGAAGCCCGAGGTGAATACGCCCGCGTCCGGGGCCGTCGCGGCGGGAGATTCACCGGCCGATCCGCCCGCCCGAGCCCTCCACGGGGTGCTGGTCCTCGTGTTCGGGGACGATCCGGCGCTGTCCAGCGAGACCGAGGACGTCATCCTGTCGACCCTCTCGGACGCCGGGTTCGAGGTGAGCGACGAGACCGGCGGCCACATGCGCGGCGCCGTGGCCGGAACCGACCTCGGGAGCCTCGGCCGCGAGGCGGGCGTGGCCATCCTGGTGTCCGGTGAGCTGCGGACGGACGCCGTGGCCTCGGTTGGCGGGATGTACACCGGAAGCGCGCTCTTGTCCGTGCGGGCCTACGATGTGTCCGCGGGGCGATTGATCCTCTCCGAGACGTTTCGCGTGGGCGCGGGCAACGTCCCGGGCAAGCTGGGCGGCACTCCGGACGCCGCACGCAGCGAGGCCGTCTCGCAGGTGGGTCACCAGGCCGCGGCGCGCCTGCGTCGAGACCTGCCCCGCGGCGGGGCGTGAGCGGCGCGCCGGCCGGCCTACATCGCCGGCTCGCGTCAGCGCACCGATCCGTCGACGGACCCGAAGGAGAAGCGACCATGAGATCCCGCCCCCTGTTGAAGCTCGTCCTCGTGTCGTGCGCGCTCGTGCTGCCCCACGGCGGCGGCGCGCGGGCCCAGGCGCCGCAGAAGGTCCGGATCGCCGTGATGGACTTCGAGAACAGCAGCGGCTGGAACAACTGGGGAGAGCAGCTGGGAATGGCCGCGGCCGATGAGCTCGTGACGCAGCTCGTGAAGAGCGACCAGTTTACGGTGATCGAGCGCGATCGCCTGCACGCCATCCTGGCCGAGCAGCAGCTGGGCACGAGCGGCGCGGTGGACGCGGCGACGGCCGCCCGCATCGGCGAGTTGCTGGGGGTCCAGGTCATCCTGACCGGCTCGATCACGCAGTTCTCCATCGATCGCAAGTCGGGCGGTATCGGGCCGGTGTCCGCCGGCTTCGTCGAGGCCGAGAGCGCGCTCGACGTGCGGGTCGTGAGCACGAGCACCGGCGAGATCCTCATGGTGGCCGAGGGCAGCGCGAAGAAGCGCCTCGGCGGAGTGGGCTTCCGCGACATCCGATTCGAGCAGTCCTACGATCAGGGTCTCGCCCAGGAATCGCTGCGCCCCGCCGTGGAAAAGGCCGTGTCGAAGGTGCTGGAATCGAAGGGGGAGCTGGCGGCCGCCGCGCCTCCTGCCACCCGCGGCCAGGTCGTCGGTGCGAGCGAGGAATCCTACTACGTCGATCAGGGCGAGAACTTCGGGATCGCGGTGGGGCAGCGTTTCGAAGTGTACCGCGTCGTGGACGAGATTCGGGATGCGGCCGGGAACCTGCTCGACAGCGTGACCGAGAAAGTAGGGACCCTGGAGGTGACGCGGGTCCTCTCGCAGTCATCCATCTGCCGGCTGGTCGACGGGGAGGCACAGGAGGGAGACGAGGTCCAGCTGCCGGGGTGACTCCAAGGATCCGACCTGCGCCCTGTGGCTCGCCCTCGCCGTGGCGGGCGCACCGGGCCTGCGCCGAAAGGCCGACGCCCCGGGGGCCCGCGGCCCGCGACACCGCCGGGATCACGATCGCGCTC